>Ga0065721_10008457_pt1 | contig 14535 bp, 9 predicted proteins | sample Mesricmetagenome_FD_59108 | JGI IMG/M metagenome (GOLD analysis project Ga0065721, IMG submission 59108) | Mesophilic microbial community from rice straw/compost enrichment Sample: eDNA_1 v2 (version 2) | ecosystem: Engineered > Solid waste > Grass > Composting > Bioreactor | place: USA: Davis... | reverse complement strand
GTAGGAGAGTAGAGAATGTAAAACAACGGCATAAATCGAAAAATTACTGCTAACGAAAGTAAACCTTATGAGACCCAAAAGTTGGGAGTTGAGGGATTCGAACCCCCGACCCTCCCGACTAAGCGGGATGCTCTCAACCAGCTGGAGCAGCAGTCAATTTGACTTTTTCAAGCTAGTCCCTCTATAGGCACTCAATAACAAAAACTTTTAACAAAACTCATAACAAAAAAAGGCCTCTATCGAGGCCTTTTGGTGGGAGTTGAGGGATTCGAACCCCCGACCCTCTGCTTGTAAGGCAGATGCTCTGAACCAGCTGAGCTAAACTCCCTTTTGAAAGGACTGCAAAGGTAAAAGAGAATTTATTCTGTGCAAAAAAATCTTGCGGTCCGGCAAAAAAAAGATCAACAACCCCCTTACCCGCAAACAGACAACCCACAGACAGCCGGCCAACCCAACGAAAGCCGCTCCCCAACGGCCGCTGGTATCGGTTTTTTCGCCTTCCCACCTGAATCAACCCGGCCTGNNAGCCTCTTTTACNGCCTGGTTTTGTAACTTTAACTCTGGTTTTTAAAAAAAAAATGTTGTGGAATGGCGGAACATGTATCAAAACGACTAATCATTATTTCCAATCGCCTGCCCTTTCAGTTGTTGGAAAAAGGCGGCAAAATCTCCCTTAAACAAAGCGATGGCGGCCTGGTAACCGCGCTCAAAAGCTACTTCGAAACCACATCCGACGACGAGGAATTTTCAGAAAAAATTTGGTTGGGCTCTGCAGATTTCCCCCAAAAACGATGGGACCGGTTCAAACCCTCCGGCAAAGAAAACTTCCGGATTGAACCCATCTTCATCGAACCCAAAGTTTACAATAAGTTCTATAACGGCTTCTGCAACGCCACCCTCTGGCCCCTGTTTCATTACTTCCCGTCATACGTGGTTTACGACAGGGAATCCTTTGAAATGTATGAAACTGTAAACCAGCAATTCGCCGATCAGGTGGTAAAAATCTATCAGCCCGGCGATACCATTTGGGTGCACGACTATCAATTGTTCCTGCTCCCGCAAATGATCCGCGACAGAATCCCCAATGCCACCATCGGATTCTTCCTCCACATACCGTTTCCTTCATTCGAAATCTTCCGGCTCCTCCATCGCCCGTGGAAAGAAAAAATCATCCGCGGACTTATGGGTGCAGACCTCATCGGATTCCATACGTCGGAATACGTACAACACTTCCTCAAATCAGTGCGTATGGTGCTGGGACTCGACCATCACTACCGCGTGATTGGTCATGAAGGACGCCTCGTCAAAGCCGAATTGTTTCCCCTCGGTATCGAGTACAACCTCTTCCACGATACATCCAAACTGCCGGAAGTGGTTGCCGAGAAGAATAAGATCGTTGAAAACTTCAAAGGCAAAAAGATTATTTTCTCTGTCGACAGACTGGATTACACTAAAGGCGTAACACACCGCCTGGATGGCTTTGAACAGTTTCTGAAAAACCATCCCGAGTGGCTCGAAAAAGTTGTGTTTATCCTTGTGGTCGTCCCTTCGCGTCAGATCATTTCCAAGTACAATGAGCGCCGCAAGCTCATCGAAGAACACGTCGGCGGAATCAACGGCAGGTTCTCCACACTTTCGTGGCAGCCCATCATCTATCGCTACAGTCATGTTCCTTTCAACGAGCTGTGCGCCTTGTATCTTGCCGCAGACGTAGGACTGCTTACACCCTTGCGCGACGGCATGAACCTCGTTGCGAAAGAATACGTCGCGTGTTGCTCAGAAGGCAAAGGTGTTCTCGTCTTGAGCGAACTTGCCGGAGCAGCGTCCGAACTCGGCGAGGCCGTACTCGTGAACCCACTCGACAAATTCGAGGTAGCTGCAGGCATAGAGCAGGCGTTGGCAATGCCGGAAGAAGAACAAAAGGCAAAACTTGCCCTGATGCAAAATCGCCTTCAGACGTATGATGTAGCGAACTGGGTGCACGACTTCTTCCAGAATCTACATGAAGTCCAGCTGCAGCAACAGCAGGAAAACAATAAGTTTCTCACCCGTGAATCGAAAGACGAGATTATCGCGCAGTTTATAAACGCCGAAAGTCGCCTTCTTCTTTTGGATTATGACGGAACACTGGTAGGATTTGCAAAACATCCCAAACAGGCTGTCCCGGGGGAAGCGCTCCTGAATCTCATTTCTCACTTAAGCTCGGATCCCAAGACTGCCCTTACCATCATCAGCGGCCGCGATGCAGCAACACTTGATGAATGGTTTGGCCACCTTCCCATCACGCTTATCGCCGAACACGGTGCCGCCATCCGACGGAAGGACGACACCTGGGAACTTCGAAGGGAATTTGACCAGCAATGGAAGCCTGTCATCAAGACGACCATGGACCTCTTCTCAAAAAGGTGCCCCGGCTCGTTCGTGGAGGAAAAAAATCATACGTTGGCGTGGCACTACCGGAACGTCGAGCCTGATGCCGGCTTCACGCGTTCGAGAGAACTTCTCGATAACCTGTACCACCTGATCAGAAACGCCCAGCTTCAGGTGATCGATGGCAACAAAGTAATTGAGGTACGCGTGGCAGGAATCGATAAGGGCGCCGCAGCACTGCGTTTACTGGAGGAATCTTCCTATGACTTCATTCTTGCCATGGGTGACGACAAAACCGACGAAGATATGTTCCGGGCGCTGAGCGATGTTGGCGTAACTATCAAAGTTGGCCGCGGCCAAAGCGTAGCGAAACATTCCCTGAAGACGCAACAAGAGGTTATTACCTTTCTTGAGGATGTTGTCACCAAAACGTTTCAGATGGAAGCAAGTAAACGGTAAATTGGCTGCAGGAACTTTTATGCCGTAGAGAACCGTCAGCCATGACAAAACAACAGCTCCGGAAAGAATATCTTGAAAAAAGGAGAAGTCTGACCACCTCCCAGGTTGATTCGCTGAGCAGTCACATTTGTGAAAGATTCCTCAGCGATATCAACCTGTCAGGGGTGAAGGTAATTCACACGTTCCTCCCCATTGCAAAGAACAATGAACCAAATACATGGCTGATCATTCAATCCGTTCAGCGATCCGGATCGCCAATCTGGTTTTCAGTACCAAGGGTTACCGGACACGACGGAACGATGGATCACTTCTATCTTGAAGGTAATACGAACCTGGAACAAAATAGCTGGGGGATCAGTGAACCCAAGACAGGTCAGCCAACATCCATTGCCGACATTGACATCGTCCTCGTACCACTGCTGGCCTTTGATCTCACCGGACAACGAACTGGCTATGGGAAAGGATACTACGACAGATTTCTCAACCAGTGCCGCGTTGAAACAAAACGCATAGGGATATCATTCTTTCCCCCGGTAGACCGCATTGACGACGCCAACGAATTCGATGCACCGCTGCATTACTGCATTACGCCCGGGAAGACCTTTACGTTCTAGACGGCAGGCTCCTGCTGACTCAGGCAGTGGAATGAACCCAAACCCCAGATAATATCCCAGGAATCAAGCCCGACCACTTTCCTGGTAGGAAAACACGATTGAAGAATTTCGAGTGCACGTTCGTCATTCTTGTCGCGAAACGTCGGCACGACAACGTAGTCGTTAGCGATATAGAAATTCGCATACGACGCGGGCAAACGCATGTCTTCGTAAACAACCGCAGAGGGCATGGGAAGCTCTACGATGTTCAGTTGCTTTCCATTCTCAAGGCGCATTTTCTTCAACGTACTCAGGTTCTCCTGAAGCGGTTGATAATTTTCATCCTCACGGCTCTCCTCAATAACGGTTACCACGGTGTCCTCATTGACAAAGCGTGTGATATCGTCGATGTGTCCATCCGTGTCGTCTCCAACGATGCCGTCACCCAGCCACAATATGTTTGTCACACCGTAATAGTCGCTGAGGTATTTTTCTATCTGCCCCTGATTGAGATGTGGATTTCGGTTTTCATTCAACAGGCACGAGGTGGTTGTCAGTAACGTGCCCTTACCATTGAATTCGACAGAACCGCCTTCCATAACGATCCCCGGATACACAACGGGTATGTTGTAGTATTCTGCAATGCGCGTAGGGATATCGTCATCGAGATCGAAGGGCGGATATTTTCCACCCCATGCATTGTAGCCCCAGTCGACGATTATCTTCCTGATCTCTGCGCTGGGGTTAACAAGAAATGCAGGACCGTGATCGCGGCACCACGCGTCATTCGTTGGGTGAACAAAGAACTTCACACGCTGCAAGTCTGCCCCTGCTTCCTGAACATACCGAAGCGCCTTTTGCTTCATGGCTTCATCGCAGACGTTTATATTCACCTGCTGACCTTCGGCCACCAGTTTTACGAAGCGTGCATAAATGGGATAGATGCTTTCAATTTTTCCCGGCCACGAAGCTTCCTTATGTGGCCAGCTCAGCCACATGGCAGTTTGTGCGGCAAACTCTGCCGGAAAATAGTAGCCTAATTCGCGCGGCGTTTTGCCTTCAGGCAGCATACGCGAAATGATCTTTTCTGGGCTCGTGCTCATCTTGGCGTACCGGAATTATCCTTCGTCGATGTATCGTTTTGTGATAGGTTGATAAGAGTCAATTCTCCGGTCGCGCAGGAATGGCCAGTGCGTCCGGTAGCGATCCGTCTTCTTCAGATCGATCGTTTCCACATGAACCTCTTCCTGATCGTGGGAACCCTGGTAGAGAACTCTTCCAAAGGGGTTGGCGATAAACGATCCGCCCCAGAACTTCATCGCGCCGTTTTGTTCCAGGCCAACGCGGTTTACGCTCACTACGTGCACGCCATTCGCAACGGCATGGCTACGTTGAATGGTTTGCCACGCGTTGAATTGTTCATCGTTTGTCTCTTCGTCTTGCGACGTAGCCCAACCGATAGCCGTTGGATAGAAAAGAATCTCAGCGCCCATCAGCGTCGTAATCCTTGCACCTTCAGGATACCACTGATCCCAGCAGATCAACACGCCAATGGTTGCGAACTTCGTTTTGAAAACCTTGTAACCCAGATCGCCAGGCGTGAAGTAAAATTTCTCGTAATATGCCGGATCATCCGGAATGTGCATCTTACGATACTTGCCGAGGTAAGCTCCATCGGCGTCAAGAACTGCGGTAGTGTTATGGTAAAGTCCTTCCGTTCTTTTTTCGAATAGCGATGCAATGATCACGACGCCAAGTTCGGCGGCCAGTTTCGAAAGAACATCCGTCGACGGACCGGGGATTGGTTCAGCCAGTTTGAAATTGTCGTAATCCTCCACGTCGCAGAAATACAGTGAGCGAAACAGCTCCTGCAAACAGATGATTTGAGCGCCTTTGGCGGCAGCTTCCCTGATTTTGGCCACGGCCTTCTGGAGGTTCTCTTCGGGGTTGGCGGAACACGTCATCTGAACGGTTCCGATCTTTACATTCTTTCCTGACACTTCGTAGTTCGTTAAGAGGGCAAAATTAATGATTATGTTGATTTTCCCACGTAACACCGGAAACTCAGGATGCGTTCACCNGGCCCAAATGAAAAAAGCCCTNCCGNGGNCGGAAAGGCTTTTCAGAGGTCTCTTTTAGCAATTTTTATGCGCGTTCTTCGATGTGAANGAAGGATTCATCCTTCGCCTCCAGTTCAGAAGAGCCCATCAGCCAGGTGTCGACCGCACGTGCAGCTTCCCGNCCTTCGGAAATCGCCCAGACGACAAGTGATTGCCCTCTGCGAACGTCACCAGCAGCGAAAACACCTTCCTGGCTGGTCATGTAATTCGATGATTTGATGTTTCCTCTTTCGTCGAGCTCCAGCTTAAGTTCTTCGACGAGGCCGCCTTTTTCGGCGCCCACAAAACCTATAGCGAGGAGCGCAAGCTCACAAGGCAGAACGCGCTCAGTGCCGGCAATTTCTTCAAATCCCATTTTGCCCTGAGCATTCACGCCCCACTTGATGTCTACCACCTTCATTCCGGTTAGGCGGCCGTTGCTATCCCCGAGGAACTCCTTCGTCAGGATTGCCCAATGCCGCTCTCCACCTTCCTCATGGGAAGACGATGTCATCAATACCATAGGCCAGAGAGGCCATGGATTGGCAGCTTCGTTTCTTTTCAGCGGGGGCTTCGCCAATAATTCGATTTGTGTAACGGATTTTGCTCCGTGTCTCACTGACGTTCCCACACAATCTGAACCAGTATCTCCACCACCGATAACGAGTACATTCTTATTAGTAGCAAGAATTTCGCCGCTGAAGATTCTGTCGCCGGCGACGCGCTTATTCTGCTGGGTGAGGAACTCCATCGCGAAGTGTACGCCTTTCAGTTGACGTCCAGGGATAGGGAGATCACGCGGTGCTGACGCTCCGGCGCATACCACGATAGCATCGAACTCCGAGCGNAGGTGTGCTGCGCTGATGTTCACACCAACGTGCGCATTGGTACGGAAGATGATCCCTTCCTGCTCCATGATGCGAACCCTTCTTTCAATTACATACTTCTCAAGTTTGAAATCGGGAATACCGTAACGAAGAAGTCCGCCAACCCTGTCGCTCCGCTCAAATACTGTCACCCAGTGCCCNGCCTTATTCAGCTGAGCTGCTGCTGCAAGCCCGGAAGGGCCTGAGCCTATAACTGCCACTCTTTTGCCCGTACGGGTTTTAGGAGGATTGGCTTTGATGTAACCTCTTTCGAAAGCCTGCTCTGCAATAGTCTTCTCGATATATTCAATAGTCACGGGACTATTGTTGATACTGAGCACACAGCTTGCTTCACAAGGAGCAGGACATATTCTGCCGGTGAATTCCGGGAAGTTGTTCGTGCTGCTGAGAATCTTTATGGCTTCCTCCCACTTGCCACTGTATACCGCATCGTTGAACTCAGGGATGATATTTCCCAGAGGGCAACCGTTGTGGCAAAAGGGCACACCACAGTCCATACAACGGGCTGCCTGCTGCTTTACTTTCTCCTTTTCCAGTGGTTGGTAGATTTCCTTATAATCTTTTATACGTTCCTTGGGATCGCGCGATTTGGGCATCTCGCGATTGAATTTCATGAAACCGTCTATTTGTCCCATCTTATCTGGTCGTGTTGTAGTTGTTCTGGTCTATTTAATTTTGGCTTTGGGGGCGTCCATTACCTCAGCCGTAGGCTTGGTAGTTTTCTTCTGCTTGAGCAGTACGGCTTTGTAATCCTGAGGCATCACTTTGACAAAGTGTTCCGACGCCTCTTCCCAGTTTTCGAGGATCCACTCCGCCGGATCACTTCCTGTGTATTTGAAGTGACGCTGTATCATTGCTTTCACTTCTTCCTTGTCTTCCGGCTCCATGGTTTCAAGTTCAACCATTTCGCGGTTGCAAAGTTTTTCGAGGTCGTGTTCCGGGTCGAACACATAGGCAATACCACCACTCATACCCGCCGCAAAGTTTTTACCTGTTTTACCGAGGATCACTACGCGACCACCCGTCATGTATTCACATGCATGGTCGCCCACGCCTTCAACGACAGCTCTTACGCCTGAATTCCGAACGCAGAAACGTTCACCGGCCTGACCACGGATATATGCCTCGCCTGACGTCGCGCCGTAGAAGGCCACGTTGCCGACGATAATGTTATCCTCAGGTTTGAACGTTGCCTCCTTGTCGGGATAAATAATCAGCTTTCCGCCAGACAAGCCTTTCCCGAAGTAGTCATTGGCTTCGCCTTCAAGTTCGAACGTCACGCCGGGCGCAACGAAGGCCGCGAAACTCTGACCTGCGGAGCCTTTGAAGTGGAAGTGGACGGTGTCTTCCGGAAGACCCTTGCCCTTGTACTTTTTGGAAATTTCGTTAGACAACAGTGCGCCAACAGAGCGATCAGTATTCTTGATCAGGAACTTCTCATGGACAGGCTCACATTCATCAAGCGCAGGACGTGCCGCCTCAACAAGTTTCCAGTCGAGAACGCGTTCCAGCTCGAAGTCTTGTTCGATCTGTTTGTAAAGTCCAACATACTCGCTTCCGGGCTCCACGTGAAGGATCGGAGACAAATCGAGTTTCTTTATCTTCCAGTTGTCGATATCTTTTCTGACACGCAACATATCGCTGCGGCCGATCATCTCATTCACCGTGCGGAATCCAAGCTCCGCCATGTTTTCACGTAAGTCTTCTGCAAGGAATTTGAAGAAGTTAACTACGTGATCCGGATTTCCTGTAAAGAGCTTGCGGAGTTCTTTATCTTGAGTGGCAATTCCGACAGGACATGTGTTGAGGTGGCACTTGCGCATCATAATACAGCCTTCTACCACCAGCGCAGCCGTTGCGACACCCCACTCCTCTGCACCAAGCATCGCCGCAATAGCGATGTCCCTGCCAGTTCGGATTTGTCCATCGGTTTGAAGCGTCACGCGACTTCTCAGGTTGTTCCTGACAAGTGTTTGATGCGCTTCCGCAAGCCCCAGTTCCCAGGGCAAACCTGCGTGACGAACAGAGCTCAGCGGCGACGCTCCTGTTCCTCCGTCAGCGCCGGAAATAAGGATAGCATCTGCTTTCGCTTTAGCCACACCCGCTGCAACGGTACCTACACCCGCCTGCGAAACGAGTTTTACATTTATACGTGCCTGGCGGTTTGCATTCTTCAAATCGAAGATGAGCTGAGCCAGATCCTCTATTGAATAGATGTCGTGGTGAGGCGGCGGTGAGATCAATCCAACGCCAGGAGTTGAATGGCGTACACGGCCGATCCATTCATCCACCTTATGACCAGGTAACTGACCTCCTTCGCCGGGCTTGGCACCCTGCGCCATTTTGATCTGGATTTCATCAGCATTTGCCAGGTAGTAGCTCGTAACACCGAACCGTCCCGACGCAACCTGCTTAATCGCAGAACGCTCCCAGTCGCCGTTCTCTTTTCTTTCGAAGCGGATTTCATCTTCGCCACCTTCCCCGCTGTTGCTCTTACCACCAATACGGTTCATGGCAATTGCGAGCGTAGTGTGCGCTTCGTGTGAGATGGATCCAAACGACATCGCACCCGTACAGAATCGCTTCAGGATTTCTTCTACCGGTTCGACTTCGCTCAGCGGAATTGGATTGCGTTTTTTGTATTCGAACAAACCGCGGATCGAAAGTTGATCCTTTGATTGATCGTTGATCTTCTGCGCGTACTTCTTATAGGCCTCGAAGTTGTTTGTCCGGGTAGAGTATTGAAGAAGGTGAATAACTTCAGGACTGAACAAGTGCTTCTCACCGCGTCTTTTCCATTTGTAGACACCGCCCACCTGAAGATCTTTCGACTCATTCCTGAATGCAAGATGGTGGCGAATCAATACTTCTTTGGCAAGGTCATCAAAGGAAAGACCTTCGATGCGACTTATCGTTCCCTTGAAACATTTTTCAATGACGTCACTTCCAAGACCAAGGGCTTCAAAGATTTGCGCAGACTGATAAGACTGCAGTGTACTGATGCCCATCTTGGACATGACTTTGAGCAGTCCGCTACCTACGGCTTTCTGGTAGTTAGCATAAGCCTCTTCATCGGTAAGCGGTTTGGCAAACATGCCTTGCTTATTCATGAAGTGAATTGTCTCAAGCGCCATGTAGGGATTGATGGCACTAGCGCCGTATCCGATAATTGTCGCGAAGTGATGTACTTCCCAAACGTCACCGGCCTCAACGACAAGCCCTGCGTTTGTCCTGATGCGCTTTTCAACAAGCGAATGATGGATTGTTCCCACCGACAACAAAGAAGGAATCGGTGCGTAGTCTTCGCTAATGCGGCGATCTGATAGGATCAGAATTCGCTTNCCTGCGCGTACTGCCTTCTCAGCTTCACAACAGATACGGTTCAGACTTTCTTCAAGTCTGCCGGGCTGTCCGTCAGCTTTGAACACACATTGAATTACAGCGTATTCAAATCCCTGATCCTGCAGGTGCTTAAGCTTTTCAAGATCAGAGTTCAGCAGAACAGGTTGTGAAATATGTATCTGGCGCGTGTGTTCAGGTGTTTCTTCCAGCACGTTCAGGCTTTGACCAACACGTGTAAACAACGACATCACCAGACGCTCGCGTATGGGGTCAATAGGCGGGTTACTTACCTGAGCAAAGTGTTGCTTGAAGTAATTCGAAATATGTCTGCTCTCCTTTGAAAGAACTGCCAGTGGCGTATCATCGCCCATGGATCCGACAGCTTCATAGCCCTTCTCCGCCATCGGCAGAATCAGGGTCTTGACATCTTCGGATGTATACCCATAGGCATTCTGACGCTGCACAAGAGTGCGTTCGTCAAAGTTATCGTCAAACCATTCGGGTTCGGGTTCAAGGCGAAGCTTCAGACGGTTCTGGATAATCCAGTTGTAATACGACTTACCTTCGTATACCGCGCGTTTCACTTTGTCGTCGTCGAGAACTTTTCCTTGTTCAAGGTCAACCATCAGCATTTTGCCAGGTGTTACGCGACCTTTTTCAAGAACGTCCTTAGGATCTACCGGAAGTGCACCTGCTTCAGATGCTGCAACAACACGACCAGAGCGGGTGATACAATATCTCAGTGGACGAAGTCCGTTTCGATCTAGCGTTGCTCCGATTCTTGAGCCATCGGTAAACACGAGAGCGGCCGGACCATCCCAGGGTTCCATCATAGAAGCATGGTATTTGTAGAATGCCTTGCGATGGGGATCCATAAGTTTATTATCCTGCCATGCTTCAGGAACCAGCATCATCAATACATGAGGGAGCGGACGTCCTGACAACACGAGCATTTCAACCAGCGCATCAAGGTTTGCTGAATCGGAAGACTGCGGATTGGTTATCGGCAGAAGCATCTTCAGTTCCTCGTCGGTGAACATTGTTGACTTGAACAATGACTCCTTCGACTTCATCTTGTTGACATTACCGCGGATGGTGTTGATCTCACCGTTGTGGGCAATGTAGCGGAAGGGCTGAGCGAGCTTCCAGTTAGGGAAAGTATTGGTTGAAAAGCGCGAGTGCACGAGAGCCAGCGCTGTGCGGATCCTTGGATCCTGCAGATCGAAGAAATATTTCCGAAGCTGCTCTGTTCTGAGCTGACCTTTATAAACAATTGTCCGCGCAGAGAAGCTGGCGATATAAAACTCCTTATTGGAACCTTTATCCTTGCCAGCGATGATATGCTGTGTATAATTGCGGAGGATGAATAGTTTGCGTTCAAGGGCATCACCCGTCCAGGATTCGTCTTTCGGCTTTACAAAAACCTGTTCGATTACTGGCTCAACTTCTGCCGCGCCAGGTCCAGGCACGCTGTGATCTACAGGTACTCCACGGAAACCGAGGAGCTCAAAACCCAGGTCTTTAATATTTTTACGGAGAGCTTCCCGGCAGGCATTCATGACTTTCTTGTCACGGGGGAAGAATACCATCCCTACGCCGTAGCGCCCATACGGTGGGAGTTCAAATCCTAATCTCAGGCTTTCCTCAACAAAGAATTCATGAGGCAATTGGAAAAGTATCCCGGCCCCATCACCTGTTTTGGGAGAGCTTCCTTTTCCGCCGCGATGCTCCATGTTCTCAAGCATCGAAAGAGCATCCCTTAACGATTGATTGGTTTTTGTACCGTTCACATTAGCCACAAAGCCGATTCCGCACGAGTCGTGTTCCAGCTCAGGGGTGTACAAACCACTTCTGGTTTCTTCTTTCATCAATGTAGATTTTTTTAACTGGTTGTAGTTGTAGTAGTATCCCGTTTTTGGGCGAAACGAGTTTTTGAAATTACGGAATAAACAGAACTTAATTTGGAGTCTGGCAGTATTAGGCAGAATATTTGGAATCTTTTCAGAAATGATTCCAAATACTTAGAAATGTTAAAAACGAACACGATTGCACCGTACCTGATTTTGAAATTTTTAAATTTAACCGAAAACGATTGAAATAATTGCAAAAAAGGCTACTCTCCAGACAATTAGCTGCTAAAGGGAGTCGGGGCTTTTGGTAAAATCCGCAATCGCGCGAATCATTTCCTTTTTCCCGGGAGGCCCGGGCAGGGTCTCCAGAACCAGGCCCAATCCCCGAAGATCGCGCTTTACCTGCCCTCGCGCACAATAGGTCACGAAAACACCAGATGGCCGCAACCCCGCCACTACCTTTTGAAGCACCGGCAATTCCCACATCTCCGGCTGCCTTGAAGGCGCAAATGCATCGAAAAAAACGAGGTCATAGCCCGCTGCGTCGATTTCCAGATCCTGAAGCCGCTCTTTGTCCTTTTTGATTGTAAACCGCTCAGTCATCGCGTGTCGAGTGCCCCATGGGGCTTCGTGAAGCCGGGTCAACCACTCCCTCCCCATTATCTTTTCGCCGTAATTCAGCTGACTGTATACCGTCGACTCCAGGGGATAGGCTTCAAGGGTATGATAATAAATCTCCCGTTCTGTATTCTGACTGAATTCGAGTGCGAGCAAGGCGTTCAAGCCAGTGCCAAACCCAATTTCAAGTATCGAGACGGAGCCTGCGTTTCGCTCAGTCCAATAGGCGAGTCCTTCCTGAATAAAGACGTGTCTCGATTCACGTACCGCCCCGTGAACGGAGTGGTATGTCTCATTAAGCTGTGGATTCAGGAGGGAATGAGAACCATCTCCTGTAACGATGAGCTCGGGTGATTTCATTCTTTAACGATCAGTGCGACTGCCCAGGCATTCACGCCTTCAGTCCGGCCAACGAAGCCAAGCTTTTCCGACGTCGTTGCCTTGATCGACACGTCGCCCTCCTCAATGCCCATCAGTGGCGCCAGTACACTTTTCATCGTGGCAATGTGCGGGTTAACCTTGGGTTGTTCGAGACAAATCGTGCAATCAACATTGTTGATTTTCCATCCTTCTTTGGAAAGCATCGATGTCACTTCCTTCAGGAAGAACTTGCTGTCCATGCCTTTCCATCGGTTGTCGTTATTGGCAAAATGGAATCCAATATCGCGCATGTCTGCCGCGCCGAGCAGTGCATCACAAATGGCGTGGATCAGCACATCGGCATCCGAATGCCCGACAGCACCTTTGGGCGCGGGAAGATTAATTCCTCCGAGCCAGAATGCACGACCTTCTTCAAGCTGGTGCACGTCATACCCCATTCCTACCCTTATTTTTTTCATAAGCTTATTTCGCCGCTCTGTAATACAATGTACTGGAATTCGATTCTTTCAATATCTCACTGGCTACACGTCGGACGTCACCTACAGAAACACGTTCGATAAGATCAAGTTCCTGATTAACCAGGTGAGCATCTCCGGAAAGCTTGGCAAAGGCCAGGTTCATTGCCCGGTTCATCACCTCTATTTCACCGAATTCAATTGTGGCTCCAGCCTGATTCTTAACTTTCCTCAACTCTTCATCCGTCGGACCTTTGTCAATCATTTCGTTGAGGATCGCCTGCACCTCTGCATCTGCCTCTGACAACGACACTCCGGGCTTTACCCTGCCGCTGACAACCAGTAGCCCCGGATCTATTGAGCCCATCACGAAGGACGAGATCGAAGTGAATATCTCTTTCTCCTTCACCAGCTTCTGATAAAGTCGGCTCGATTGTCCCCGGCTGAGAATATCGCTGAGAAGGTCACAGGCATAATAGTCGTCGTGAAATCTGCCCGGCATATGCCATGCCTTATAAAAGGCGTCGGCAGGCACCGCCGCACTTACCTCTGAGATTCGCTTTTCGGTTTGCGGCCCTTCCCTGCGAAGCTGGCGCTCCCTCCGCTTACCTGCCGGAATCGGCGCGAACCATTTCTCACAAAGGGCTTTTACTTGTTCAATCGTTACGTTACCCGCAACAACCAAAATTGCATTGTTGGGAACATAATGCGTGTAGAAGAAATCTCTTACGTCATCCAGCGTTGCATTCTCAATGTGACTGATTTCCTTTCCGATGGTCGCCCACTGATATGGATGAGTTTTATACGCCAGCGGCCGGAGCTTTAACCACACATCGCCGTAGGGCTGATTCAAATAGCGCTGCTTGAATTCTTCGATCACAACTTTGCGCTGCACCTCAAGCACCTTAGGATCGAATGAAAGGCTTAGCATCCGATCGCTCTCCAGCCAGAAACCTGTCTCCAGATTCGTGGCCGGCAGCGTAAGGTAATAATTCGTAATATCCGTATTGGTGAACGCGTTGTTTTCCCCGCCAACAAGCTGAAGAGGCTCATCATAGCTTGGAATATTTTTCGAGCCGCCGAACATGAGATGCTCAAATAAGTGAGCAAAGCCAGTCTTATCCGGTTGTTCATCCCGGGAACCTACATCGTAGAGGATGTTCATCACCGCGATTTGAACCGTTGGATCTTCGTGAACAATAACACGCAACCCGTTGTCCAGCTGAAATTCTTCAAAAGCTATCATAGGGCGGTAAAAATAATAGTTACACCATAAAAAAGAACAGTTGCAGAAAACTATTCGGAGTCACTGCCTTCCAGCGACGGAATTGGCAAAGTGATATCGAATGTGGTGCCTTTTTCAAGCTCAGAACTCGCGCTTACGGTGCCGCCCAGCTTGGTCACAGACTCTTTCAGGATATATAAACCCAATCCCGAGCCCGGAGTTCCATCCGTTGCCCGGTAGAACATCTCAAAGATCC
>Ga0065721_10005444_pt1 | contig 14535 bp, 18 predicted proteins | sample Mesricmetagenome_FD_59108 | JGI IMG/M metagenome (GOLD analysis project Ga0065721, IMG submission 59108) | Mesophilic microbial community from rice straw/compost enrichment Sample: eDNA_1 v2 (version 2) | ecosystem: Engineered > Solid waste > Grass > Composting > Bioreactor | place: USA: Davis... | reverse complement strand
GTTCGCCCCCCTGGCGCCGCTGGCCCAGGAGGCGGCCGGCCGCGGCGGCGATCCGCTGTCGATCAGCATCGGCGCCAACGCCGAGTTCACGCGGGTCGAGTTCGGCGGCGTGATCGGGGTGCGCAGCCAGGTCCGGCGCGACGGCGACAAGGTGGTCGTGCGGCTGGGCACCACGGCGGCGCCCGACGTCTCGCGCCTGCGGGTCGATCCGCCCGAGGGGGTGAAGGCGGTCGAGACGCGCCAGGCGCGCGGCGGCACCGATCTGGTCATCACCCTGGCCGAGGGAGCCGAGGCCCGCTCCGGCGTCGCCGACGGGGCGGTGTGGCTGAACCTCTATGCGCCGGGCAAGGCCCCCGAGGCGCCCCGCGAGGCCCGGCCCTCGGTCGCCGGTTCGGTCGTGCCGGTGCGCGCCGTCTCCACCGACGACAAGACCGTCCTGACCTTCGAATGGAGCGCCCCGGTCGGCGCGGCCGTGTTCCGGCGGGGCGAGGCGGTATGGATCGTATTCGACGCCGCCGCCCGCATGGACCTGGCGGGGGCCAAGGCCCTGGGGCCGGCCCGCGACGCGCGCTGGGCGGCCGGCCCCGACTATACGGTGGTGCGGCTGGCGGCGCCGTCCGACCTGGCCCTGTCGGCCGAGGGGCAGGGCGGGACCTGGACCGTGATCCTGGGCGGACCGCCGACCGGCGCGCGCGGCGTCGAGGTCGAACGCTCCGACGACGGCTCGGCCACCCTGGTCGCGCGCATGGCGGGGGCGACCCGGACGGTCTGGCTGACCGACCCGCTGGCCGGCGACCGCTTCGCCGCCGTCACCGCCCTGGCGCCCGGCAAGGGGTTCGGCGAGCGTCGCCGCACCGTCGACCTGGCCCTCTTGCCCACCGCCCAGGGCCTGGCGGTCGAGACCGCGACCGACGACCTGACGATCGAGGCGGCGGGCGACCTGGTGACGCTGAGCCGGCCGAACGGCCTGACCCTGTCGCCGCCCTCCGCCCTTCTGGAGGCGGGCGACCACGAGGCGGACGCGCCGAGGAAGGCCGATCACCCCGGGCTGATCCTGGCTGATTGGGCGACGGTGGGGGAGGCTGGCTTCTCGGACCGCTATCGCCGCCTTCAGGACGCGGCGGCCCAGGAGACGCTGGACGCCGAGGGCGACCCTCGCGCGCCGATCGCCGCCCGGATGGCGCTGGCGCGCTTCCTGGTGGGGTCGGGACTGAACTACGAGGCGATCGGCGTGCTGAACGCCCTGGTCGCCAAGGCGCCAAACATGCTGGGCGAGCCGGAGGTGCGGGGCCTGCGCGGCGTGGCCCGCGTCGGCGTCGGCCGGCTGGAGGAGGCCCAGGCCGACTTCGCCGGCGCCGCCCTGTCCAACGATCCCGCGACCAAGGTGTGGCAGGGCTATATCGCCGCCGAACAGGGCGACTGGGAGGGGGCGCGGCGCGCCTTCGCCGCCGGGGCCGCCGTCATCGACGACTTCCCCAAGGAATGGCGCGCCCGGTTCGGCGCCGCCCACGCCCTGGCCGCCATCGAGACCAACGACCTGGCGGCGGCGCGCCAGCTGCTCGCCTATGTCTTCAGCCAGGACGCCCCGGCGGCGGACCAGCTGACCGCGCGGCTGGTGCAGGCGCGGCTGTTCGACCTGACCGGCGACAAGGACCGGGCCCTGGCCGTCTACAAGGCCGTGGCGCGCGCGCCGCTGGACGCCATCGCCACCCCGGCGCGGCTGGGCGTGGTCGCCCTGGAGATGGAGAAGGGGACGCTGAACCCCGACCAGGCGGCCCAGCAGCTGGAGCAGCTGAAGTGGCGCTGGCGCGGCGACGCGACCGAACTGGCGGTGATCCGCAAGCTGTCGGACATCTATCTGCACCGCGGTCGTTATCGCGAGGCGCTGGACGCGCTGCGCAGCGCGGGCAAGCGGATGGCCAACGTCCCCGGCGCGGCGCAGATCCAGGCGGACCAGGCCAGCGCCTTCCGCGCCCTGTTCCTGGACGGGGCCGCGGACGGGCTGCAGCCGGTGCAGGCCCTGGCCCTGTTCTACGACTTCCGCGACCTGACCCCGATCGGCGCCGACGGCGACGAGATGGTGCGCCGGCTGGCGCGGCGGCTGATCGACGTGGACCTGCTGGACCAGGCCGCCGAACTGCTGAAGCACCAGGTGGACGAGCGGCTGGACGGGGTGGCCAAGGCCCAGGTCGCGACCGACCTGGCCACCGTCTATCTGATGGACCGCCAGCCGGAGAAGGCGCTGCAGGCGATCTGGGGCTCGCGCACCACCCTTCTGCCGACGCCGCTGAACGCCGAGCGGCGCGCGCTGGAAGCCCGCGCCCTGATGGACCTGGGCCGGTTCGACCATGCGCTGGAGGTGCTGGACCGCGACCAGTCGGGCCCCGCCCGCGAGGTGCGCGCCGACATCCTGTGGAAGCAGCAGAAGTGGGCCGAGGCGGCGCCGATCTACGAGGCGCGGCTGGGCGAACGCTACGCCGAGACCGGCCGGCCGCTGTCGGCGTCGGAGGAAAGCTGGCTGGTGCGCGCCGGCGTGGGCTATTCCCTGGCCGGAGACCGGGCGGCCCTGCAACGGCTGAACGCGCGCTATCGGCCCTTCATCGACCGGGCCCGGGCGGCCAACGCCATCCGGGTGTCGCTGGACGACAGCCTGTCGGGCGTGGCCGGAGCGGCGGACTTCGCCGGGCTGACGGCCGGCGCCGACACCTTCGTCGGCTGGGTCGACAAGGCCAAGGCCGACTTCAGAAACGAAACGGGCGGGAACCGCCCCGCGGCCCCCGCCCGATCCTGACCGAAATCCCCCGCCCGAGGCGGGAGGATTTCAGGCTTAGCCGTTGACGGCGTCCTTCAGCGGCTTGGAGACGCGGAAGCGCACGGCCTTGGAGGCGGCGATCTTGATGGTCGCGCCGGTGGCCGGGTTGCGGCCTTCGCGCTCGGCGCGCTCGGCGGTGTCGAAGACGCCCAGGTTCGAGATGCGCACGTCGCCGCCCGACTTCAGGGACTTGTGGATGTTCTCGACGATGGCGGTCAGCACCTTGCCGGCGTCGGCCTGCGAGACACCGGCGTCCTTGGCGACGGCGGCGATCAGTTCGGCTTGAGTGGTCATGATGAAGCGTTTCCAGTGTTAGTCGCCCAATTCAGGGCGAGGACCGGCGGATCAACGCGGATTTCGGACGGCTTTGCAAGCGCCGATGACGCGCAAAGCCTTGCAGGGCGGGGATTATCCCCCGCCGGCGCCCCTCTGGAAGCTCTCGACCAGGCTTCCGGCGACCAGCCGCCAGCCGTCCACCAGCACGAAGAAGATCAGCTTGAACGGCAACGACACCACCACCGGCGGCAGCATCATCATGCCCATGGACATCAGGACGCTGGCCACCACCAGATCGATTACAAGGAACGGAACGAAAAGGAGAAATCCGATCTCGAAGGCCTTCTTCAGCTCGCTGATCATGAAGGCCGGCGTGACCACGCGCAGCGGCAGCTCCTGGGCGCTCTGCGGGGCCTCGATGCGGGACAGGCGGGTGAACAGGGCCAGGTCGGACTGGTCCACCTGGGACAGCATGAAAGTTTTCACAGGTTCGGAGGCCGCGTCGAACGCCTGGGGCAGCTCCATCTGCTGATCAAACAGCGGACGGACCCCCGAATCATAGGCGTCCTGCCAGGTCGGGGCCATGACGATGGCCGACAGGAACAGGGCCAGGGACACCAGCACGGCGTTCGGCGGAGACTGCTGCAGGCCCAGCGCCGTGCGCAGCAGCGACAGGACCACCACGATCCGCACGAAGCTGGTGGTCATGATGACGATGGACGGCGCCAGGGACAGCACCGTCATCAGGCCGATCAGCTGCACGACGCGCTGGGTCAGGCCGGAGCCGGTGCCCAGGTCGATGTTGATCGCGGATCCGGACTGGGCCGCCTCCTGGGCCAGGGCCGCGATCGGCCAGGCCAGGCAGACCAGGGTGGTGAACAGCGACAGCAGCGCCGCGCGCTTCAGTTCGGCGGCGGTGGGGGTCGAGAAGATCGTCTCCCTCCCCTGGCGGGGGAGGGCGGTCGCGGAGCGACCGGGCGGGGGCGGCCCGGCGACGTGCCGCGAGCCGACGCCGAACAGGTCCGTGATGGATCGCCCTGCCGCCCCCACCCGACCTCGCTTCGCTCGGCCACCCTCCCCGGAGCGGGGAGGGAGAATGCTGGTGCGCCCGCTCACTTGCCGCTCTCCGGCCCGCGCGGCTCGATCAGTTCGCGGCCCTCGCCCAGCAGGATCAGGCGTTCTTCGTCGTCGACGCGGACCAGGACCAGACGACGCGCCGGGTCCAGCACCAGGGTCTCGACCACCTGCAGGCGGCGTTCGCCCTTCTGCGCCTGGAGCCGGGCCATCAGCTGGGGCGCGTAGCGGCGCACGGCCCAGGCGGCCAGGCCGATCAGGCCCAGGGTGAAGGCCAGGCCGAAGACGGCGCGAAGAAGGTCGAGGAAATTCATCAGGACGGCCCCGCGCCCAAACCCCAAGTCGTGCGGCGCGCGGGACCAAGTCTTAACCGGCAGGGTTAACGAGCCGTTGAGATAACGCCCTATTAACCATGGAGGCGGCATTTTCTGCCCATCGCGCCCGACGGGGGCGCCGGGAGATCGCCATGGGCGTCGCCGACATACCGCTGCTGGGCCAGATCAAGGGCCGCCTGGGCTGGCTGGACGAGCGCCAGCGCGTCATCGCCTCCAACGTCGCCAACGCCGACACGCCCGGCTACGTCGGCCGCGACCTGCGTCAGCCCGCCGACTTCGCCGCCGCGATGCAGAACCGCCGGCTGACCATGACGCGCACCAACGTCGCCCACATCGCCCCGGCCGGATCGCCCGTGCGGTTCGACCCGACCAAGGCGCCCGATTCGGAAACCACGCTGGACGGCAATTCGGTGGTGGTCGAGGAGCAGATGCTGAAGATGGCCGAGAGCCGCATGGCCTATGACGCCGCTATCGGCTTCTACCAGAAGTCCATGTCGATGATCCGCCTGGCCGCCAAGAAGCCGGGCCAGGCGTGAGGAAGGACTGAGCGATGCCCGACCCGATCCCGCCGTCCAACTCCGCCATGGCCGTGGCCGCCTCCGCCCTCAAGGCGCAGCAGTCGCGCATGCGGATCATCGCCGAGAACATCGCCAACGCCCAGTCGACCGCGCGCACGCCGGGCGGCGAGCCCTATCGCCGCCAGACGCCGATTTTCCAGCCGCGCGAAGTCGCCGGCGCCACCGGCGTGGCCCTGGCCGAGGTGCGGCCCGACCAGAGCGACTTCCGCATGGAATACGACCCGTCACACCCGGCCGCGAACGCGCAGGGCTATGTGATGCGGCCCAACGTCGACACCCTGGTCGAGGCGATGGACATGCGCGAGGCGCAGCGCGCCTACGAGGCCAATCTGAACGTCATCGAGACGGCGCGGTCGATGGACATGCGCACCCTCGACATCATCAAGCGCTGAGGATCTGAGCCGTGATGAATCCGATGATGGCCGCCCGCGCCTACGCCGCCGTGCAGGGCGGAGGCATGCCGACGGCGACGCCCGCGCCCCAGGCGGGGGACGGCGGCTTCGCAGACTTGGTCAAGACCGCCATGACCGACATGAGCCAGCAGTCGCGCGCGGCCGAGACCCAGATGACCCAGGCCATCAACGGCCAGGGCAACCTGATCGACGTGGTCACGGCGCTGAGCTCGGCCGAGGCGTCGCTGGAGACGGTGATTTCCGTGCGCGACCAGGTGATCTCCGCCTACAAGGAGATCATGGCCATGCCGATCTGACGGCGACGTCAGTCGTCCAGTCGGCCCAGCAGGAACAGCGTACCGACCGCCGCGACCGCGCCCAGGGCGAAGGCGGCGACCACGGCGCCGGCGGCCGTGGCGGTGGAGACGGTCAGGGGGCGCGCCTCGTACCATTCCACGATGTCGGCGTCCTCGAAGGCTTCGTCCTCGTGGTCTTCGATGATGACGTCGGCGGGGGTCATTGCGGTGCTCCTTCTCGGCGCCGGTTCAATACGCGCGGGACGCGGGCGGTTCCACGGCCCATCGTGACACGATGCCGCCCATCGGCTAGAGGGCGCGCCTCACGTTCACGCTGCATAGACGACCTCGACCATGGCCGGCCACTCCAAGTTCAAGAACATCATGCACAAGAAGGGGCGGCAGGACGCGATCCGCTCCAAGCTGTTCTCGCGCCTGTCGCGCGAGATCACGGTGGCGGCCAAGGCCGGCTTGCCCGACCCGGCGATGAACCCGCGCCTGCGCCTGGCGGTGAACAACGCCAAGGCCGAGTCCATGCCCAAGGACAACATCGACCGCGCCATCAAGAAGGCCGCCGGCGGCGAGGTCGATGCGATGGAGGAGATTCGCTACGAGGGCCGCGGCCCCGGCGGCGTCCAGATCATCGTCGAGGTGCTGACCGACAACCGCAACCGGGCCGGCGCCAACGTCCGCGCCGCCTTCGCCAAGAACGGCGGCAACCTGGGCGAGACCGGCTCGGTCACCTTCATGTGGGACCGGGTCGGAAAGATCGTCTATCCCGCCGAGGCCGGAACGGAAGACGCCGTGATGGAGGCCGCCATCGAGGCCGGCGCCCAGGACGTCGAGAGCGACCTGGTCAAGCCCGACATCTATGAGGACGCGCCCGGCCACACCATCTGGACGGCCTTCGAGGACCTGAACGAGGTCGCCGAGGCCATGTCCAAGGTGCTGGGCGACCCCAAGTCCACCGCCATCGTCTGGAAGCCCCAGGCCGAGACCCCCCTGGAAGGCGAGGCCGTCGGCACGCTGTTCAAGCTGCTGGACGCGCTGGACGCCGAGGACGACGTGCAGCAGGTCTATTCCAACGAGGACATCTCCGAGGACGACGCGGCGAAATATGCGGGTTGACCCGTATCGGCGGGTTTCGACTTGATTCGGCGGCGCGATTAACGTCCTCTTCACGCGAGGCTGGGCGGGCCGATTCGATCCTTGCTTGGAGGCGGGGTCTTCGCCTGGAGCCTCGGGTGCTGGGGGCAGGGCGATGAAGCTGACGAGAATCGACCGCGTGCTGTCGCGCGCAGGCAAGGCCGGCGAAGGCTCGGCGCTGTCCGGTCGGGGCGACCAGGACGTGGCCGGCCTGATCGGCGAACGGTTCGAGACGATCCAGGGCAGCCTGGATCAGCTGTCGGACATGGCCCAGCGCTTCGGCGCCTTCGAGAGCCTGTTGGGCCAGTTGCGCGAGCCGCTGGAGGCCGAGTTCCGCTCGCGGCGCGACAGCCACGTCGAACTGATCAACCTGCGCAGCGCCCACGCCGACATGGCCCAGCGGGGCGACGAGCTTCAGGCCGAGAACCGCAAGCTGTCCGAAGCCCTGGCCCAGTCCGAGACCAAGGCCGAGGATCTGGCCGCGCGCGCCGCCGAACTGTCGGCCAGCCTGCAGGAGGCCCGCGTGGACGTGGGCCGGCTGCGCAACGACCTGTCCCAGGCCGCGAGCCGGATCGAGACGCTGGAGGGGGCCGACCGTTCGGCGTCCCAGCGCATCCGCGAGCTGGAGCAGGACCAGCAGGGACTGCGGCAGCAGCTGAAGCAGGCCGAGGGCGCGCGGTCGGAATCCGAGGCCGCCCGGGTGCAGGTCCAGCGGGATTACGCCCTGGCGATCGAGGAGAATCTGGTCCTGCGCCGCCGCGTGGACGAGGTCGGCAACGAGGTGGCCGGCCTGACGCGGACGGTGGCGGCCAACGAGGGGCAGCTGGCGACCGAGCGGGCCCGCGCGGCCTCCGAACAGGCCGAGGCGGCGCGCAACGTGCGCAGCCTGGAGAACCAGGTCGAGAGCGCGCGGGCGGAGATCGCCGCCCTGACGGCGCGCCTGGACACCGCCACGGCGCGCGCCAACGGGTTGGAGACGCTGAACGCCGAGCAGACGGCGCGGTTCTCGGAGCTGCAGTCGGCGAGCCATGCCGCCGAACGTCGCGCCGAGACCGTCCAGATCGGGCTCGACCGGGCCCAGGAGCGGGTGCGCGCCCTGGAGTCGGACGCCGAGGAGGCGCGCCAGCGCCACGCGGCGATGGAGGCGGCCCGCGTCGCCGCCGTCGACCGGGCCGAAGCCCTGTCCAAGGCCGCCATGACCCACGACAAGGCGATCGCGCGCGCCGAGGAGCGGATGCTCAAGATCCAGGCCAAGCTGGCCGAGACCCAGGACGAGGCCGCGGCCCGCATTCAGGCCATGACCGACCAGATGAGCGCCCTGCGCGAGGAACTGGAAGCCGTCCGGGCCGAGGCCGCCATTTCGGCCGCCGCGCTGGACGCCGCCCGCCGGGAGAGAACCGGCCGCCCGCCCCTGGCGGACGCCGGACAGGTCCAGGCCATCGTCGGCTGAGCCGGAACGTCGGCGACGGCTCCGTCGTTGACGGGGCATGGAGACGGGCTTGATCGAACAGGCGCCGGCCGTTCTGGGCGCGGTGATCGCCGGCGGCGTCATCGGCCTGGAGCGGGAATGGCGCGGCCGGGCGGCGGGTTTCCGCACCCACATCCTGGTCAGCCTGGCCTCCTCGCTGCTGATGCTGGCGGCCGTGTCGCAGGCCGACTGGGCCTTCCGCGCCCTGCCGGACGAGAACATCGTCACCGACCCGACGCGCATGGCGCACGGCGTCCTGACCGGCATCGGCTTCCTGTGCGCCGGCGTGATCTTCCGCACCGGCTTTTCCATCCACGGCCTGACGACGGCGGCGTCGCTGTGGATCACCTCGGCCATCGGCCTGCTGTTCGGGGCGGGGCTCTACGGCCTGGGCGCCCTGGCCACCGCGGTCACGGCGGCGATCCTGGTGGGCTTGCGCCTGATCAGCAAGCGCCTGCCGGGGCGGACGCTGATCGACGTGGAGGTCGCCTGGTCCCGTGACGATGCGGCCGCCGGCGAGGCGGTGGAGGCGGCCGTCCGCGCCCTGGACCCCCATCCCCGGCATGACCGGTTCGAACTGATCGACGAGGGCCGGCGACAACGCCGCGCCTGGCGTCTGAAGGCCGCGACGGAGGGTCAGTTGAAGGCGCTAGGCGAGCGGCTGCGGGTGATCCCCGGCGTGACGGCCTATCGCCTGGACCCCCGCGACGACTGAACGGTTCATTGCCCGCTAACCCTCTTTGGGGCATGAGGAACGGATGGCGAACGAATCCGTCCGAATCCTGGGGCTGGACCCCGGTCTGCGGCGCACCGGCTGGGGCGTGATCGTCTCGGAGGGCGCGCGGCTGCGCTGGGTGGCGCACGGGGTGGTGACCCCGCCCGAGGCCGCGCCGCTGTCGGAACGGCTGCTGCATCTGCTGGAGCATGTCGCGGCGGTCTGCGCCGACCACGGCTGCGAGGAGGCGGCGGTCGAGGAGGTGTTCGTCAACGTCAATCCCAGCTCCACGCTGAAGCTGGGTCACGCCCGCGCGGCGGTCATGCTGGCGCCGGCGCGCCACGGCCTGCCGGTGGCCGAATATTCGCCGAACCTGATCAAGAAGGCGGTGGTCGGCGCCGGCCATGCGGACAAGGCCCAGATCGCCTTCATGGTGAAGCGGCTGCTGCCGACGGCCGGCGAGGTGAAGGCCGACGCCGCCGACGCCCTGGCCGTCGCCCTGACCCACGCCCAGCTGAGAAAACGCGGCCTGATGGACGCCCTGGCGCGGGGTGCGGCGTGAGGGGGATGGTTCCTGTCTCCTCCCTGTCGGCGCAGCCGATGGGGAGGTGGCGCGGCGCGGCGGCGCGCCGTGACGGAGGGGTTTTTTCGGTGCGGATCATGTCGGCGGGGCGTCAAGCACCCCTCCACCGCTTCGCGGTCCCCCTCCCCATCAAGATGGGGAGGAGATGGGCGTGATCGGGCGGTTGAGGGGCGTGCTGGCGGAGGTCGAGCCGGACCACTGCCTGATCGACTGCGCGGGCGTCGGCTATGTGGTGGCCTGCGGCGCGCGGACCCTGGGCCGGCTGCCGGCGCCGGGCGACGAGGCGACGCTGCACGTCCATTCGCAGTGGAGCGAGGACGCGGGGCCGCGCCTCTATGGTTTCCTGACGCGCGACGAGCGGCGGGCGTTCACGACGCTGCTGGCCATCCAGGGCGTGGGGCCCAAGGCGGCGCTGGCGGTGCTGGACGTGCTGCCGCCGGGCGAGCTGGCCGGCGCGGTGGCGCGCGAGGACAAGGCGGCGGTGGCGCGCGCCAACGGCGTGGGGCCGAAGCTGGCGCTGCGCATCGTCACCGAGCTGAAGGGCAAGCCGCTGGGCGAGGTCAGCTTCACGCCGTCCGCGCCGGGCGTCCACGCCGAGGCCGCGCCGCCGCCGCCGTCCCTGACCGGCGAGGCGGTCTCCGCCCTGCTGGGCCTGGGCGTGGTCGAGGTCAACGCCCGCCGGGCGGTGGACCAGGCGCTGATCCGACTGGGCGAAGACGCGGAGCTGTCGGCGGTGATCCGCGCAGCGTTGCAGGAGCTGGGGCGGTGATGTCTTGTTCCCCGCTCATCCCGGCGAAAGCCGGGACCCAGTGCTTTGGGCGCTCGGGTGCTGACCCGAGTGCGCGGAACCGCGTCCGGCGCAGGATGGTGCAAAAGAACGGGGTCCCGGCTTTCGCCGGGATGAGCGGAAAGGAGGGGGCGTGAATCGTGTGATTTCCCCCGAGGCCGAGACGGGCGAGGCTTTCGACCGCGCGCTGCGGCCGCAGACCCTGGCGGAGTTCGTCGGCCAGCCGCAGGCCAAGGGCAACCTCAAGGTCTTCATCGACGCCGCGCGCGGGCGGGGCGAGGCGCTGGATCACGTGCTGCTGTTCGGCCCGCCGGGCCTGGGCAAGACCACCCTGGCGCAGATCGTGGCGCGCGAGCTGGGCGTGGGCTTCCGCGCCACCTCCGGGCCGATCCTGGCCAAGGCCGGCGACCTGGCGGCCATACTGACGAACCTGGAGCCGCGCGACGTCCTGTTCATCGACGAGATCCACCGGCTGAGCCCCCAGGTGGAGGAGATCCTCTATCCGGCCATGGAGGACCATGTGCTGGACCTGATCATCGGCGAGGGGCCGTCGGCGCGTTCGGTGCGGATCGACTTGGCGCCCTTCACCCTGGTGGGGGCGACGACGCGCGCAGGGCTCCTGGCCACGCCGCTGAGGGACCGGTTCGGCATTCCGCTGAGGCTCGAATTCTATTCGCCGGAAGACCTGACGGCGGTGGTGCGGGGCACGGCGCGCAAGATGGGCGCCGGCATAGACGAGGCGGGAGCGCTGGAGATCGCCGCCCGGTCGCGCGGCACGCCCCGCATCGCCGGCCGACTGCTGCGCCGGGTGCGCGACTTCGCCGACGCCGACGGCGGCGAGACCATCACCCGGGCGGTGGCGGCGCGCGCCCTGTCGCGTCTGGAGGTGGACGAGGCGGGCCTGGACAGCCTGGACCGGCGGTTCCTGAAGGCGCTGATCGAGAACTATGGCGGCGGGCCGGTCGGCATGGACACCCTGGCCGCCGCGATCGCCGAGGCGCGCGACGCGGTCGAGGACGTGATCGAGCCCTATCTGCTGCAGCAGGGCTTCATCCAGCGCACGCCGCGAGGCCGCATGGCCTGCGCCCGCGCCTATGCCCACCTAGGCCTGGCCGAACCGCCGCGCGCGCCCTCGGCCGGCGACCTGTTCGACTGAGGCGGCTTGCCGGGCGCCGCGTTCGGTGCATCATCGGGCGCATGGAGCCGAACCCGCCGCCGCGCCGTATGGTCTTTCGCCCCCGGCCCCTGACGCTGGGCCTGGCGGCGCTGTTGCTGCTGATCCTGGGCGCGACGGCCTGGACCTGGACCCACCGCACGCGCCTGCCCCAGACGGAGCCCGCCCCGGATCGCCTGGCCCGACAGGTGCGCGAGCAGGCCGGGCCGGGCGCCGAGCTGCGCTACACCGAGGCGGGCCAGCGCCGGGCGATGTGCGGCTATATCGGCCGAACCCGGGGCGGGCCGGCGGTCGGCTTCGTCTCCATTCCCAACCGCATCCTGTTCAGCGACGATCCCCTGCCCAAGGAGTTCGCCCAGCTGAGGGAACGCTATTGCCCCGGCTTCATGCAGGGGCCTCCGCAGCCGCCTCCGGTGCGCTAGACTGGGGTCATGAGCCAAGACCTTCCCACCGCCGGCCGCTTCGACGGGCGCGACCATCTGCTGCCCGTGCGCGTCTATTACGAGGACACGGATTTCACCGGCCTGGTCTATCACGCCAACTATGTCCGCTATTTCGAGCGGGGACGGTCGGACTTCCTGCGGGCCATCGGGGTGGGCCACGCCGATCTTCTGGCGGACGACGCGCCCCTGGCCTTCGTCGTCTCCGAGCTGAACATCCGCTATCTGAAGCCCGCGCGCATCGACGACGCCCTGGTGGTGCGAACCGTCTATGAGGCGGTGAAGGGGCCCCGGCTGATCATCCGCCAGGCGGTGGAGCGAGACGGCGAGGCGCTGTGCCGCGCCGAGGTCACGGCCGTCTGCATCCACCTGGACGGTCGCCCGCGCCGCCCCACGCCGGCCCTGCTGGACAAGGTGACGCCCTGGCTGGCGGGAACCGACGCGGCCGGATAAGGTCGGGAAAACGGGGGAAGTATCCATGCAGAGCCAGAGCGTGTCCGTCAGTGCGGTGGTCGTCTCGATCCTGCTTCTGATCCTGCTGGTCGGAGGGGCCCTGGTCGGCTGCCCGCACTACAAGGTGTGGGAGCGTAAGATGGCCGGCCAGGCCGAGCTGCAGTACCAGCAAGGCGCCCGCCAGGCCCTGATCGCCCAGGCGGCGGCCGAGGACGAGGCGGCGATCAAGCGCGCCGAGGCGGCGACACGCCGGGTCCTGGGCTGGACCGATGCGGCCAAGCGCGGCTGCGAGGCCCTGGGCCGCGCCGGCGACCGGGTCTGCGAGGAGCAGCTGGTGAAGGACGCCGCCACCTATTCCATCGCCAAGGAAGGCCATGAGGGCGTCATCATCAGCGTCGGCGCCCCCGTCTCGGTGGCCGTCGATCCCAACCGGCCGCGCGCGTCGGAATAAGGTTTCCTTAACCGTGATGAGGCCCTGTCGGTCCGGGGTCCGGCCGGCGCGGCCAGGCCCCGCCACACAAAGGTCACGCCCGCTCGCTGGATAGGGCGCGATTGTCCCGATTCCTGCCGGAGCGCCTGAATGACCCCGCCCGCCGACGCCTCCATGCTCAATCCGGTCGAGCTGTTCCTGACCGCCGACTGGGTGGTCAAGAGCGTGATGATCGGCCTGGCGGCGGCCTCGCTGTGGTCGTGGACCATCATCATCGACAAGGCCTTCCGCTTCACCGCCCTGAACCGCCAGGCCGATGATTTCGAGAAGGCGGTCCAGTCGGGCCGCTCGCTGGAGGATGTCGCCGCCCAGTCCGGCCCCAATCCTGAGCACGCCCTGCCGCGCATGCTGGTCATCGCCCTGTCCGACTGGCGCGAGGCGCGGCAGCGCGGGGCGTTGAACGAACACCAGGGCGAACTGCTGATGACCCGCATCGACAGGGCCATGGACAGCCTGGTCGCGCGCGAGGGCCAGAGGATCGAGAACGGCCTGGGGGTGCTGTCGGTGGTGGCCACCGCCTCGCCCTTCATCGGCCTGTTCGGCACCGTGTGGGGGATCATGAACGCCTTTGACCGCATCGCCGCGGCGGGCAACACCAACCTGACCACCGTGGCGCCGGCCATCGCCGAGGCCCTGTTCGCCACCGCCATCGGTCTGGGCGCGGCCATCCCGGCCTATATCGCCTACAACAAGTTCTCGATCGACGCGGGCAAGTTCGTCGGCCGGCTGGAAAGCTTCGCCGACGACCTGCAGGCGGCCGTGGCGCGCCGGCTGGGCGCCCCGTCCTCGTCGCCGCCGCCGCCCGTCCAGCCCTCGGGGCTGGACCTGAACCGGGGCCGCTGACATGGCCCTGGGCGGAGGCGGCGCGGCGCGGCAGGGTCGTCGCGGCCGACGGGGACGCAAGGGACCCCTGACCGAGATCAACGTCACGCCGCTGGTGGACGTGATGCTGGTGCTGCTGATCATCTTCATGATCTCGGCGCCGCTGCTGACCGTGGGCGTGCCGCTGGAGTTGCCGCAGACGGACGCCAGCGCGGTCGAGACCGACAATGAGCCGCTGACGGTCTCGGTCGATCAGCAGGGAGCCATCTTCATCGGCGAGGGCGAGACCTCGTTCGACGACCTGGCGGCGCGGCTGCTGACCGAGGCGGGCGGGTCGGCCCAGGCGTCGGAGCGGCCGGTGTTCGTGCGCGCCGACGGCCGGGCGCCCTATCAGGCCGTGGCCCGGGTGATGGCGCGGCTGAGCGCCTCGGGCTTCACCAAGCTGAACCTGATCACCGACACGGCGCCCCAGGCGGGATCGGCGTCGGGGGCCTGACCTTGCGCCGTCCGAGCCCCGCGATCCTCGGCTCCATCGCCCTGCACGCCGGGGTGGTCGCGCTCGCCTTCGTGTCGTGGCCGCGCGAGCGGAACGAGCCCAAGCCGCTGGTCAGCTCCGTGCCCGTGTCCATCGTCTCAGATGTGGAGATCGCCGCCGCCTCGGCCGACAATCCCCAGCCCGAGCCCTCGCCCGACG
>Ga0065721_10051475_pt1 | contig 14537 bp, 11 predicted proteins | sample Mesricmetagenome_FD_59108 | JGI IMG/M metagenome (GOLD analysis project Ga0065721, IMG submission 59108) | Mesophilic microbial community from rice straw/compost enrichment Sample: eDNA_1 v2 (version 2) | ecosystem: Engineered > Solid waste > Grass > Composting > Bioreactor | place: USA: Davis... | reverse complement strand
TTATTATTATTATTATTATTATTATTATTATTATTATTATTATTATTATTATTATTATTATTATTATTATTGATTTTTGGAGTATTTGGAACTTTATTATTATTAGTGTTAGTTAATTTGATTGGATTTGGTTCGGAATTATTCGAGATATTATTATTAGATTTAAGATTTTTTAATTCTTTATTTTTTTTCATTTTTTGTATTTGTTGTTGTAAATCTTCAGCAGAAATAATGAAGGTAGGTATATTATTTTTAAAATTATTATCGGTATTTGATTTTTGGGATTTATTGTCCATTGGAGGAGGTGGAGGTGGTGCCAAAGGAATATCATTAGATCTTGAATAATGAGTAATATTAGTTTTAGGAATTGGATGAGGGTTAATTTCGGGAGCTGGATTTATATCAGCAATTAAATCAAAAATGGAATTATTCATGTTAATTTCCTTATTAAATTTAATTTGTTTTGCGGAATAATTAATCCAATATATGTTATCATCAGCGAGGATTTCGGATAATTCAAAGATGATTGAAAAACTGGAATTTTTGGTTAATGGAAATTTTGATGAAGTAATTAATTCGTTATTTTCGGTAAACCATTTTGTTCCAGTAGTATTAATTATAAAAGTGGCTGGATAATTTTCTGCAGAAAAATAGCTACTTATCGTTTGGACATTTAAATCGAAAATTTTTTTGATAAGTAAATTTATTTTAATATCGAGATTATCAATAAATTCCAAAAATTTTTTTTCAAATTTATTCGATATAACCATTTTAATATAACCTGTTTCTCTTTTGACTATTTTAACATTTTTCAAATAGAACCAAAATTTTTGAAGTGGTCGTGGAACGTCAATATTATATATATTAATTGCTTGATAACCAATTGATACTTTAATTGGTTCATCGTATATTAGGACGTCAGGAATATTCGCATGATGGTTTGTAATATATTGATCCATTTTTATTATTATAGTATATATATTATTATTTTAATTGTTTTATTATCAAATTTTTTTAATAATATTTTTATGTCTTTTTTTATCGTATTATGGTTTTGAAAAGTGACGCATTTTTAGATAAAATCACAATAAGGTTTTTATTTAATTTGGATTAAATAAAAATTGAAAATTTTGTATATTAGAATTACAAAATAGTTTTATACATTTGTTGTGGTGTAATTGATGGACATTTCCAGTTAAAGAAGTTACAATAAGAGTATCCACTTCCTTTAACTATCTTACTATAATTATCAAATAATACATTATTATTCTCCATAGTATCATTACAATAAAATATATCTAATCCCTCGTTATATGCATTCATAATAGCGGATTTAAATATGAATAAAGGTAGAGTTATATTTGATGTGTAGGTATGCATAAATGCTGCTTTAACTTCAGTAGCTGGATTAGAATCTTTTGGCGGTATATGATATGATAATTTATAATAACTGTAAAAATCGACAACCAAATTATCCTTATCTAAAATTACATAACTTGAAATTGAATTTGAATCATTACTAAAAGTTTTAATAAATTGTTCCAAAGTATATTTTTGATAAAAATTATATTTATCTTGATATGAATTTAATATTTCAAAAGCATCTTCGTAATGTTTTTCGGTCATTTTAACAACGTAATTATCCGGAACATATTTTACAGAAAAAGCAGTTAAACCTTCTTTTAGCGTAACATTATCATCTAATTTAATAAATCCAGATTGGTATAATTTTCTATAATTTAACGGTCTATAATAATGTTCAATTTTACAAAAAGGAGTTGGTATATATTTTTCGGTAGCAAAAAATCCAGCTTTAATTTCTTGATTTGTCATTCTTCTTACAAATTCCTTAATAAATAGGGGTGTTATATTTTTATTTCGTAATTTTGGATGAATAACAAGATAATTAACATCGGCAAGTAATGTTTCTTTGTTAAAGATTTGATAATTTTTTGTGGAACTAAATAATATACCGGCAAGTTTTTTGTTATTTTTGACTCTTAAAACTAATATTGTTGATGGAGCTTGTGATAATAGCCAATTAAAATAATCATCATTAAATAAAAGTGAAAATTTTTTATTAATATTACTAATATAATATTTATTGAAAAATTCTGTAACTAAATTTATATCGTTTTTTTCTAGAGTACACCATTCATAAAATTCAGAAAGTTTAACTTCATTATTTGAAGAAAATTTTTCAATAATATCATTATTAATTATATTTGATGTTGGTATTATTTCATTTATATTTGGAACTGGCATAGTTTTCCAAAATTTATAGTCCCAATTTAAAGCTTCTTCTTTATTGGTCGGATGAGTTTTGAGATTATTAAAAATCAAATTTTTATCCATAATTATAAATATTATACATTTATTATCTTTAAATAATATTCTATAAATTTATTTTTAATTTATCTCAACAATCCAACGAAAAGATGTTTCTGGATTAATAAAATATTTATCATATAAATTGACAAAATCTGACAAAGTGAATCTGTTGTAAATATCTGATAAAATATCTTCGATATTCATTATACCGAAAAATTTAAAAATTTTATTCAGATTACGTTGTACATTTTCATTAAAAGTTTTGTCAGAAGCGTTCAAATCATCCATTAAAGCATTTTTAATCGATGAGAAAGATTTTTTTGAGAAATTACTTAATTTATTTCTCTGATTTTTAACAAATTGGTCAATTTTATTGGTTAGATATTGAGAATCTTTCTTTTCAGATTGAATAACAAATCTATATGTAATAATATTATGATCATCGAATATTAAACTTTCACTTGAACATTTAATAATATAGGCTAATTGTTCTTTTAGTCTAAAATGTTCATAAAAATTATTGAACATAATAGAATTCAAAATAGAACTAAATACGGTAACCAAGCCCCATTCATTTATGTTTGATGGGTTTAATTCTATTAATTTATAAAAAATGGCCGAAGCCGAATTAAATTCATTTTTATTCTCAGATTTATATTTAATTATTTCTTCTGATTTATCTCTTGTACAAATATAACTGATTGGTTCTTTAAAATCATTATTATATGTTGATAATAGTTTAAATTTATTTGCATAAAATATTGCTTGATTTTTTGTGACATTACCTTCAATAAAAATTTTTGGTATCTTAATTTCAAAAACGACATTTTTATTTTTAATAATATCACCCAAATTTAAATTATTAATGGTATTAATTAAATCTTTTGTATCAAAAGATTTTTTGTTAATATATTTTAACAATTTTGATTTTGTCATTATATATGGTTGTACATAAATATTATTTTTTAAATTTTTCGTTACAACTATTTTAATTCGATCTAGAATATTATTGTCTAATTTATCATCACAATATAAAATCTTATCTATACAAAGATCAATTATTGTACCAATACAATTAATAGGACCAACAATAATAATATTTAGAGATATATTTTCAACATATATATTTACGGAATAATTACTGGAATTACATTCATACAAATCCGGAATCATTATGTCAAGTATACAATTGATATATAATATGAAACTCGAATAAAGTTCAATTGAATCTTTAATTTTTGGTATTTTTATTCTTACTGTTAAAAATGTGTATAAAGTTTTGTAATCTAAAGTAAAATAATACCATAAATCAAATGATGTGAATTCCTTTATTAGTATGGGATATTTTGGTGTTTTTTCGATATTAATAATATCAAAATTTTTGCATATATATTTATTTGGTTTTGGTAATTGAATATTATATTTATTATATTTAATATCACTAATTCCAAAATCAGACAGTGAATTTTTGAAATCATATTCGCAATTATAAAATTTGCTTCTTAGAGGTAATTTGTTTTCATATGTTTTTGAACTAATAATTGTCATTGAATTATCAAATTTTAAATAACTAAAAATATTCTTAATCAACTCTAAAACTTTTTCAGAATATGATTTTAGTAAATTATCAGAAATTAGTAAGGTTTTCACATTTATCTCACAAGATTGTTTGTTATATGGATTGACATTTTTTGTTAAAAATTTTGTGGCCAAATCAATTACGAAACTTTGTGGATCTTCATTATCTTTATTCATAAAGAATTCATCATTTAAATATTTTCTTTGTTCATATAAAGCTTGTATTAAATTTTTATTTTTATTAATATTTTTGATTTGATTAATGTAATAATATAATGATTCTAAAATTATTTCAATTTGACTATTCATATTTGCATTATATAATAATTCAATTCCTATATAATACAAATTTATGTATTGTAATTGTCTTACTATGCCAGCTGATAATGTTTTCATATTAATTTTTTTTTTTAAATAATCATAAAGAGAATTATTACTTTTGTTGTTGAATAGAAATGAAATAAAATTATAAATATCATATTCTCCATCTAAATCATATCTATTTGGTATTTGCCAGATTATATATATTGTTGTAATATTTTCTATTGGTACTAGTTTAACTATCTTGGGTAAATCAAAAGGGTAAATATTTGAATCATTATTATTCGAATTATTTATCTCTGCATATTTTTTATTTATTTTAATTTTAATAAATATTTTTTCTGAAATATCTAGAATTTTTTTTGTTGATTCATTAGACATGACTACTAAATACATTTTTTCTGGAAGATAATGGCTATAATAAAATTTTTTGACAATATCTCTAATATCGGGAATATTTAATGTTTCAATAGAACCAGTGTCGAAATTATAATATGGATTATCTTTTCTCGCCATTTCTTTTATAATATTATGTAATCTCCAATAATCATCATTAATATTCTTTTTATGTTCTGAATCAACAATATCTATTTCCTTCATTAAAAGCGATTTTTTGAATAAAGGGTTTATAAAAAGATTACCAAATATATCTAAAACTTTTTCAAAACCTGATATATGACAAGAGATGAAATAACACGAAAAAAAATCACCTGTAAATGCATTATTGTAACCATTATATTTTGTTAATATATTATTTAATAATTTTTCATCTGGATATTTTTTACTTCCTAAAAATAATAAATGTTCTAAAAAATGTGCTAATCCACAATATGGTGCATCATCTAGGCTACCAACAGCAACCGCCAATGCAGCGGTAGATGTTGTCGTGTCAGGATCTGAAATAGCCAATACATTTATACCATTTTCTAATTGTTTGTATTCATATATGCGTTTATCATTTATGGGTTTGTATATGTTATTTTCCAAAATTATTGACATAAAAATAAATTATATTATATATATATATTATAATTTTTAGATATGAATAATATCGATTTTCCAGTATTTGATGATAATGAAACATGTGCACAATACATAAAAAGATTGGAATTATATGAAATTAATAAGAATAAGAATAAATATGGAATTATACTAAATTTTTTGAATGATTGTATGAATAATTATAATAGAAAATACAAATCAATTACTGAATTTAAAAATATTTCATATAAATACATATATTATAATCAAAAAAAATTTAATATTATAATGGATAAATATGTTAATTTGATAGTATCTGTATTTAAAATTAATTTACAAGAATTCGAAAATACTAATTTTTTGTTGTTTTTGAAGAGAATTTTGTTAGAAATAAATTACAATTTAGTTTCAAAAACAATTAATAATGAAATATATTATTCAATTATTATGAAAAAATCTAAATATTTTTCTGATAAGGATTAACTTTTCAAAAAAATAAAATCAAAAATATTAAGACAAAAATTTTATAAAACCAAAAGACGAATTAAAAATATATTTTTAACTAAACTAATTAATAAAAATAATATGTATATATATATATATATTATGAGTAGAGAGAATGATTATATTAATGAAATCAATAGATTAATAAAAAAATTAGACAAGGAATCTATTAAACCAAATATAGAGGGGAATAATTTGTTATTATACATTTCTGAAAAGTGCAAAAATGTTGAGGTAATTAGATATTTAATAGAGGAAAAAAGACTAGATACAAATCATGTTGATATTAATGGAAATAATTGTTTTTTATTGGCATGTTACGGAAATGAAAATTTGGATGTTATTAAATATTTTATTGAAGATTTAAAATTTAATTTGAAATATAAAAATTATTTTGGTGATAAATGTTTATCAATTGCTTGTTTTCAAAATAAAAATTTATCTATAATTAGATATTTAATTGAAGAACAAAAAATGGATCCATTTTATAAAAATAATATTGGTAATAACTGTTTGTCAATTGCATGTTTCAATAATAAAAATTTGGATGTTATTAGATATTTAATTGAAAAATTAAAAATGGATCCCAATACTAAAAATATTAACAATAACAATTGTTTAATTCTTGCATGTAGTAATAATAATAAATTAGATGTTATTAAATATTTAATAGAAGTTCAAAAAATTAATATTAATTATAAAAATAATGACAATGATAATTGTCTCTTAGCTGCATGTTGTCAAAATGGAAATTTGGACATAATTAGATATTTGATTGAAGAACAAGGAATGAGTTTGGATACACAGAATAAATATGGAATGAATTGTTTATTATTAGCTTGTTACAGTAATAAAAACTTGGACGTAGTTAGATATTTGATTGAAGTGCAGAAGATGGATCCAAAACAAAAGAATAAGAATGAGGAAAATTGTTTATTTTTAGCATGTAGTAATCCAAATCTCCAAATTCTCAAATATTTAATCGAAGTGGTTAAAATGAATATAAATCAGGTAGATAAAAATGGTGATAATTGTTTGTTATTGGCATGTCGTAGTAATCCAAATATTAATGTTGTAAGATATCTGATAGAAGAATGTAAAATGGATGTGAATATTAAAAATAAAATAGGAAATTGTTTGGCAGTTGCATGTTATGGAAATCCAAATTTGGAATTAATAAAATATTTAATAGAGAATGTTAAATTAAATCCAAATGATAAAAATAAAAGTGGTAACAATTGTTTATTTTCGGCTTGTTATAGCAATCCAAATATAAATGTAATTAAATATTTGGTTGAAGATGTGAAAATGAATGAAAGTCAAAAAAATAATAACGGAGATACACCTTTATTACTTGCTTGTTATAACAATCGCAATATTGCAATAATAAAATATCTAATAGAGGAATGTGAAGTGAATGTACATCATAAAAATTCAAAAGGAGATAATTGTTTATCTATGGCATGCTATCAAAATGACATAGAAATAATTAAATATTTACTAGAAGAAAAAAAAGTGAAAATAGATCATGTAAAACCAATGTATTCCTCACAAACAAAAAGATATTTGATTTCCAAAAATATTAAATTATTAAAATAATATTTTCATGCGGAATTAATTCATATATATTATGTTTATCATATAATATACATATGTCTAAAATAATTGGATTTCATGGAAATCAAATATGTGAACGTGGTGTAGGAATAGTACTGTATGATTATGCTTATTTTAATGAAAAAATATTAAAAAATAAAAGTATAATATTTTATAATAGAAATTATAATAATGACAAAGAAGTTATTAAAAAATTCGAAAAGGAATTTAAATGTTATGCATATAATGAATTTTCAGAAATAGATAATATAATAAAAGAAGAAAATATAGGATATTTTTATAATATTAAATATGGTGATAGGAAGGATGGACAACTAGTTACTAATTGTATTAATCTGATACATGCAGTTTTTGTTGTGGATCCTCATGGAGAAAAGTATGCAACAGTATCAAAAACATTAGCAGATAAATACAATAATATTGTTGATTATGTTCCTCATATGATAAACTTACCAAAACATAATGATAATATGAGAGAGGAGCTAAAACTCCCAACAAATGCAATAATATTGGGAAGATACGGTGGATATTATAGTTTTGATCTCCCATTTGTTCATGACACAATTAAACTTTTTTTGGAGCGTGATGAAAATGTATATTTTATATTTGTAAATACTAAAGTTTTTTATAGTCATCCCAGAATAATATATTTATCTAAAATAATAGATTTATATCAGAAAGTAAAATTTATTAATACTTGTGATGCAATGATTCATGGTAGAGAAATAGGTGAAACTTTTGGTTTATCAGTTGGGGAATTTTCATATTTAAATAAACCAATTATTACAAATAAATCAGAACATATGAATGCTCATATTGAAATTTTGGAGGATCGAGCTATAATATATAATAATCAAGATGAATTAATGGAAATCTTATTAAATATAAGAAAAAAAATAAGATCGAGAAATGATTGGAATGCATATGATGACTACACTCCCGATAAAGTGATGCAACAATTTAAGAAGGTTTATTTAGAATAAAAAAACAAAAATTGGAACATCATATATAATATTTTGAATTTGTTCATTTTATAATATGTAACATATTCCGCAAAATTTTGAGACTTTGTTAATCATTAAAATAATATAAATTTTAATTTAACTAAAATATAATAAATTAAAATTTCAACATAATATTTTCATGCGGAATTAATTCATATATTATGTCTATTATAATATATATATGTCCAAAATAATTGGATTTCATGAGAATCAATTATGTGAACGTGGTACAACAATAGCATTATATGATTATGCTTATTTTAATGAAAAATTATTAAAAAATAAGAGTATAATATTTTATAATAGAAATGGAGACAATAATAAAGAAGTTATTAAAAAATTTGAAAAGAAATTTAAATGTTATGCATATAATAAATTTTCGGAAATAGATAATATAATAAAAGAAGAAAATATAGAATATTTTTATAATATTAAATATGGTGATAGAAAAGATGGACAAATAGTAACTAATTGTATTAATTTGATACATGCAGTTTTTGTTGTAGATCCTCATGGAGAAAGATATGCAACAGTATCAAAGACATTAGCAGATAAATATTATAATATTGTTGACTACATTCCTCATATGATAAACTTACCAAAACATAACGATAATATGAGGAAAGAGTTAAAACTTCCTAAAAATGCAATCGTACTAGGAAGACATGGTGGATATGATAGTTTTGATGTTTTATTTGTTTATAATACAATTAAACTTTTTTTGGAAAGTAACAAAAATATATATTTTATATTTGTAAACACTAAAGTTTTTTATGATCATCCTAGAATAATATATTTACCTAAAATAATAGATTTATATCAAAAAGTTAAATTTATTAATACTTGTGATGAAATGATTCATGCTAGTAAATTCGGTGAAACGTTTGGTTTAGCTGTTGCCGAATTTTCATATTTGAATAAACCAATTATAACAAATAAATCAAAACATACAAATACTCATATTGAAATTTTGGGTAATAAAGCCATAATATATAATAATCAAGATGAATTAATGAAAATATTACTGAATATAAAAGAAATAATAAAATCGAGAAATGATTGGAACGCATATCATGATTATACTCCTGATAAAGTAATGAAACAATTCAAAAAGGTTTATTTAGAATAAAAATAAAATTCAAAATATCAGATCATAATATTTTGAATTTATTCATTTCAAAATATGCGACATATTCTGCAAATTCTCTAGATTTTGTTCTAAAATTAAAAAATTCCTCGTATAATGCTTTTTTCTTATTTACTGATTCAATAATATTGAAATTAATGTATATAGGCCATATTGGATCAATTGATTGTAATAATATTAGTGTATGACTACTAAAACTAAAATACTTTAAAGGTGTAACTGCTAATTTAATTAAATTAATTAAAAATGTGTTATGATCATCATTAATTACATTATGAATAATACATGATCCATCATAATCAATATATTTGTATTTAGATCTGACATAATCATTATTAATCCATTTTTCTTTATTAATATCGTAATATTCAACATATGATAAACTAATAGATAATGAATCGTTAATATTTCTATTTTTGATATTATCATATCTTGTTAATGAGTCTCTAATCCATACTCGATGATCTTTTAAAATATTAATCATTTTAATTGTAATATCGTAGTCATTGTCATATTTAAAATTATTATACCAAATATTCATAATAATTTTTGGATAGGCAATTAATTTTTTTATAATAAAATCAAGTTTAATACTTATATTATCTTTGAAATTATAAAAAAGTGACACTAATGACATTAATTTAACTGGATTTTTTTCATTAACAATATTTACAATTAAATCATCAATTAATTTGTTAAATTCTGTCATTGATAAAGATTTAGAAATAATCATTTTTTTTATTTTAACTAAATCATTCAAAAATATTTTAATAAATTTTTCTATTTTAAAAAGATATTTTAATTGTATTGATTGAACAAATGAATAATCACTAGATTTATTTGTTTTATTTTCTAAGTTTAAAGTTTTATCAAGAATTAATTGATCAATACTTTGCAAATTATTAATGTCTTTTAAATCATTAATATTCGAATTTAGAAAAATACCAATTGTTTTATTCATATATTTGTATATTGCTAAGGTTAACATATTAGTATAATTTATTTGTAAATTTTTGATATGTGATATTAAATTATCCCAATCACCAACCAATTTAGTATTTTTATTATCAGAACAAATTAATTCAATAAAATTAATATCTTTATGATTTATTAAAAAATTATTTTTATTTATATTTTTGATATTCTCAGTTGGTAAAACATTAGCGTGAACAAAAATTTTACTCGATTCTTTTCCCATTGATCTCGGAAATAATAGTGTTAATTCATATTTTTTTATACTATTAATTAAGCTTTGGTGACTTGAATATTTGAATATTTTAGTGTCAGCTATATCATAATATTTTAAAATATTATCAATGAAAGTTTTTTTGTCCTCATCATATATATCATCAATTTTGTTGATAACAAGTGCTAATTCGATATAATTATCCAATATATTTTCCTTTTCGATTAATGTTTTTAGATTCTTAAATCTCTTGGAATGTTCAGTAATATTATTTAAATAATTTGGTGATGTAACATACAATATTAGATTAGCATATTGAATATTATTTTTGATTTCATCAATACAATCAGTTTTCCAGCCAGGAAAATCATAAATTATTATATTATCAAGATCATGATACATTGGAACGGAAGTTTCATCTAAACATCTAATGATTTGTTTAGATTCTTTATCTAATATTTCTTCATTCCATTTCCCAAGATTGTTTGTAATTGATATCAAATTTTCAATCATTCCAGATTTATTAATTTCATAGATTTCAGATATATTAATTTTATTTTCTTTTGGAACAGAACTAACGATACCACAACATAATGAATTTAGGATACTTGATTTTCCACAATTAGGTTCGCCAACAAGAAAAATTGTATATTTTTTCATTATTATATTTTTAATAAATTAAATATATATTCTATAATCATGACAAAATGTTAAATATTCAATTTTATTTTATTAACAAAAAAATTGATTTAATTATATTATGATAAATAAACAAATACATATATACACATATTTATAAACTAATATATATTATGACACAAGCAGCAAGTCCATTTAATAAATTAACAGAAGAAGAAATTGATAAATGTATCGAGACACTAGATAATCCTAAAACAGAAACAGATATCGATATTACAGCAGAGGATTTAAGTGAAATAAAATTTACAGATAATCAAAAAATACAACAAGATTTTTTGAATGTTTTTGATCTCAAAGAAAATAAAGATGAAAATATTAACAGAAACGAAAAATTAAACGCAATGGCAAAAGAAATTGCGAAATTATCAAGTGATAAAAGAAATGAATTATTAAGAAATTTGGCAAAATTAAGCAGAATAAATCCTAGTGAAAAAGAATTTTCAACAATGAATGATAACAAAAAACAGTTTTTGAAAAAAAAATTTCATGAAAGGAAAATGCAATTAAAATTACAAAGATCTAGTCGAATCTGTAAGGACAATGTGTTGGAAAAATGTAAAGAAGAGATTAATAAGGAATCTGAAAAACCAAATCAGGAGGATAATCAACAGGAAAATTCCGAAAAAGAAAAAAACAAAAAAAAAAATAGAAAAAAGAGAGGAAAAAACAAAAATTAGTTATTTTTTTTATGTCAAATAAATTAATATAAATTTATTAATAATTATCTTAATAAATTTACTAATTTTAATTAAAATTAATTTAGTAATATCTTGGTCTAATAGTATTAATTGGTTGTATTATTGTTGAGATTGTTCCAACATGTTGATTTAATTTGTTTGTTATATTTGTTAGTGTATCATATACTTCTTTTCTAAATCTTTCGAATTCTTCCATATCACAATGTTTAGTTGAATTTGTAGAATTTGTTGAATTTTTTGTATTTGCCGTTTCAGCTGTATTTGCCGTATTTGCCGTATTTGCTGTATTTACCGTATTTGCTGTATTCGCCGTTTTTGCTGTATTATCGGTTTTTCCAGTATTAACAGTATTGTCACTATTTTCGGAATTGACTGTTTGATTACTTTCAACCGATTCGTTATCAGTTGATTCTTCTGGTTTTTCAAAACTTTCAGATTCATTTTCTGGTTCTGGTTCTGGTTCTGGTTCCGAATTTTTAGATTTTACATCATAAGAGACACTATCAACATCTTTAAATTCATACTTATTTTTATCGTCACCATCTTCCTTGACAAGTTTATGAACATCAAGAGAAGTTTCATCATGTTTAGAATAAGAACGATCCTCACTAGCATTTTCATCACACGATTTGGTTTGATTGTCATAATCATTATCATTGAGTCGGTGTAAATTTATAGAATTATTAGAGTTTTTATCGTAAGAATTTGGAGACAATTTGGCAACTGTGAGTTTAAGCTGTTCAATTTCATCTCTTAAAACTCTTGTTTTATTATCAGTATGTCTTGCTTGTTCGTCAATATTTTTAATGATTTTCATTATTTTACCAATATCAGATTTAACGTCAAGTAGGGCATCATTAAGAGCTTGATAATCTTGCATATATTTATTAGAGTATGAAGATTCATCGTCTTCTTTAGATCTACGTTTATTTTTAGTACGCCTTGAATGTTTTCCATGTTTAGATCTTTTCCTTTTATCATTATCATTGCTATCGTGATCATTAACATTCTTATCATTTGAATATTCGCTTGCTTCACAATCAACTTTTTCATTATTAATGGTTTTATTTAATTCTTTGGAAATATTATCAGTCGAGCTTGATTCTACTTCACATAAATTAATATCCTTGTCGACCAAATATGAATCTGGAGATTCATTAACTAATGTTTTTTCATTATTAGCCATTATATATAGTATATAAATAAAAAAAAAATACAAAAAACACAATTTTTTAAGAATTTTTGAAAATATTAAACATATAATTTTTAATTATAAATTTATTCGCTCCTATATTTTCTATTACAAAAATTTCATTAAAATTTCTCCAATTAGCTGAAGTTCCCCATAATGAAATTCCCTTTACAATCCCTTTAACACTAATTAAAATTTGAGTATTATTTAATGGTTGTGATGATCCAATAATATTAAGATATTGTAATTTGTAAACTCCATGTTTTGTAAATTTCAATAACCAATTAATATTACCTTTAAATTCCTCACCGTTTAAAGTACATATAACATCGTTATGAAATAAAGGTAAAACATCTTGTAAAGAATTATTTGAAATTTTTGTGTAATAATATTTACAAAAATCTTCTGCAATTTTTGAATATAATAAACTAATATTAATATTATTTGAAGTCCCAAAATTTACGTCAAACATTAATAAATCTATATATTAATATTATTATATATATATATATTTATATTCTTTTGACGAATGAGTGGTTACAATCGCAATAACTTAATGGATAACTCTTATTATTAATTAATGAATGACTTTTGCAACATTTAAAATCATGAAATCTATTTGAGGGAATATGAAGATTATTTTTTGTCCAATTTTTGCACAACATTTTCCCACATTTAAAACACCAATCGCATCCACATCCTTTACCATCGTATGTCAAACCATTATAGCCACATATAACATATACTGTATTACTAGATGCGCTATGTTCATGGTAACAATGAGGACATAATTTAGTTAGTAATTTTTTTAATACAATATCAGAAGATAATAAAGAATATTTTGATTTAGAATTAGAATTATAATTAGCAACACGCGTAAATGTTTTAATTTGTGCAGGATCATTTGTCAAATTAATTAATTTATGTAAAAGAAGATAAATTTCAGCATTATTTTTACACTCAATTAATTCATTTATGTATTTAATAACTGTCAGATTATCAAACACATTATGATATTTTTTCCCATCAATAATACTCAGAATAAAGTTATATTTTGTAGAATCTAACTTATGTTTGTTCAAAAAATGTAATGCATCCTCTTTAGTTTTACAACCCAAAATTAAATGTTTAAAATTATTATAAAAAATTTCAAGATCATTATCAGACTCTGAATTGTTAATATGTTCATTACTCATCATATCATGTAATATGTCGAAATTTTTAAATAAATTATTAAATTAAAAATTGAAATTTCAATATTTCTAATAATTAAAAAATA
>Ga0065721_10051474_pt1 | contig 14538 bp, 11 predicted proteins | sample Mesricmetagenome_FD_59108 | JGI IMG/M metagenome (GOLD analysis project Ga0065721, IMG submission 59108) | Mesophilic microbial community from rice straw/compost enrichment Sample: eDNA_1 v2 (version 2) | ecosystem: Engineered > Solid waste > Grass > Composting > Bioreactor | place: USA: Davis... | reverse complement strand
CCCGTTGACATCGCTTCGGCTGGGCCCTAGTTACACGCCCGTCGCCCAGATGGCGGAATTGGTAGACGCGCACGGTTCAGGTCCGTGTGCCGCAAGGCGTGAAGGTTCGAGTCCTTTTCTGGGCACCAAGATTCTCCTAAGCCGTTGATACGGTGGAGAAATCCGCAAAAACAATGGCTTAGGGGCCGCTGCTAGTACAATCACTTGGTACAAAGCGGCGGTCCCATGGGTCATCTAGTGCGCCACCTATCCCTCGTAAAAAATCGCTGGAAGTACCGTCGGGGCATACCCGCCCGGCTACGTCCCTATATCGATGGGCGAATCACCGAATTCGTCCGTTGGCTTGGTGCGCACGAGGGGGCAGGAAAAAACCCACCGCCAAGTGTGGTCTCCCGATATGCAGCTGTGGACAAAGAATGCGCCACACTGCTCGCCATGGCTGAAAAAAGGGCGGCAGGGCGCTTTGATGATCTCAACCAAGAGACCATCGCCTATATCATCGCCAACGCTCGCCATGAGTTGTTGGAACAGGATGAAGAGGGTCGCTTTGATCCGGATGTCATCAACCACGAGAAGCATTGGATCAAGCGTCAGGAAAACGTCGACATCACCCTGGCGGTCTGGAAGCAAGAATATGCTCGAGGCGAGATCGATGAGTTTGTTGTCGATGAGGTTCTGGACCGATGCGCTTCGCTAGGCCTTCATGTGGACACGCAAAGTGATGGCTTTAGAAAATTGGCTAGAGCTTACCTTGCACTGCTAATAGAAACCGCAGAGATAAAGCTACGGAGACAAAACGGCGAGCCCGTAGCCACACCTCCGCCGCCGTCTCAAATCCCGCCCCATGCCCTCCGCAAGCCGTCAAAGCAGACGATCACCGGCCTGGCGGAAGGCTGGTGGAAAGAGGCCTCCGCAGCCGGCAGGTCCCACAGCACCAGAGAGGCATACACCCGAGCAGCCAGACAGCTCTCCGAGTTTCTCGGGCATGATGATGCGAACCGGGTCACCAATGCTGACATCATTGCGTTCAAAGACTACCGGATTGCCCAAGGAAGAAACCTCAAGACCATCGGGGCGGGAGACCTGTCGGCGCTGAACGTCCTTTTTGGGTGGGGTGTGAGCAATAAGCGCCTCCTCACAAACCCAGTCGAAGGGGTGAAGGCGATCGCACCCAAGAAGACGAAGAGCCGCAGTTCTGGCTTCACAGACGAGGAGGCCAGTGCACTTCTAACCGCCTCACGCACGTATCGGCCCAAGGGCAAGGAGCCCCGGAAGACCACATTGGCTAAACAATGGGTGCCATGTCTGATGGCCTATACCGGTGCTCGGGTTGGAGAAATGGCTCAGCTCCGTGGTGAGGATGTTCGTCAAGAAAACGGACGGTGGATCATCAGGATTTCACCCGAGGCCGGCACTGTGAAAACCGGCGAGTACCGTGACGTTGTGATGCATCCGCATTTGGTCGCCTTGGGCTTCCCGGAATTTGCCCAGCAGGCTGGCCCAGGACATCTTTTTCTCACGATCACAAGGGACGGCCCTGCGGGTATCCGCGGTGCCCTGCGGACCCTCAAGAACGACCTGACCGAGTTCGCCAGATCGGTTGTTCCTGATCCAAGGGTGCAGCCGAACCACGGCTGGCGCCACCGGTTCACAACGATCAGTGCCGATCTGGGAAAACGTGAAGACGTCCAATGCGCTATCACTGGCCATCACCTGAAAGGCGGGTCACGCATGGAATATGGTGAGCGGACATTCGTCGCGATGGAGAAGTTCTTCAGTGACTGGCCGTGGATCGAGATAAAAAGCTAGTTTTTCAAGGGGTTGGAATTCCCAGCCGATATAAGGATATCTATCGCCTGGCGACCTCTGACTGAATTATCCACTCATATAAGAGCACGAATGTTTTCGGCGGATGCCAGCTTCTATGTCCCCATGGAGGACCACGGGGTTTCCATGAGTCGACCCCAAGGACACCGCCATATCGAACATCCGTGATCGTCCTGATCTTCGCGAGATCGCGGCATCTTGGCCAGCTTGTTACGCATATGAGAGCCATCGAGCGATTTCTAAGTTCACCCGCTCGGCGACCCTTAGTGAATTAGGTACCCATATAAAGACTACCCGACGTTCTCCTCCTGGAGACGCCCTTGGTCGCCCTCTGAGGCCGCTTCCCTGACGCTCAGGTGATCAGCCGGTCTCATCCTACCACACCCCACATAACTACTTCGATCACACACCGAGAGTTCCCCTGAGAGGGCCTCGGGAGGATAAACACATCATGACAATCAACTACGACAACTCCGGTCGGCACCTCGTGCTGGCCACCGATGGCGCTTGCCTCACAAACCCCGGAATGGGCGGCTGGGCCGTCATCATCCATGAATACTACGGTGACACCGTTGTCAGCCGATCCGCTCTTGCAGGACACGCCGACGATGACACCACCAACAACCAGATGGAGCTTCAGGCCGCCATCGAGGCCGTGAAGTACGCCAAGGCCCTCGGGCTTCCCGCAGTCATCCTGACGGACAGCCAGTACGTCCAGCGCGGGATCACCGAGTGGATGCCTAACTGGAAAGACAACCGCTGGAGGACTGCAGACAGGAAGCCAGTCAAGAACCGCGACCTGTGGCAGACCCTTGATGACCTGGCGGGCAACCACCCCGTGACCTGGCGGTGGGTCAAAGCCCACAGCGGGATCCTGATCAACGAGCAGGCAGACCAACTGGCCAAGGATGCCGCATGGCGGCTGGTCAGCACCGAGGAGAAGCTCCGGTTCTTCCACCCGAAGCTGTTCTCGGAGACCTCCCCGGCTGATGCTGCAGCCTGATCACATAGATGCCCCGGGGTTCTCTCCGGGGCTGTCCCGAAGGCCGGGACAATGGATGAAAATATCCCTGTAAGATCAATATCTTGCAGGACATCCCCTTAAGAAGACAACATTGATTACCTGGAGGTGACCTTGCTGGTTTCCGCCAACGATGCCCATGTGCGCATCATCGACCGACCCTGCGGTTCAGGGAAGACAACCAAAATGCTCGACTCGTTTGAGCCTCACAAACTCTACCTTGTGGTCGTGCCCCTGCTCACCGAGGTAGCTCGCGTCCTAGACCAAGCCCGTGTGCCCTTTACGGCACCAGAGGGTGACCACGACTATGGCACCAAGAGGAACAGCCTCGAGGCGCTGCTTCGTCAGAAGAAAAATGTCGTAACCACCCATGCCCTCTTCCAGGATATCGCAGTATTAGCCCGAGCTGGTCTTTTAGACGGCTACGACATCATCGTCGATGAAGTGCCGGAGGTCCTGCAAACCGTTGGCGAGCTGTCTCGGGAAAGCCGGGAGGACGTCTATGTCAACGGAGGCTATCTTACCATCGAAGATGATGGACTGGTGGTCCCCACTGAGAAGTGGCACCGGGATTACGAGCCGCTGTCCGATACGCTTGACCCCCGGATTTATCGGCTCGCGACCTCGGGCGCTCTCTATTTGGTCAATCAGACCTTCATGCTCTGGGCTTTCCCGAAGGAACTCATTCTTGCCGGGCGGTCATTCACGGTGTTGACCCATCTGGCGCAGGGCTCGCTGTTGCTGCCATACCTCGACAAGCACGGCATCGCCTATGTCCACGACCGAGACGTCGAAGTCGATAGAAAGCACCGCCAGCGAGCAGCCGAATTGATCGAGGTCCGCGACATTCCTCGCCTCAAGGGGGTAGGGTTCTCCTATACCGCTCAGACCCGGCCCGACCCCGCATTGGGCAGCAAGGTGTCCGGAGCCCTCCTCGGGTTACGCCGAGGGGACCTCAAGGACGTGCCCCTGGAGAACGTCCTGATCACCTGTGCGAAGTCTCGGTGGTATTCCGGCGGGAAGGGACCAAACGATACAAAGACCCCGAAACAAGGGCCTTTCGCCAAAGGCTCAAAGCTGTTCCAGGATGTCACCTGGATCCCAAACACCACGCGGGGAACAAACGAGTACGCCCACGCGAACCACCTGATCTACCTCTACGATCAGTACCCCAACCCGGCGTACTTATCATTCCTTGGCCGCGCTGGTGATCGGGAGCTTCAGGAGAGGTATGCTCTCGCTGAACTCGTCCAGGTGATCTATCGGACCGGCGTGAGGAACGGCGAAAAGGTGGTCGTCTATATCCCGTCGCCGCGTATGAGGCGGCTCCTTGAGGGGTATCTGGAGGGCGCCGACATGTGCCTCCCACAACCACTAGCGGCATAGACCCGCGATTGACCTCTCGCGCATCACCTGAGACGTTGCGCGGGAGGGACTAGGGGAACCATGAACTTCAACGTTGTGGCTCATTGCGATTGGCGAGAGGTCATAATCCCCAACCTGAGCACTGTCGGTCTCTGGCCATTTGATGGTGATCTTCAGAGCCTCTCCCGTCGGTACTCGTCGGTGTTGGCCGAGACCTATCCCGGGGATGTCTATCGCCAGCTCGGGATCCCTCGTCGAGGCTGGAGCAAACGACGCCAAGAAGACCGGCAGCAGATCGGTGGGTTCATCTCGGACTGGCTAGCCGCCCGACCGAACCTGAACGCTTCAGAGGTCTTGCCACATGTGAGTGATGGCGTCGGTAGTGACAGCGCCGGGGAGGATCGCTTCGATGCCTTCGTTGGCCTTCTTGGGATGCTCTCAGTCGTGACCGGCGAAAGACCCGAGCGTTCACAGGTTCCAGAGGAGGTTCTGGCGCACGAGGGGTGGATCCTCGGGCACCACCGCTGACCTGCACGGCTTTACACCTTCCCCGCCCCACAGCTACTTTCTCCTCAGTGATTTGGGGGCGTTATGACCAAGACTACCGAAAGCAGTTCCGATCTTGCCTTTACTGCGGAACTCTTCAAGGCGGCAGACAAGCTTCGTGGCAATCTTGAGCCGAGTGAGTACAAGCACGTTGCGCTGGGCCTGATCTTCCTCAAGTACATTTCCGATGCTTTTGAAGGCCTCCACGCGACGCTAGAGGCCGATCCCCATGCCGACCCAGAGGATCCCGAGGAATATCTCGCGGAGAACGTCTTCTGGGTTCCCAAGGAGGCTCGGTGGGCTTTCCTCCAAGCCAATGCCAAGCGCCCCGAGATCGGCAAGCTGATCGATGAAGCCATGGAGGCCATTGAAAAGGCTCCGTCCAATGAGGGTCTCAAGGGTGTCTTGCCGAAGAACTATGCTCGTCCCACGCTCAACAAGACCATGCTGGGCGAGCTGATCGACCTCTTTTCGAACATCGGGATGCACGACAGCTCGGACAACGCCAAGGATCTCCTCGGGCGCGTCTATGAGTATTTTCTGTCCGGCTTTGCCGGTTCTGAGGGCAAGCGCGGTGGCGAGTTCTTCACCCCCCGCTCCGTGGTGCGGACGCTGGTGGAGATGCTGGAACCCTATAAGGGCCGCGTCTATGACCCCTGCTGCGGTTCAGGCGGCATGTTCGTGCAGTCCGAAAAGTTCATCGAGGAACATGGCGGACGACGCGACGACATCGCCGTTTATGGTCAGGAGATCAACCACACCACCTGGCGTCTCGCCAAGATGAACCTCGCGGTCCAGGGGATCGACGCGGACATCCGCTGGAACAATGAAGGCACGTTCCATCGTGACGAACTCCCCGATCTCAAGGCCGACTTCATTCTCGCCAACCCGCCCTTCAACATCTCTGATTGGGGTGGGGAGCGACTAACGGATGACGTGCGGTGGAAGTTCGGAACGCCCCCGAAGGGTAATGCCAACTTCGCCTGGCTTCAGCATATCCTCCATCACCTTGCCCCCCGGGGCACGGCAGGTGTGGTTCTGGCAAACGGCTCCATGTCCTCCCAGCAGTCTGGCGAGGGCGACATCCGCAAGGCGATGATCGAGGCGGACGTGGTGGACGCCATGGTGGCCCTGCCCGGGCAGCTGTTTTACTCCACCCAGATCCCGGCCTGTCTATGGATCCTCGCGCGGGACAAGAGCGCCAATGGCCATCGCGATCGGCGCGGAGAGATGCTCTGCATCGATGCCCGGAAGCTCGGCTTCATGGTGGACAGGGTGCGGCGAGAGTTCAGCGCCGAAGATGTCGAGAAGATCGCCGGCGCCTACCACCGCTGGCGGGGCAAGGATCACGCGACGGCCTATGCTGACGAGCCGGGGTTCTGCAAGGCAGCTACGCTGGATGAGGTTCGGGAGCATAACTACGTCCTGACGCCAGGGAGGTACGTTGGAGCAACCGACGCTGAGGATGACGGAGTATCGTTTTCCGAAAAATTTGATGGTCTAAAGTCTGGCTTACAGGCGCAGTTTGCAGAGTGTCGCGCTCTTCAAACCCAAATAGAAGAGATGTTAGCTACGGTCCGCTACGATGAAAATTGATACGTTTCCAGCTTCGGATCTATTTGACATCGAAGGCGGCACCCAGCCACCAAAGTCTGAATTTGTTTACACCGCACGAGAAGGGTACGTGAGGCTGTTGCAGATCCGCGATTTCGAGGGCGATAGCCATGAAACCTACATCAAGGATGCGGCTAAATGGCGGAAATGTAAGTCATCTGACACTTTGATTGGCCGTTACGGCGCTGCTGTTGGCCGGATTTGTAGAGGCCTCGAGGGCGCATACAACGTAGCATTGGCGAAGGTAGTGCCATCAGAAAGAGTAGATGCGAATTATCTGCATTATCTCCTCCGATCCAGCTTTTTCCAATTGCCTTTGATTGCCGCTAGTGGTCGCAGTGCCCAAGCTGGCTTCAACAAGGGCGACCTCGCAGTTATCAAGTTGCCTGTTGTACCGCTCAAAGACCAGATCGGTATCGGACGTGTACTCGGCTCTCTCGATGACAAGATCGAGCTAAACCGGCGGATGAACGAGACGCTGGAGGCGATGGCTCAGGCGATCTTCCGGGACTGGTTTGTCGACTTCGGCCCCACCCGCCGCAAACTTGAAGGTGCCACCGATCCCGTCACCATCATGGGCGGACTCATCACCGACCCGACCCGTGCGCAGGAGCTGGCGGACCTCTTTCCGGCAACGCTAGGCGACGATGGGCTGCCGGAGGGGTGGCGCGAAGGATGTCTTGGTGACATCGCACGTTCCGTTGGCACTGCTGTAAAACCTTCGGAGGTAGACCCTTCAACTCCTTACATCGGCCTGGAGCATATGCCACGTCGAAGCCTCTCTCTCTGGGACTGGGAGGCGGCTTCAAAGGTGACCTCCAACAAGTCTGGCTTCAACAAAGGGCAGATACTTTTTGGAAAGTTGCGCCCTTATTTTCACAAGGTGGGGGTGGCGCCTGTCGATGGCGTTTGCTCAACTGACATCATCGTATTGGATGCGGTTACAAAGGCCCAGCTCTCAATGGTTGCTACGTGCGTATCATCTGACGCCTTTGTAGCGTTTACAGATCAAGGGTCCACCGGCACAAAGATGCCTAGAACGAGCTGGAGCAGCATGAAGGGCTACCCTTTGGCGCTTCCTACGGCTGATCTGACTACGCAGTTTTCGGAGTTTGTATCGCCCATGCTCGAGAAAGTGGTCGCAGCCGTTCACGAGAACAAGACGCTGGCCGCCACCCGTGACCTTCTCCTCCCCAAACTCATGTCCGGTGAGATCCGCCTCGGTGAGGCTGAAGAGTTAGTCGAGGCCGCGCAATAGGATGTCGGGGGGAGGACCGCAGAAAGGCCTGACAGAAGCTCAGATGCTGCGGGACTTCGCCCAGAGCCGTTTCCAACAACTAGCGAGGGAGGTCGTCTGGCGACTAACTCGCCACAGTGCTTCAAAGATCGTATGCGGCCCGGAAATTTCTGTACGCACACTTTGGGATGAATACTGCTACTGCGCCCACTTTAGCAGGACCGATCCGCTAGGCGAAAGACTGCTGCGGGAACATGTTCGGGTTATGGTGGGGATCGCGGTGGAAGATCTGGCTGCGTCAGAGGAGCATATCCTGTGGCTACGCTTCGGTGAAGATGAGTTGGACGCGACGACCTGTCGCCCGCTCGTCTACGAGGCCGTGGAGGAAGCTCTGTGGGAGATGGCGGGGGATCGCGACATTGATCATATGCTGCCTGAGTGGGAGAGGTAGGGCGTGAGCGATATTCTCTATGAGCAGAGCGAGCGAGACTACTCGCGCTCCACCTTCAACGAGAGCGTGGTTGAAGACGCCGCTGTCAGCATCCTCGAGAGCCTCGGCTACCAGTATCTTCCCGCCTCGCAAATCGCCCCGGATGGCACCGCTCCAGAGCGGGAAGCCTATTCCGACATGGTTTTGCGCGGCCGTCTTGAGGCCGTCGTCGAGCGGCTGAACCCCAATGTTCCCTCTGAGGCGCGGGCCGAAGCCATCAAGCAGCTTTTTGTCAGCGAGACACCTTCGCTCGTCGAGGAAAACCGCAGGATCCACCGACTGCTCACTGAGGGCGTGGACGTTGAGTTCTCCACTGGTGATGGCGAGATCAAGGGCGACAAGGTCTGGCTGATCGATTTCGACAGTGTCGAGAACAATGACTGGCTTGTGACCAACCAGTTCAGCGTCGTGGAGGGTCGTCACACACGGCGGCCAGACGTGGTTGTGCTGGTCAACGGCCTCCCGCTCGCGATCATCGAACTCAAGAACGCGGGGTCTGAGACCGCCACAATCTCCAGCGCATTCAACCAGCTTCAGACCTACAAGCAGCAGATCCCCAGCCTTTTTCGCACCAACGCCATCCTCGTGGCCTCCGATGGGATGCTGGCACGGATCGGCTCGCTGACAGCCGACGAAGAGCGGTTTATGCCATGGCGCACGATCACCGGGCAGGACGGCGACTTCACTCCTCATGGCCCCCGCGAGATGGCCACACTGTTGCGCGGGGTGTTCCAGCGGGACCACTTCCTGGTGCTGCTGCGGGACTTCATCGTCTTCGGTGATCGTGGCGATGGCCTCTTCAAGATCATCGCGGGTTACCACCAGTTCCACGGAGCCCGGAAGGCTCTGTCCAGTGCCGTTCAGGCAACGTCTCCGGAAGGTGACCGCAAGATCGGCGTCATCTGGCACACACAGGGCTCCGGCAAGAGCCTCCTCATGGCTTTCCTTGGCGGTCTCATCGTCCGATCACGCGAGCTATCCAACCCCACCCTCGTGGTGCTAACCGACCGTAACGATCTCGACGACCAGCTCTTCGGCACATTCAGCCTCTGCAAGGATTTGATCCGTCAGACCCCGGAACAGGCCGAGAGCCGGGACGATCTGAGGCGTCTCCTCAATCGTGCCTCCGGTGGGGTCATTTTCACGACCGTCCAAAAGTTCTCGCCGGAACCGGGCGAGGAGAGCTTTCCGCTGCTGACCGATCGGCACAATGTCATCGTCATGGCTGACGAGGCCCACCGCAGCCAGTATGGCTTCAGCGCCAAGCTCGACAGAACCAGCGGCCAGCGCCGCTACGGCTACGCCCACTACATCCGGCAGGGCTTGCCCAATGCGTCGTTCGTCGGGTTCACAGGAACACCCATCGAAGCTGAGGACGTGAACACCCCAGCGGTCTTTGGCGAATACATCGACATCTACGACATCAGCCGCGCCGTTGAGGATGGCGCCACCGTTCCGATCTTTTACGAGAGCCGTCTGGCTCGCATAGAGCTGGACGAAGACGAGAAACCTCTGATCGACGACGAGATTAGCGAGATCCTCGAAGACGACAGCCTCACCGAACAGGAAAAGCAGAAGGCCAAGTGGACGACCGTCGAACGTCTCGTCGGCTCACAGAAGCGCCTGTCCCAGATCGCCGCCGATCTCGTAGATCACCTTGAGGCTCGCGTCGGTGCTATGAGTGGCAAAGCGATGGCCGTCTGCATGAGCCGCCGCATCTGTGTCGATCTCTACAGCGAGATCATCAAGCTTCGACCCGAGTGGCACTCCGACGATGACGACAAGGGCGCGATCAAGATCGTCATGACCGGCTCCGCGTCTGACCCGCTGGAGTGGCAGCCGCATATCGGCAACAAGAAGCGTCGGGACGACTTGGCAAAGAGAGCGCGTGATCCCGAAGATCCGCTCATGCTGGTCCTTGTGCGCGACATGTGGCTCACCGGGTTCGACGCGCCCTGTATGCACACCATGTATGTCGACAAGCCGATGCGCGGCCATGGCCTCATGCAAGCCATCGCGCGGGTCAATCGCGTGTTCAAGGACAAGCCGGGTGGTCTCGTCGTCGACTATATCGGCATTGCCCAGAACCTGAAGAGCGCCCTTGGGCAGTACTCCGCCTCCGACCGCGAAAAGACCGGCATCAACGAAGAGGAAGCCATCGCTGTTCTCCTGGAGAAGTACGAGGTTGTCCGTGGGATGTTCCATGGGCACGACTACAGCCTCGGCATCGTCGGTCGGCCCGAGGAGCGCCTTATCGCTCTGGCAGATGCGATCGAGTGGATCCTCGAATGGCAGAAGCGGGAAGCCGAAAAGCACGAGAAGCCAGAGGAGAAGAAGCGGGCCCATCGCCGGTATCAGGACGCGACGCTTGAGCTGAGCAAAGCCTACGCTCTCGCGTCAGCCAGCGATGAAGCCAGGTCGATCATGGACGAGATCGGCTTCTTTCAGACGGTTCGGGCTGCTCTCGCCAAGACAAGTGCCACGGGGAAAATCTCAGATAAGGCCAAGGCGTTTGCAGTCGAGCAATTGATCAATCGCGCCGTCGCCAGCACCGAGATTGTGGATATCCTCAGGGCCGCTGGTATCCAATCGCCGGACCTATCGATCCTCTCCGATGACTTCCTTGCGGAGGTCCAGAAGATGGACCGCAAGAACCTTGCGCTGGAGGCCCTCAGGAAGCTCCTGAACGGGGAAATCACCAGCCGGTCACGATCTAACGTCGTGGAGACAAAAGCCTTCTCACGCCGCCTCGAAGAGGCTGTGGCGCGGTACCACGCGAACGCCATCTCTACCGTCGAGATGATCCAGGAGTTGATCCGCCTGGCTCAGGACTTAAAGGCTTCCATCGCTCGCGGCGAAGAGACCGGGCTTTCGCCAGAAGAGTTGGCCTTCTACGACGCCTTGGCGGAGAACGAGAGCGCTGTTGAGGCGATGGGCAGCGAACAGCTTCGTGTCATAGCCCATGAGCTTGTCACCAGTATGCGTGGGTCGGCGACGGTCGACTGGCACCACAAGGCCAGCGCCAGGGCTAAGATGCGCGTCCTCGTCAAGCGCATCCTCAAGCGCTACGGCTACCCGCCGGATCTTGAGCAGGAGGCCGTGCAGACAGTGTTGGCCCAGGCCGAGGTTCTCCTGCGGGAAGTGACCGAGCAGTCCCGCTGAGGGGTGTTCCACTCCCTCACGATCCGCGCAGTTGAAATCGAGGGGGAACCTTGGTTTGTCGCCCGCGACGTCTGCGAGGCCCTTGGCATGAGCCTGAAGGGTGGCGCTGGCCAGTGGCTACGCCACCTCTCCGACACTGAGCGGATGACCGTTCCCAAGGGTTTGCTTCATGGGAAAGGCATGAGCCAAGCCTCGCTGATCTCCGAGAGCGGCCTCTACAAGCTCGTGATGCGTAGCGACAAGCCCGAGGCCAAGAAGTTCCAAGCATGGGTCACCGAGGTGGTGCTTCCGGCGATCCGCAAGGGGTCCGGATGTTACTGCGAAAACTGTGTGAGCTTATTCGTCCAGGTGAGCGTTCGGGAAATCCCCCCGGTGCCCCCTCCAGGTTTCCGGAGCCATCCTATACCGCGGCGACTGGCCCCGCTCAGTAGTCTCAATAGACCTTGCTCGTGTGCGACCCGCCAAAGACGCGACACGCCGGTCTCACATGAGTTATCATTGACTTTTGAGACCATAAGGATCACAACTCCAAAAAGCCTATTGATCCTCCGGGGTGACTTATGACTGCTATTGTGGGATATGCCCGCACCTCCACGACCGACCAGATTGCGGGCCTTGAAGCTCAGGTGCGAGACCTTCAAGCCGAGGGCTGCGCCAAAGTTTTTAGTGAACAGGTTTCCGCGACACAGACTGAACGACCACAGCTGAAGGCCATGCTGGATTACGTCCGCGAAGGCGACACAGTCATCGTCACAAGGCCCGACCGTCTCGCACGATCCACCGCTGATCTGCTGTCCATCACCAAGAGCCTATCGGAACAAGGGGTGATCCTCAGGGTGTTGTCGATGCAGTTGGACACCGGCACCCCAACAGGCAAGCTGATGCTAACGATGCTTGGCGCGATTGCCGAGTTCGAGCGTGAGTTAATGTTGGAGCGACAGCGCGAGGGTGTGGCTAAAGCGAAGGCCGAGGGCAAGTACAAGGGGCGTGTGCCCACCGCCAGGCGCAAGGCCACTGAAGTTGTGCAGCTCCGGGACGAGGGGAAGACAGTGCCTGAGATAGTAACTGCACTGGGGATTAGCCGCGCCAGCGTATTTCGGATACTCCGTTCGGACCGGAATACCGCTAGCCTTTGAGCCCACATTTTTAGATGACGCCTGTCTACAGTTTTCGTGTTCTCGCCTCAGCAAGTTGTCTAGAATAGCTACATTGATCTGAGAGATGAGCGATGGCGAGGATCGGTAGAAATCACCCGTGTCCGTGTGGGAGCGGCCAAAAATACAAGCGTTGTCACGGGTCGGGTGAAGCAAGACCGCTACTGCGTCCTACAAACATCGATCGAGCTAGGATCGAGCGGCTTCTTCAAGCAAAGCGGGACCAGGAGAAACTACGGGAGCGCCAGCAAGGCAAAGGGCGACCGATCATTTCGGCTGAGATGGGGGGCAGTCGCGTGGTAGCCGTCGGGCAGACACTCTACCACTCCGACAAGTGGAAGACGTTTGAGGATTTCCTCTTTGCCTACCTGAAATCAAAGCTCGGGGCTGAGTGGGGGAACTCTGAACTCGCTAAGCCGCCGTCTGAGCGGCACCCGGTTTTCCAATGGCAAGACGAGGTAGCTCGACTACAGCTAGACCATGTCTCTCTCCCTGGAGAAGTGACATCGGCTCCCACCACAGGCGCCGTTATTTGCTACTTGGGTCTGGCTTACAACCTGTACCTTCTAGAGCATAATGTTGAACTTCAGGAGCGGTACCTGAACAGACTTCGGGACCTAGGCAATTTCCAGGGGGCGTACTATGAGCTTATCGTTGCCAATGTCCTGATCCGGTCGGGCTTCACCCTAGCTCTTGAGGATGAAGCTGACTTGTCTAGCAAGCACTGCGAGTTCGCGGCTGTGTCTAGAACCACGGGCAAAAAGTACTGGGTTGAGGCGAAGATGCGCTCGGTCGCGGGGCTGTTCGGAAAAACGGCCCTTGATGGTGTCAGCGCGTCCGAACGGGACGCAACTTGCAACTTAACGGCGCACATCAAGGCGGCACTTCAGAAGCCCGCTGATGGTGAGCGTCTCATCTTCGTGGACCTCAATGCGGAAGCCAAGAGCGTCGATGGTGTGCCCGATTGGGGGCCAACTGCGATCCGACGACTTGAAGCGAAAGAACGCGACCTCCAAGAAGGACAGTGTGCGTACGTCTTCGTGACGAACCTACCGTTCCACCGTTACCTCTCCAGCACTGAACTGGACCGGCAAGCTCTCGCGTATGGTCTCGGAATACCGGACTTCAGCAAGCCCAAGCGGCGATCTTTGACCGAAATCTACAAGTTGACAATGAAGCACATCGATGCTCACGAGATAATGGAAGGGCTCCAGAGCTACCCGGTCTTTCCAGATACATTCGATGGCGAGCTCCGTTCGGACAAGTTGGGCCTAAACGTTAAGATTGGAGAGACGTACTTGTTTGAGGGCCTCGAAGGAGAGCCGGGGACGGTTGGCACGGTGACGAGTGCAACGGTCGTGAAGGAGGACGCGGAAGCGATGGTCGCCATCTCAACTCCTGATGGAAGAAGCCTCATCGTCAAACAGCCCCTCACGCCGGAGCAGATGGCCGACTACCAGCGGCACCCCACTTTCTTTTTTGGGCAAGAAGAACAAAACGGCGGGAACATCGAAGACCCTTACCTGCTGTTCGAGTGGATGCACAAAACGTACTCGAAGACGTCCAAAGAGCGTCTCTTGGAATTCATGTCGCAGGCGCCAAACATAGAAATCCTACGAGGGCTCCCACAGGACGAGCTTGCCCTCATCTACTGCGAAGGACTAGTGGGCAACTTCCTTGCTCAATACGCGCCAGAGAAGCTGGACCAGCCCAGCGAAGACGTGTTCAAGCGTAAGCGGAAGTCGGCTATCAAGTTTTCGCCGTAGCGCACTGCCTCTGAAGTGTCGCTATCTCAGTCGGCTTCCCTTTTGGTACAAAGTTGTGCTACAAAGCGACGTTGGCAGTGGCACTAAGCTATTGATTTTGCATGATGACCCGCCGGACTGAGCCAGTCCTTTTCTGGGCACCAATTTCCAAAACCCCGATTGCAGCGATGCAGTCGGGGTTTTGCTTTTCTCAGGGGCGGTTCAGCCCTGGCACACACAGAAATTGTGTAAGCGGTGTTCTGCGGCCACGTAGGTTCAGGGTCGCGGGAACTGCACGACGTTGTTGCCGCGCATAAAGGCGATGGCTCCCTCGCTTTTCAGTGCGGCCAAGGCAGCATCACGCGCCTCGCTGTCGG
>Ga0065721_10051473_pt1 | contig 14550 bp, 17 predicted proteins | sample Mesricmetagenome_FD_59108 | JGI IMG/M metagenome (GOLD analysis project Ga0065721, IMG submission 59108) | Mesophilic microbial community from rice straw/compost enrichment Sample: eDNA_1 v2 (version 2) | ecosystem: Engineered > Solid waste > Grass > Composting > Bioreactor | place: USA: Davis... | reverse complement strand
GGCAGGCAGCCGAGATAGGCCACATCGAAGGAACCGGCGTGGGTCGCCCCGTCCGCCCCAACCAGCCCGGCGCGGTCGAGCGCGAAGCGCACCGGCAGGTGCTGCAGCACCACATCGTGCACGACCTGATCGTAGGCGCGCTGCAGGAAGGTGGAGTAGATCGCGCAGAAGGGCTTGAAGCCTTCCGTGGCCAGCCCCGCCGCGAAGGTCACCGCGTGCTGTTCCGCGATGCCCACGTCGAAGCAGCGATCCGGGAAGCGCTGGCCGAACAGGTCCAGCCCCGTGCCCGACGGCATCGCCGCCGTAATCGCCAGCACGGAAGGATCGACTTCCGCCTCCTTGATCAGGGCGTTGGCGAAGACGTTGGTGTAGGTGGGGGCGTTGGACTTCGGCTTGGACTGGGCGCCGGTGATGACGTCGAACTTCGCCACCGCGTGCAGCTTGTCGGCCGAGGCCTCGGCGGGGCCGTAGCCCTTGCCCTTCTTGGTGACGACGTGGATCAGGACCGGCTTGTCGTCCTCCGCGTCGCGCACGTTCTGAAGGACCGGCAGCAGATGGTCCAGGTTATGACCGTCGATCGGGCCGATGTAGTAGAAGCCCATCTCCTCGAACAGCGTGCCGCCGGTGACCATGCCGCGCGCGTACTCCTCCGCCCGGCGGGCCGCCGTGCGCAGCGGGCGCGGCAGCTGGTCGGCGATGTCCTTCGCCAGATGGCGCAGGGACAGGTACGGCTTCGACGAGATCAGGCGCGACAGGTACGCGCTCATCGCGCCGACGGGCGGCGCGATGGACATGTCGTTGTCGTTCAGGATGACGACCAGCTTGGTGTTCGCGGAACCCGCGTTGTTCATGGCCTCATAGGCCATGCCGGCGCTCATCGCGCCGTCGCCGATCACGGCGATGACGTGGTTGTCCCGGCCCAGCTGGTCGCGCGCCACCGCCATGCCCAACCCCGCCGAGATGGAGGTGGAGCTGTGGCCGGCGCCGAAGGGATCGTATTCGCTTTCCGACCGCTTGGTGAAGCCCGACAGGCCGTCGCCCATGCGCAGGGTACGGATGCGGTCGCGGCGTCCGGTCACGATCTTGTGCGGATAGCACTGGTGCCCCACGTCCCAGATCAAGCGATCGGCGGGCGTGTTGAAGACATAGTGCAGGGCGACGGTCAGCTCGACGACGCCGAGCCCCGCCCCCAGATGCCCGCCGGTCACGGAGACCGCGCTGATGGTCTCCGTACGCAGTTCGTCCGCGAACTGCCGGAGTTGCTCGGGCTTCAGGGCGCGCAGGTCGGCGGGGGTGTGGACGAGGTCGAGAAGCGGCGTCTTGGTGTTCGGGGTCACGTTGGGAACGTCCTCCGTTCAGGCACGCCGCGCGACGACGAAGTCGGCGACCGCCTTCAGAATATCGGCGCGCCCTTCGAAGATCTCCAGGTGCGCCACGGCTTGGGCGGCCAGCATCTCCGCCTGGGCGCGAGCACGGTCGCGCCCGAGGATGGACACGAATGTGGACTTGCCGGCCTCGGCGTCGCGGCCGACGGATTTGCCCGTCTCGGCCTCCGTACCCTCCACGTCGAGCAGGTCGTCGACGATCTGGAAGGCCAAGCCGAGGTCGTGGGCGTAGGCGCGCAGCGCGTGCCGCTGCGGCGGCGGGGCCTTGCCCAGGATGCCGCCGGCCTCGCAGGAAAAGGCGATCATGTCGCCGGTCTTCATGCGCTGGAGCCGCGTGGTGGTGCCGAGGTCGAAAACCTCGTGCTCCGCGATCAGGTCGAGCATCTGTCCGCCGACCATGCCGTGCGGCCCCGCCGCCTTGGCGAGCGCGGACACGAGCTGGCAGCGCACATGCGGATCCTCGTGGGTCGCCGGGTCAGCCAGCACCTCGAAGGCGTAGGTCAGCAGGCCGTCGCCGGCCAGGATGGCGGTCGCCTCGTCGAACTGGCGGTGCACCGTCGGCCGGCCGCGGCGCAGGTCGCCGTCGTCCATCGCCGGCAGGTCGTCGTGGATCAGCGAATAGCTGTGCACGAACTCCACCGCCGCGGCGACGCGCAGCGCGCAATCCGGGTTGACCGCGAACAGCGCGGCGGACTGGCAGACCAGAAAGGGGCGCAGCCGCTTGCCGCCGTTCAGGCAGCCGTAGCGCATCGCCTCCAGCACGCGGGATTCGGGAAGGTCGGTGGTGGGGAGGAGGTGGGTGATCGCCCGCTCCACTTCCTCCGCCATATCGGCCATGGCCGTCTTCAGGTCGGTCTGCACGTCAGTCGATCCGGGCGGGTTCGATGCCGATGGAACCGTCGGCAGACACGGTGATGCGGTCGATCTTCGCCTGCGCTTCCCGCAGCTTGGCCTCGCAATGGCGCTTCAGCGCCGTGCCGCGCTCGTAGGAGGAGATCGCGTCGTCGAGCTTGCCGCGCCCTTCCTCCAACTGCCGCACGATGCGTTCCAGTTCGGTCAGCGCATCCTCGAAGCTGAGGGCGGCAATGTCGGGAGGGATGTTTGCGAGGTCAGCCATGAGCGTTCCGAAAAGGGGCCCGAACGTGGCCCCGGAATGGGACCGACACCCGAAGTTATGACCCGTCCCCCAAATGCGCAAGGCCCGCGGCGGGCGTAGAACGCACCATCCACGGGCCTAGCCATTAGAGCTTGCGGTCAGCAGTACATCAATTCGCGAACATGCGCCGCGCAAGCCGAGGCCAGGGCGCGAAGGTTGTACCCTCCTTCGAGCACCGACACAATGCGCGCGCCGCAATGGGTGCGCGCCAGATCGCCCAGCTTGCGCGTGGCCCAGACGAAATCGTCGTCGGTCAGGTGCAGGCTGGCCAGCGGATCGCGCGAATGGGCGTCGAATCCGGCGGAGATCATCAGCAGGTCGGGTTTGAAATGGTCGATGGCCGGCAGGATGATGTGCGTCATCGCATGCCGGAACTCCGGCGAGCCAGCCATGGCCTGCAACGGGGCGTTCACGCAGTTGCCGTACTCGCCCCGCTCGCCCGCGTCGCCCGTGCCCGGATAGAGCGGCGACTGGTGAGTGGAGCAGTAGAGCATGTCCGGGTCGCGCTGGAAGATGTCCTGCGTACCGTTGCCGTGATGCACGTCGAAGTCCATCACCGCGACCCGCTGCAGCCCGTGCACGGCCCGCGCGTGGTAGGCGCCGACCGCGACGTTGTTGAAAAGGCAGAAGCCCATGGCCTTTTCGTATTCGGCGTGGTGCCCCGGCGGGCGCACGGCGCAAAAAGCGTTGCGGGAATGGCCGTTTGCCACCGCGTCCACTGCCGCGACCACCGCCCCGGCAGCGCGCAGCGCGGCCTCCCCCGAGCCCGGCGAGATCACCGTGTCCGCGTCGATGCCGGCATGCTCCTGCTCCGGAACGAGGGCCAGGACGCGTTCCACATGCTCCCTGGGGTGGGCGCGGGCGATCTGCTCGACGGTGGCGCGCGGCGCGTCCTGCCGTTCGAGCATATAGAACTCTTCCGTCTCCAGAGCAGCCAGCACGGCGCGCAGGCGGTCCGCACATTCCGGATGGCCCAGCCCTGTATCGTGTTCCAGGCAGGCGGCGTGGGTGAACAGGGTGGTGAACATGTTTTTTGGGTCTTTTTCGTTCGTGTTCAAGGCATTTCCTGCCGCTATTGTTCCCGGTTCACTAATGAAAGTACAGGCTGATTCCGGGGCTTATCGTCACATCCCCCCATGGACTCCGGGCACCCCCTCTGCGCGATGTGCGTGCATAGCCGTCAGGCCGACCGTTCTATGACGAAGCGATAAATACCGCCGTCTTCCGTGCTGGACAGCAGCCGGTTGCCGGTGGCATCGCAGAAGGCGGCGAAATCCTTCGGCGCGCTGGGGTCGGTCGCCTCAACCGTCAGCGTCTCGCCGGCGGCGATGGCCTTCAGCGCCTTGCGCGCCCGCAGCACCGGCAGCGGGCACTGCAACCCCTTGGCGTCCAGGCGGTGTTCGGTCATGCGTGCGGTCTCCTTCGCTGAAGCGGCTCATCCCGGCGGCGATCCTAAGGCCGTGCCGGCGTCCGCTCAATCCCACGGAACGGAACATACCGCGTATCGGGAACTTTGTTACGTCTACGGGACTTCCACGGGTAGACAGCGCGACACACCGTTCAATATGATTGAACACGAACGAAACAAGGTGGCTCAAGCGCGCACGCGCTCCGCGCAGGCGACACCGAATCTTGAACGCCGCCGATCTTGAACGCCGCAAACCTTAGAACACCGATGTGGACTCCGACTGCGACGGTAGCCTCATGAACATTCCGGACCTGCAACGCAACGCGCGCCGAGCCAGCACGCTGCTGAAGGCCATGAGCAACGAGCGCCGGCTGCTCATCCTCTGCTTCCTGGCGGAGGGGGAGAAGTCCGTCGGCGAACTGGAGGAGTTGGTCGACCTCAGCCAGTCGGCCCTGTCGCAGCATCTCGCCCGCCTGCGTCGCGACAAGCTGGTGCGCACGCGGCGCTCTGCCCAGAACATCTACTATTCATTGAACGGGCACGAGGCGCAGACGGTGATGGCCACGCTGCACGAGCTGTTCTGTGCCCCAACCGCCCGCAAGGACGACGGGGCGGCCACGACGGAAGAGACCAGCGGCGCGCCGGCCTCGTAGGACGGCCTCACGGACAGCCCGCACAGCCTCCCCGCTTTACCGAATCAGCGCTCCTCGGCATGCTCTCCGACAGGGCGCCGGCCGGACAACGCCGCTGCGCCCACCACCGCCACCCAGCCGAGCATGAAGGCGAATCCGCCTGTCGGCGCCGTCATGCCGACCGGCAGCGGCCCCGTGGTGGCGAGCGCATAGAGTGTGCCGCTGAACAGCAGAATTCCCGCCACGAACAGCCAGCCGGCCAGACGCAAGGCCAGACGCGCCGGCCCCGCCGCACGCCACGCCAGCGCCGCCAAAGCGATCAGAGCGAGCGCGTGCCACATCTGATATTGCCCGGCTAGCCGGAACAGTTCCTGCGCATGGGGGTCGCCGGCCAGGCCGTGGCTTGCATAGGCGCCCGCGCCAACCGCCACGGCACCGTTCAGCGCCGCGAAGGCCACCCAGATCCGGTCCACCAGTCCCATCAAACGCACTCCGCGGCTTTCATTCTGCAACGCGCTGGACCATAGCCCAGGATGCTCGATCCGGACGAGCCCGTTCGCACACGGCCGGCCCCGCGCCGAACTCCGTACAGCGTCCAACTAATTCGTTTACACACTGATCAATCTGGCCCGTCCTTTGCTTCGATAAGTCCGGTTTGCGCGTTTCCGGCGGTGCGTCCGCGCCGCGGCTGGGAGCGATCCGCAAACTGCGTTGCAAAATGCCAGAGGTGGGCCGTGGACGGCGACATCCTGCACCGACATCCGCGAGAGACCCCGGCCTTCGAGCCGGCGTCCGAGGAGCAGCTGGTCGACTGGGCGCAGGCCCGCGGCGGTCGGTTGCTTGTGGTCGACGACAGCGCAACGAACCGGATTCTGACCGCGTCACTGATGCGCAAGGCCGGATTCACGGTGGAGACGGCGGAGGGGGGAGCGGAAGCGATCGCCGCCGTGACCGACGCCGACCAGCCCTACGACGCCGTCCTGATGGACATCGCCATGCCGGAGGTTGACGGAATCGCCGCGACGCGGGCCATTCGGGGACTGCCCAATGCGCGCAGCCGCACCCCGATCATCGCCGTCACCGCCCACGGCTTCGCCGAAGACCGCGAGCGCTGCCTGGAAGCGGGCATGAACGCCTACGTCGTCAAGCCGATTCGCCGCGCCCTGCTGCTGGCGGCCTTGCACAGCTGGCTGTGAAACGCATAAGCGTGAAACACATCAGAAGGACGAGTTCGGTTCCTTGAGGAATTCGATTTCCTCCGGCGTGCTGGTCCGACCGAGAACGGCGTTCCGGTGCGGGAAACGGCCGAATCGTTCGATGGTCTCGCGGTGCCGTTCCGCGTATTGCACGGCCTCCTCCCCACCGATCCGCGTCTGGACGAGCGTGCAGCACAACGCCTGACAGTCCGGGTCTTCCTGGTGCTCGAAGGGCAGGTAGAGGAACAGCCGCTCGTCCGCGTTGCATTCCAGGTCGAAGCCCTGCTCGACGGCGTGGCGGGCCACGGCCAGCGCGTTGCCGTCGGTCGCGAAGGCCCGCGGCGTGCCCCGGAAGACGTTGCGCGGCACCTGATCGAGCAGGATGCAGAGCGCGAGACAGCCGTCCACGTCGTCCATCCAATGGTCGAACCGCCCGGCCGCGGCGGCCTCGTGATGGGGCAGAAGCGTGTCGCGCACGGTCCGGTCGAAGCTGTCCGACTGCTTGAACCAATAGGGCTTCATCGCCTCGTCGAACCAGAAGTCCACGATCTCGTCGATCAGGCTGTCCACCATGTCCGCCTCGTCAAAGCGCCGTTCCCGAAAAGAACAGGGCGCCCGAGGGCGCCCTGTCCAGTCTCAAATTGCTAACCAACCCCGCAGGGATCAGTGCAGCGTGCTCCACAGCTTGCGCTTGGTGGCGTACATCAGGCCAGCCATCACGATCAGGAACAGGATCACCTTCACGCCCATCTGCTTGCGCGCATCCAGGTGCGGCTCGGCAGCGAAGGTCAGGAAGGTGGCAACGTCCTTTGCCTGCTGCTCGGGCGTCGCCTTGGTGCCGTCGGCGTAGGACACGCCGTCGGGCTGCAGGATGTTCGGCATACCCACCTGATGGCCCGGGAAGACCTTGTTGTAGTTCATGCCCGGCATCAGGGTCACACCCTCCGGCGGCTCCTCGAAGCCGGTCAGGAAGGCGTAGAGGTAGTCCTCGCCGCCCTTGCGGGCCTTGGCGATCAGCGACAGGTCGGGCGGCAGGGCGCCGTTGTTGGCGGCACGCGCGGCGTTGTCGTTGGGGAACGGCGACGGGAAGCGGTCGGCCGGGGTGCCCGGACGCATGAACATCTCGCCCGCGTCGTTCGGGCCGGCCTGGACCTCATAGCCGGCGGCCAGGGCCTTCAGCTCGTCTTCCTTGAAGCCGATGCCGGCCAGCGTGCGGATCGGGACCAGCCGCATGGAGTGGCAGGCCGAGCAGACTTCCTTGTAAACCTGGAAGCCGCGCTGCGCCGACGCCTTGTCGATGGTGCCGAAGACGCCGCTGTGCGGCCAGCTCTGCTCGGGGATGTGCACCTCTTCCGACGCCTGCGCGGCGCCGGCCAGCCCCAGGGCGAAGGCCGCGGAGAGGATTGCAGTCTTCAGAGCGCGCATTAGGCCTTCTCCATGGGCTTGGCATGGGCGCCGGCGGCAACGCGGCCACCGCCCTTCAGAACGGGTTCGCAGATGCTGGCCGGCAGCGGCAGCGGACGCTCCAGCTTGCCCAGCAGCGGCAGCAGAACCAGGAAGTGGAAGAAGTAGTAGGCCGTGCCGATGCGGGCGATGACCAGCCAGATGCCTTCGGCGGGCATGGCGCCGGCATAGCCGAGCACCAGGGCGTCGAGCGCCAGGATCCAGAAGAACTGGCGGTAGATCGGACGGAACTTGCAGCTGCGGACCTTGGAGGTGTCGAGCCACGGCAGAACCGCCAGCACCGCGATGGCGCCGAACATGGCCAGAACGCCGCCCAGCTTGTCCGGGATCGCGCGCAGGATCGCGTAGAACGGCAGGAAGTACCATTCCGGCACGATGTGGGCCGGGGTGACCAGCGGGTTGGCCGGAATGTAGTTGTCCGGGTGGCCGAGGTAGTTCGGCGCGAAGAACACGAAGGCCGCGTAGAAGATCATGAACACGACGACCGCGAAGCCGTCCTTGATCGTGACGTACGGGTTGAACGGCACGGTGTCCTGCGGGCCCTTCGGGTCGATGCCCAGCGGGTTGTTCGAGCCGCACACGTGCAGGGCCGCGGTGTGCAGGATCACCAGCGCGAACAGCACGAACGGCAGCAGGAAGTGCAGCGCGAAGAAGCGGTTCAGCGTCGGGTTGTCGACCGAGAAGCCGCCCCACAGCCAGGTGACGATCGGATCGCCGATGATCGGGAAGGCCGAGAAGAGGTTCGTGATGACGGTGGCGCCCCAGAAGCTCATCTGGCCCCACGGCAGCACGTAGCCCATGAAGGCCGTGGCCATCATGGCCAGCATGATGAGAACGCCCAGGATCCACAGGATTTCGCGCGGGGCCTTGTAGGAACCGTAATACAGGCCGCGGAACATGTGGATGTAGACGGCGATGAAGAACATCGACGCGCCGTTCGCGTGGACGTAGCGCAGCAACCAGCCGTAATTGACGTCGCGCATGATGCGCTCGACCGAATCGAAGGCGATCTGCGTGTTCGCGGCGTACTGCATGGCCAGCACGAGGCCGGTCGCGATCATGATCACCAGCATGATGCCGGCAATCGCACCGAACGCCCACAGATAGTTGACGTTCCGGGGCATCGGATACTGGTTGTATTCATGATCCAGCATCGTGAAGATCGGCAGGCGGCTGTCGATCCACTTCACGACGGGGTTCTTGAACTGGGGGGCGTGAGCCTGAGCCATCTTGGGGTCTCCAGAACCTTAAGCCGCTTAGCCGAGCCGGATCGCGGTATCGCCGGTGAAAGCGTACTGCGGAACGACGAGGTTGGCCGGGGCGGGACCCTTGCGGATGCGCCCGGCGGTGTCGTAGTGCGAACCGTGGCACGGGCAGAACCAGCCGTCATACTCGCCGCGCGGGTCGGTCGGCTTCTGCCCCAGCGGCACGCAACCGAGGTGCGTGCAGATGCCGATGACCACCAGCCACTCCGGCTTCTTCACGCGGGCGTCGTCGGCGGCGGGATCGCGCAGCTCGCCCAGGTTGACCTTCTTGGCTTCCTCGATTTCCTTCGCCGTGCGGTGGCGGACGAACACCGGCTTGCCACGCCAGGTGACGGTGATCGCCTGCCCTTCGGCAACCGGGGCCAGATCCACGTCGATCGAGGCCAGCGCCAGGGTGTCGGCGGCCGGGTTCATGCTGTCGATGAACGGCCAAGCAGCGGCGGCGACACCGACGGCACCCACGGCTCCGGTGGCGAGGTAGAGGAAGTCACGGCGGGAAGTCCCCTCGCCACCTGGGGCCGCGTGGGCACCCGTCCCGGGCGGATGCGTGGTCTGAGCCATAAGCGTCTTTCTCCTCAAGGCATACCCGGCGCGCCGAAGCGCCCGTTGACACGTCAAACAATCATTAGCACGACTTAACGGGCGTGTCCGCCCGTTGGGTGAGCATGGGCGCGCCGCGTCAGCCAGGGTGGCTGGCCCTGGTTGTATAGGGTGCGGTATACAGTCGCGGCAGAACCTTGAAAAGCCTTACAGGTCGGACAACTTGTCGCGGCCCCCCTACTCAACATTAGATTCTCCTGAATTCCAAAGGGCTTACCATGCGCCTGGTCCTCTTCGAACCGGACATCCCCCAGAACGCCGGCACTCTGATGCGACTCGCGGCCGGACTGGGGGTGCCGCTCGACCTGATCGAGCCCTGCGGATTCGTCCTCGACGACCGTAAATTGCGGCGCGCCGGCATGGACTACATCGACCAGCTCGACCTTGTACGGCACAATTCCTGGTCGGCGTACCGCAACGCGGCCCAACCGGGCCGGCTGGTGCTGCTGACGACCCGCGGCGCTGTTCCCTACACCGACTTCGCCTTCGCCCCCGACGACCGCATCATGGTCGGGCGCGAGAGCGCCGGTGTGCCGGAAGAGGTCCACGAGGCGGCCGACGCCCGCCTCGTCATCCCGCTGAAGCCGCCCGCGCGTTCCCTGAACGTTGCACTTAGCGCGGCGATGGTGTTGGGTGAGGCCCTGCGGCAGACAGCCGCACTCGTTCGATAGAGGCCGGAGACGATTCCCATGACCTCCACGGTCAAGCCCACGGTGCCCACCGACGACCACAAGGCCCGCGCCGCCGCGTGGTTCACCGAGCTGCGCGACCGCATCTGCGCCGAATTCGAACGGATCGAGGACGAACTGACCGGCATCCATTCCGACCTGCCCCCCGGCCGGTTCGAGCGCAAGGCGTGGCAGCGCCCGGACCCTTATTCTGATCATGGGGGCGGCGGCGAGGGCGGCGGCGGCGTCATGTCGGTGATGAAGGGCCGGGTGTTCGAGAAGGTGGGCGTCAACGTCTCCACCGTGCACGGCTCCTTCAGCCCGGAATTCCGCGCCAACATCCCCGGCGCGGCCGGCGATGGGCGGTTCTGGGCTTCCGGCATCAGCCTCGTGGCCCACATGCGCTCGCCCCTGGTGCCGGCCACGCACATGAACACGCGGCACATCGTCACCAGCATCGGCTGGTTTGGCGGCGGCGCCGACCTGACGCCGATGATCCCCGACGACCAGGACACGACCGACTTCCACGCCGCCCTGCGCGCCGCCTGCGACGGGCACGACCCGGCCTACTACGCGCGTTACAAGGAGTGGTGCGACCGCTACTTCTTCCTGCCCCACCGTGGCGAGGCGCGCGGCGTCGGCGGCATCTTCTACGACAACCTGGATTCGGGCGACTGGGAGGCGGATTTCGCCTTCACCCGAGACATCGGTCTGGCCTTCCTGAACGTCTACCCGGCGCTGGTGCGCCGCCACATGAACGAGCCCTGGACCCCGGAACAGCGCGAACACCAACTGATCCGCCGTGGCCGCTACGTGGAGTTCAACCTTCTGTACGACCGCGGAACGACCTTCGGCCTGAAGACCGGCGGGAACACGGACGCGATCCTGATGAGCATGCCGCCCGAGGTGAAGTGGCCGTAAGGCCTGCTTTACGCTTGCTCCATCCTGCGCCGCGCCTCTCCCAAACAGTCCTCCCGCCCCGGCCGGAAGTCCTCGGCGATCCACCACGCTTCGACCTCTTTCAGCAATTTTCCCACCGCCGGCCCGCGGTCCATGCCCATTGCCAGCAGGTCGCGGCCGGCGATGGGAAGCGTCAGGGACGGCAGGTCGTCCGCGGTGGCGAGCGCCGCCTTCACCGTGTCGACGGACACCGGGCCGGGCGTGTCCACAGCGGCCAGCATCACCAGATCGCGGTAAAGCTCCGCGTCCCCGATCCGATAAAGCGCTTGGCGGCGCTTCACCCGGTCATCGGTCGGCGCCACGGCCATCGGCGGCTCGACCAGGGCGGCAAGGCGGTCGCGGTCGGCGTTGGACAGGCGCAGAGCCTCGGAAACCCTCAGCGCACCCGCGTGGTCGGTCGCCAGCACGGCGGCGAAGCGGCGGACCGCCTCGGGCGGTTCGGCAAGGTCGTGTTCCAGCCGCACCAGGGAGTCCAGGCGGGCGGTCTCCGTCGCCTCGGGCAGCAGGTGGGCCATGACGCCGCGGTCGATCATCAGCCGCCAGACCGACGCGGGGTCGGCAGCCGCCAGCAGGCGCGACAGCTCGCCCCGCACCCGCTCCCCCGACAGGGTCGGTAGGCGGGGCGCCATCTCCGTGCAGGCGGCCAGCGCGTCCGGGTCCGGCGCGCCGCGCCCGTAATGGGCGTGGAATCGGAAGAAGCGCAGCAGGCGCAGCACGTCCTCCTCGATGCGCTGGCGCGGATCGCCGACGAAGCGCACCCGCCCCGCCGCCATGTCCGCCAGCCCGCCGAAGGGGTCGTAGATGCAGCCCTCGGCGGTGCAGCTCAGCGCGTTCATGGTCAGGTCGCGTCGCGCCGCATCCTCGCGCCAGTCGTCCGTGAACTCGACGCGGGCGTGCCGGCCGAAGGTCTCCACATCGCGGCGGAGCGTCGTGATTTCGTAATGCGCCTTGCCAACGACCGCGGTGATCGTGCCGTGCTCGATGCCCGTGGGAATGGCCGTGATACCCGCGGCCTTCAGCAATTCCATCACCCGCTCCGGCGGAGCGTGGGTGGCGATGTCGATGTCCTTCACCTTGCGGCCCAACCACGCGTCCCGCACACAGCCGCCGACGAAGCGCGCGTCCGCGCCCCCGTCCGCCAGCGCGTCGAACACGGCGCGGGTCTCCGGGGCGATCATCCAGGGCTGAAGGGCGAGGCGGGCGTTGAACGTCATGCGGCGAAGCTAGCCCGCCGCGCCGTCATTTTCCAGCCGGGTCCTTTTCTGCCGGCGCGCCCTGCACGCCCTCCACCACGCGGCCGTCTTCCAGATGGGCCGGCGTGTAGGGGGCGTGAGGCGGCGCACCGCTGGTGAAGGCGATGACCACCAGCGTCACCGCCATCAGCCCCGCCCCGGCGAGCAGCAGCCAGGGCCAGGGCGCCGTCACCCACCAGGGGGCGCGGGTGTGCGTTTCCTCCGCGCGAACGCGGCGGCGCTCGATCACCATGATGTAGAGGATGTAGCCGGCCGTCGGCAGAAGCAGCGGCACCACAACCGTCAGGAATATGCGCAGCACCCCTCACCGCCTATTGGGTCTCACCGGCTGTCGAATCGTCGGGCGGAGCTTCGCCCAGGGTATCGTCGCGCAGGACATCCTGCAGGTTCACCAGCATACCGGCCGTCGCCCCCCAGATGAAGCGATGCTGGTAGGGGAAAACGTAGAAATGGCGATTGGCGCCCTGGAATTCACGGCTGTGCCGCTGCGGGTTGGCCGGATCCAGGATGAAGGCCAGCGGCACCTCGAACACCTCCGCCACCTCGGTTGGGTCGGCGGTCACCCGAAAGGGCGGGCGCACCAGCCCGACCACCGGAGTCACGCGAAACCCGGTGCGCGTCACGTAAGTGTCGAGCCGCCCCAGGATCTCGATGTGGCTGCGGTCGAGCCCGATTTCCTCCTCGGTCTCGCGCAGGGCCGTGTCCTCGGGCGTCCGGTCGAAAGGCTCCATCCGGCCGCCGGGAAAGCTGATCTGGCCGGCGTGCGCGGTCAGGTTCGCCGTGCGCTGGGTGAAGATGACCGTCAGTTCATCCGCACGGTCGACGAGCGGCACCAGCACCGCGGCCTCGCGCAGCGTGTTGTCGGGCAGAGGCCCGAAGCCCGGATTCAGGTCATGGTCGCCGCGCACCTTCACCGGGCGCAGGCTGGCCGCCTCGCTGCCGGGAAAGCGTTTGCGCAGTTCGTCCAGACTCACTCGCCAGGCAGCCTGCCCAGCGCGAAGAAGGCTTGTTTGCTCCATACCCCCACCTCGGCGTTCCCATCATCATGGGCGCGCTCAACGGCGCGGTCTACCATTTCGTAGTAGACCGGCCTCAAGATTCTTGCTTCCAATCCGTTTCGTACGTCGATGTAGGGTGTCGGCTCTCCATTTTCAGGATTATGCATAACCCTGATCGGATGATCCGGACCCGCTTCGACCCATTCGTCTAAATTTGTACGAAACGAGAGGACCCGCTGATCTCCATCTCCGCTTACCGACATTTCCACGGCGACGAAAGGCGTGTCCTCGACAACTATGCGCCCGCGCTCAACAGGCGTGACCAGCCAAAAGTCTCCTGCGTCATCCCGACGCAGAACCGTGGCGAACAGTTTCACAAGTTCGATGCGCCGGATCGGGTCGCCTTCGTGAAACCACGTCCCGTCGCGGGCGATGCGAATGTCGAACGCCTGGTCCTTCGGCTGGATCGGCAGCTTTCCGATGTTCGCCCCTCCTGCGCGCTTGTCATTCGCGCCGTCATTACCGACCTTCATCGAATGCCTTCTTCATCGCTGGGCCGAAAAGGATCGGCCGCTGGTTTTGGCCGCGCAACGTAATTTCGCCATACTCGTCACATAGGTCCACACTGCCGGTTTTGCCACGTAGGCGGCTTCGCCACGCAGGCGGTATCAAAAGGGAGCATAGACGTGAGCGCAACCGACGCCGCCCACCCCACGCCATCCCCGGCTCAAATGCCCATGGCCGAAAACCCGCACCAGCTGATGGCGGAGATCGAGGCGCTCGGCGGCCGGCTGGTGCATGTGCGCGACCGCATCGGCCGGATCATCTTCGGCCAGCAGGAGGTCATCGACTTGACCCTGATCACGCTGCTGGCGGGCGGTCACGTTCTGCTGATCGGCGTTCCGGGCCTTGCCAAGACCCGCCTCGTGGAAACGCTGGGCACCGTTCTGGGCCTCGCCGAGAAGCGCATCCAGTGCACACCGGACCTGATGCCGGCGGACATCCTGGGCTCCGAGGTGCTGGAGGAGAACGAGCAGGGCCGCCGCTCCTTCCGCTTCATTCCGGGGCCGGTCTTCAGCCAGCTGCTGATGGCGGACGAGATCAACCGCGCCAGCCCGCGCACCCAGTCGGCACTTCTCCAGGCCATGCAGGAGCACCGGGTGTCGGTCGCCGGCCAGTACCATCCGCTGCCGGAGCCCTTCCACGTCCTGGCCACCCAGAACCCGCTGGAGCAGGAAGGCACCTACCCGCTGCCCGAAGCGCAGCTCGACCGATTCCTGATGCAGATCGACGTCGAATACCCGGACCGCGACGCCGAGCGGCGCATGATGATCGCCACCACCGGCGCGCTGGACGAACGGGCGGTGACCGTGCTCAGCCCCGCCGACCTCCAGTCTGCGCAACGTCTGGTCCGCCGCGTGCCGGTCAGCGAGGGCGTGGTGGAGGGCATCCTCGACCTCGTCCGCCGCGGTCGCCCGGAAACGACCGACGTGCCGGAGGTGCAGCGCCACGTCGCCTGGGGTCCCGGCCCGCGCGCCAGCCAGTCTCTGATGCTCGCGGCCCGC
>Ga0065721_10006260_pt1 | contig 14556 bp, 15 predicted proteins | sample Mesricmetagenome_FD_59108 | JGI IMG/M metagenome (GOLD analysis project Ga0065721, IMG submission 59108) | Mesophilic microbial community from rice straw/compost enrichment Sample: eDNA_1 v2 (version 2) | ecosystem: Engineered > Solid waste > Grass > Composting > Bioreactor | place: USA: Davis... | reverse complement strand
GCCGCGCCAAGCTGCTGATCGGCCTCGGCAAGGGCAAGAAGAACTACGACAAGCGCGAAACCGAGCGCAACCGCGACTGGAACCGCGACAAGTCCCGCATCATGAAAGAGGGCGGGCGGGGCTGACTACCGCGTGATGACGGTCGGTACGTCGCACGGGCCGACCGTGACCATTGTTCCCGGTACCGCCGGCCGAACCTCGGTCACGCTCGGTTCATAATTACCGGCGCGGCCATCCTCACCGCTCACGACCGGTGCGGCTGGTGTTACCGAATATTGGCTGGTGGACGGGCTTCTCGACTGGGCGGCGCGGCTGCACTTGCCGACCGCGGTCAGGGCCAGCGCCGCGACGATGAAGATGCCGATCGCCAGTTGCAGGCCCGGTTTGTGGTCGGGGCCCTTTGGTATCCGCATCGCCGCCTCCAGGCTTGGAGGCAAAAGCATAGCGGGTTCAGTTGTCTTCGGCCACCGGTGCCACGACAGGCCGCGTGCTTGGCGGGCGGCCAACCGTCTTGGCCAGTTCGGCTACGTCGATGAAGAAATCGGCCTGCCGACGCAACTCGTCCGAGATCATCGGCGTCGCCGTGGTCAGCGTCGAAACCACGGTCACGCGCTTGCCCTTGCGTTGCAGGGCCGCGACCAGCGCCGTGAAGTCGCCATCGCCCGAGAACAAAACCATGTGATCGTAGAACGGGGCTAGTTCGAGCGCGTCCACTGTCAGCTCGATATCCATGTTGCCCTTCACCTTGCGACGGCCCATGGCATCGGTGAATTCCTTAGCCGGCTTGGTGACCACGGTGAAGCCGTTATAATCCAGCCAGTCGATCAGCGGGCGGATGGACGAATATTCCTGGTCCTCGACCAGCGCGGTGTAGTAATTGGCCCGCAGCAGGTAGGCCCGGCCGTTGAATTCGGCCAGCAGGCGTCGATAGTCGATATCGACCCCGATCGCCTTGGACGTGGCGTAAAGATTGGCGCCATCGATGAAGAGAACGATCTTTTCCCGCGGATCGATGGGCATCTCAAATCTCCCGTCGGCGGCCTGGCCGCCCAAACATCATGCTGCCCGAAGCAGCAAAAAGCTCAACTTAAATTCCACAGAGGGCATTAACATAATTTCGGTATTCGCATGTTTTCCCCCATCCGGCAAGCTGTAGCGAGGCGCGTGGTCAACGCATGGCCTATTCGCGCCCGATGGAGCAGGGAATCCTTGTACCCGCCGCCTCACTGGTATATGGGAGGCGTTCATTCCATAAGTTTTGGAGACGTTCGTGGCACGCGTCACCGTTGAAGACTGCATCGAAAAGATCGACAACCGCTTCGATCTCGTTCTCATGGCCGCGCATCGTGCGCGCATGATTTCGTCTGGCGCCCAGATTACTGTGCCGCGTGACAACGACAAGAATCCCGTTGTTGCCCTGCGCGAAATCGGCGATGGCGCCATCTCCCCCGAAGACCTGCGCGAAGACCTGATCCACTCGCTGCAGAAGTATGTCGAAGTCGACGAGCCCGAGAGCCATGCTGCTCCGTTGATCGAGAGCGCCGGCGACGACGATTCGATCAATTTCGACACGATCAGCGAAGAAGAACTGCTTCGCGGCATCGAAAGCCTGGCCCCGCCGGAGCGCCGCGACGACTGACTTCGAGCCGTCCCGAAGGGCAAATCGCTCCGGTAGAGCGATTTGAGGCGAGAAGGCCATGAGGGCTATGCCCGAATGGTGGTCGGTTGCTTGAAAATTCAGCACCCTCGGCGCGAGCCGAGGGTGTTTTGTTTTGATGGAGTTCGCCCATCTACTGATGTCATGTCGCCTGCGTCGGGATCACAGCGGGAATGATCGACCTTCCCGTCGCCCCGTAACTCAGATACTCACCGCCCACTCTTCCCATTTCCAATCAAAGCGCTAAGCTCTTTCCTTCGAGCGAGCGGCGACCACCCCCATGATGCGTCAGTACGAGCTTGTCGAACGCGTTCAGGCCTATAACCCGAACGTCGACGAGCAGTTGTTGAACAAGGCCTACGTCTACGCCATGCAGAAGCATGGTTCGCAGAAGCGCGCCTCCGGCGATCCCTACTTCAATCACCCGCTCGAAGTGGCCGCCATCCTGACTGAGCTCAAGCTCGACGACGCCTCCATCGCCGTCGGCCTGCTGCACGACACGATCGAGGATACCGACGCCACCCGCGCCGAGATCGACCAGCTTTTCGGGCCGGAAATCGCCGCCATCGTCGATGGCCTGACCAAGATCGAGCGGCTGAACCTGGTCTCGCGCGAAGAGGCCCAGGCGGAAAACCTGCGTAAGCTGCTGCTGGCCATCAGCCAGGACGTGCGTGTGCTGCTGGTGAAGCTCGCCGACCGCCTGCACAACATGCGCACGCTGCAGTTCATGCCCCCGGAAAAGCAGAAGCGCATCGCCCAGGAAACCATGGATATCTATGCGCCCCTGGCGGGCCGCATGGGCATGCAGGACATGCGCAACGAGCTGGAGGATATTTCCTTCCGCATCCTCCAGCCCGAGCATTACCAGGCCATCGTGGCCCGGCTCGATGAGATGCAGGAGGAATATCGGGAGACCATTTCCACCATTTCGACGGAGCTGAGCGAGCGGCTGGCCGCCGAGGGCATCACCGCCCGCGTCAAGGCGCGGGTGAAGTCGCCCTTCTCGATCTTCAACAAGATCGAGCGCAAGTCGATCGCGCTGGAACAGCTTTCCGACATGATCGGTTTCCGCGTCATCGTCGGCTCTGTCGAGGAATGCTACCGCACTGTTGGTGTCGTCCACACCAAGTGGAAGGTCGTGCCACTGCGCTTCAAGGACTATATCTCGGTCCCCAAGCACAATGATTATCAGTCGATCCACACCACCATTGTCGGCCCGGGCCGTCAGCGCGTGGAGCTGCAGATCCGCACCGAGGAAATGGACCGCATTGCCGAATTCGGTATCGCGGCCCATGCCCTCTACAAGGATGGCGCTTCGGCCAATCTGGGCCGTATCGAGGCGGAATCGCAGGCCTATGGCTCGCTGCGCCAGACCATCGGGCACCTGACCACCGGCAATTCGTCCACCGAGGATTTCCTCGAATATACCAAGCTGGAACTGTTCCAGGACCAGGTCTTCTGCTTCACCCCGCGCGGGCGGCTGATCGCCCTGCCGCGCGGCGCCACGCCGATTGACTTCGCCTATGCCCTTCACACCGACATTGGCGACACCACGGTCGGCGCCAAGATCAACGGCTCCATCCTGCCGCTGGTCACCCAGCTTCGCTCTGGCGACGAAGTCGAGATCATCCGCGACCAGAACCATTCCCCGCCGATGAACTGGCTGGGCATCGCCGCGACCGGCAAGGCCCGCGCCGCCATCCGCCGCGCCGTCCGCCACGCCGCTGCCCAGCGCGCCTTTGCCCTGGGCGAACATGTCCTCAACATGATGCTCGAGCGCGAAGGCGTCATGCTCGACGATACCGAGGCCAAGACGCTGGCCGAGGCCCTGGGCACGCCCAACCGGCGTGATCTGCTGATCGCGGTGGGAGAGGGCAAGATTGGCTCAGAGCCGCTGGCGGCCGAACTGGCCAAGCTCAAGGGTCTGCGCAAGCGCCGCCGCAAGCTCGACCTGCCTGTCGCCAATACCGCCGATGGCTGGTTCGCCTTGCGCGCTACCGATCTCTTCCGCTTCCGCGTGCCGGGTGGGCAACGCTCCGGCCCGCGNGCCAAGGCGGCTTTGGCNCAGCTCGATTTCCACATGCCCGTCACGGTGTCGGGAGAGGGCGTCGTGCCNGGCGATCGCCTTGTGGGCATCCTCCAGCCGGACTCTCCNATGCTGGTCTATCCCATCCATTCCGAAGCGCTGATCGACAAGCATGACAGCGACGTCGCCTGGGTGGACGTGCGCTGGAATTTGAAGGGCGGCGAAGACAAGCTCTACCCCACAGTCATCACGATGGAATCGGTCAACAAGCCCGGCTCGCTGGCGCAGATTTCCTCGGCCATCGCGGCCTGCGACGCCAATATCAACAATTTGGTGATGCGGATGATTTCGCCCGACTTTCACCAGATGATCTTCGAAATCGAAGTGCGCGACCTTGCGCAACTCACCGATGTTCTGGCAACGCTCAAGCGCAGTCCGGGGCTTTCCGCCGTCCAGCGCGCCGGCATCCGCGAAGCGGGCATGATTTCGACCCTCGAATGGGATGGCAAGGTGGACAAGAGGTTTGTCGATGACGAACGATGAAAGCATGGCCTCATGATCGTCGGTCTCGGCTCCGACCTCATCCAGATCCATCGCGTCGCCCAGACGCTGGAAAAATACGGCGACCGCTTCACCAATCGCTGTTTCACCGAGATCGAGCGCCGCAAGTCCGATCGTCGCGCCCAGCGCGCTGCCTCCTATGCCAAGCGGTTCGCCGCCAAGGAGGCTTGCTCCAAGGCCCTGGGCACTGGCTTGAGCTGGGGCGTCTATTGGCGCGACATGGGCGTGGTAAACCTGCCCTCGGGCAAGCCGACCATGCAATTGACCAATGGCGCGGCAAAAGCGCTGGCCCGCCTTGTGCCACCCGGCCATGTGCCCCACATCCACCTGACCATCACCGACGATGCCGGGCTTGCTCAAGCCTTCGTCATCATCGAGGCGCTGCCGATTGACCCCAGCGGAACAAACGCCTAACGCTTCGACACCGTCTTTCCGGGGAAATCCATGAGCCAGCCCGCCGACAAGCCCATCAAGAAGTCCGCGACCAATGAATGGGTCGAGACCATCATTGTGGTGGCCGAAGCGCTGCTGATCGCCATCGTGTTGCGGAGTTTCCTCTACCAGCCCTTCTCAATTCCGACCGCGTCCATGCAGCAGACGCTGATGATCGGCGACTATTTCGTCGCCAATAAATTCGTCTGGGGCTACGGCAAGCATTCCTTCTCGCTCGGCCGCTACGGCGACTTCGCGCTGCTTGATTTCGAACTGCCGATCAATAACCGCATTTTTGGCCGCGAGCCCAACCGGGGCGACATCGCCGTGTTCCGGCCGGTGCCGCAGAACATAGAATATATCAAGCGCGTGGTCGGCCTGCCGGGCGACACGATCCAGGTCAAACAGGGTCGGCTCTATATCAACGGCACCATGGTCGAGCGTGAGCAGATCGGCACGGCGCAGGATACCGACAGCAATGGCGATACCCGCGACGTTATCCTCTATCGCGAGACCTTTCCCGAGGGCACGACCCACATTATCCAGGAAATCTCGGACAATGCAGCGCTGGACAACACGTCCGAATATGTCGTGCCCGCCGGTCACTATTTCATGATGGGCGACAATCGCGACCGCTCGGCCGATAGCCGCGTGCTGAGCCAAGTCGGTTATGTGCCGGCGGTGAACCTCATCGCCAAGGCCGAGGCGCGCTTCTTCTCCATCAAGGATAATATTCCGCCCTGGCAGCTCTGGCAGTGGCCGGCCAATGTGCGCTGGGACCGCATGTTCCAGTGGGTCGATCACCAGCCTCTATGAGCCGCGGCACGCGCAATCACGACAAGCTGCAGTTCCGGCTGGGCTACCGCTTTGCCGACCCGGACCTGCTGAGCCGCGCGCTCACTCATTCCAGCGCCGTCTCGCCGACCAAGCGCATCGAGCGAAGCTACCAGCGCCTCGAATTCCTGGGCGACCGCGTGCTCGGCCTAGTCGTGGCCGACATGCTTTATCGCCGCTACCCCAAGGCTAATGAGGGCGAATTGAGCCGTACGCTCAACACCCTGGTGCGCAAGGAAACCTGCGCCATCATTGCCCGCACGCTGGATCTGGGCTCCGAACTTCATCTCGGCGACAGCGAGGCCCGCACTGGTGGCGCGGAGAAGGAAGCCATTCTGGGCGACGTCACCGAGGCGGTCATCGGCGCCATCTATTGCGATGGCGGCATGGGCAAGGCCTATGAATTCGTCGAGCGCATGTTCGCCGAATTCCTGGTCGATGGCTCGGCCAACAAGGCCGATGCCAAGACCACATTGCAGGAATGGGCTCAGGCCCGCGGGCTCGAACCGCCCACCTATACCCAGACCGACCGGCGCGGCCCCGACCACGCTCCCGAATTCACCATCACCATCACCCTGGGCGACTATGATAGTCTGAGCGCCACCGGCCCTTCCAAGAAGATTGCCGAACACAAGGCCGCCAAACTGTTCCTCATCCGCCAGAAGGTGTGGAAGGACCCCAAATGAATACGCCCGAAGAATTGTCCAACACGTCCTGCGGCTTCATCGCCCTGGTCGGCGCGCCCAATGCCGGCAAGTCGACTTTGCTCAATGCGCTGGTGGGCACGAAGGTCTCCATCGTCACCCACAAGGCGCAGACCACCCGCAGCCAGGTGCGTGGCGTCGTCACGCTCGACCAGGCGCAGCTCGTCTTCATCGACACGCCGGGCATTTTCGCGCCCAAGCGCCGGCTCGACCGTGCCATGGTCGACAGCGCCTGGACCGGGGCAGGGGATGCCGATCTCGTCGCCTTCATCGTCGATGCCGAACGCGGCATCACGCCCGATCTCGAAGGGTTGATCGAGGGCCTGGCCAATATCACTCACCCCAAGATCCTGATCCTCAACAAGATCGACACCATCAAGAACGAAGCGCTGCTGGCGCTGAGCCAGACCCTCAACGACAAGCTGCGCTTCGAAGCCACGTTCATGATTTCGGCCCTCAAGGGCTATGGCGTGCAGGACTTCATGGATTGGTGCGTCAAGCATATTCCGCCCGGGCCCTGGCATTTCCCCGAGGATCACCTGACCGATCTCACCATGGCCATCACCGCCGCCGAGATCACGCGCGAAAAGCTGTTCCTGCGCGTCCATGACGAGATTCCCTACAATGCCACGGTCGAGACCGAGTCCTTCAAGATCCAGAAGGACGGCTCCTACAAGATCGACCAGGTGGTCTATGTCACCCGCGACAGCCACAAGAAGATCGTGCTCGGCGCCGGCGGCCAGACCATCAAGGCCATCGGCCAGGAAGCCCGCAAGGAACTGATGGAAATGTACGAGGTGCCCATCCACCTCTTTCTCTTCGTCAAGGTCCGCGAAAAATGGGGCGACGACCCCGAGCGTTACCGCGAAATGGGGCTTGAGTACCCGCATGGGAAGGGCTGAGCCTTTCTTACCTCGCCCCATCGGGGAGCGGTCGGCACAGCCATCGGCCGAGCCGGGTGAGGGGGAATCTCTCCACGCCCACCGCAGGCCCTTCCTCATCCGGCGCTGCGCGCCACCTTCTCCCCGACGGGGAGAAAAATAGATGGAATGGACCGGTGAAGCCCTGCTGATCGGCGTGCGCCGTCACGGCGAGAGCAGCGTCATTGCCGAAGCCATGGTGGCCGGCCGCGGTCGCCATCTCGGCCTGGTCAGGGGCGGCCGCTCATCCAAACTCGCTGCCGCGCTGCAACCGGGCAATACGGTCCAGCTCACCTGGCGTGCCCGTCTCGAAGACCACCTCGGCACCTTCACCGTGGAATTGATGCAGGCCCGCGCCGCCGATCTCATCGCCGACCGCACGAGGCTCTATCTCAGCCAGCTCGTCTGCGACCACCTGCGCCTGCTGCCCGAGCGTGATCCGCATGATCGCCTGCTTGGCATGGCCCTGCGGCTGATCGACAGTCCACCCGACGGTGCGGCCCTGGCCCGGTTCGAGCTGGCCTTGCTCGACGATCTCGGCTTCGGGCTCGACCTGTCGAGTTGCGCGGCCACCGGGGTAACCGACGACCTCACCCATGTCTCGCCCAAGTCCGGCCGCGCCGTATCCCGCGCGGCAGCAGCGCCCTACAAGGACCGCCTCCTGCCGCTGCCCAGTTTCCTCACCACACGCGGCAATGCCGGCCCCCACGACATAGCCGACGCCCTTCGGCTCACCGGTCATTTCCTCCATTCCCAGGTCTGGGGACCAAGGCAGATCGACCACCCGCCGACGCGGGACACTCTGATCGAGCTATTGAGCCGGGAACGCTAAATCCGCATAAATCGTGTTGATACCCCGGCTAGACGGCCATAAAGCCTGAGCTTCCCAGCCCTGCTCGCTATACTGCTTTCCTGATTCGTTCCCCCGGAATGCCTGCCTATGTCTGATAGCGATACCCTCCCGCCTGCCGACGACCAGCGCGTCGTCGACCTCAAGCAGGCGCTTGAGGAGCGGTACCTCTCCTATGCCCTCTCGACCATCACCCAGCGGGCGCTGCCCGATGCGCGTGACGGGCTCAAGCCCGTGCATCGCCGCATCATCCACGCTATGCGCCTGCTCAAGCTCGATCCGGGCCAGGGCTACAAGAAATCCGCCCGCATCGTCGGCGACGTGATCGGTAAGTTCCACCCCCATGGCGACCAGTCGATCTATGACGCTCTGGTGCGCATGGCGCAGGATTTCGCCCTGCGCTATCCGCTGGTCGACGGGCAGGGCAATTTCGGCAATATCGACGGCGATGGTGCCGCTGCCATGCGCTATACCGAAAGCCGCATGACCGATGTGGCCACGCGCCTGCTCGAAGGCATTACCGAGAATGCCATCGACTTCAAGCCGACCTATGACGGCGAAGACGAAGAGCCGGCCGTGCTGCCGTCGAACTTCCCGAACCTTCTGGCCAATGGCTCCACCGGCATTGCAGTGGGCATGGCGACCTCGATTCCGCCGCATAACGTGGCCGAGCTCTGCGACGCGGCGTTGCATCTTATCAATGTCAATCCAGAGGCTTCGGCCCACGACCTGACGCAGTTCGTGAAGGGCCCCGACTTCCCCACAGGCGGCATTCTGGTCGAATCCCCGTCCTCCATTGCCCAGTCCTACGAAACCGGCCGCGGCTCCTTCCGCCTGCGCGCCAAATGGGAAGTCGAGGAAACCGGCCGCGGCGTCTATCTCATCATTGTCACCGAAATTCCCTACGGCGTGCAGAAGTCGCGGCTGGTCGAAAAGATCGCCGAACTGCTGCTGGCCAAGAAGCTGCCTCTGCTCAAGGACGTGCGCGACGAGTCTTCGGACGATATTCGCCTCGTGCTCGAGCCGCGTGCCCGCACGGTCGATGCGGTGATCCTGATGGAGCAGTTGTTCAAGACCACCGATCTTGAAACCCGCTTCCCGCTCAATCTCAATGTGCTCGACAAGGGGGCTGTGCCCAAGGTCATGGGTCTGGCCCAGGCGCTCAAGGCCTGGCTCGAGCACCGCAAGGAAGTGCTGGTCCGCCGTTCCACCCACCGACTGGAGCAGATCGCTCACCGGCTCGAAGTGCTGGCCGGCTATATCATCGCCTATCTCAATCTCGACGAGGTCATCCGCATCATCCGCGAGGAGGACGATGCCAAGGCCTCGCTGATGGCGACCTTCGAGCTGACGGATGTGCAGGCCGAAGCTATTCTCAACATGCGTCTGCGCTCCCTGCGCAAGCTCGAGGAAATCGAGCTGCGCAAGGAACATGCCGACCTCACGGAGGAGAAGGGGCATATCGAAGCCCTGCTGGCTTCCGACAAGCGGCAATGGGGAAGCATCAGCAAGGAAATCGAGGCCCTGAAAAAGGCCTATCCGCTTGCGAATGCCGATGGCTCCCCTCATCCGCTGGGCGCGCGCCGCACCATTCTGGGCGACACGCCCACGGCCGATCTGGCTGAAGTTACCGAGGCTTTCATCGAGCGTGAACCCATCACCGTCATTCTCTCCGAAAAGGGCTGGATTCGTGCCCCGCGCGGCCACAATGTCGAAGTCAATGACGAGCGCGGCTTCAAGACCGGCGACCGGCTCAAGCTCGCGTTCAAATGCGAAACCACAGATAAGCTGCTGCTGCTCACGACCGGCGGCAAGGTCTATACCCTGGCCGGCGACAAGCTGCCGGGCGGGCGCGGGCAAGGCGAGCCGGTGCGCATCATGGTCGATATCGAGGAGGGGCAGGATATTGTCGATCTCCTCGTCTATCGTCCGGGCCAGAAGCGCATCATTGCCTCCACCGCTGGTTATGGCTTCATCGTCGGCGAGGACGAGATGATCGCCAATACCCGCAAGGGCAAGCAGATCCTCAATGTCGGCGCGCCCGACGAGGCGGCCCTGCTGGTGCCGGTCGCTGGCGATCGCGTCGCCGTCATCGGCCAGAACCGCAAGCTCCTGGTCTTCCCGCTGAGCCAGCTCGCCGAAATGAGCCGCGGCAAGGGCGTGCGCCTGCAGCGCTACAAGGATGGCGGCATTTCCGATCTCAAGACTTTCTGGGCCGCCGATGGCCTGACCTGGACCGATTCTTCCGGCCGCACCTATACAAAGCCCACCGAGGAACTGACCGACTGGCTGGGCGATCGCGCCGCTGCCGGCCGCCAGCCACCCAACGGCTTCCCGCGCAATAATCGGTTCGTCGGATGATCCGTCACTGCGTTTTCGTCAAATTTCGCAGCGATGTCGGCGCCGATGAGCGCGCTGAAATCTATGCCGGGCTCGGCGCCCTGGTGGGCCAGATCGAGGGCCTGCTGTTCTTCGAGTCCGGCCCGAACATCTCGCCCGAAGGTCGCAGCCAGGGTTTCAATGACGGCTTCATCATGGACTTCGCCGATGCTGCCGCCCGCGACCGCTACCTGCCGCATCCTGCCCACAAGGCCGCGGGTGGCCGGCTGGTCGCAGCTCTCGAAGGCGGCCGGGACGGGCTGATCGTGTTCGACCTGGAGGTAGGCGCCTAGTTCACCGAAAATGTGAACACGACGGGCAGGTGGTCGCTCGCCGTTCTCCGCCCGACATGCAGGTCATGCACCACGACACCATCGCGCGTCATGACATGGTCCAGCGGCAGGAAGGGGATCGTGTCACGCCAGGCGCCGAAATAGTACCAGCTCAGTGGGTAGGTCACCAGGTTCATCGTCTCCCGCGTAAACCCGTTCCGCGCCACGAAATCACGCAGCGCGTAGGACCATGGCGTCGAATTAAAGTCCCCCGCCAGGATCATCGGCCCTTCAATCTTGTCCACGACTTCGGAAAGCACGCTAAGCTGCTCGCGTTGCCGGGCAACCGGTAGCGGCCAGTCCATATGGGAGGTGATGACCGAGAAGGGTGTTCCGTCCTCGGTCTGGAATTGCGCGAGGATATGGGCCGTTCGCGACGTGCCATAGGCATTGTTAGGGCAGGCGCCATCTTCGACCTGCGTGAAGGGCAGGCGGGAGTAAAGGCCCAGATTGGCGCGCTTGCCGCCCCGGCAGCGCACGAAGAAAGGGTAATCGGCCAGCAGCAAGGGATGAAGGTCCGTCGCCTGCTCGCCAAAATACTCCTGCAGCACGATAATGTCGGGATTCTCTGCGTGGATGGCGGCGACGACCTTCTCCATCTCGTAATTCATGCCGAACAGGTTATGCGTCATCATGGTGACGGTGCCGCTGGCCGGCGCCGCTGGCCGCGTTCGCAGCGAGCCGAGGAATTCGGGCAGCATCACATTGGCCGACGCCGCCATGCCCACCAGCACGACGATCATCGCCACGCTGCGCAGCGTTCCCCGCAACAGCACCGCGACGATCACGAGCCCGATCAGCGTCCCCGGCAACAGAAGGATCTGCGCATGATTCAGCAGGTCGAATTCCGGCACGGCAAAGCCGAACAGCGCCAATATGGCCAGTAAGGCCACGCCCAGCGCCCCCAGGACAAGGCCCAGCCGGATAAGCGTCAGAAACAGGGGCATGGGGGATCCGGTAAGAAAAGACGAGCGCGGTGTCGCCGAGACATATGGCGCAAGCAAGGCCGGGGCAAATGAAAAGGGCGGCCGCAAGGCCGCCCTTTCCGCAGGATCAACGGTCGGCCTAGGCGCCGAACAGGTTCGACGACAGCAGGCCGAACAGCGTCGCCAGCGAGCGCACCACTTCCACCGGAACATTAGTGCCCACGAACTGACCCGAAGCATCCACCTGCGACGGGGTCTCGGTGGGTACGCCGTCGATGTCGATGGTGACGTGCTTGGATTCCTTCATGATGATCTGCGCCGTGATGCCATCGGCCGCCGCGAACAGGTCGCTATTGGCATCGCCCGTGGCGAACAGCGCATCGTCGCCCACGGCATCGGCCGAGGGCAGGGTGAGCGTCAGGTCATACTGGGTCTGGGCATCGACGCCGGGCGAGTCGGTCCAGGGCATATTGCCCTTGAGTACATATTCCTTGCCGGCGCAGTCGGCCTTGAGGTCGAGGAACCAGCTTTCGGTCTGGTAGGCGAACACCATATTGCCCGACCAGGTGCAACCTTCATCCGAAGGCAGGCCGGCCGAGGGGATGTAGAGGCGGGTGAGATCGACCGTGTCGACGCGATCGTCGATAACCGCCGCGCCGCCGCCCTGGCCCAGATTCTGCATCACCGCATCCTTGAGCGCCGAGGCGCCGGATGAGGTAACCTCGGGCTTAAGGTTCATCGAGCCCGCAAAGGCGCCGGCCGACGGAGCCACGCGGCCCACGGCCAGGTAGTTGACCGCCATGCCCGAGCCATCGGTATAGCCGTCGGCATTGACGGTATAGCCGCCCGAATATTGCGTGCGGGGCAGCAATTGCTGGTTGGCCGGGTTGACGATGGAGCCGCTGCCGGCCACGGCACAGGCCTTGTCCGAGCGAACGACGAGGAACTGGGTATAGCCCGCCGAGCAGGTCAGCTCGAGCTGGGTTTTGACCTGGGCGTCGCCGATGGTGACGGCGAAAACGTCCTTGCGGGACGGGTCCTTGAGCGACGGCATGGTGGCCGACGCGGTGAAGTCGACATTGGGCGGCACGGTGGCCTGCGCAAAGGCCGTGGCCGGCAGGGCCGCCAGCAGGAGGGACGCGAGGTAGATGCTTCTGATCTTCAACGGATTCTCCATGGACAAAGGATGGAAATGAGGGCGCCCCGGTTCCCATCGGTCCACAGCCGCCCGAAGTCAGCATTGCCAGTCAACGGCTGAACAATAGCTGACGGCATGCGTCAGAAACAATTCAGTTTTCGAAGTAAAGCAACGTGCCTAGTCGAGCGGGCACCAGCCCAGCGTACCCCGCTGGACTTCCAGTGGCTTGTATTGCGCCTTGTAGGCCATCTTCGGGGAGTCCTTGACCCAGTAACCGAGATAGACATAGCCCAGCCCTGCCGAGCGCACCTGCGCGATATGATCGAGGATGAGGTAGGTCCCCAGGCTCCGCTGGGCCAGNTCCGGATCATAGAAGGAATANACCATCGACAGCCCATCGNGCATCACGTCGGTNAGCGCTACCGCCACNAGCGTCTGGTCCGGGTGGTCGCGCAGGCGGTATTCCACCAGCACCGACTGTACCGGTGTATCTTCGACCATGTATTCGTAGTCGATGAAGCTCATCTGGTTCATGCCGCCGCCGGCATGGCGCGACTCCAGGTATCGCTTGAACAGTTCGTACTGTTCACTGGTCGCCACAGTGGGCCGCACTTCAACCGAAAGATCGTCATTGCGGCGCAGCACGCGGCGGAAACGGCCAGAAGTCTCGAAATCATTGGCCACGATACGCACCGACTGGCAGGCATTGCAGCCCTCGCAGGCCGGCCGGTAGATCAGGTTCTGGCTGCGGCGGAAGCCGTTTTCACTCAGCAGGTGATGCAGGTTCGATGCCCGCCGCCCGGCCAGATGCGTAAAGAGCTTCCGCTCCTGCTTGCCGGGCAGGTAGGGGCACGGCATGGCTGCGGTCAAAAAGAGCTGGGTGGTTTCCGGCGTCTGGTCGGTCATCGATGACCCTTGGGTGCAATCGGGAGAATGTACTCCCGTGCCTCAAGCCCGGCAACGGTTCAATATGCGCCGCTGGTCTGCGCTGCCCGGGCACGCCAGTGACGCACCATGGGCGACCGGCGCACCATCAGCGTACCTGTCACCAGATCATGAATCATCTGCCGGCGCGGCGTGAACAGGGCGAAGAGCAGCGACAGGGGCCAGGAAATCCAGGTGGTCAGCCAGAAGACCGCCGCATGGATGATCGCCATCCAGCCATCGAGCGGCTGACCGCGGGTCGGAGTCAGCACGATATCCATCATCTGCATGCCCGCAGTGGCGCGCCGCGGTGAGCCGAGCGTTGCCCCATAATAGAGCACGATCGTCGCGGGAATGACGAAAATCAGCGCCACCCAGGCCAGTCCGAAAGTCAGGAAGCCGGCGATGAAACCGACAAAAGCAAAGCTGAGGATCATCAGCCCCATGATGACGAGGTCGATGAAGAACGCCGCGACGCGGCGTGTCAGCACGCCCTCGAATAATTCGGGGGCCGTAGCGGGGTCGGGCAGGGCGGGTCGGTTCTGATCCATGCGCAAAACATTGTCACCGACAAGGCGTGGTGCAAGGGCATGGCCACAAAAATGTGCCCCTTCGTCGTTAGCGCCCCAGTTCCCGCGCCACTTCCAGCGCGAAATAGGTGAGCACGCCATTCGCCCCGGCACGCTTGAAGGCGGCAAGGCTTTCCAGGATCGCCCCCTTGCGATCGATGGCGCCGGCTGCGGCGGCCATCTCGATCATCGCGTATTCCCCGCTCACCTGGTAGGCATAGATGGGAATGTTGAAGCTGTCCCGCGCCCGCCGCACGATATCCAGATAGGGTAGACCAGGCTTGACCATGACGCTGTCGGCGCC
>Ga0065721_10051470_pt1 | contig 14571 bp, 10 predicted proteins | sample Mesricmetagenome_FD_59108 | JGI IMG/M metagenome (GOLD analysis project Ga0065721, IMG submission 59108) | Mesophilic microbial community from rice straw/compost enrichment Sample: eDNA_1 v2 (version 2) | ecosystem: Engineered > Solid waste > Grass > Composting > Bioreactor | place: USA: Davis... | reverse complement strand
CATCTGGCTTTGCTCGTGAGGACACTTGCTCTCAGTTGGGTCGTGGCTACTCATCTGGCTTGACTCGTGTGGACACTTCGCGCTCAGTTGGGTCGTGGCTACTCATCTGGCTTGACTCGTGTGGACACTTCGCGCTCAGTTGGGTCGTGGCTACTCATCTGGAACGTACTTCAGCTATGTTGCGAGTCTGTGTGTCTTTTTGTAGGAGATACGGCGGGGTTGCGGCACTATGGGAGCGGAGTTAGTCTCGGATGAGATCATCTCGACGGGAATGCTGTACTTTGCGAGCGGAGATAGTCTCGGTTGAGATCATCTCGACGGGGCTGCGGCACTTTGGGAGCGGAGATAATCTCGGTTGAGATCATCTCGATGGCAGTCCTGGCGCTTTAACTCTGGCCCACCGAGGCTATCCCACACTCGAGCCTGACGACTCCGGCGCGCTTCCCCGCTCGAGCCTGTCGATTCCAGCACGCTCCTCCTCTATGCAAAAAAAAAAGAACAGCGCAAAGCGCCGTTCCTCCAAAATCGCTTATTTAGCCTCGTCGGCTGGAAGCCGAACGACGACCTCCGCCCCCTTCTCTCTAGGCTCGAAGTGAATCCCGTACTCCGGCCCGAAGTAGAGTCGGATGCGCTTGTTCACGTTGCTCAGGCCGATTCCGGTGCCTCCGCCGGACGACTGGTGGCTCTCGCCGGAATCGAGCTTGCGGTTCAGCTCCTTGAGAAGCTCCGGCTCGAGGCCGATGCCCGAGTCCGACACGCGGATGCGCAGCTCGCCCTCCTCGATCTTCGCATGGATGCCGATGAAGATGACCGGCTCCTCCTCCCGCTGCCCCGCGGCGATGGAGTTCTCCACCAGCGGCTGCAGCAGGAAGCGTGGCACGCGGCATTCCAGCTCCGGCTCCTCCACCTCGATCTCGAAGCGGATGCTGTTGTTGAAGCGCATGTTGATGATTTTGATATAGTGCTCCAGGTAGCTCAGCTCGTCCCTAAGCGAGCACATCGGGTCCTTGCTCGAGAAGACGGGCCGCAGGATGTTGCCGAGCGCGACGATCGTGCCCACGATGTTGTCCGCCTTGATCATGGCCGCCATCCAGCGGATCATGTTCAAGGTGTTGTAGAGGAAGTGGGGATTGATCTGCGACTGAAGCGCCTCGATCTCCAGCTCCCGCTTGCTCTCCTGCATGCGGTTGTTCTTGTCGAGCAGGTCGACGATGCTGAGCGACATCTCGTTGAATCGCCTCACGACGATGCCGAGCTCGTTGCTTGGGATCCGGTCGAAGGTGACCCCGAGCTCCCCGCGGCTGACGTCCTTCATCTTGCCGGCCAGCAGGTGGAGCGGCTTGATCATTTTGCGAAGCCAGAAGTACGAGACGGCGAAAATAATCAGGATGCTGCACAGGAAAACGGCGATCAAAGTACGTTGAACGGTCAGGATCTGCCCCGAGTACATCCGAAGGGGGATCTCCTTCACCGCATACCAGCCGGCATCCTGAAGCTTATAGTAGACGAGCTGGTACGAGGCGTTCCCCGTCCGGTCGTCCATGCTTCCGTAGGTCTCCTCCCCCGCGTCCGAAGGTTGGAAAGCGCTTCGGGCGCCGATCCGCTCGGGACGGCTGCCGGACAGAATGCTGCCCTGCGAGTCGACGATGTACATGTCCCCGTCGGAAGGATTCAGATCGGCCGAATAGAGCGAGGCGAGGTAGCGCTCGTCCACGTTGAAGATCAAGGTGGCGCTCGTCTTCGGATCGTAGATGGCCCGCACGCCGCGGATCATGCTCACGACCGAGCCGTCCTTCGTCCCGGTCATGTAGGGATTGAAGTACGATTTTCTCAGGCCGCCTTGGATGATCATCTCCGGGAAAGCCTCCACCGACCGCCGGAACACGTCCGAGCCGAAGAAGCTCTTGTTCCATTCCTCTTGCGACTGGACGAGAGTCGTATCCCCGCTGCCGCCCATCGCTCCCAGGTTCTCGGTCGTCAGGTAGACGGAGTGGACGTAGCCGTAATTGCTGATGAACTTCTCGATCTGCGCGTGCAGCAGGTTCTTGTAGGCCAGGAATTCGAGCTCGCTCTTGTCGGACAGGTGCAGCAGGATCTCCTGAATCTGGTCGTCGAGCAGGAACAGCTTGGATAGGCGGTCCACGTCCGCGACGAGCCCGTGAATGTTATGGTCCGCCTGCTGGAACTGCTGGTACATCAGCCTCTCGTTCTGTCCCTTGATTTGGTTAAGCATGAACGTATAGATGATGTAAGAAGCCGCCGACAGCACGACCAGGCTGATGATCATGAAGAAAAGGATCAGTTGGGCGCGCAGGCTGTTCATGCGAAGGCGTCCCGCCCTTTTCATGTGTCCGCCTTGGCGCCGGCCAGCCACTCCCGCCGGTATTCGTTCGGGTTAAGCCCCGTCACCTTTTTGAACACTTTGCTGAAGTACGTGTATTCCGGCGAGAAGCCGACCTCGACGGCGATGTCGGACGACTTCTTCGAGGTGGTCGCCATCAGCTCCTTCGCCCGCTCGATCCGGTACCGGTTAAGGTAGTCGATGAAGGTGATTTGCAGCTCTTTGCGGAAAAGGTTGCTGAGATATCCGGAGCTCAAGTCGACGTAGTCCGCAACGGTCTGCAGGCTGATGTTGTCCGCGTAGTGCAGCTTCACGTATTGGATCGCTTTGGCGATCTCGTCGCTCATCTGGAGGCGTTCGTGCGCTTGCTTCGCCAGCTCGGCCACGTACGCCGCCGTCTCGTCGAGCATGCCGGGCAGCGTATCGCTGTCCTCAAGCCGCTCGGTGATATTGTAGAGCAGCGCTCGTTCGTTCTGGTTGCTGTCATACATCTGGGTGGCGATCCACTGAACGAATTGGAAAAGCGCGCTTGTCACCGCTTTGCGGTCGCCCGCCTGCTCCTCGATCAGCTCAAGGTAGCTCTCGTACTCTTCCTGTTTAGCCTTGGGCAGCAGCGAACGAATCGGCTCGTAACGACGCATGGCCGCCAAACGGCCGCGGTAGCCGGACGTCTCCCTCTTACCGCCGGTTACGTGCAGCTGGCCAGGCCCCGCGAGAAACTTGCGGCCGAGCGCCTGCTGCGCTTCCGCGTGCGAGGAAGGCAAGGAAGCGTAGCCGCTGCGCGGCGCGCTGATTCCGAAGGAGACGGTCCCGTTGAAGTACGTTCGGATGACGTCCTGGATCTGTTGCAGAATCGCGCCGGTCTCCGCCTGGATGCTCTGCTCGGAGTGCAGATCCCCGTAGGAGAACAAAAGCAGGTACCGGTTGTCGTCCAGGTGGAACGCTTCTCCCCGCTTGCGAGAAGCGAGAATCTCGCTGAGGACGTTGAGCAGAGACATTTTCACGAGGTGACCGTGCTCGTCCTTGAACTTCTGCTTAATGCGGGAATACCGGTCCAGCTCCATGACGCAAGCCTGGAGCCGGACCGGCGAGAGCCGCATGCCGCTGCGCTGGACGAACGAGCCGAATTCGTCCGGGCTGAAGATGCCGTAGAAGAGGAAGTCCTTCAACATCTTCTCCTTGACGAGATCGAGGTTCGCCGGAAGGCCTCCGGCTCCCCCCGCGGTCTCGCTCTTGCCGTTTAACCGGCCGAGTTCCTCGGATACGCCGTTCAGAACGTTCGAGATTTCTTCCTCGGTCATCGTAAGCTTAAGGATGTAGTTGGAGACGCCTAGCGTCATCGCCTTGCGGGCAAGGTCGAATTCCTCGAGGCAGCTGAGCACGACGATCCGCGTCCGCTTGTCGCGCTCCCGGATCCGCTCGATCAGTTCCATGCCGTCCATCCGGGGCATCCGAATGTCGGTGATGACGACGTCCGGATTTTCCCGCTGAATAAAGTCCCATGCCGCCTGGCCGTCCGGCACGTCGGCCGCGACCTCCATGCCGAACCGGCTCCAGTCGACCGAGTTCTTGAGCCCGAGCCTGACCAGCATCTCGTCTTCGACGATCAGAACTTTATGCATGAGGAACCTCCTTCAGCCGGAGCACCCAATCGTTGCCGCGTCCGCTGGACGGAGCGTCGAAGCGCCGGATCCCATCGCCCTCGCAAGTTCCGGCTTGCGTGTATTCGCCGCTTCGCGGATCGAACCAAGTCGCTTCGACCGCGGCGACTCCTAAGCGCCCCAGATCGATCTCCGCGAACAATCCGTTCGGGCAGTAGACGAGCGCTCCGGCCTCGATTCGCGCCGCGACCATACGGTTCGAGCCGGGGAAGTTGCGGGCGAGCAGCGTCGGGTCGGGACGCAAGGCGGCGAACCCCGAAGTCTCCATCAAGGCGCGCACGTGCTTCATCTGGTTCGCCCCGGGCCGGCGAAGCGCCGTCTTCCAGTCCATGAGGAAGTAGGCGCCGGGCTCGGTCATCTCGTTGTTCGCGTAAGCGCCTTCAGCCATCGACCAGACGGAGTGATGCCCGTACGTATGGCCGCACGCGCCGGACAGGACGGCGTAATACGCGGCCCGCCGCACGTCGGCCTCGTCGAAGTAGCCGTTCGCGGCATCGAAGCCGATCGGGATGTCCTCGTAGCAAGGCTCCGAGTCGAGCGTCGGCTTGACCGGCAGCCTGGCGTAGTCCGCCGCGACCCGCAGGTCGTTCGCGATCGCCGCTTCGCCGTGGCCGGATTGGATCATGTTGAAGTCCATCCAATCCGCATCGTGCAAGTGATGGGACGAGGACTCGGCCCCCTTCGGATGGAACGTCCGGAGGTGGGCGCCGCCGTCCCCTTCGCTCAGCCCTTCGGCCATCGCTTCTACGATGGCGAAGTGCCGGGACGTCTGCAGCGGCCGGTCTCCGCCGAGCACCCAGACGAGGTTCGGCCGGTGCTTGCAGCGCGCTCCGAGCCAGCGGCCGTAGGTCCGCGCGTTCTCCGGGGAGAAAATCTCCGGCCCCTTGCCCCACAGCTTGTTGAACTTGTCTCCCCACGTCGGCAGCAAGGCGATATAAATGCCGTAAGCCGCGGCGGTATCCAGAACGAAATCGACGTGATCCCAGTAGCCGTTAGGCCCTGCGAGATCGGGCCGGGACGGATCGGGAAGCCCGGACGAATCGGCGAGCAATGGCAGCCGACCGTAAGCGTTACCCGTCGTGACGCCCTCGAACTCGGCCAGCGCTACCGCCTGAACGACGTTGAACCCTTGCTCCGCCCGGATGCGCAGGTAATGCTCCGCCTCCTCCCGGTTCAGCTTGTGGAACAGCTCCCACGCGGTGTCTCCCAGCCAGAAGAACGGGGTTCCGTCTTCCTTCTCCAAAAATCGGCCTCCGTCGTTAACGCGAAGACGCTGCATTCTCGTTTGGATCATTTCGCCGCACCCCCATGCCATTCCCAATAGCATCCAACAACAGATAACAGTTAATGATAGCCTAAGCATAGCATAATTCCAACCGGCGTTGTATCGTAAATTGCTACGACAGAGACTGCATAAAACGGCCCTTGCGCTTCCCGTAACTCGACATCACAGACCGCTCAAGCCTCCTGTAACCCGGCATCGTCGGGTTACAGCTCCAAACCAACTGCTCGCGCCTCCTGTAACCCGACATCGTCGGGTTACAGCTCCAAACCAACTGCTCAAGCCTCCTGTAACCCGACATCGTCGGGTTACAGCTCCAAACCAACTGCTCAAGCCTCCTGTAACCCGACATCGTCGGGTTACAGCTCTCAAATCAACCGCTCGCGCCTCCTGTAACCCGGCATCATCGGGTTACAGCTCCAAACCAACCGCTCAAGCCTCCTGTAACCCGGCATCGTCGGGTTACAGCTTCAAACCAACCGCTCGCGCCTCCTGTAACCCGACATCGTCGGGTTACAGCTTCAAACCAACCGCTCGCGCCTCCTGTAACCCGACATCATCGGGTTACAGCTCCAAACCAACTGCTCGCACCTCCTGTAACCCGATATCGTCGGGTTACAGCTCCAATCCAACTGCTCAAGCCTCCTGTAACCCGACATCGTCGGGTTACAGCTCTCAAATCAACCGCTCGCGGCTTCTCCAATGCTTTGCTCAACCCCGCTCAGCTCCGCCAGGAGAACGCCTTGGCTGGATTCTTCTCCATCAGCTTGACCAGTTGCTCGCCTGTCGCTCCTTCCAAAGCCAACAGGGGAAGGAATCTCTGCGCGATGTGCCGCAGGCCCGGCCAGCCGCCGTAAGCGGCAAGGCGGGCGCGCGTCGTGTCGAGCCCGAGCAGCAGCCGGTCCTCCAGCCCCGCCGCGAGCATCCGCGCGATCCACTTGGCCTCTTCCTCGTCGGAATGGTACTTGAAGCGGCCGATCGTATCGTATTCGAGATAGGCGCCTTGGCCCGTAAGTTCGAGGTGCGCGTCCGGATCGTCCAGCGTCCGGTCCAGGTGGCAAAGGATGACCGACTCGGCCGGAACACCCCGTTCCAGGTAGAAGCTCAGCAGCCACCTCGCTTGCGCCGCGCTCTCCGTGTGGCACATGATCGGAGCGCCCGTCTTCAGCGAGGCGGCCGCCGCCGCGGCGAACCACCGCTTGTCGGGATCGGCCATACGCTCGGCGTCGACCGCCGTCTTGATCTGGCCGGCCCGGCCTTGGACGCGTTCCGCCGCTTCCGGCTCCAGCCGGTCGGTGCCGGACAGCATGCCGTCCTCCAGCTCGCCGATGAACAGCTCCGTCAGCTCCTTCTCCCCGAGCTTGCGAATCCAATGGTCCGGAGGATAGAATGCCAGCTTGTGGAAGCCGGTGGACGCCACGACATGGACGCCGGCTTCTTCGGAGACGCGCAGGAGCTCGGCCTCCATCCTTCCGCAGCCGAGCGGCTGGGCGTCCACGATCGCCTCGCCTCCGATCTCCCGGAACGACCGGAGCTCCCGCAGCGTTAGCGCATAGTCGTCGATGAGCAGATCCTTGTTCACCGTCTGAGGGAAGCCGGGAGCCAGAAAAAGGTGCTCGTGGCTATGGCAGAAGCCGAGCCGCCTCGGCTCGATGTCCCCGAGTACGGTTCGGATTCGGCCCGTCGATTCCTCAGCCTCCCTTTTCCAAGTCATCTTTTCATTCGTCGGATCTATCGCGCTCATCGCTTCCCGCTCCTTTTTTTTTGCCGTCGCCTGTCTTTAGATAATCGAGTATATCCAATAACGGAATTCGTTCCAAGCCCTCGTTTCGCCTTCCTGGACGTATTCGAGCCGAACCTCGATATCGGTCTTGCCCGCCGTGTAGGCAGCCGGAATCTCGAACTCGTCCTCCAGCCAGCGCTTGTACGGGTTCCGATCGGCGAAGTACCAGCTTCGCTCCGCGACGAGGACGCCGTCGACGTATACGTTCGCCCGCTGCCGCCCCGTGATCTGGTCGGATCTTCGGCGCAGGCGTACTCCCCGGTTGCGCGGATCGACCGAGACGACGAACCGGCTATCTCCCTCCGTCTCGTGTCCCTTGTCGCGGAAGGCCCGACCGGTTCCGTCCTCGTATTCGCTCTCGACCTCGTAATGCCCTCGGCTTCCGGTCGACCGGTAAGAGTGAACGCCCTCGGACGCCTTGTCGCCGATGTCGAGCTCGTCGGTCAGCAGCAGGCCCGGCTCGTCGACGCCGTAGTAGAACAGAATGCCGGAATGCCTCAGGTATTGGTTGTTGAACTCGCCCGACTCGATGCCGAACGTCAATTCCTTGCGGAACGGGTACCAATCTCCGCCGCACAGCCGGATCATCGACCACGGATTGTCCGGCAGTCCGTCGTACGCGCTGGACGGATTCGACTCCGGCGGCGTCGGGAAGCCCCAGCCGTAGCACACCCAGCTCTCGGAGCCGTCGCTCTCGACCTGCGGCGTCGCGATGCCGTCGATGAGCACGCGAACGTCTCCTTCGCAGCTGATGACGCCCGGCTTGCGGGCCCGGGCGGTCACGTGGCCGGCGACGAGATGGCCGCGGCCCTCGATGCGCCCGATGATGCTGTCGGCACCCGGCGTCGCCTTCGGCTCATAGTACGCGGTAGAGCGGAAGTAGCCCGCTTGGCCTTCCGGATACGTATGCGGGTCCGCTGCCGTATACCGCGTCTCCCACCGGGCGAACCGCACCGGCGCCGTTCCTTTGTTGATAAGCTCGATTCTCGCGCTTCGCCAGAATGGCATCGGGAAGTAGTGGTAGCAGCTTCCGTCCAACCGACGTCCGTGTGAGAGAACGCCGACGGGGTTGTACCCCAGCTCGTTGGCGAAGAAGAGGCCCGCCGGGCACTCGACGTCGGGCGCCGCATGGTCGTCCCACGTCGCCCGGATCCACAGATCCCGGAGCCAGGACTCGTCTCCCCCGTTGCCAGGCTCCGCGAGAACAGATGCGACGCTCCCGGTGCCCCGCGCGTCCAGAACGACCTTCGTCTCGCCCGGATCGATCGTCAGCTCCAGGCGAAGCTCGGTCTCGGTAGGCGTCGCGGGCTTCGGGTCCTCTCCGACCCGGCCCCACATGTCCAGCACGCGCTCGTACGATTCCGCGCCCGTGAACGTGCGGACTCCCTCCGCATCGGAGTAGGAGTGGTAGACGACATGGCCCCAGCCGCCGTCGCCCTTTCCCGCTCCCCTCAGCCGCAGGTCCGACGTAATCCGGCAAGACTTCGCGTACGGCATCGGCACGAAGCTGCGCACGACGCGGATCGGGCCGCGCCTGTTGTCCTCCGGCCCCAGGTAGGCGTCCGCGAGCGGCCTCAAGAACGGCGGCTTCGTCCCGAACTCCGACGGCTTGATCGCGAACCTGGGCTGCTTTTCCCCGTCGAAGTAGAACCGGAACGTCGGCTCCGCGCTCTCCGGGTAGCGATGCTGCACGAAGTTATAGATGCAGCCGGGTCCGTCGACGTCGAAGATGACCCATTCGTCGCCTTCCCGGTACAGCCACCAGTCCCAATCCGCGTTATGGCCCTGCTTGTCGATACTGCCCTCGTACCGCACCTGCACGCCGTCCCGCAGCAACGGCAGCAGATCGAAGCGCTCCAGGTTCGCGAGTCCTCTTAAGTCCGCTTGGCGTTGCAACGATCGGTCTTCTCTCGAGTTCGTTTGGTCATCGGACATGTTTACCCCTCCTATCGCCGTTTAAGCGCATCGCAAAGAACCAAACCGCGTCGCGCAGGAGCGGTTTGGCCTTCGCTGCCTATAAAATTATCCGTACAAAGGCCCGTAAGCCGCGCAAGCCCGGAAGTCGGCGCTCTCGGCATCCTTCGTGCCGAACGCGCTCCACGCGCTCGGGCGGAACAGCCGCTTGAAGCCGACGTTATGCATGTTCACCGGAATGCGCAGGATGCTCGCCAGCGTAATCAGGTCCGCGCCGATATGGCCGTAGCTGACGACGCAATGGTTCGAGCCCCACGCTTCCATCACCGAGTAGGTATCGTCGAAGACCGGATCTCCCGGGACGAGGTTAGGCACGAACCAGGTCGTCGGCCACGTCGGCGTCGTCCGCTCGTCCAGCTTCGCGTGGACTTCCTCCGGCAGCTCGATCGTATAGCCTTCCGCCAGCTGCAGAACCGGACCGATCCCTTCGACGAGGTTGACCCGCGCCATCGTGACCGGCATGCCGCCCTTCGTCAGGTAATCGGTGGAATGGCCGCCGCCCGCGAACTGGTCCATGTACGTCGGCCGCCACGAGGTCGCGGCCAGGCAGCGTTCGACTTCCTCCTCGCCGATCTCCCAGTGAGGCTTCAGAACCGGCTGGCCGTCCCGGGTCATCTCTCCCGTTCCGTCCAGGGCTGCCGGCCCGGAATTGATCAGGTGCAGGATTCCTCCCGCCGCGCGCCCTTCCAGCCGGTGGCCGGTCACCCGCTCCACCGCCTCCGGACTCCAGTAGGTCCGGACGTCGGCGAAGATCTGGGCCGTGTTCGTCAAGTAATGCTGGAACAGCATCGTCACGGCGTTCAGGTTGTCGTTCTCCGTCGCGACGATATACGGCTCGCGAACGCCGTTCCAGTCGAACGAGCTGTTCAGCACCGCCTCCAGGAAGTCGGCGCTCGGGAAGTGGTCCGTCCACTCCCGTTGCCCCTGGAAGCCGGAGGCGATCGCGTTGTACCCGTACGCTTCCTCCTCGCAGCCCCGCTCGGCCAGCTTCGGATTGCCGATCATCAGGTCTCGGACGATGAGAGCCATTTTTACGACCGTCTCCCAATTCCGCTCCTTCTTCTCGTCCGGAATGGCCAGCTCCGCCGGGTTCGGGTCGGAGCCGATCCGGCACTTCTCCTTCACCCAGGCGAGGGCGATCCGGAACTCTTCCTCATCGTAGATGCCGCGCTCGATCCGCCGGGTCACCTCGGTCATGTCCACGTACGCGTTCTTCATGCCGAGATAGCGCTGGTAGAACGAATCGTCGACGATGCAACCCGCGATGCCCATCGACACCGAGCCGATCGACAGGTACGACTTGCCGCGCAGCAGCGCCGCCGCCAGACCCGCCCGCCCGAACTGAAGCAGCTTCGCTTGCACGTCCTCCGGAATCGATCGGTCGTCCAGGTCCTGGACGTGTCTCCCGTAGATTTTGAATATCGGCAACCCCTTCTGGTTATGGGCCGCGTGAAGCGCCCCCATGTACACCGCGCCCGGCCGCTCGGTGCCGTTGAAGCCCCATACCGCATGCGGCAGCTGAGCGTTCGTCTCCATCGTCTCCAGCGGGTAGCACCAGCCGGAAGCGACGGTCACGATGACGCCGACGCCCTCCTTCGCGAACCGGTCCGCGCACTGGGACGCCTCCTTGAACCCCGAGATGCAGACGTCGTTCACGACGCACTCCACGGGCGATCCGTCCGGATAGCGCAGCGTCTCCGACAGAAGCTTCGCCGCCGCGCGGGCCAGTTCCATCGTCATGTCCTTCGTTGCCGCCTTCACCAGCTTGCGGCGGTCGATGATCGGCCGGATACCAATCTTGGGAAAACCACTCTCATAGCGATGCGCCTTGTCCGCCACCGTTGCTCTCTCCTCCTATGCCAAGCCGTACTCGGCCATTTTGCCGCGAATGAAACGCACTCCCTCGGCGACCAGAACGTCCCCGCTCGGGGCGAGCTGCCGCCATACCCACGTGTTCATGTTGTCGGTGACGTCGACGAACGATTCGAGCGCCGCGTAACCGGTATAGTTAAGCTCGGACAATGCGCGGAAAATCGAGTCCCAATCCACGAGACCCGTGCCCGGAATGCCCCGGTCGTTCTCGCAGATGTGGTAATGGATCAGGTCGCTTCCGGCCGCCTTCGTCGCTTCGTAGAAGCTTTTCTCCTCGATGTTCATGTGGTACGTGTCGAGGTGGATCTTGATATTCGGCTCTCCGACCATGTTCTTCAGCTTAAGCGCCTGCTCGCACGTGTTGATCAGGTTCGACTCGTAGCGGTTGACCGGCTCCAGGCCGATCTGCACGCCGAGCTCGCGCGCATAGACCGCCGCCTCGCGAAGGCCTTCCGCCGCCCATTCCCATTCTTGCTCCGCCGGGCGGGCGTTCGCGTTCTTGACGTGCTCCGAGTAGACGACGCCGGAGAGGTTCGTTTTGCCGATCGCCGCCGTCGCCCGCGCGCAGTCCTTCAAGTATTCGATGCCCTTGGCGCGAATGGCCGGATCCGGGCTCGTAATGTCCGTTCCGCGCAGCAGCACCGTCGACGTGACGGCGTCCAGCCCCGCGTCTTCCAGACGCTTCTTCACCGCGACGGCGTCGAACGTATCCAGCGTCATGAGCGGAATCTCGATAAAATCGAGCTCGAGCCTCTTCACCCGGTCGATCAGGTCGAGCGTGCCGTTGCTCCATTGGGAGCACCACGCGTATGCATGAATGCCAAGCTTCATTCGGTCTCCACCCCGTTCAGCTGTTGTAGATGATTCAGGACTTGCCTGGAGGCCATGACCCCCATTTTGTCGACGGCCTGCACCGTCGAAGCGGCGCAATGCGAGCCGATAACGAGCCGGTCCAGCGATAGAAGCTCCGGGTTGTCCGGAGGCTCCTTCTCGAACACGTCGATTCCGGCTCCCCAGATGATGCCGTTCTTTAGCGCTTCGCAGAGAGCGTCCTCCTCCACGAGGCCGCCCCGGGCCGTGTTGATCAGGACGGCGGTCGGCTTCATGAGGCGAAGCTCCCGCTCCCCGATCATATGGCGCGTCTCGTCCGTGAGCGGGACGTGCAGGCTGACGAAGTCCGCTTCCCTTAACAGGTCGTGGACGGACTCCGCATATCGTACCCCGGCAGCGCTTGCAAAAGCCTCGTCGCGCACCGCGTCGTAAGCCAGTACTTGCATGCCGAAGCCTTTCGCCCGGCGCACGACCGCCTTGCCGATCTGGCCGAGCCCGATCAGCCCGAGCGTGCGGCCGTTCACGTCGACGGCAGTACGCTTCGTCCAGTCGCCTTCACGGCAAGCCTTATCAATCGGCAGCACTCGCCGCGCGGCCGCCAGCATGAGAGCGAACGCGTAGTCCGCCACCGCTTCGGTGTTCGCGCCCGCCGTCGTCGTCACCTTGATGCCGCGCTCCTGAGCGAAGCGCATATCGATATTGTCGGTGCCCACGCCGTATTTGGCAATCACTTTAAGGCGCGGCGCCTTCTCCAGCACCTCCCGGTCGAGCGGATCGACGCCGACGATGACGGCGTCCGCCTCCGCGATCTGCGCGATCATCTCCTCCTTGGCCATGATGCGGCCGTGGGGATTGCGCAGCACCGTGAGCCCTCCATCCGAGAGCAGATCGAGCGGCTCGGAGCTGTGCGCGGCGAAGGAGCGAGGCGTCACCAGCACGTTCAAGCCCATCGCGAGTCCCTCCTTACGCCCATTTCGGATTGTCGAGGATAACCGGCTTGCCATCCTTTTCGACGACGATTTTGCGGAACCCCTTCGTTTCAATGCTGCCGTAGTCGTGCCCCGCGTCGGCCCGGAACACGTAGAACGTGATCAGCGGCTCGGTCCCGGTATTGATGCTGCGGTGCGCGTAACGGCCGGGCACGTAGACCGCCTTGCCTGGAGTGAACTCCTGCGCGTCCCATTCTCCCTCGGGATTCTCCATCAGCATGAGGCCGCGGCCGCCGATGCAGTAGTACACCTCCGCCGTATCGATAATGGTGTGAAAATGCCCCTTGGTCATGTAATACTCCTCGCCCACCTTGCCTGGGTAGACGATGCTCGTTCCGAAGGCGAGATTGCCGTCGGTTTCGGTCACGCCCAGCTCGTGGAACTCGTAGAGCAGCGGGTTGCCTTCGTCCAGCAGAGCGGCGGTCGCCGCGTCGTCGGCGTACATCCCCTTCATCTGGCTTAAGAAGCGCTTGAGGGACGGCTTCGTATCGGATAGACCGTTATTAAGACTGAAGTAGACGGAAAATGGATTCATCGGCAGTGCGGCATTCGGGATCGTCGAGCTCATCGGGCTTCCTCCTTCGGATTCTGACCTTGCGGTGGCCGTCCTTGCTGTTGCTGACCTTGCTGTTGCTGACCTTGCCGTTGCAGCTCCAGCGCGATTTGCTCGAGCCGCCGGAACGTCGGCTTGTCGATGTGAATGTGGAACACGTCCTGGATCACCTGCGTCCAGCCGTGCAGGAAGTAAATCCAGCCGTCCTCGACGCGGAGGCCGCGTTCTTCGCGCTGCGCTTCGGCTTGGCGGAGGAACAGCAGATCGCCGCGGTAGTTCAGCTCCCACACGAGGCTGCCTTGCGGGAAGAGCGCTTCGTTCGTCAGAGGAGAGCCCGGGCGGTCTTTGCCGAGACCCGTGGCGTTGACGACGAGCGAATGCTTCGGCAGCTCGGCGAGCACGGCGTCGTTGTCGCGCGGCTCGGGGCAGAGGCGGTACTCGAAGCGCGTCTTCGTCTCGAGGCGGCCGAGCAGCTCCTTCGCGGAATCGAGCCGGGCTTGACTGCGGTTGCTGATCACGATTCGGGACGGTACGTTGTCTCCGTGCTCCGGCCGCGTCAGGTACGAGCTTATCGCCAGCGCGCTGCCCCCCGCTCCCATGAGGAAGACGTCGCCGCCGCGTGCCCAATGGTTAGGCGGAATGAACGACTCCATGGCGAGTCCGCTGGAGATCGGATCCTTCGCCGCTCCGAGCAGGCGGCCGTCCTGCTTGGAGATCGAGGAGAGCTCCTCGAATTGAAGCGCGTAAGGATCGAGTTCGTCGAAGAGGTCGCGTGCCGCGTGGAAAAGATCGATTTTGTGCGTAGTCACGAGGGCTCCGAGCGAATTCGGATCGTTCTTGAGGAAGCCGACGGCTTCGCGGTAAAGCTCCGGAGACGCGTGGATCGGAAGGTCCATTCCCTTGATGCGGGCGTCCGCAAGGCCCAGCGCTTCCGCCCAGAGCGGGAAGAGCTTCATGATGGACGAGGAGCCCGTCGTCACGCCGATAAAGTAGAAGGTAGGCCGGTCGTTCGGTTCATATGGCATGGCTGTCGTTCCTTTCTTGTCGTGGGTAGGCGGCCTATCTGCGCCTTAACGGACTTACAGTCCGTTAGAGCCGCTGAACGACCGTTATGAATTTCTAACGGACATAGAAGACTCTTAGAAGGGAGAAATCGCCTTTGGGAGGCTTTTTCGGCCTCGTAACGGACTGGATGTCCGTTAGAATTCCGGAATGCGATTTTTCGGCGTCTAAGCGTCGCTGGTGTCCGTTAGCCGTTGGAACGGAGTGCAGGTATCTGAAAGGA
>Ga0065721_10007330_pt1 | contig 14577 bp, 12 predicted proteins | sample Mesricmetagenome_FD_59108 | JGI IMG/M metagenome (GOLD analysis project Ga0065721, IMG submission 59108) | Mesophilic microbial community from rice straw/compost enrichment Sample: eDNA_1 v2 (version 2) | ecosystem: Engineered > Solid waste > Grass > Composting > Bioreactor | place: USA: Davis... | reverse complement strand
TTCCGCCTGAGATGGTTCACGCCGGAGGTGGAAGTCGACTTATGCGGGCACGCCACGCTCGCGACCGCCCACATTTTGTGGGAGCAGGGAGAGAGCCGCGGTCAGCTTCGTTTTCGGACCCGGAGCGGCATGCTTGTCGCCTCGCGGGCGGGCGAGTCGATCGAGCTCGATTTGCCCCAATTGGAGACGCAGCGGTGCGATTGTCCGGAGGAGCTCCGGCAAGCGATCCCGGCGACCATTCTTTATTGCGGCAGAAGCCAGACGGATTACGTGCTCGAGCTGGGTTCCGAAGCCGAGGTGGCGGCGCTGCGGCCCGATCTGGGATTCGTCAAACGGATCGAAGCCCGCGGGGTTATCGTGACGGCGCCAAGCGACAAGCCGGAGCGGGACTTCGTGGCCAGGTGCTTCTACCCGGCGATCGGCATCGACGAGGACCCGGTGACGGGCTCGGCTTTCTGCGCCCTTGGGCCTTACTGGGCGGAGCGGCTGAACAGGAAGCGGCTGACCGGGGAGCAGATCTCGGCGAGAAGCGGGTTCGTCGGAGTGCGTTTATCGGAGGAAAATAGGATCGTGCTAAGCGGCCAGGCGGCGACGGTGTTGAAAGGGACTTTAGGCTAGGGAGCGACCGGGCCGTATTCATGGCTTTCGACAAGAGACGGAGCCGTTCAGCCCATGGAGCGGAGACCAAAGTCTCCCTTTGTGGCGAAATCTGGTGAAAGCGATTGCAAAAATAATCATTCTTCGACAGGATCGCCTAACATTCATCAAGACGGGGTGTGGATACAGTTATCCACACCCCATGTGCATATTGTGGACATCGCACAAGACGCCTTGCGGCAGTAAGCTTCATGGATTACGTCACGGGGGATAACTGATGCTGTCGTTTTATGTGGACAATGTGGATAAAACGGTGGAAAAGTCAGAAATTTAATATTCTGATAATAAAAAAGCCTATAAGAAACGGGTTATCCCGAGAAAAAATCACAATTTCTGGGGATAACCCGCTGCTCACAGGCTGTGGACAAAGCTGTGCGTAACCATGGATAACATTCGTCGGAGATCGGGGACGTCAATCCAGCAAGGATTCCCATATTTCATAGGCTTCGTCGAGCGCTTGTCGCCGTTTGTCGACCTCTGCCTGTTTCTCGCGAAGGAGGACGTAATCGGTGAACACTTCCTCTTGCGCCATCTCCTGCTCTAAGGCGGCAATCTCCTCTTCCAGGCGGGCGATGTCGGCTTCCGCCTGCTCTTTCTTGCGCTGTTTGGCGCGTTTCTCCCGTTTGGCCTGCTTCTCCGCCTCATAATCCTGAACGGGTGCCGGGGAGGCGGCGGCCGTGCCGACTTGCGGCGGAGAGGCCGCTTCGGCACGCCATTGCTCGAGCTCCTGTTTCTTCGCGACCATATCATCGTAATTGCCCAGGAAATGCTCCGCGCCTTCCGGATGAAGTTCGACGATCCGATCCGCCAGGCGATTGAGGAAGTAACGGTCGTGAGAAACGAACAGCAGCGTACCGTCATATTCCTCCAAAGCGGCTTCGAGCACTTCGCGGCTCCATAGGTCCAGATGGTTGGTCGGTTCGTCCAGTACCAACACGTTCGCTTTGCGCAGCATGAGCTTGGAGAGGGCTACTCGCGCTTTCTCTCCGCCGCTTAAGGAGCCGACCGTCTTTTTGACGTCTTCCCCGCTGAACAGGAAGTTGCCCAGGACGGTTCGGATCTCCGCTTCGGGAAGCATCGGGTATTCGCTCCACACTTCCTCCAGCACCGTGTTGGCTTTGTTCAGCTGCTTCTGCTCCTGGTCGTAATAGCCGAGCATGACGCCGGTTCCCCAGCGAATCGTTCCTTTGCGAAGCGGCAGCGAGCCGACCAGCGCTTTAAGCAGCGTCGTCTTGCCGATGCCGTTCGGTCCGAGCAGGGCGATGCGCTCGCCTCGTTTCGCTTCGAAGCTAACGCCCTTAAACAGCGGTGCGAGCTCCTCGGATGGAGAAGCGGACGCTTCGGACACCTGAAGCACATCCTTGCCGGTGCGGCGCTCGGTCGTGAAGGAGAAGCTGGCTTGCTTCAGCGTGCCCGGCTTCTCCAGTCTCTCGATCCGCTCCAACGCATTGCGGCGGCTCTGGGCGCGGCGCGTGGTCGTCGCTCTCACGAGATTGCGCTGGATGAAGTCCTCCATTCGGGCGATTTCTTTCTTCTGCTGCTCGTAAAGCTTGACCCGTTGGGCGAAGTCCGCGGCCTTCTGCTCCATGAACCGGGTATAGTTGCCGGTATAACGGGTAGCCTGATGACGTTCGATCTCCACGATCGAGGTGACCGTCGCATCCAGGAAGTAACGGTCGTGAGAGACGATGACCATGGCGCCGGAGTACGTTCGCAAATATTGCTCCAGCCAGGTCAAAGTCGCGATGTCCAGGTGGTTGGTAGGTTCGTCGAGAAGCAGCAGCTCCGGCTGAACGACGAGAAGACGCGCAAGCGCCAGCCTCGTCCGCTGGCCTCCGCTAAGGCTTCCCACCGGAGTGCCGCGCGGGAAGTCGCCGAAGCCCATTCCGTGCAGGACGCTGCGGATCCTCGTGTCCATCTCGAAGCCTCCCGCGTCGCGGAACCGGTCGTTCTTATCGGCGTATTGGCCGAGCAGCGCTTCGTACCGCGCGGCATCTTCCTGTTCGGTCGGGTCGGCCATTCTCTCTTCCAATCTCCGAAGCTCCCGCTCTTGTTCGAGCAGAGGACCGAAGGCGTCGTACATGACCTCTTGAATCGTCATTCGCCCGTCGAAGCTGCTGTTCTGCGCCAAATAGCCGATTTTGACCTCGCGCGGCTTCGAGACGGAGCCGGAATCGGCGGTCAGCTCGCCCGCCAGGATGCGAAGGAAGGTAGACTTGCCCGCTCCGTTGACGCCGACGAGGCCGATACGGTCTCTTTCATTAATAAGAAGGGACAGCCCTTCTAGTACCGGGGTGACCCCGTAATGTTTCGTTATGCCAGATGCTTGCAATAGCAAGAGGAATCCCTCCGACAGACTGAATTTTCATAGGAATGAGCTTCATTCCAGTGTAGCGCAAAAACGCGCCTTCGTCCAAAAGCCGGTCTGGGCGGAATCGCCGAACCCAAGCGATTTCTTGGCGAAATTGGACAAATAATGATAAACTTAAACTACCTATACCTACATCGAGAAAGAGGGACCGAACGATGGACCTCGCGCGGGCAGAAGCTCTTAAGAAGGCTCTTCGGCAATCGGCGGCGGAGGCGAGAGACTCCGTTCCGTCCGAGCTTCGGTCCAGCCTGTCGGAAGCGGTCTGCGACTCCGTCCTGAGAGACGTCCTCGAGCCGCTGCGGGCGGAACGAGGCAGTAAGCTTACGGTGTGCCTGTACGGCGCCTTTCGCTCCGAAGCGAATCCTTCCCGGCTGGCGGACCGATGCCGGGAAGACGGGCATCTTGTTCTCGCTACCCGAGTAAGGGGAGACGGCCAAGGAATGGAGCTCCGAAGGATCGACGACCCCGGTTCTTGGGGGACCGGCCGCTGGGGGGTTCCCGAGCCGGATCCGGCCCGCACCGAGCTATACCCGATAGAAGAAGCGGTCGACTTGATCCTGGTTCCGGGCCTCGCCTTCGACGAGTTCGGGGGAAGGCTCGGCTATGGCGGAGGATTTTACGATCGATTATACGATGCAAGAAGGAAGAACGCTCGTTCTGCCGAATCTACGATATGGATTGGATTCGCCTTCGGCGCGCAGATCTCGAAGGAGCGGCTGCCCAAGGAGGATCACGATCTCCCGCTGGACGGATTGGCGACGGAGAACGGAATCCGATGGTACGACAGGAGGAGAAGGAATGGATAAGCTGACTCATTTTAACGAGCAAGGCCGCGCGGTCATGGTGGACGTCTCCGATAAGCCGGTTACGGCCCGGACGGCGACGGCCGAGACGCAAGTGAAGATGAACGAAGAGACGCTTGCGCGAATCCTCGAGGGAAAGGTCGCCAAAGGGGACGTGCTGGCGGTCGCGCAGGTAGCCGGAATTCAAGCGGCCAAGCGCACGTCGGATTGGATTCCGATGTGTCATCCTCTGCCTCTGACCGGAGTAAACGTCACCTTCTCCGATAACGGCAAGGATACGTTGTATATCGCGGCGGAAGTGAAGACGACCGGCAAGACGGGAGTCGAGATGGAAGCCCTCACGGCGGTCTCGGCTGTCGCCCTTACCGTTTACGATATGTGCAAGGCGCTCCAGAAGGATATGGAGATCGGACCGACCCGCCTGGTGACGAAGACGGGCGGCAAGAGCGGCGACTACCGGATCGCGGATCGTCCCGCTGAGTAAAAAAGAGAGATAGACCTGCGCATTTTTGGGAGGAGGGACTGGCATGTTTTGGAAGGTTGCCTTGTTGTCGGCAAGCGATAAGGGCTCCCGGGGAGAGCGGGAGGATACGAGCGCACAGGTCATTCGGGAGCTCGTGGAAGAGGAACTCGAGGGGGAGATCGTCGATTATCGGGTCGTACCGGACGAGAAGGACGAGATTCAAGCCGCGCTTATCGAGATGGTCGATTATTTCCAAGCGGATCTCGTTCTGACGACGGGGGGGACCGGTCTCGGGCTTAGGGACGTGACGCCGGAAGCGACTCTGATGGTGTCCGAGAGAACCGTGCCGGGAATGGCGGAGGTCATTCGCGCGGCGGCGATGCAGCGGACGCGGAGGGCGATGCTGTTCCGCGGAGTCGTCGCGATACGGGCGAATACGTTGATCATCAATCTTCCCGGCGATCCGAAGGGCGTGACCGAGTCGCTGATGGCGATCATGGACATGATTCCTTCCGCTTTGCTTCAAGTTAAAGGGCTTGGGAGGGATATTGACGTATGACGGCTAATCGCGCGGGCAGCGGCGAAGGGAAGAAGCTCGGGAACACCCTGCTTCGCGAAGTGAAAGTGGAAGAAGCCGTCGGACTCGCTCTCGCCCACGATCTGACCCAGATCTTGCCGGGGCGGTTCAAAGGCAGGCTTTTCCGCAAAGGGCATCGGGTCACGGAAGAAGACATTCCCAAGCTGAAGGATATCGGCAAGGAGCATCTTTACGTCATGGAGCTGGCGGAGGGCGATCTGCACGAGGACGATGCCGCTCTCCGCATGGCGGCGGCGCTGGCCGGCGAGAACTTGATCTACGGAGAACCGCATGAAGGCAAGGTGGCCCTTAAGTCCGCGATTCACGGCTTGGCGCAGGTAGCGAAGCCGGTCGTCGACCGGATCAACGCCATCGGCGATATCGCCTTGGCGACGGTACTGAATCACCTCGTCGTGCGGGAGGGGGAGTCTATCGCGGCAACCCGCGCGATTCCGCTCGTCGTACCGGAAGCCAAGGTCGCGGAGGTCGAGAGAATCGCCTCCGAATACCGGGAGCGGGAAGGCTCGGCGCCGCTCGCGGTCCGTCCGATGCGCAAGCTGCGGGCGGGACTTCTGACGACGGGGAGCGAAGTGTTCCACGGACGGATCCAGGACAAGTTCGGCCCGGCCGTCGTCCGCAAGCTGGCGGAATACGGTTCCGAGGTGGCGGAGCAGCGCTTCGCGCCGGACGATCGCGAGACGATTGTCGGCCAGATTCACTATTTTCTAGAGCAAGGGTATGATATGATATTGGTAACCGGGGGCATGTCCGTCGATCCGGACGACCGCACTCCCGGCGCGATCGCGGATGCGGGGACGGACATCGTAAGCTACGGAACTCCGATGCTGCCGGGCTCCATGCTTCTGTTCGGCTATTTGAAGGGCGTTCCGATCTTCGGATTGCCCGGCTGCGTCATGCATGATCCCTACACGTCCTTTGACGTGCTGCTGCCTCGGGTATTGGCGGGGGACGTCATCGGACGCGAGGATATTGTCGGAATGGGATACGGCGGGTTGCACCGCTCCTAAACAAGGCTATAATGGTATTCATAAGCTAGCTATCACCTAAGTGTAGGAATAGGAGGCGTAACGATGGGTGGCATCGGCGCTACAGGATTCATTCTGCTCGTGATTGTCGCATTGCTTTTGTTCGGACCCAACAAGCTGCCCGAGCTGGGCAAGGCTTTCGGCAAGACCCTTCGCGAATTCAAGCGAGGCGCGAACGGAATCATGGAAGACGATTCCGCGGCGGCTCCGAGGCGCGTCGAAGTGAACGCGCAGGAAGCCGAGCAGCCGAAGGCGGAACGGCGTCTTCCGGAATAATCTTCTAAGATTGATGACGAGGGCGGCTTGCCTCAGAAGCCGCCCTGATTGCTTGTTGTATAGGAAATAAGGCGAAGCGATTTCCTGTAGATTTATCGGGGCTCCCCCTAAAGAATCGGAATCGGAATTAACTACAGAGCTTTGCGTCACTTTTGGGAGATTTGTTCTTAGGGGAGGTATGCGCATGGCGACGGATCGCACGGACACCGAGCAGGCTTCCGGCGAAGCGGGCTGGATGCCGGTGATGTCGCACATCGGCGAGCTTCGCAAAAGAGTCTTTATCGTGTTGATCGTGCTCGTTCTCGGCGTCGCGGGAGGATTGTTCTGCGCGAAGCCGATCTTCGATTACCTGATGGAAGAGACGCCGGCGGGACGCATCGAGCTGCATGCGTTCTCTCCTTGGGACGCCATCGGGTTATATATGAAGCTGGCGTTCATCGTCTCCTTCGTCGCGGCGATTCCGACCGCGATCTTCCAGCTCTGGGCGTTCGTCAAGCCGGCGCTCGGCCGCAAGGAGCAGAGGGCGACGCTGCGCTACGTTCCCGCCGCGTTCTTCATGTTCTTGGCCGGGTTGGCTTTCGCCTATTTTATCGTGTTCCCGATGGCCTACAGCTTCACGGAAGGCATTACGGACAGCATGGGAATCGAGCCGATGTACGGGGTAACCCAGTACTTCTCGTTTATGTTCAACATCGTGTTTCCGCTCGGCGTTTTGTTCGAATTGCCCGTCGTTCTCCTCTTCCTAACGAGAATAGGGATCCTGAATCCCGTCGTTCTGAAGAAAATCCGCAAGATCGCCTGGTTCCTCATGGTACTGGTGGGCACGGTCATTACGCCTCCGGACGTCATTTCCGACCTGCTCGTCGCGCTTCCGCTCGTCATTCTGTATGAAGTCAGCGTTTTCCTCTCCACGCTAGCCTTCAAGCAGCGAGAAGCCAAGCTAAGGGCGCGGGAGCTGGAGGACGAAGAAGAGTATCGCGCGGCGGCAAGAACGTAGGCCATAGGCGCCAAGGATACCCGCAAGTTAACGGCCCGCAGGGCCGGAGACTTGCGGTTTTTTCTTGCTTAAACGACATTTCGCCTGCCCCGGTTCTCGAAAACGACGGGGTTGTCTTTTTTTCGATATTCCATTTGTTTCATTTTATGGTACACTAGAAAACACAACTATGGTAGCGTTTACATATAGGCTTAATTTATCTTTCGGATTCGGGAATACAAGTCTTGCGGCCTAATGTCGGAGGGGGAAGATGGAATGCGGAAGTCGGGTATGGGATTGGGCAAAAAAGCGCTGTTGCTGTTCCTGGGAGTGAGCTTGCTGCAATTGGTTATCGCGGGGCTTGTCATCGTCGGGGTGAACACGTCGTCGAATCGGATGCTCGGCATCTTGATCGCGGTTATCGCAGCGGTATGCATCGCCGCGGTCGGCCTTGGCGTTCGCTACCTCAATCGTTCGGTGATCGACCAGATCGGAAGCATTACGGGGGCTCTGAAGAACATCTCGTCCCCGAACGGAGGAGACCTGACTCGCCGGATCGTCGTTCAAACGGGCGACGAGGTCGGCGATCTCGCTAGCGCGGCCAACGCGATGCTGGACAGCTTGCAGAAGCTGATGAAGGAGCTGCGGGGAAGCACGGCCGAGCTGGCGGCGGCGGCGATCCAGCTGAAGCAAGGCGCCGACGAGAACGCTAGAGTCAGCGGCGAAGTGTCCCGGGCGGTGGAGAAGGTCGCCTCGGGAGCGGTCACCCAAGTGGCGAAGTCCCAGCAGATCTCGGCGGTGATGCAGGAGACTCGCGAAGGGTTGGGGCAAGTCGCCGCGACGACGACGGGAGCGTCCGACGCGGCCGTCTCCACCCGCAGCCGGGCGGAAGGGGGAGCGGTGCTGCTGCAGCAGGCGACCAGGGACATCGGCGAGGTGGAATCGTCCTTCCGGTCGCTTCAGCAGATGGTGAGAAGCTTGAACCAGAAGTCCGAGCAGGTGCTGGAGGTCATCGGCTATATCTCCGAGGTGTCCAACCAGACCCATCTGCTCGCTCTCAACGCGGCGATCGAGGCCGCGAGAGCCGGAGAGCACGGCAGAGGCTTCGCCGTCGTCGCGGGAGAGATTCGCAAGCTCGCCGACCAGACGCAGCAGTCCGCCGTTCAGATCGGGGACACGCTGCAGGCGATGTCGCTGGATATCTCCAGCGCGGCGTCGAAGTTCGAGCAGAGCTCCGAGCAAGTCTATGGAGCCGTATCGGGGATGAAGCGGGCGGAGGAGTCGTTCAGCGAGATCGTCGGCGACGTCAGCACGCTCAGCAGCAATATTATCGAAGCGGCGGCCTCCATCGAGCAGATGTCGGCGGGCAGCGAATCGGTCGTCCTGTCTATCCAGGAGATCGGCCGGGTAACGGAGGAGACGGCCTCCTTCACGGAGCAGGTCGCTTCCATGTCGCAGCAGCAATCCTCGTCCAGCGGGGCTATGGCGGAGACGGCGGACAAGCTGAGCGAGATGGCTTCCAGGCTGAAGGCGATGGCGGGGCATTACCGTACTTGAATGATTTGACTGGGCTTGGGATAGAATGGAAGGACGAGCGCGAACGGAGCGGACCCGCGAGATCATCGGGTCTGCTTTTTTTTAACGGAAAAGGGCTTGAAATGCATTAGCAAAATCAGTATCATAATAGTTGGTTATTAGCACTTCACATTAACGAGTGCTAACAAAATGGGGGAATCCCCTATAAACATTCAACCTATTCACAAAGGAGGCTATTTTCATGATCAAACCTTTGGGTGATCGCGTACTTGTAGAAGCGAGTGCCAAGGAAGAAAAAACCGCAAGCGGAATCGTCCTGCCGGACACGGCTAAGGAGAAGCCGCAAGAAGGAACCATTGTCGCGGTGGGCAGCGGCTCGCTGAACAAGGACGGTGCTCGCGTAGCGCTTGAAGTCAAAGTGGGAGACCGTGTACTGTTCTCCAAATACGCAGGAACCGAAATCAAGTATGAAGGCAAAGAGTACTTGATTATGAAGGAAAGCGACATTCACGCGATCGTGGGCTAATCGCCGACGGGAGCTGACGACATAAGCATCACCGGGAATACGTAACGCAAGGAAACACATTATCGAGGAGGGTACCCGAAAATGGCTAAGGAAATTAAATTCAGCGAAGACGCGCGCCGCGCGATGCTCCGCGGTGTCGACACGCTTGCCAACGCTGTTAAAGTAACGCTTGGACCGAAGGGACGCAACGTCGTTCTGGAGAAGAAGTTCGGATCCCCGCTGATCACGAACGACGGGGTTACGATCGCGAAGGAGATCGAGCTTGAAGACGCATTCGAGAACATGGGCGCGCAGCTCGTTAAGGAAGTCGCAACGAAGACGAACGACGTAGCCGGCGACGGTACGACGACCGCTACGGTTCTGGCTCAAGCGATGATTCGCGAAGGCCTGAAGAACGTTACCGCGGGCGCGAACCCGATGGTCGTTCGCAAGGGCATCGACAAGGCGGTTAAGGCTGCCGTCGAAGAACTGAAGAAGATCTCCAAGGAAGTTGCCGGCAGCAGCAACATCGCTCAAGTAGCCGCGATCTCCGCCGCGGACGACGAAGTCGGCCAACTGATCGCCGACGCTATGGACAAAGTAGGCAAGGACGGCGTCATCACCGTCGAAGAGTCCAAGGGCTTCAACACCGAGCTCGAAGTCGTGGAAGGCATGCAGTTCGACCGCGGTTATGTATCCCCGTACATGATCACGGACACGGACAAGATGGAAGCCGTTCTCGACAATCCTTACATCCTGATCACCGACAAGAAGATCTCCAACATCCAAGAGATCCTTCCGGTTCTGGAGAAGGTCGTTCAATCCGGCAAGCAGCTGCTGATCATCGCGGAAGACGTAGAAGGCGAAGCTCAAGCTACCCTGATCGTCAACCGTCTGCGCGGCACGTTCACATGCGTAGCCGTTAAGGCTCCTGGCTTCGGCGATCGCCGCAAGGCTATGCTGCAAGACATCGCGGCTCTGACCGGCGGCCAAGTCATCACCGAAGAGCTCGGCCTCGAGCTGAAGTCCACTTCGATCCAGCAGCTCGGCACGGCTCGCCAAGTTCGCGTCAACAAGGAGAACACGATCATCGTTGACGGCGCCGGCGATCCTAGCGACATCAAGGCTCGCGTTAGCCAAATCAAGGCTCAAATCGAAGAAACGACTTCCGATTTCGATCGCGAGAAGCTGCAAGAGCGTCTGGCTAAGCTTGCCGGCGGCGTAGCCGTCATCAAGGTTGGCGCAGCGACCGAAACCGAACTCAAAGAGCGCAAGCTGCGCATCGAAGACGCCCTGAACGCAACCCGCGCCGCGGTTGAAGAAGGCATCGTCTCCGGCGGCGGTACCGCACTCGTTAACGTATACAACGCCGTTGCCGCAGTACAAGCGGAAGGCGACGAGAAGACGGGCGTCAACATCATCCTTCGCTCGCTGGAAGAGCCGATCCGCACGATCGCTGCCAACGCCGGCCAAGAAGGCTCCGTTATCGTCGAGCGCCTGAAGAAGGAAGAAGTCGGCATCGGCTACAACGCCGCTTCCGGCGAATGGGTCAACATGTTCGACGCCGGCATCATCGATCCGGTGAAGGTAACTCGCTCCGCGCTTCAGAACGCTGCTTCCGTAGCGGCTATGTTCCTGACGACCGAAGCGGTTATCGCCGACAAGCCTGAGCCGAAGGGCGCAGCTCCTGCCGGCATGCCTGGCGGCATGGGCGACATGGGCGGCATGGGCGGCTTCTAATCGAAGCGCCAAGCTGCACGATCGAAGCAGGACCGAGGGGAACCTCGGTCCTGCTTTTTTTGCGCTTATGGGCGGGAGGCAGCCCAGTGAATGCGACGCAGTCATTCTGTTGGTTTATCCGTACGAAATTCCGCTTCGATGCGGTACTACATACCACACCATTGTTCATCTGTGGCACTTAGAACTACGAATGGTGGGCTGAGATGAGTCGCCACGACTCATCTGGAGCGACAACGAACGAATGGTGGCCTGAGATGGGTCACCACGATTCATCTGGAGCGACAACGAGCGTATAGTGGGCTGAGATGAGTCGCCACGACTCATCTGAAATGCACCGCGCGTGTGGTTCCATGCTTGAACAGAACTTCGTGCGATTGCGCACAAGAGCGAATATGGTACCACGGAACCGCTTATAAGCCAAATAAAACGCCAGTCCAACCGTCTGCGAGGAGACGGAGAGGACTGGCGTTTTAGTCTGGTTACAGCTTAAACTGGCTGACGGAAGCCTTGAGGCTCTGGACGATCGTTTGCAGCTGGTCGGCGGCGTGCGAGATGCTTTCGCCGAGGGCGAGCTGCTCTTCGGTCGCGGCCGCGACGGTCTGCGCCTTGCCGGCCACCTCGCGGGAGGAATTCGAGGATTGCTCCATGCTGGCGGCGACTTCCTCCGAGCTGGCCGACATCTGCTCGGTGATGGCGGAAGTCTCGTGCACCTGCTCGACGACCTTCTTGACGGCTTGATGGATACTGTCGAAGTCCTCGGCGACGTCTTCCATCAAGCGGCTTCCCTTCTCGGCTTGGCTGACCGTGCTCTCCATGAAAGTCGATGCTTTGCCGATCTCGTCGCGCGTCTCGCTGATCAGCGCGGAGATGACCTCCGCGGATTCCAGAGAGCCGGCGGCCAGATTGCGAATCTCTTGGGCGACGACCGCGAAGCCCTTGCCGTGCTCGCCCGCTCTCGCGGCTTCGATAGAGGCGTTGAGGGAGAGGATATTCGTCTGGTTGGCGAAGCTGGTAATGTTCTCGGTGATCTCGCCGATCTTGTCCGACTTCTCGTTCAGGTTGGCTACGATCGCCGACAGCGCTTGAATCGCCTGCATGATCTCGTCAAGCTGCTCCTTCAGGCCAAGCATATGCTCGTTGCCTTCGTCGACTTGTCCGGAAGCCGTCGCCGACAGGTCGGAGATCGAATTGGTGTTCTCCGCGATCTTCTGAATGCCGGAGGACATCTCTTCTACCGCGCGGCTCGTCTCTTCGGCGATCGTCGCTTGGACTTCAACCTGGGAGGTGACTTCTTGAATATTCTCGGCGACATGGTTGGTGGTTGCCGCGGCTTCCTTAGCGCTCACGGACAGCTCGACCGCGGCGGCGGATACGGTCTGGGTGTTGTCCGAGATCTGAAGGACAAGTCCGCGAATTTTCTCGATCATCGTATCCATGGACTCATTGAGACGGCCGAATTCGTCCTTGGAATATTTGGCCATTCTCTCGAAGTGGAGATTGCCCCCGGCAACCATCCGCGTTTTATTCTGGAGATTGGCGATGGTTCTGTTCAGATGGCGAAGGGTGAAGAATGCGGCCAGGATAATGATGATCCATTCCAAGAAGAGAACCGTGTACATGCTGCGGGTATCGGCATTCTTCTTTTTGACAATCGCGTCCGTTTCTTGTTTGCTGTATTGATCCAACAGATTGCTCAGGGTATCGATGGCGGTGCGGCTGTTCTCGAATCTTTCGCTGAGAGCCGTTTCTCCGGCCTGATCGACCGGCGATCGGTCCTTGACGTTGCCCGTCGCGATCTCCGACCACTCCTTGAAGGCGGTCTCGTATTGGGAAAAGGCAGCTTCGGCAGAAAGCGCGCTCGTCTCCTCGACTTTATCCATCAGCTTGGCATCCTGCAGGATGGCTTGGGCGGCATCGATTCGTTCGGACACTTGAGCGACGTTCTCGTTGAAATCCTTCTCGTACTCCGCATAGGCCTCGCTAGGAAGCGGAACGAAACGAAGAAGGTTGTACGCGTTCATAGCCTGATAGAAATCTCGGTCCGCGGAGACGATGTGGTTGTTGGCTATGTAAGACACTTCGTAAAGGCTTTGGTTCATTCGCTTAATATTCGATGAATTGAGACTCAGCAAGTAGTAAGCGGAAGCTACGAATAGAACGATCGGAATGAAAAGAAGAAGCGCTAGCCTGACTTTGACGGACAAGTACATGTGGGATTCCTCTCCTTGGTGTGAATAATGACGGTTAACTACATTAAATGATTTAGTTAATATATCGGCTGCAAGAATGTTTTTATAGAGGACAACTCATGAAATTTAAAAGCCGAAGTTATGACCAAATCCTAAAAAGAGTCTTGACGAACGAGATCGATTCACTCCGGAGGGATCATAAACGCCAAAAAGCTCGGACGCGACGAGGCGTTCCGAGCGGTTTTTTTTGTTTGGAACGTGGAGGAAGCGGCTGCCGCCGATTCATCGTTCCTGCTTTGATGCTCTATAAAGCGCTCCCCTTTTGCCGCCATATTGCCAGCAGTTCGGCAGCAAGCTTAAGTGATTCCTCCAGATCCCCCGAACCGTCCTCCAAGCTCCAAACCGAGGACAAAACAAGATGGCAGAACGTCCACGCGAGCAATCTCTCGGACCGCACCTGCAGCTCTTCCGAGAAAATGGCGATGCGACTGCGAATGAGCCGTATAGAAGAGTCGGTGTGGCCATCCGGCAGGTTGTTCAGCAAGAAAGGCACGGTCCCGTACTCGATCTCTCCGATAACCCCTTTCGGGTCGATCGCAACCCATTCCGAGCCGCCGGACAAAATGTTGTCGTGGTGCAGGTCGCCATGCAGCAGAAGAGGCATCCCGAGCGTTCGGTGCAGCCGGTCGAATCCCTCTTCCGCGCTCTTGACCAACGGCTCGGGAATCGGCCCGGTGCCTCCGCCGTGCTTCAGCCTTAGGCGGCCAAGCCCTCGCGCCCATTGCTCGGAAGAGGGGAACAACCCGCCTTCCGGAGAGGGGATTCGAAGCGACTTTAGCAATCCGGCGGCGATTCGGGTCGCTTCCTCGTCGTCCTTGACGGACTTAAGAGTGAGTCCGGGTTCAAGCCTCGCAAGCAGGAGAATGCCCCGTTCCGGCTCGGCATCCAGCAGTTTGACGCCTCCGCGCCCGGAGAACAACCTCAGCGCTTCCGATTCGAGAGGAAGCTCCGGGTCTTCGGGAACGCGAAGCTTCAGCACGGCCGGCTTCCCGTCCGGAAGCACCGCGGCCGTTACGTAATTAAAGCTGAGAGGATAATCCGAAGGAATAAGCTTCAATCCCCATCTGCGCGAGCAATAATCGATCAACTCGCCGAACCCGGCTATCCATTTCTCCCCGGCTTGCCCATGAACTTGTTTGATCGTCGAGACGAGTCTCTCCGGCAAAGACGTCATTCGTTCGCAGCTCCTCTCTTCAGCAGCTTCCTTTTCTCTATTACGGAGTGTACCACAACGCTCTCTTTTCCACGAAACCTCGTATATAGATGTCGTTATTTTATAGTGAAAATGGCATGTTCCTGTATTAATTACTGCGATAATAGTGTGTTATCTTGTGCATGTGTCGTATATTTGAAGTGAGGAGCGAACGAGATGATTCGA
>Ga0065721_10051469_pt1 | contig 14588 bp, 16 predicted proteins | sample Mesricmetagenome_FD_59108 | JGI IMG/M metagenome (GOLD analysis project Ga0065721, IMG submission 59108) | Mesophilic microbial community from rice straw/compost enrichment Sample: eDNA_1 v2 (version 2) | ecosystem: Engineered > Solid waste > Grass > Composting > Bioreactor | place: USA: Davis... | reverse complement strand
CAGGCTTTATCGGCGCCCCAGAGCACTTCACCTGCCCTGCACAGCACTCGTCCAGCGCGAGGTGCCGTCAAGAGCCACAACCTGCGTCAGTCGCACTGCAGATCAGGTTCAAGTCCGACAGCCTCCTAGATGAAACCGAACATCTACGGCCCAAGCACGTAGCCGGCGGCCAGGTACAGCGCCGCGGCGCTGACCAGCAGCCGCTTGAGCAGCGTGTGGCTCAGGCCCATCATCGTGACGAGCAGCGAGCCGATCAGCAGGCACCAGGTGGCGAACGAGAGAGCAAGGGCAAAGGGGCTCGGGTGCTTGATCTGGCGGGTGCGCTGCCCGGCCGGCAGGGGCTGGCCGGATTCAGCAACGGGCATGCCCTGAGGCGCCCGACATGCCGTGGTACGCGCGTGGCGGACAATGCCTCGCATGACGGAACCCTTGCAGCTCCTGGTGACGACCGTCATGCCCTACGGCAAGTACAAGGGCAGGGCCATCGCCGACCTTCCCGGCGCCTACCTCGAATGGTTCGCCCGCACGGGCTTCCCCCCGGGGCAGCTCGGCCGGCTCCTGGCGCTGATGCATGAAATCGACCACAACGGTCTGCGGCACCTCCTGGCGCCGTTGCGGACCCGTTCCAGCGGAACCTGACCAGATGTCGCTTCAAGCCTTCCAGCACGCGCTGGACCAACTGCGCGCCGGCACGCTGGACGTGCCGTCCTTCTGCCAACGCCTGCGCGCCGAGCCGCTGCCGCCGGACTTGCCGCCCAAGTTCGGCGAGGTGCTGGGCAACCTGCTCGACCGCATGGAGTCCGGCGCCCTGTTCGGCGGGGAGAGCTGCTCCTTCAGCCAGGACGAGCTCAGCGCCGGCTTCCAGCTCTGGCTTGACAAGGCGCGCGAGCGGCTCGCCGGGTCGTGAGCAGCGGCGACGACGCGGCGGCCCGTGAAGCCGCCGCGCTGGAGGCGCTGAGCCGGCGCATCGGGCGGGCGCACCTGCGCCACCGCCTGGGGCTGGAGCATGAGGCCGAGCTGCGGCTGCGCCGCCCGGGTGCGCGCTCGCCGCACCTGGAGAACTGGCGCGCGCTGCCGTCGCTGCTGCACTTGTTGCTGACGCTCACCGGGCTGCGCGAGCGGGGCCGGCGCAACACGCTGCGCATCGAGCTGGTGGAGCGCGACTGCGCGCTGCGGCGGCTGCCGGTGGCCTTCGAGGGCCTGCGGCTGCTGCACCTGAGCGACCTGCACCTGGACGTGGGCAACGGCTTCGTCGAGGCCCTGATCGAGCGCGTGCGCAGCGTGCCGCACGACCTGTGCGTGCTCACGGGCGACTTCCGCTTCCGCACCTACGGGCCCTGCGAGCCGGCGATGCAGGCGCTGGCGGCGCTGAGGCCGCACCTGGGGCGCGCCACCTTCGCGGTGCTGGGCAACCACGACAGCATCCGCATGGTCCCGGCGATGGAGGCGCTGGACATCCGCGTGCTGATGAACGAGTCGGAGCGCATCGAGCGCGGCGGCGAGGCGCTCTACATCGCCGGCATCGACGACGCCCATTTCTTCCGCGCCCACGGCCTGCACAAGGCGGCCGACGCCATCCCGGCCGAGGCCTGCACCGTGCTGCTGTCGCACACGGCCGAGCCTTACCTGCAGGCGGCACACTGCGGCTTCGACCTGATGCTGTGCGGGCACACCCACGGCGGGCAGATCTGCCTGCCCGGGGGCATCCCGCTGATCACGGAGTCCACGGCGCCCCGCGCCCTGGTGCGCGGCGCCTGGCGCCACGGGCCGATGCAGGGTTACACCTCGGTGGGCTGCGGCTCCTCGCTGCTGGACGTGCGCTTCAACTGCAGGCCCGAGGTCACGGTGCACCGTCTGGTGCGCATCGGCGGCTGAGGCGCGGCGGCGCCGGCCGCTTTTGTGCTGCATCAAGGAAAGGCCGGGTCGAACGCGGCGGCGCGGGAAGACCCGGGTACGCCCAAGCCCGGCAGGGCACAGGATGGCTTCAGGCATCAACGGTGCGACAAGCGAGGGACGGGAGGGGCGTTTCGGCAAGGAGGGCCGCCACGGCTACATCCTTGAATGTCGAATTTCATCCAAAGCATCCAGCCGGCTGCCCTCGGCCGACCTGCTGAACAAGGCCTACCACCGTGGAACCGATCTTCGACTTCGACCGTTTCTCGCAACTGGCCCACGAGGACCCCATGGCGTTCGAAGCGCAGCGGCAGGCCTTGTTCGCCGCTGCGCTGGATGAAATGCCGCCGTCGGTGCAGGGCGCCGCGCGGGCCTGCCTGGCGCAGGTTCAGGTGCGGATGCTGGGCGCCCGCACGCCGGCCGGGCGGCTGGCCGTTGCCATGTCGGCGCTGGGCGACTCGGTGCAGGCGTTGCACATGAGCGTGGCGTGCCTGAACCGGGAAGCGGTGTACATGTCGGCGCTGCGCAGCTGAGCCACTGAAGCCCCGCGCCCGCAGCCCCTGCTGCTCAGCGCCACCGCGCCGCCGCGGCCAGGCTTCAGCCCGTCTGCCCCTCCGCCTTCCTGGGCGGCACCGGCTGCACGACGTCGCCGTTGACGCGGACCTCGTCGCCATCGACCTCGATCAGCATCGAGCCGAAACGGTGCTCCCAGACGAAGCGCTGAACGCCTTCGGCCGCCAGCGGCAGGCTCGCCTGGGGCGAGGCTTCGCGCAGCGTCAGGACCTCTTCTCGCAGTGGTGCATTCATGCCTTGAACCATACCGCGCCCGGCACTGCACGGTGCGCGGGCCGGACCCTGAAGTTCAGAACCAGTGCCACACGCGGCGCAGCCAAACCGGAATGCGGTCCGGCGCGGGGCGGTAGTGCTGGCGCAGCTGGCTGATGCTGGTGCCGGTGCTGGACGTGTTCATCATCTGACCTCCTGATGAGGCACTGTATGTTCATACAGTAGTGGTGGCAAGCCCCCGAGGGACTTCCCGTCTCGTCGATGCAACGTCCATACCCGCGTCACGCCGCGTAGCCCGCGTGCGGCCGCCCACATCACGCCGGGCCAGCCGGCACCTCCATGCCGTTCGGCGCGCCTCGGTCCGGCTCACTGCGCCTCGGACCACAGCACGTTCTCCCGCGCCACCAGCGCCGAAGCCGCCGGCGGCCCCCAGTTGCCGGCCGGGTAGGGCTTGGGCGGATCGCCCAGGCTGTTCCAGCCCTCCAGGATCGGATCGACCCAGCGCCACGCCGCCGCCAGCTCGTCGCGGCGCATGAAGTGCGTGAGCCGCCCCTTCACCACGTCGATCAGCAGCCGCTCGTAGGCCTCGGCGCGCCGCTCGGTGAAGGCGGACTGCAGGTCCAGGTCCAGGTACACGGGGCGCATGCGCAGGCCCGATCCGGGCTCCTTGGCCATCATCTGCAGCCGGATCGACTCCTCCGGCTGCAGCGTGATGAGCAGCCGGTTGGGCTGCTGCAGGCCGAACTGGTCGCCGAAGAGCGAGAAGGGCGGCTGCGAGAACTCCACGATGATTTCCGACAGCCGCCGCGGCAGCCGCTTGCCCGTGCGCAGGAAGAAGGGCACGCCGGCCCAGCGCGCGTTGTCGATGTGCGCACGCAGCGCCACGAAGGTCTCGGTGCGGCTGCCCGGGGGCACGCCGTTTTCCTGCAGATAGCCCGGCACGCGCTCGCCCTCGACGCTGCCGGCGGTGTATTGGCCCCGCACCGTGTCCTGGCGCAACTGCGCGGGCGTGAGCTTGCGCAGGCTGCGCAGCACCTTGAGCTTCTCGTCGCGCACGTCGTCGGCCTCCAGCGAGATCGGCGGCTCCATGGCCACGATGCACAGCAGTTGCAGCAGGTGGTTCTGCACCATGTCGCGCATCGCGCCGGTGTGGTCGTAGAAGCCCGCGCGCGTGCCCACGCCCACGGTCTCCGCCACCGTGATCTGCACGCTGCGGATGAAGGGTGCGCGCCACATCGGCTCGTAGATGGCGTTGCCGAAGCGCAGCACCATGAGGTTCTGTACCGTTTCCTTGCCCAGGTAGTGGTCGATGCGGTAGGTCTGGCGCTCCTCGAAGTAACGCGCCACCGTCTCGTTGATGGCGCGGGCCGAGGCCAGGTCGTGGCCCAGGGGCTTTTCCAGCACCACGCGCGAGCGCGCGTCCACCAGCCCGGCGCCATGCAGGTGGGCGGTGGTCGCGGTGAACAGGTCCGGCGCCATGGCCAGGTAGAACACCTTGACCGAGTCGGGCTGGCACGCGTCCTTCAGCCGCTCGTAGCCCTGGGGCTGGGTGGCATCGAGCTGCACGTAGTCCAGGCGGCGCAGGAAGTCCTGCCAGTGCAGGGGCTGCATCGACGCCGGGTCGATGCACGGGCGCGACATGCGGTCCACGAACTCGACGTACTGCTTGCGCGGCCAGTCTTGGCGCCCCACGCCGATGATGCGGTGGCGCTCGCCCAGGCTGCCGTGGCGGTGCGCCATGTACAGCGCCGGCAGCAGCTTGCGCCAGGCGAGGTCGCCGGTCCCGCCGAAGATGATGAGGTCCAGCGCCGCCGACTCCGAAAGCTCCATTCGCTTGCTCCGTCAAGGGTCGTCCGCCGCGGCCGGTCCGGGCCGCGGCGCTGTTGCCACTTCCGTTGCGTTGCCGTTCCCGGCGCCGCTCAGGGCTTGATCTGCGCGCGCACCTCGCCGCTTTGCTGGGCCGCGCTGTGCACGTTCACGTACAGCTCGCCGGCGCGGTAGGCCTTCATCTGCTCGGCCGTGAGCTTGGTGCCCTCGGGCACGGTCCAGGTGCCGTTTTCGCCCTTGGTCAGCGGGATGACCACCGGCCCGTTGCTGCCCTCGGCGCCATGGTGGATGTGCGCGGCCAGGGCGTCCACGCCGGTGGTCTTGATGCTGCCGCTGACCGTGCCGTCCTCGGCCACGTCGATGCTGCCGGTGCCCAGCGCCATCGTTTGGACCGGCGGCACTTCCTGTTCGCCCGTGAGCTTCAGGTCGCCGGCCCAGGCCGCCGCGACCGGGGCCGCCAGCGCCAGTCCCAGGGCGGCGCGCAGGAGGGGTTGCAGGTGCTTCATCGGTGTTTCCTCGTGTTGATTCGAACGCGGCGATGATGCAGCGGCCCCGGCACCAGCGCCGTAACAGAGCTGCGACCCGGCCTTGCCAACCACGGTATGGCGCTTGCCCCCAGCACTCCGTTCTCACCCGGACTGAAAGCGCTCCGATGGCTCCCCCCCGTCACCCTGCCCGCCCTGTTCCATGCCGCCGCGCAGCCCCGCGCGGCGCGTTGCTGGGCGCCGGCCTGCTGGCCGGCCTGGTGTGCCTGACCGCGGCCGCGGCCGATGCCCCGCCCGATGGGGCGGGGGATTCGCTGCAGGCCCGCTACACCGAGCTGCAGCCCGAGCTCGCGCGCAGCCCCTTCCGGCGTCCGCTGCTGCTGCAGTCCAACGACTCCTCCAGCGCGCCGCTGGGCGAGGTGTGGGCGCTGCTGGACCATCCCTTCGACGCCGTGGCCGCCGCGCTGCAGCAGCCGCGCCACTGGTGCGACATCCTGATGTTGCAGACCAACGTCAAGCGCTGCCTGCCCGCCGGCAACGGCGCGCGGCAGCGGCTGGAGATGGCGGTGGCGCGGCGCTACACCGACCCGGTGGAGCAGGCGCAGTCCATGGCCTTCGACTTCGCCGTGCCGGCGCAACAGCCGCGCTACCTGGCGGTGGCGCTGTCGGCCGCGCAGGGCCCGCTGGGCACGCAGAACTACCGGCTGCGCTTCCAGGCCGTGCCGGCCGGCGAGCGGCAGACCTTCATGCACCTGTCCTACGCCTACGAGATGGGCCTGGCTGCCCGCATGGCCACCAGCGTCTATCTCTCCAGCGCGGGCAAGGACAAGGTCGGCTTCAGCGTCACCGGCCGCGACGAGCAGGGCCGGCCGCAGTACGTGCGCGGCATGCAGGGCGTGGCCGAGCGCAACACCATGCGCTACTTTCTGGCCATCGACACCTTCCTGGACACCGCGTCCGCCCCCATCGACGCCCGGCTGCGCCGCTTTCACGACGCGCTGGAGCGCTACCCGGCGCAGCTGCACGAGACGGAACAGGGCGAATACCTGGCGATGAAGCGGCGCGAGACGCAGGCGAACTGAGCCGTGCGGCACGCGGCCCCGGCCGGGCCGGCGGGGCGGAACGCTCAGCGGGTGCCGGTGCCGGTGCCGGTGCCGGTGCCGGTCGCGGGTGCGGGTGCGGGTGCGGGCGCGCTCGCCGCGGAGCCGGCTTCGGTGCTTCGGCCCTTGCCGCTGCTGGTGCCGGTGCTGCCGCTCGCCGTGCCGGCGCCGGCTTCGCCCGGCCGGCCGGGCGTCTTTGCGGCGCTGCCCGCTCCTGAGGCCGGGTTGTGCGGCCCGCCGCCGTTGGGGCCATCGACCACCCGGCCGTCGATGCCCGAGCCGGTGCCGCTGTCGGTGCCGCTGTCGGTGCCGCTGCGCGCGCCGCCCACGCCCGGCGGGGTTGGGGCTCCGGTGCCGCCCAGGCCGGAGCCGCCGTCGGGCGCCACCACGATGGCGCCGCCGCTGCTGCCGCCCGGGCCCGTGGGCGTGCTGTTGCCGCTGGGGTTGTCGCTGCTCTCCGGGGACCCGCCGCCGGCCTGCGCGTGCGCGAACGCTGCCCCGCCCAGGGCCAGGACCGCCAACGCGGTGCGGAGCAGGCTTGCTGTTGCTTTCATGTCGCACTCCGTGGGCGACCGACGGCCGCCGTGTCTTGGGAGGCGGGCGCCATCGGAGCCCGTGCCGTGGAGGCTCCAGCAAGCGGGGCGCCGCTTACGCATCGCTTTTCCCGGACACCGCGGAAGCGGCACGCGCCTCCTCGCCGTTGCGCCCGCGATCCAGCTCCCGCAGCCACTCCAGCACCCGCGGCCAGAGCTCGCGGTGGGCGCTGTCGCCGATCAGCGCGCCCAGGTGCTGCAGCGCCACGCCCACGTCGCCGCGGTACTGCAGCAGCAGCGTGGCCGGGCTCGCGGCGGCCTCCACGAAGCCGGTGACCGACGCCGCCGGCACGACCTGACTGCGTGGATCGACGATGGCCGCCACCGGCACCGCCACGTCGCGCGGCGCGACGCGCCGGCCGTCGAGGCTCAGCGTGCCGCGCATGAAGCGGTCCTCCCGGTACAGCGCGTCCATCACCTGCGCCACCAGCCGGCCCGACAGGGGCCGCTCCTCCAGCGTCCAGCGCACCGCCAGCCAGTGCCGCCGCCACGCGCGCGGGCCGTGCAGCGCCGAGGCCAGCGCGTCCAGCCGCACGCCGGTGGAGAACTCCTCGGGCGAAGCCCTGCTGGCCGCCAGGCCCAGCAGGCTGCCCGGCACGTGGTCGAAGCGCCGCGCGAAGCCGGGCGGTAGCGAATTCACCAGGTCCGCCAGCGCGCCGGTGGCGCTACCAAAGCGCAACGGCGCCTCCACCAGCACCAGCGAGGCCGCGTCCCGCGGATGGCGTGCCGCGCACAGCGCCGCCAGCGTGCCGCCCAGCGAGTGCCCCAGCAGGTGCGGGCGCTGCCTGACGAGGCCGCGCACCTGCGCGGCGGCGCGCGCCACCGCGGCCACGTGCTCGTCCAGCCCCCAGGACGCCGGCACCGACCGCCACTCCAGCAGGTGCACCTGGCAGCCCCGGGCCAGCGCCGCCCGCACCACGCTGCACTCGGGCGCCAGGTCCCAGATCCAGTGCGCCTTGATCGGCGACGGCACGACCAGCAGCGCCGGCCCTTCGCCGCCGCCCTCGTAGCGCCGCAGGCGCACGCCGGCCGCCTCGTGCAGCACCCGGCTGGGCGCGGGCCGCGGACCCAGCCCCAGGCTGTCCATCCCGCTGCCCGCGGCGCGGCGCAGGGCATCCAGGCGCTGGAAGAAGGCGCCGTCCACGGCGGGGCCATCGTTTTTCACTGCCGGGATCGTCTGGTGCATCTACAGCCTCTTGCCATGGTCGCGGCTCCAGCGGCAAGCCCCGTACCGCCATGAATCCCAGGCGGGCCGGTGTTCGGCGCCAGCCGCGGACGGCCAGCGTGCGGTTTCCGTACGACCGTCCGGATTCCGGACGGTCGTCCCGCCAGCGCTTCACTCCGACGCCGCGGTCCGGTGCGGCCGGCGGCCCGTCGGCGCATCGCCGCGCAACTGCACCGCGGGCATCAGGAACTCGCGCCCGCGCGTGGCGCGCGCATACAGGTAGCGGTGCAGCAGCCGCTCGTCCAGCGCATCCATGTCCACCCGGCCCTGCGCGTCGCAGGGAAAGCTCCAGGCGGTGCCCTCGTCGGCCAGCGACTTGAAGCGCAGCTCGTACTGCGCGGCGCTCGTCGTCTCCGTGTCCATGTTCGTCTCCTGAAATCGTGGGCGGGCCCGCGGGACCCCAGGCCCTTCCACGCAGCGTCCGTGCCATCCGATGCAGGCCGGCGCCGTGGCGTCCGTTTTCCATTCGAGCGTCCGGATTCCGGACGGTCGACCCGCAGTCCGCTGGAGCGCTTGCGAGGCGTCCGGCCTCCGTGCAAACCCGGATTAACCTCAATCAAATCAAGCACTTGCGTTGCTCCCGGGCGCGGCGGACCCGGCGTGGCACGGCCTTCGCGACTGGAAGCTCCGAGCGCGGCAAGCGTTCGAGCGGACGGCGGCGGGGCTGCCGTCCTCATCAAGCCAACTCAGGAGACCCAGTGATGCAAACGTTGTCCCAGGTCCAGGTGATGGGCATCGATGCCGGCGGCACGATGACCGACACCTTCTTCGTCAGGGCCGATGGCCGCTTCGTGGTCGGTAAGGCCCAGAGCAACCCGGCCGACGAGTCGCTCGCCATCCTCAACTCCTCGCGCGACGCGCTGGCCCACTGGCAGCGCGACGTGGACGAGGTCTATCCCGAGCTGCTGACCTGCGTGTACTCGGGCACCGCCATGCTCAACCGGGTGGTGCAGCGCAAGGGCCTGGAGGTGGGCCTGATCGTCAACCGCGGCTTCGAGCACGTGCACTCCATGGGCCGCGCGGTGCAGAGCTACCTCGGCTACGCGCTGGAGGAGCGCATCCACCTCAACACCCACCGCTACGACGAGCCGCTGGTGCCGCTGTCGCGCACGCGCGGCGTGACCGAGCGCACCGACGTGCAGGGCCAGATCGTCATCCCGCTGCGCGAGGACGAGGTGCGCCAGGCCACGCGCGAGCTGGTCGCGCAGGGCGCCAAGGCCATCGTCATCTGCCTGCTGCAGTCGCACAAGAACGGCACGAGCGAGCAGCGCGCCCGCGACGTGTGCCGCGAGGAACTGAAACGGCTGGGCCGCGACGTCCCGGTGTTCGCCTCGGTGGACTACTACCCGCAGCGCAAGGAAAGCCACCGCATGAACACCACGGTGCTGGAGGCCTACGCCGCGGAGCCCTCGCGCCAGACGCTCAGGAAGGTCAGCGACCGCTTCCGCGAGCACGGCGCGAAGTTCGACCTGCGCGTGATGGCCACGCACGGCGGCACCATCAGCTGGAAGGCCAAGGAGCTGGCGCGCACCATCGTCTCCGGGCCCATCGGCGGCGTGATCGGCTCCAAGCTGCTGGGCGAGGCGCTGGGCTACGAGAACATCGCCTGCTCGGACATCGGGGGCACCTCCTTCGACATGGCGCTGATCACCAAGGGCAACTTCGCCATCGCCGCCGATCCCGACATGGCGCGCCTGGTGCTCTCGCTGCCGCTGGTGACCATGGACTCCGTGGGCGCGGGCGCGGGCAGCTTCGTGCGGCTGGACCCGTACAGCGGCGCCATCAAGCTCGGCCCCGACAGCGCCGGCTACCGCGTGGGCACCTGCTGGGCCGAGAGCGGGCTGGACACGGTCACCGTCTCCGACTGCCACGTGGTGCTGGGCTACCTCAACCCCGAGAACTTCCTGGGCGGCGCCATCAAGCTCGACGTGCAGCGCGCGCGGGAGCACATCAAGGCGCAGATCGCCGACCCGCTGGGCCTGTCGGTGGAGGATGCCGCCGCGGGCGTGATCGAGCTGCTGGACCTGCAGCTGCGCGAGTACCTGCGCTCCAACGTCAGCGCCAAGGGCTACAACCCCACCGAGTTCGTCTGCTTCTCCTACGGTGGCGCGGGCCCGGTGCACACCTACGGCTACACCGAGGGCCTGGGCTTCAAGGACGTGATCGTGCCGGCCTGGGCCGCGGGTTTCTCGGCCTTTGGTTGCGCCTGCGCCGATTTCGAGTACCGCTACGACCGCAGCGTGGACCTGGCGCTGCCGCAGCACGCCTCGGACGCGGAGAAGGCCAGCGCCGCCGCCACCATCCAGACCGCGTGGTCCGAGCTGGCGGCCAAGGTGATCGAGGAGTTCCGCATCAACGGCTTCGAGGCCAAGGACGTGATCCTGCGCCCGGGCTACCGCATGCAGTACATGGGCCAGCTCAACGACCTGGAGATCGACTCGCCCATCAGCAGCGCCGCCACCGCGCAGGACTGGGACCAGATCGTCGAAGCCTTCGAAACCACCTACGGCCGCGTGTACGCCAGCGCCGCGCGCTCGCCGGAGCTGGGTTTCTCGGTCACGGGCGCAATCATGCGCGGCATGGTCGCCACGCAGAAGCCCGTGCTGCCGGAGGACCCCGAGGGCGGCGCGAAGCCGCCCAAGGAGGCGCACCTGGGCACGCGGCCGCTTTACCGCCACAAGACCTGGCACGAGGCGGTGGTCTGGAAGATGGAGGCGCTCAAGCCCGGCAACACCATCACCGGGCCGGCCATCATCGAATCCGACGCCACCACCTTCGTCGTGCCCAAGGGCTTCAGCACCACGCTCGACAAGCACCGCCTCTTCCACCTCAAGGAAGTCAAGTAATCAACGAAGGAGACATGCCATGAACATGATGACGGCCAAGGAAGTGGGTTTCGCGGACCTGCTCAAGAACGGACAGACGCTCAAGGAGTTTCGTGACGGCATCCTGGAGCGCACCGCCCAGACCGGGCATTACAACGGCCTGCAGCGGCTGGAACTGCGCGAGAAGGACCCGATCCGCTACGAGAAGCTGTTCTCCAAGCTGCGCGGCGGCCTGGTGCATGCGCGCGAGACGGCCAAGAAGATCGCCGCCAGCCCGATCGTGGAGCAGGAAGGCGAACTGTGCTTCACGCTCTACAACGCCGCGGGCGACTGCGTGCTGACCTCCACCGGGATCATCATCCACGTGGGCACGATGGGCGCGGCGATCAAGTACATGATCGAGAACGGCTGGGAGCACAACCCGGGCATCCAGCCCGGCGACATGTTCACCAACAACGACTGCGCCATCGGCAACGTGCACCCCTGCGACATCGCCACCATCGTGCCGATCTTCGTGCAGGGCAAGCTCATCGGCTGGGTCGGCGGTGTCACGCACGTCATCGACACCGGCGCGGTGACGCCGGGCTCGATGTCCACCGGCCAGACGCAGCGCTTCGGCGATGGTTACATGATCACCTGCCGCAAGACCGGCGTGAACGACACGCCGCTGCGCGACTGGCTGCACGAGAGCCAACGCTCGGTGCGCACGCCCAAGTACTGGATCCTCGACGAGCGCACCCGCATCGCCGGCTGCCACATGATCCGCGACCTGATCGAGGAGGTCGTGGCCGAGGAGGGGCTGGAGGCCTACGAGAAGTTCTCCTACGAGGTGATCGAGGAGGGCCGCCGCGGCCTGCAGACGCGCATCAAGGCCATGACGCTGCCGGGCAAGTACCGCAAGGTCGCCTTCGTGGACGTGCCCTACGCGCACGAGGACGTGCAGACCTCCAACGCCTTCGCCAAGCTCGACTCCATCATGCACTCGCCCGTGGAGATGGAGATCCGCGCCGATGGCAGCTGGCGGCTGGACTTCGAGGGCGCGAGCCGCTGGGGCTGGCACTCGTACAACGCGCACCAGGTCGCCTTCACCAGCGGCATCTGGGTGATGATGACGCAGACCCTGGTGCCCACGCAGCGCATCAACGACGGCGCCTACTACGGCACCGAGTTCCGCCTGCCCAAGGGCGCGTGGATGAACCCCGACGACCGCCGCACCGGCCACGCCTACGCCTGGCACTTCCTGGTCTCGGGCTGGAGCGCGATGTGGCGCGGGCTGTCGCAGGCCTACTTCAGCCGCGGCTACCTGGAAGAGGTCAACGCCGGCAACGCCAACACCTCCAACTGGCTGCAGGGCGGGGGCATCAACCAGGACGGCGACATCCACGCCGTCAACAGCTTCGAGGCTTCCTCGTGCGGCACCGGCGCCTGCGCCATCAAGGACGGGCTGAACCACGCCGCGGCGATCTGGAACCCCGAAGGCGACATGGGCGACATCGAGATCTGGGAGATGGCCGAGCCGCTGCTCTACCTGGGCCGCAACGTCAAGGCCAACTCCGGCGGCTACGGCAAGTACCGCGGCGGCTGCGGCTTCGAGACGCTGCGCATGGTCTGGAAGGCGCAGGACTGGACCATGTTCTTCATGGGCAACGGCTACATGAACAGCGACTGGGGCCTGATGGGCGGCTACCCCGCGGCCACCGGCTACCGCTTCGAGGCCCACAACACGGGCCTGAAGGAGCGCATCGCGCTGGGCGACAGCCTGCCGCTGGGCGGCGACACCAACCCGGACCTGCCCGACTACGAGAACCACCTCAACGCCGGCGCCGTGGTCAAGCGCGACCAGCAGTGCATGACCACCGAGGACTGCTACGACAACTACGACCTGTACCTGAACTACCTGCGCGGCGGCCCGGGCTTCGGCGACCCGCTGGACCGCGAGGTGGAGGCCATCGAGCGCGACCTCAACAACGCGCTGCTGCTGCCCGAGTACGCGCGCAAGGTCTACGGCGCGGTGGCGACCAAGGACGGTAACGGCGTGTGGAAGGTCGATGCGCAGCAGACGGCGCTGCAGCGGCTGGAGATCCGGCGCCAGCGCCTGGAGCGCTCGGTGCCCACGCGCGAGTGGATGAAGGAGGAGCGCGAGCGCATCCTGACCAAGAGCGCCTCGCCGCAGGTGCAGCACATGTTCGCCACCAGCTTCGGGCTCTCGCCCAAGTTCGAGCAGCAGTTCCGCACCTTCTGGAGCCTGCCCGACGACTGGACGCTGACCGAGGCCGAGCTGGGCGTGCCCAGCTACGGCGCGAAGTACCGCATGGACCTCTCGAAGATGCCCGACGTGCGCACCGTCGTGCTGGTCGAGGAATGAACCGCTGCAACGAGGAGAACCGCGATGTCCGCCTACACCCGTGAACAGATCAAGAACCTCGTCGACGGCAAGCTCGACTGGGACACCACGCTGCGCATGCTGTCCATGCCCAAGGACGGCGAGCGCTTCCAGCTCTACCTGGCGGCGCTGCAGGAGAAGCTGGGCTGGAGCGACCGCATCGTGCTGCCGCTGGGGCCGCACCTGTACATCGTGCAGCAGGCCAAGACCAGCAAGTGGGTCACGCAGTGCGACTGCGGCCACGTGTTCTGCGACTGGCGCGAGAACTGGAAGCTGCACGCCAACGTCTACGTGCGCGACAACGAGGAGGCCATGGCCGAGGTCTATCCGACGCTCATGGCGCCCGACACGCGCTGGCAGGTGTACCGCGAGTACATCTGCCCGCAGTGCGCCGCGCTGCACGACGTGGAGGCGCCCACGCCGTGGTACCCGGTGATCCACGACTTCGAGCCCGACATCGACGCCTTCTACAAGGAGTGGGTGAAGCTGCCGCTGCCTGAACGCGTCGATTGACCCCCCGGCGGCACGGGCCGCCGCACGCCCTCCCACGGCTGAAGAGCGTGGGAGGGCGTGCTACTTTGCGGGTCGCAGGCCGGGTACACGGCCGCGAGGAGACAACGATGACATCGGAGCCCGAGCAGATGTTCTCGAACCCCGGCAACGAGCCTGAAGTGACGGCCGCGTGGGAGGCGTTTCTCGCCGGCGACGGCCGGCCGCTGGAGACGCTGCGCTCGCTGGTGGACGCGTCCTGGCAGCGCTGCCTGCAGGCGCAGGTCGATCCGCGCGCGCGCAGCGGGCCGCAGCCCGTGTCGGACCAGGACCTGTACCTGCTGCGCGAGCGCCAGCGCGAGATGCTGGAGGCCAGCGCGCCGGTGATGGTCTGCGCGCGCGACTTCCTCTCCGAGACCGGCACGCTGATGGCGCTGGCCGACACCAGCGGCACCATCCTGGCCACCGAGGGCGACGTGCGCGCCATCGGTTCGGCCGAAACCATCCGCCTCATGCCCGGCGTGAGCTGGAGCGAGGACCTGGCCGGCACCAACGCCATCGGCACCGCGCTGGCGGTGGGGCAGCCGGTGCAGATCCACAGCGCCGAGCATTTCTGCGAGGGCATCAAGCGCTGGACCTGCTCGGCCACGGTGCTGCGCCACCCGCTGGACGGCGAAATCGTGGGCGTGCTGGACGTCTCGGGCCTGTCGCAGACCTACAACCGCCAGACGCTGGCGCTGGTGGTGACGGCGGCCAGCCGCATCGAGAACCGCCTGGCCGCCAGCGAGATGGAGCGCCGCTACCGGCTGCTGGACCACGCGGTGGGCCACCTGGCCCGCGCCGGGCAGGACGGCGTGGTGCTGTTCGACCGGCTGGGCTGCCCGATCAAGGCCAACGAGCATGCGGCCGACGCCATCGCCGCCGCGGGCGGCGAGCTGGACCTGGCCCGCGCGCGCCGCCTGCCCGCGCTGGCGGCGCGGCG
>Ga0065721_10006601_pt1 | contig 14588 bp, 9 predicted proteins | sample Mesricmetagenome_FD_59108 | JGI IMG/M metagenome (GOLD analysis project Ga0065721, IMG submission 59108) | Mesophilic microbial community from rice straw/compost enrichment Sample: eDNA_1 v2 (version 2) | ecosystem: Engineered > Solid waste > Grass > Composting > Bioreactor | place: USA: Davis... | reverse complement strand
TGAAGCAATATACTGACCCGTGCCGCTGTCTGTCAATACCTGTTTGAATACACCACCGGCAGTAATGATCAGGAGAATCATTGCAATACCGGAGATGGCATCGTTCAGCCATTTCATGGTTTTTTCCATGCCCTGCCCGGTGCGTATTCCAAATTGCCAGGCTGCCAGCAAGACAGCAATCAGCAATGCGATTGTCGGGTCGCCGATAAACAGTAATATTTTTTTCAGTAGTGTCTCATCTTTCAAAAAATATTGTGTAATTACCGCAAGTGTTATAAGGAGTACCGGCAATAAGGCGATCAAAAAACTTGGAAAGGCTGCCGGGCTTTTTTTTTCCTGATCCCCTGCTTTGACCGCAAAAAGTGGGTTGATGCTTACGGGTACAGTTTTCAAAAAACGCCCAAGCACCGGGCCTGCAAGGATTACCACCGGGATTGTTATAATCATTCCATACACGAGCGTCTTGCCCATGTCTGCTTCAAATGCATTCACCAAAACCACAGGTCCGGGGTGGGGAGGCAAAAAGCAATGTGTTGTGGAAAGTGCGGCTGCCATTGGAATAGCGATATATAATAATGGTAATCCTGTTCTCCTGGCAATGGAAAATACCAATGGCACCAGTATCACAAAACCTGCATTGTAATAGAGCGGTATACCCACCAGGAAACCGGTGAACATTACAGCCCATTGAATATTTTTTTGTCCAAAGCTGCCAATCAGTGTTGAGGAAATTTTTTCAGCGGCCCCACCTTCTTCCAATATTTTTCCAAGTATTGCGCCGAGACAAATGATAAGTGCCAGTCCGCCCAGGGTGCTGCCTACGCCGGATTCGATGGATTGCAGGATGGCTTCGGGCGACATGCCCAGCAAAGCGCCAGCTATGACCGCGACCAGCAGAAGTGAAAGAAACGGGCTCACTTTCCTGATGGTGAGGAAGACCTGCAGCCCAATGGCGAAGAGGATGACGGGAAATACCATATTACCTGACAGTATTGATGAGTGTACCAATATGATCTATGCTGATGGAAATCTGATCGCCGCTTTTCAATGTAAAATCATGACCGGGTACGATCCCTGTTCCCGTCATGATCAAAGCGCCATGAGGAAATGAGCATGCGCGGTAGACAAATGAAACGAGTTCGGTAAATGTTCTCTTGATCTGGTTGATCGCTATACGACCTTCAAATACATTTTCATCATTACGGTTGATGAGAAGATGTATTTGTGTTTCCGGGTCGAGTGGCTGGTCCGTTACAAATACGCATGGGCCCAGTGCCGCGCAACCATCATAGGTTTTGGCCTGCGGCAGGTATAGTGGATTCTCACCTTCAATACTGCGACTGCTCATGTCATTGCCGATGGTATAACCGACGATCTTACCAGATGAGGTTGTTACCAGTGTCAGTTCAGGTTCAGGTACATCCCAGGTTGAATCCGGGCGAATAACCACCTGGCCCCGGTGTCCTGATACACGATGAGGAGTAGCTTTGAAAAAAACCTCCGGACGTTCTGCTTCATAAACCCTTTGATAAAAATCAGCGCCGCCCGCAGTCCTGGATTCTTCCTGGCGACCGATTTTGCTACGCAGATAAGTAACACCACAGGCCCAGAGTTCCTGTTTACCAATAGGTACGAGTATATCTTTTTCTTCCAGATCAACTTCCGGGCTGNCAGCCAGCATCTCCTCAAGTGANGAGTGAAGCTGNTCGTCATTGATTAGNTGGTCCCAGTCTTTGATGGGAAGGAGATAAAATTTTCCCGCTTTCTCAACAATATTGCCTGGTTTGGTTTTATACAGTTTCATATTTATTTCCTTAGCGTTACCCGAAGTACCCGCATGTCGTTGGTGATATAAAGCGTTTTCTCATCCGTAGAGAGGGCGACATTGGATGCAGATTCATCGAGTTTTATTTTGCCCAGCACTTTTCCTTCGCTGTTGAAAATCCAGATGCCACCCGGCCCGGATGCAAATACATTTCCATTGCGGTCAATTTTCAAACCATCGGGTAATCCCTTTAATCCTTCACGTTCATTGGCAGTGCTGTAAAATATTTTACCGTTAACCAGGCTGTCGCCACTTACATCATAGATATACCAGTTGGGATAGGAAGGATCTGAGCAGGCAACAAGCAGTTGCTTGTATCCCGGAAAAAATGCAATACCATTGGGTCTTGTGATACTGTCTGCTAATAAGATGACATTTCCATCGGGTTTTACTTTATAGACACCATTGTGTTTTATTTCTTTTTCAGGATCCTCATCACTTTGTGATGGCAATCCGTATGGCGGATCGGTGAAGTACAGGTCTCCGTTTTGGGCAAATACAGCATCATTCGGACTGCTGAATCTTTTGCCTTCGTAGCGATCAGCAAGTGTGATAAATTTTGGTTGCGGCTGATTCAGCGGTGCATCCATTCGCGCCATCTGCCGGTTGCCGTGCTGGCATAAGACTAACCTGCCTTCACGGTCAAGTATCAGACCATTGCTTCCGGGTTCTTTACTTTTTGAATCCTTTCCGCTGAAACCGGAAGGTTGCAGGTAAACTTCTTTACCTTTTTCTGCGGTCCATTTATAGACAGTATTGGTTGGAACATCACTGAACAACAACATCTGATGTGCTTCCACCCAGAGTGGTCCTTCACTCCATTCAAATCCTTCAGCAATGATTTCTGCTTTTGCATTGCTGTCTATCACCTGGTCTAATGCCGGGTCGAGGCGTTCAATTTCACCGGTAACAGCGTATTTCATAGTAGTGTCTTTACTTGATTGATTATTGCATGCCGCAAATAAGAAGGCGAGGCAAATGATCGAATTGAGTTTCATCAGAATCTTTTAAATTTTTATTAATGAAGATCACGGGTGACAGTGGATCCCGACCCACCACGAAGCACATCGAGATCGGCTCCCAGGTGAGCCTGTTGTACATGATCGATGTAGAATTTTACATAACCCCTGTCTGCCACAGGCCTGGGTGGTAGCCATTGCGACTTTCTTTTTTGCAATTCCTCATCACTCACATCAAGATGCAGTTTCCTGTTTTCCACGTCCAGGACTATCATGTCGCCATTCTGTACCAATGCCAGTGTGCCGCCAACAGATGATTCAGGTGATACATGCAGGACTACGGTTCCTGCAGCCGTGCCACTCATCCGGCCGTCTGATATTCGAACCATATCACGTACTCCCTTTTTTAATAATTTTTCAGGCAGGTCCACATTTCCCACTTCAGGCATGCCGGGATAGCCAACCGGGCCAACGCCTTTTAATACGATCACTGAGTTTTCATCAATTGCCAAATCGGGATCATCAATTCGTGCGTGGTAATCTTCAATGCTTTCGAATACAACTGCGGGACCGCGGTGTTTCATCAATGATGATGTGGCAGCGCAGGGTTTGATGATGGCACCATCTGCACAAAGATTTCCTTTCAGGACAGCAATACCTGCTTCCTGTTGCAGCGGTGAATCCAGAGTGGCAATCACTTCACGGTTGTGACAGGCAGGAGCGTGGTTGTTTTCACCGATTGTTTTGCCATTGACAGTGATCGCATCGGTATGCAAATATTTTTTCAGTTCATGAATTACAACGGGTAAGCCACCTGCGTAATAAAAATCCTCCATCAGGTACTTACCGGATGGTTTGAGGTTTGCAAGTAAAGGTATTTTACTTCCAATGCGATCAAAATCCTCCAGTTCAAGGTTCACTCCAATTCTACCGGCAATGGCGAGCAAATGCATCACCAGGTTTGTTGAGCCACCGACACCTGCATTTACTATGATTGCATTCTCAAAAGCCTGTCTGGTGAGTATTTTGGAAAGTTTCAAATCCTCTTTCACCATTTCTACGATGCGGCGACCGGAGAGTTGTGCCAGAACTTTTTTTCTTGAATCAACTGCCGGAATTGCCGCAGCACCAGGAAGCGTAAGCCCAAGAGCTTCCACCATACAGGCCATGGTGGATGCGGTACCCATACTCATGCAGTGTCCCTGGCTGCGCGACTGACCAACTTCTGCTTCGTAAATATCTTCAGGTGTATATTTTTCTACCAGCGTTTTTTCTTTCACCATCCAGTTGAAAGAACCACTTCCAATACATTCACCCCTGAATCTTCCGTTAAGCATGGGACCACCGGGAACGATGATAGTTGGTAAGTCAACACTGCAGGCACCCATGAGTGTGCTCGGAGTGGTTTTATCACAGCCGGTCAGTAACACCACGCCGTCCATCGGGTTCGCACGAATACTTTCTTCCACATCCATGCTGGCGAGGTTGCGAAACAACATGGTCGTGGGACGCATGATGGTTTCACCCAATGAGGTAACCGGAAATTCCAGCGGGAATCCACCGGCTTCAGCTATGCCGCGTTTTACTATCTCTGCGAAATCACGCAGGTGGCCGTTGCAGGGAGTGAATTCACTCCAGGTGTTACATATGCCAATCACGGGCCTGCCCTTGAAATAATCATCGGGATAGCCCTGGTTGCGCATCCAGGACCGGTGCACAAATCCCATCTTGTCATCTTTTCCAAACCAGTCCTGGCTTCTGAGTTTTTGTGACATGCTTTCTAATTTCAACTATTATCAATCCGGTTTAATGGGAACTCTTTTCCCGGTTCGCATTGCTTCGTAAATAGCCGTGATGATCTTCATATCGCGACGGCCCATTTCACCAGATACAATAGAAGGCTTATTGTTTTTAATGGAAAGTGCAAATGCATCCATTTGCCTGGCCTGTTGTGATACCGGTGCGAAATTCATAGGTCCCTCGGAACTGCGACCCTTCAGATTACCGTAGCTATAAGCAGGTGATAGTTCAAACCAGCCACGTTCGGCCTCTGCCCTGAGCATGTTGTCACTTTCAGAGTAGCTGGTTCGGCATTCTGCAATCAGGCCATTGGGCATCTCCATTTGAAACGACAGGGTTTCTTCTATGTCAATAAATTTTCCAGGATCGCTCACGGGAGGAGATTGGGCAGTGACAGCAACAGGTTCCATTCCGGTGGTATAACAAACTCCCTGCAGGCAATACACGCCAAGATCCATGAGCGGACCGCCACCCGCCATCTTTTTATCAAGTCTCCAGATGCCTTTTGGGGCAACAAATGAAAAGCGGGCGGTCATCTTTTTAATCTCACCATAAATTTTCTGCTGGCCCAGTCTTGCCATTTCGAGATTGAAGGGATCGAAATGAAGCCGGTAACCAATTGATAATTGTTTCCCGGCTTTTTTCGCAGCTGCGATCATGCGATCACACTCTCCAACGGTAATAGCCATTGGTTTTTCACAGATAACATGTTTTCCTGCATTGGATGCGCGGATGCTGTATTCCGCGTGCATGGAATTCGGTAACACGATATATATGATATCGATATCAGGGTTATTTGCGATCTCATCAAAGTTCTCATAGTTGTATACATTCTTCTCCGGTATGTCATACTTCGACCGCCAGTCGGGAATTTTTGAAGGTGTTCCGGTGACAATACCTGCCAGGTAACAATGCTCTGTTTTTTGTAAAGCCGGTGCCAGTTGCCCGCCCGCATATCCTCCCAATCCGACCAGGGCGATTCCTAATTTTCCGGATTTTTTTTGCAGTTCCTTCAACTTTTGTTCGTTTTTGTTTTCGCAATGCATCATCGAAGAGATCAACGGCAGACCAAGCCCGGTCATCCCGAGATCATGCAGAAATTTTCTTCTTGAAAATCCATGTTTCCGGCTTGTGTCCATATGTGTTGTTTTTAAGTTGACAATCTGATGCGGCTTCTCACATCATCCATTACCGGTTAGCTGCCTGCCACTGCCGGATATGTTTAGCCACATCCAGCATTGGCGCGATCCATATGTCCTGCTCATGATTCTTCAGGTATATCAAAAATTCACGATGCGCTTCGCTGGAAACGTTTAAAGGATTTCCGCCATCCACACCATGGAAAAGAATCACAAACAGGGAACCTGTTTTCTCTGCTTCCTTCACCCACCTGATCAGTTGATTAGCTGATTCACCATTGACAACATAACAATCGGTATCATACAAATCGACTTCTTCGATCCTGCTTAATTTATTTCTCACGGAGCGCGCGGCAACAAGTTCATTTTTCAAATCATCTATAAAACTGGTATCACCAATTTTCATATCACCGCAGGTATAAGCATAAGTTCTTTCTGTTTTACCGTCCAATGCCTGGAGAAAGAGATTGGTCATCCTGATCTCATCCTGGATTCTTCTTACGGTATAGTGGCTAAGATCGGTTTCCATCGTTACCCACGCGCGTCCCGAAAGACTGCCAAGACAGGGATGATATAGGGTGTGATTTCCGAGTTCATGTCCTTTCGCGGCAAGGTTTTTCCATTCCGGTAAACGCTTTTGCACGGATGACGAAAACGCCGCGATGTAAAAAGTAGCTTTCAAACCAAGACTGTCGAGCACAGGTTGGGCATGATCCAGATGCTGATCGATGGCATCATCATAGGTAATGACAACAGCACATTTTTTTCCCTGCCAGCGTTCGATCGTTTGTGCAGGTGAACTGTACCACAGCAGAAGCAGGGATATTAGGAAGAATGTTTTTTTCATTTGTCAGTCAGTTTAATTTCAAAAGGTGAGGCCGGCAAGCCTTCACGGTTGTATAAATTTGGATTAACCGGGTTATCTGCCCATGCATACCGGATGGTTTTTGGATTGGTGACCTTGTCGTGCCATACAATTACAGAATCACCTGATATTTCTGCACGCGCCCAGGTAAACTTGTTATCATCACCGGCAATTGCAAACTCTGCAAGAGCATTTCCATCGCGTGACAGGAGACCCGAACCAATGTGGTCAAAACGTAGAATGGTATGGTCCTGTTTCTTCTCAGCACTTTTTATTATTGGTCCGGAACAGACAATATTCTCTCCATACACCATTTTCCGGGCCGCCAACGCGAGACGCAGACCTACATCTTTTTTATTATCCGGGTGAATATCGTTCCATTCACCCAGGTCAATCGCAACGGCCATAGCTGTATTAGGAACTTCCAAAGATTTCAATTGTGATTGTCTTAAGATTGCCCAGTCACTTTCAGAAGGCAGGTAGTTTGCGTCCATGAAGTTAGGCAACTGTACATAGAGAAAGGGCAGGTCATCCCGCTCCCATTTTTGTCGCCAGTCATAAATGAGCGCAGGCTGAAGTTTAGCGTATTCCTGTGGACGCTGTGCATTGCTCTCACCCTGGTACCACAGAAATCCGCGTATGGAGAAATTAATCAAGGGAGCAATCATGGCGTTGTACAGCGCGGTTGGCTGATTTTGCGCGGAGAAATTGGGGAATGGTTTGTCGAAAGGCTCATAGACTTCCCCGACCTTGTACTGCCAGTAACCTTTAAGATCAACCGTATCATTCCCGGAAAAAATGCAATAGGGTTTGTCGGGCACAAATCCGCCCTTTCCATAATTATTGGTGACGCGAACCACGAAAATGTTTTTACCGGGCTTCAAAACCGATGCCGGAACACTATATCTTCTCTGGGGATATTGATATGTAGTTTGCCCGATCCTGACGCCATTTATATAAAGTATATCTGCGTCTACAATGCGACCAAGAAATACGCGGGCAGGTTTACCAGCCATTGACCCGGGAATTTCGATTTCTTTTCTATACCATGCCACACCATCCAGTTGACGGATACCCTGGTCTTCCCAATAACCGGGAATATTTATCGTTCTCCAGTTCTGTGGTACATATGATGGATCGAACCATTTTGTTTTTTCCAACATGCCCATGTCGCGGGATGGTTCACGCCATTTGCGGGCCTCAGCAACCGCGTTTTCCTGCTCATTGACATAGGCTGTGTCACGATTTTTTTGAATGGTATTTTGTATGGAGGGGAAATCTTTTAAACCTTCCTCACTTGTCCAGGCCTCAATCGGAGTTCCACCCACGCTCGCGTTGATTAAACCGATGGGGATGCCATGTCTTTCATAAATGTCTTTTGCGAAAAAGTAAGCAACAACGGAGAAGCGATTCACGTCAACAGGATTGGCCGTTTTCCAGTAACCATCCGGTAAATCTTTTTGAGGCCCGGTCAGGTTGTTTATTGTGGGCACCGTGAAATGCCGGATGGCCGGGTAGTTTGCTGATGCAATGTCTGCTGCATATGTAATATTGTGCAGATCCATCTGGTGTACCATATTGGATTGACCGGCACAGAGCCATACATCTCCGATGAGAATGTCATTTAAAGTAATTTTGTTTTTTCCAATTAGTTCCATTGTGTGCGGACCGCCGGCTTTTGCAGGAGCAAGTTGTACGAACCAGTTTCCTTCGTTATCTGCACGGGTTCGATATTTTTTGCGAAGAAATTGGACTGTAATTTTTTCACCGGGGCTGGCCCATCCCCATATTCTAATCTTTGAATCGCGTTGAAGAATCATGCTGTCTCTCACAAGACGCGGAAGTTTTATCTGCGCGGATGAATGGAAGGGGCACAGGTAAAGGAAACAATATAAAAACAGGAACGGGATTAGTCTCTTCATGCGTTCATTTGATTTGTGAATTACTGACAAATGCTATCTTTTTACTGTNGGGCGACCAGGAAGGTACATTGATGGTACCCTGCCCTCCGTAGACATAGGCAATTGTACGGGGAACGCCTCCTGATGCCGGCATCAGTCTTACATATACCTGTTCATACCATGGATGTTCTGAGGGATTGATTTCTTTGGGGTAGGATAGATAAACGATCCATTTACCATCCGGTGAAATATGCGGGAACCAGTCATTGTATTCATCATACGTTACCTGCTCCTGCTGGCTGCCATCAGGGCGCATTCGCCATATCTTCATGGTGCCGGTCCTCACACTGTTGAAGTAAATCCATTTACCATTCGGGGTGTATTCAGGAGAGTCATCCAGGGTAGCTGTATGGGTGAGTTGAGATTCTTTTTTTGAAGCAATGTCCACTGAATAGATATCGAACTGGTTGTTTCGTTGCCCTGTAAACAAAAGTCTTTTCCCGTCGGGCGACCAGCTGTGCAAATAAGAGTGACCAGCTTCCGGTGAAGTAATTTGTAATGGTTTGTCTGAGCCGCTGATTGGTAAAGTGTATAGTGTGGAAATCCTTTTTTCACCAGTATGATGACTGATGGCGATTTGTTTCCCGTCAAATGACAATACGTGATCGTTGTTGTTTTGTGTGGCGAATCCTGTATTTAGTTTTGAGATTTTTTTGGTGCTTATATCAAACGTGTAGAGCAGTCCTTCTGAATTGTAGATTAGTTGCCTGCCGTCCTTTGACCAGTTTGGTGCCTGTAATGAATTTGGTGCACTATGTACAATGGTCCTTAGTCCTGTATGTACATCCATGATCTCAAGATGACTACCGATATAGTCACGGTATGGACGAAAATCTTTTGCTGCCGGAATGATGATACGAACATTGCTAAAGACCGCTTTCTCCATTACCGGGTCGGCATGTGAGCATATAAAAAGGCCGGCATATACCTCTTCGTTTAATGCGAGTTCCTTTGCGACAGACTTATAGTTTTCTCCAAACGTAGCGGCGGAAAAGATAAACTGGTTGCCCTTGCGTTGCAGTTGTATTTCTGTCGGATGAAATGAAGAAAGTATGACCTGTTCAGTGATGGCACCGTCTTCGCTGCGGTATTGCAGGGAACTCAGTCCATCACCATGAACGCAGGCATCTGCATATCTGGAATCTGTTGTCAGTTTGTCCCGCGCAATGATGCCGATCTTGCGGTGCGCATCAACACCTTTGCCTATAAACCTGATGGACGCACTGATGATGAAATCTCCTTTTATTTTTTTATAGGCGAAATGAAACTGATCAATATTATTCCACATATTCGAGCCGGCACCTTCAAGTGTATACTGTTGCGTTACGGGGTCATAGGACATATTGCCAATCAGTCGCGGATTACCCACATCCACATGGTTATCGAAAATTCCCATAGGATTTTGCGACTGTGCCATGTGCCGGCCCCCAATGATGACCACAAGCAGTATTATCCACTTTTTCATAATAATGGTTGATTGTGCATTTCGCCATGCTGTTTCTAATAGATAACGGATCAGGGATTAGTCGAGATCTGTTTTTCAATCAACCTGCGAACCGGAAAATTCCTGCCAGTGTTTTTCAGCAGTTGTTGCGTCCATATGCCCGTTGAATACGACCAGCCGGTATCTGAGGGTATATTCTTTGCCCGGCGAAATCAGCCAGTCTTTATCTTTTGCAGGACAGAAATTGATAAACACATCGCCATTTCCTTCGTTTGCCTTGCTATCCCAGGTGCGTAAAGGTTCAGGGTGATTGTAATTGGCAGGATGGGAGAGAATGAGAATGCCACCATAATCCTTCGAGGGTAAATCACCGGATACAATACACCATTTAGTTTTGCTTCCATCCGACTGGTCGCGTGACAAACCGGCTGATGTAAGCATAGCAGAATTCTTTTTATTCCAGTATTCGGTTGCTCTCCAGCTGAAACCGCCATACCGGTAAGCCATGATTAAAAGCGGGCTTTTGCCGGCACACTGAAGGGTGGATTTGAAATCCACGATGTATTTATCGTTTGATTCAGGTTTGCTGACAACAATATTCAACGTTTCCAGAAGCGCGATTTTTTCAATTTCTTCTTTCCGGAAAACAACATGCTCCTGTCTAACTTCAAATTCTGCACGATCGTCATTGCTTTTTATGAAATTGAAGCCGGCAAAACGAACGGTTCCTTTCCTGCTCCGGATATTCCAGAAATCAACGGTATCATTTTCAAAAAGTGTATGGGTCCAGGGATTCCATATACCATAATGATGATAATGATCTGGTGGTTGTATCCGCGTGAGCGCCTGGCCGTGGGGAGCATAAAGCGGGTGGATAAATCCACTCCGCCGGTATGCCGTATCAACACCGGCAGGCACATCGGCAGTTTCGAATTGATAAGCCAACAGATCTTTTCCGGCTGAGCGGATGATGAGTGCCCCATCTTTCTTTATTGCCTCCATGGAAAGACGGTTTGTCGTTTCTTTACTGAGAGTTGCAATATTTTCCATAAGCTCTTTTTTGAACAGATCATGTTTTCCTGAGGGCTGCGAAAGATTTTCATGGGAATGGTCAGCATTCAAAATGAAAAAACTCAACATACCACCTGCTACCAATTCCTTTTTCATGGTTCGGATTATTTCAATTGAAGCACAATCACACTGAATGGTGGAATATTAAGTGTGAGGTTGGTGCCATTTATTTTCGCGTCATTGAACGGTGCTGGTTTGATTTTATCCGGCGCATCGAAGCTGTTATGATCCTGCAAGCGCCCTGATTTCAGAATTCTCCCGGTTACAGATTTATATCTTCCCCCGTTTAATGCGATGGAAAGCGGATGCGATTTTTTTGAATCAATATTTACGATCGAAATATGCGTATTGCCATTTGCATCACGTGATGCGGAAACTGAAAGCGCATCAAGGCTGTCTTTCCCGACAATATATTTCGGACTGCTGAACTCTACCGGCAGCATGAGCGCATCATGATGCACGTTATACATTTCCATTACATGGTAAGTGGGGGTTAAAACAAGCTTTTCTTCCCGGGTAAGGATAACAGCCTGCAATACGTTTACGATTTGAGCAAGGTTTGCCATTTTAACCCGGTCGCAGTGGTTGTTGAATATATTGAGTGTAGCTCCTGCGAGCATGGCATCGCGCATCGTGTTTTGCTGGAATAAAAAAGCGCCGTTTGTACCAGGCTCCACATCATACCAGCCTCCCCATTCATCCACTGCAAGCGCTTTTTTCTTTTCCGGATCATATTTATCCATGATGGCGCTGTGCTTTCTGACCAGTTCTTCCATTTGCAAAGCGCGTTGCATGGTGATGAAATACTGTTCTTCTGAAAATTGGGTGGCTGAACCTTTTTTGCTCCAATTGATGACAGAATAGTGATGAAGACCTAAGGCATCAAACATTCCATGTGGAAGTTCTTTCATTAAAACTTCTGTCCAATGATAGTCATCGTCAGAAGCGCCGGATGCAATCCGATACAAGCGATCACTATTATTCCAGTTTGTCATGAATGTGGCGTACTGGCGATAAATATTGGCGTAGTATTCCACTTTCATATTTCCGCCACAACCCCAGGCTTCATTTCCCAGGCCCCAGAAGCGTACATTCCACGGAGTCTTTCTTCCGCTTGCTTCACGCAGGTCTGTCATGGGGCTGCTTCCATTGGGATGCGTTGTGTATTTAACCCAGTCTGCCAGTTCCTGCGGTGTGCCGCTACCCACATTGCCGCTGAGATAAGGTTCTGCTCCGAGCAGTTCACACATGTTCAGGAATTCGTTTGTACCAAAACTGTTGTCTTCCTTTACATTTCCCCACCAAACGTTCAGCATGGAAGGGCGTTTGTCTTTTGGACCTACACCGTCTCTCCAGTGATAGGTGTCAGCGAAACATCCGCCAGGCCAGCGCAATACCGGGACTTTCATTTTTTTCAAAGCTTCAATCACGTCCAGCCTGACACCATCCTTGTTAGGGATATGTGTATTGCTCTCGCCAATATAGAGACCACCATAAATGCAATGCCCGAGATGTTCGGCAAAATGCCCGTAAATAAACCGGCTGATGGTATCGCGACCTTTATCGGCATGCAGGTTAATACGAACCTGTGCGCTTCCAATTATGGTGAGCAACATGGCGAAAATTGTGAAAAAGACGGACCTGGTGTTTTTCATTTTATCGTTATTGTTTTGCTGATGGTATTACTTTGTTTAAAACCGGGTTGTCCACCTCCAATACTGATTTCCCAACCAGCGTGTGGTTTTAATTTTCCGTTCTCATCGACAATGGAAAGTTCTTCGCGATCGAGTTGAAAACGCAGTTGTTTGCTTTCACCGGTTTTCAGGAACACCCGATCAAAACCCTTCAACGATCGCAGAGCTGCTTTGCCTTTGTAATTAACAGCAGACAGGTACAATTGCGCCACTTCTTCACCATCCCGTTTCCCGGTATTAGTCAGGGTAGCCGTAATCACAATTGACTTATTACCGGATTCCCGGATGGAAAGATTATCATATCTGAAGTTAGTATAACTAAGACCATAACCAAAAGGATAAAGTGGTTCACCTTTAAAATACCGATAGGTGCGATTGGTCATGTCGTAGCTGTTGAAATCGGGAATGTCTGTATCACTTTTATAAAAAGTAAGGGGCAGCCGGCCGGCCGGGTTGTAATCGCCGAATAATACATCGGCAATGGCAGTGCCTGCGCTTTGTCCACCATACCAGGCGTTGATGATGGCTGGAATGTTTTGAGATTCCCAGGGAGTGGCAATCGCGCTGCCGGTCATCATTACGAAGACGATTGGCTTGCCGGTTGCTTTGAGTTTTTTCATGACTTCGGTCTGAATAGCGGGCAGTAGAATTGTGGTTCTGTCTCCGCCATTAAAGCCGGGATAGTCCACCTGCATTTCTTCTCCTTCCAGCTGTGGAGAAATGCCTCCGGCAAAAACGATTGCATCGACATCCTTAATTTTTTCGATAAGACCATCCATGTTGAATTTCCGATAATAACCGGCACTTAGTCTGACATTGGCTTTTCCTTCACCCTGCCAGTATTCAACGACAATTTTATACTGCCTGCCTTTTTCAACCTGCTGCCTGTGCACGCGGGGTCCCCAGCGGTTTCGCAGCCATGCATTCAACACTTCTTTATCATCAATAAATAAGCGATATCCGTCATCGGCTTCGATCTCAAAACTGATTTCTTCTGTTTTGGTAGCTGTAAAGAAAGTTGTAAACCTTGCAGAAAAATGATTGGCACGTATATTACCTGTCACTGATTCGCCTTCCTGCCAAAGTTTGTCAAGCCTGGGTTCCACCGTTGTGACTGGTTCACCACTTAATTCGGCATTTGCAAAATATTCTGTTTTAAATCCTTTTTTCCCTTCGATGGAATACTGCTCGTTGACATCAGTATAAAAGAGAATGGTGTCATTTGTAAAGTTCAACGCTTTTTCATAAATGATTTCTGCATCCTTTCCCAGTTTTTCACGTATGCCATCGACAACGGTGACAATATCAGAAGGAATTCCATTATAGTTTCCCAACACGGCAATGCGATTGTCTGCATTTGGTCCTATGACAGCGATCTTTTTGATCTTTTTTGATAAAGGCAATATGTTGTTTTCGTTACGGAGCAGGACAATACTTTGCCTGGCCATTTTCAGGGCATGATCAGCGTGTGCTTTGCTCTCGAGGACAGATTCCGGTGTTTGGGCATATTTCACTTCGCTTACCGGGTCAAACAAACCTAACCGGTAACGGATGGTGAAAAGCCTTTTGATGCTGACATCAATCTGTGATTCAGGGATCAGATTTCTTTTCACCGCATTGACAAGTGAAAGAAAGGAAGCGGTACCGCAATCCACATCCGTGCCATGCATTACGGCGTCGGCGCTGGCGATGGCAGTGTCTGGATGTGTTTTATGATTTTTATAGAAATCATCAATCGCCCAGCAATCTGAAGTGACATAGCCTGTAAAATTCCATTGTTTGCGAAGTATTTCAATCATCAGCGGATCGCTGGCACAGCATGGCTGACCG
>Ga0065721_10051468_pt1 | contig 14598 bp, 12 predicted proteins | sample Mesricmetagenome_FD_59108 | JGI IMG/M metagenome (GOLD analysis project Ga0065721, IMG submission 59108) | Mesophilic microbial community from rice straw/compost enrichment Sample: eDNA_1 v2 (version 2) | ecosystem: Engineered > Solid waste > Grass > Composting > Bioreactor | place: USA: Davis... | reverse complement strand
CGCTTGCCGCTGGAGCGGCATTGCTCGGGGATGCATTCTCGTTGTTATTGTCTTTGCTGCATGCGGATAGTACCATGCTGAGAATCATGACGCTGCCAAGTAGAATCCCTGACTTCTTTGTCATATTGCTAGACCTCCACCTTGTTCGGATTTGGTGTTGCAGCCTTACCATAAAGGCAGCGCCATCGGTACCGAAACAATCATTTGTTCAGATCGCCAGGCTGGCGCGTATCATCTGAGCAAATGATTATTCTCTGATCTAAGGACACGCGCGCACACAAAAACCGCAGCGCCTAAGCGCTGCGGTCGTCTCTATCTCCTATGGATTGAAGTAGGCCTTCGTGAACTGCTCGATAATCTCGTAGCCTCCGCTTTGCCTCCATCGTTCGACCTCGCGCTCGAAGCCGGCTTGATCGATTTTGCCGAGGATATAGTTGTATGTCGCATCCGTGATAATCTCTTGCAGCTCCGCGCTCCTCTCATCGAAGACGGTGGATTCGAGATTTACCGTCGGATCCTTGACGATGAACTGCTCGTTGTCCTTGCTCAGCTTCTCTGCCAAGGCGAGCAGGGGGTCGCCCCGTACGACCTTCTTCACGTTCGGATTGCCGAATTCGGCGATCATGAGCGTATAAAGCGGGTCGATCTCGCTGACGTAAGGCTGGGCGCTGCGTTCGGGCAGATGCACCTCGTCCCCGATCAGCGTGTAGTGGCGGCCCTCGACGCCGTATTTCATCAAATTCGCGACATCCGATTCCATCGAGCGGTCGAAGTAAGCGAGCACTTGCTTCAGATCCTCCTCTGTCTTAATGGCGCTCTTCGCGAACAAGAACAGTCCGTTATAATTCGGTATCGACCAAATCTTGAAGCCGCCGGGACCGGCGATTCGGTTAATGACCGTCAACCGCGCGTCCGGGTTGATCTGCTGCGCTTCGTTGGCCAGCCGATCGACATCCGTCATGCTGCCGATATAGACGCCGGCTTTGCCGTTAATGAACAGGTCGCGCTGAATTTCCTTGCTCGTGACGACGAAGTCCTGGTTGATGAGCCTCTCGTCGTACAGTCTCTTCATATAGTTCATCGTATCCATATAAGCCTGGGTCGCGAACTCGGGTACGAACTTATGGTCTCGAATCTCCCAATTGTTCGGCGTCCCCATATAAGAGCTGAGCGTCTTGAAGGCGCCGAATATGAGGTCGTTGCGATCCGCGAGCCCGAACGTATCCCGCACTCCGTTGCCGTTCGGGTCGCCGTACGTGAATTGCCTCAGCACCTCGTACAGCTGCTCGGTCGTCGTAGGAGGCTCCAGTTGCAGCTTATTGAGCCAGTCCTCGCGCAATATAATGCCTTGGCGGGAGGAGAGCCGTTCGGTGTACAACCCGTATATTCGGCCGTCGACGGCGGTCTGGCTCAGAATTTCTTCGTTCAGCCTGCCTAGGTTTGGATAATCCTTAAGATACGGGCCGATCTCCCAGAACATGCCCGATCGCAGAGCGCTTTTCATCCCCATGTAGTCCGTATACTTCACGAACGTCGCTTTCTTCAGCGAGTTCATCGTCAGGGCGGCGTTCAGCTTGTCCGAATAAATTTCGTCTCTCACCCAATCGATCTCAAGCTGCGTGCCGGTGAGCTCGCCAATCTTTTTAATGAATGAAGGGTCTGGAGACTGTGGAAAATGAAGCGGTGTCATAATCGTGATGACGGGGAGCGACGGCGAATCGTCCGGCGTATCGGTGCTAGAGACAGAGCAGGAGCTTACCGTTGCGGCGACTAGCGCTACGGAAGCCCATCTCAGCGTTCTGTCGATCCAAGAGGCGGCGCGCGTACCGGCGATCATCATGGAATTCCTCCCGAATGTGTAATAATGATTATCTTGAGAGCTAATGATTATTGTCCTTGTTATACATGGTGGCCTACAATGAGTCTATCTTGATAATAAGGTGTGGGATTCCGATGCGTCCGCTCAGCTTTCTGACCAAGATGACCGTGTTCGGTTTTCTGCTAAGCACGTTGCCCGTGCTGTTCATCGGCATTTTCTCTTACGTGACGTCCTCCGCGGAAATTCAGAAGGATGTCAATAAAAGTAAAATTCAATTACTCGTTCAAATTAATGCCAATGTAGAGCAAATTCTGACGACTGTCAATCACACCTTAAACCAGGTCATTAACTCGAACGTGCTTAAGAAGGCGATGAATAACTCGTTAAATGTAAGCGATTTCGCGCTGTACGACGACATTCGTAACGAGCTTCTTCACATGCAGTCGTTCGATACGAAGCTGGAGGACGTCGTCTTAATCAATCGACGGAATAACTGGATGATCAAAAATTCAGGTCTGTACCGGTTCGATCAATATCCCTACTACGCGCAGCTGGACGGCCTCGTGAAGGAGCAGACGCAGACCGGATGGGTCTTGCATCCTTCCAGCTGGTTCTACAGCGAGGAGAGCGCCGGCAGCGCGGCGTGCGGCTATAGCATCAGCCTGAACAAGAAGCTGCCGGTGACCGACGTCAATCCGTACGGACTGATCATGGCGAACATTCCGACGTGCAGCCTGCAGGAATTGCTGCGGTACGATTCGGATCAGCCGGACAATACGCTGATTCTCGACGATAAGCTGCGGATTCTCGTCCATCCCGATCCGGGGATGATCGGCCAGCCCGTCTCCGCGATCGGTCTCGAGGACACCGGCCAATTCGCCGGCCAGACGGGGCAATTCAAGTGGGTGAGCGACGGGCGTAATGATTCCGTCGCGTACTACAAGTCGCCGTCCAACGGATGGGTGTATATGACCTATACGTCGATCGCCAGCTTGACGAAGGAATCTCGCAAAATCGGCGTTTACACGTTGTTCGTCTGCTTGTTCATGCTGCTCCTGTCGATGCTGCTCGCATGGCTTGGCTCGCGCCGTATGTATTCGCCGATCCAGCGGCTGCTGAAGCAGATGGACGTGCGGTTCTCCGACGTGAAGCATAAGCGGACGAACGAATTCCAAGCGATCGGCGAGCAAGTCCACGAGCTGTTCCAATCGAAGTCCAAGCTGGAATCCGAGGTGCACCAGCAATTGAAGCTCGTGCGCGCCTCGTTCCTGACCCGGGCGTTCCAAGGGAACGTCGGAAGCGCCGATCTCCGGGAGCAGCTCGAGCGGTTCGGATATACCGAGCAACTTCAGGCTTGGACCAAGATGGCTGTCGTCACGCTTCAGATCGATTCGCTGGAAGAGACGAGATACGATAAGCGGGACATGGAGCTGCTGCTGTTCGCCGTCCACAATATGATCGAGGAGCTCGTGCAGCCAAGCTCCCGTCTGGCTCCCGTCATTATCGATCATACCGTTGTCACGCTATTCGGGAACGCGTCGAAGGAGAGCGGAGATGACGAGTTCATGGGCGGGTTGTTCGAGACGACCGATCATCTGCAGCGGCAAATCCAAAGCTTCCTTGGCTTGAAGGCAAGCATCGGCATCAGCCAGCCGTTCCCGTCCGTACAACAGCTGTCCGCTGGTTATCATGAAGGGTTAGATGCGCTTAAGCATAGAATCAAGCTAGGCGAAGGAATCATCGTCCAATACGAGAACGCGAACTCCGGCAAGTTTCATCTGAACATGAATTATCCCACTCATCTGGAGAATGAACTGATTGACGCGATTAAGCTTGCGGACAAGGACAAGGCGAAGCTCTTGCTGCGGTCGTTCCTAGGGCCGGTGTTCTCCGTAGAGCTGTCCCCGCAGGAGTATCACGTTCCGGTCATGCGGCTGCTGAACGGCTTGCTCGTCGTCATTCAGGAGTCGGGCATCAGCTTGAATCAGATTCGCATGGCCAAAGGGTCGTTATTCGAAGATTTGCTCGAGCTGAACACGGTGCCGGAAATCGAGGATTGGTTCTGGACGAGCGTCATTCATCCGATGATCCGGATCTTCCGCGACCGCCAAGAAGCGCAATACCATAACATCTCCGAGAAAATCATCGACTTGGTGCACCGATTCTACGATACCGATCTCACCTTGGAGGAGTGCGCCGCGCGGCTGAATTACAATGCGAATTACTTGAGCAGCGTTTTCCGTAAAGAGACGAACAGCTCGTTCAGCGAATATTTGACGAAGTACCGGTTCAACATGGCGAAAAAGTGGCTGGCCGAGACGGACGTGACGATCAAAGATATCGCGACGCGGCTGCGTTATAACAATCCGCAGAACTTCATACGCTCGTTCCGCAAGGAAGAGGGCATAACCCCCGGACAGTTCCGAGAGAGGAAATGGAACAAGTAGGTAAGTCTCTTCAGGTGAGCGAAGCGGTTTCGTTGTAGGAAGACCGATCTGGAAGTTGCCCAGGTCGGTCTTTTTCCATTCATCACCTTGCATATGCGGCTTTCCACGTAAGTTTTCGCTCAGAAGCTATCTTTATATTTCAAAAAATGGGGTTTTATTTGAATACGTATTGATAGGTAGAAGATTATATGTTAGCATTACGATGGGTGATGTAACAGATGTCGGTAAAACGAGCGCAAGCAGCAGAACATCGGGCACGATATGAAAGATGGAAGCAGGATGCTTTTGATATGCTAGGGTTCTATCCGATCTTTCAACCGTTTAAGGAAAATAAGATGCTTAAAGAACTTTCAGCCGGCGCACTTAGGCTTTATATATACTTAGGGCTTTCATCGGGCAACTTGACAGGGGAGACGTGGGTCAGCCTTGAAACGATAGCCAAATATTTCGAAGTTTCGCAACGATCCGTCAGCCAATGGTTTAAAGAGCTTGAAACATTTCGACTCGTAGATCGAATTCAGTTTGAATTTAATGGACCTTCACATACATTTTTACTGCCTTATGGCCGTGAACACTTTGGCGATCCGAACAGTGTTCGAAAAGATAAACAATAGGGGATAAGGGGGGATAGCATGGCGCATTATACTTTGTTTCTAGACGAGATTCATACCGGTGGTCATTTCGATCATTTTTCGCTCGTTGGATTTGCGATATCGGACGAGGACTACAAAAATCGGTTAATTCCGAGAATGAACCAACTTAAACAGGACATGTTCGGCGATACGAGCGTGATCATACATGAACAGGAAATTAACACCGCAAAGGCAGGTACACCATTTCGAATCTTTGATAGGAATGATTCGAAGCGAAAACAGTTTTGGGAACGCGTTATCGTCATAATCAATGAACTTAAGATTCCCATCTTCGCGGTGTGCATTCATAAAGCCGAGTACAGCCGGCTTTATAACGAGGGGCGTCCTATGTATGAAGTTGCTTTGCAACTTATACTCGAAAACTACATTCATTTTCTACAGCAACAAAACGGTACTGGGGATATTCAGTGCGAATCAACAAACGCTGGACAAGATCTTAAGCTTCAACATCATTTTTATCATCTGATGGCCAATGGGACATTGTTCTATGAGCGAAAAGTGTTTCAATCAAGAATTCGTACGATTAATTTTCCTCCGAAGTCGGATAATGTAATTGGTTTACAATTGGCTGATTTGCTCCCTAATTCTTTAAATCGAGATCTTACAACGAGCAGGGAGTATGAACAAAGAACGTATGGCCTTATAGATGTAATTAAGCGTCAACTTTATGATGGTGGCTGCGATAATGCTTCTCGGTTTGGAGCTAAGGTAATACCATTGTAAAACATCGGAAGTTGACGTTGTACTACTTATCGCGTAAAATATTCTTACGATGACTACCTGTGTTCTCATCGCATTAGCAAAAGAGAATCGCCTGTGCTTTTCTCTAAACCAATCGACATGAATTTTATCATCAAGTCGAAGCAAACTATACCTAATGCAGCAATTGCCTGTGCTCTTGACTGCATTTACAGTCGGAAGGACTGCCTGTGCTCTCCTTTCGTAAAAAAGACGCTCCTGAGAGCGTCTTTTTTAATTGCCTTTTTTAGTCGTGCTTCCAGTCAGGTCAAGATTATTTGTTAGTTCGTACATTGCCGATAGGACGTTGATATTGGTATAGCCGAGATGGATCGTGAGTTGTTGTTTATTCCGCTTTTCTACAAGGTTACGAAATCTGCGGCGTACTTATCGTAATCCGCGATCCGGCAGGTCAGCTTGAGCCGTGTGCCGAGCTCCTCGTGCGTCTGCTCCTCTACGTGCGCATTCTCGTTGAAAAAGGCGACGAGCTTCCCTTGCGCGTAAGGGATCAGAATTTCACAAGACAGGTAATCGCGGAAGATCCTCTCACCGATCAGCTGGGTAAGCTCCTCCAATCCAGCGCCATCGCGTGCGGAAAGGGTGATGCTGTCATCGTTGATTCGAGGATAAGCGACCTCTGCCAAGTCGGCTTTGTTGTACACGCGCAGGATCGGCACATCGCCGGCTCCCAGCTCCACGAGCGTCTCGCGGGTCACTTCGATCTGACGCTCGTGTTCGGGGTCGGCAACATCGACGACATGCAGCAGCAGATCGGCATCGGCGACTTCCTCTAGCGTGGAGCGGAACGCCTTGACGAGATGGTGCGGCAGCTGGCTGACGAAGCCGACGGTATCGGCGAGCAGGAAAGAACGATGATCCGGGAGCTCGATGCTTCGGACGGACGTCTCAAGCGTCGCGAAGAGCATGTTCTTCTCGAACACCTCTTTGCCCGTTCCGGAGCCGTAACGTCTTAGCATCGCATTCATCAGGCTCGACTTGCCGGCGTTCGTGTAACCGACGAGACAGACGACAGGCACTTCGTTCTTCTGCCGCTGTCCGCGCTGGACATGACGGCGGGCTACGAGCTTCTCGAGATCCGCTTGCAAAGCCGCGATCCTGTCCTCCACTCTACGGCGATCGAGCTCGAGCTTCGTCTCGCCGGAGCCTCTGTTCTTGAGACCGGCCCCGCCGCCGTTGCCGCCTTGGCGGCCAAGCGATTCGCGCAAGCCGACCAGGCGCGGCAGCATGTACTGCAGGCGGGCGACCTCTACCTGAAGCTTGGCTTCCCGCGTCTGAGCGCGCTGCGCGAAGATGTCCAGGATGAGAATCGTGCGATCGATGACTCGCGTATCGAGCTCGGCTTCCAGGTTGCGGATTTGAGAAGGCGACAGCTCGTCGTTGAAAATCGCGATTGCGGCGTTCGCCGACTGCAACAGAGCGGCTAGCTCCTTGATTTTCCCGCTGCCCATGTAGAGCGCGGGATTCACTCGCTCGGCCTTCTGTTCGATCCGGCCGACGACCTCGATGCCGCAAGCGTCGGCAAGCTGGCCAAGCTCCTCCATCGCGCTGGCGTAATGGGGGTTGCCCGGCAGCTGCACGCCGACGAGCACGGCTTTATGGTTCGGTTGTTCCAAATGGATATTCCTCCTAGTGTTCGATTCGAACGCAACAAAAAACACAGGCATCTCTGCCTGTGCGGACGTTCGATAGAGGACGGGGAACAAGCGCCGATTCGATAACAACGTTCGGCGGCTTGCGCGATCGCGCCTAGCCTATAGCGATTACGCGTACAGATTCCAGGTCATGCAGGAATCTTCTCCTGTTCCGAGCAGGAGGCAGCCTATTCGCGAATGTATAGGGTTCGATGGGCAGATCTATCCTGAGTCCTCTGCGCACAGGCAGAGCTTGAGGGGCTTAACGATTAGCCGCGCAAAGTTCTAACTCGGATAGAATCTATGATACGAAACCCTCCATTCCTAAAAGTAACCTGATTGTAGCATAGATTGGGGCGAATCTCCACTATGATCGGCCCATACACATTCAGGACTGGACAATAGTATATGAAGTAGGAAAGGCGTCTATTATCAACGGAAGGGTGAATGACTTTGAGCGGACAGGACGTGGTAAGGCAGGCGCTGGAAGGCAACGCCAACATCGTCGAAGTGGAAGTAGAATACCGCAAAGGCAACAAATCCACATTCAATTTGCTGCCGGGTAATTCCTCAAGCCGTCAAGCTCAAATCGATCGGCTGCTCGAGCTGGTGAGATGGGATAAAGTCGAAGAGGTCGAGATCGAGTACGTCGACGGCTATAAGGAAGAGATCGATCTAGAAGCGAAGCTAGACGTCCAACATACATCGGAAGCCGATACGGCGACGACAGAAGAGACTACGACGGCAGAAGAGACCGAATCAGCCGAAGTGGCGGCTACGGAATCGACAGAGGAAGCGGCAGAGACGACGAGCGAAGAGACAGCGGAGGCCGCGACGCAGAGCACGGAGGTTCAGGCTGCCGATGATGCACCGGTGGAGGTCGCGTCGGCTGCTGCAGAGGTCGTGACCGAGACGGTAGCAGCTCCTGCGACGCCCGCTCCTCTTGCGGCCCTTCCGCCAGCGCCGACGCCAGCAATCGCGCCGACACGCCGCGTTCGCCGCCGCAAGGCGACTCGGACCCCGCGCGTGCGCCGGAACAGCCGAGCTCGCGTGGCGAGAAAATCGGGGAGACGAACGAACACGGCAACCGTGCGCACGAAAGCCAAGAGAAGAAGACGCGCAAGAACCAAGCCTGTACTCTTCCTATAATCGCTTTCGGACCGGGGCCTGATAGAGGGTTGACGTGAAACCAAAAGGTTTCGTATAATCAATTTGCGAAACCTTTTGGTTTCATATTGTCGAAGCTGGGAATGCTAGCTGTGTCTATACAATGAATCCACTATTAGGAGGAGCAAGAGATGAGCCAAGCTGCAGGCGCCTTGCCTGATATTCGCCAGACGGTCACGATCAGAAAGCCGATTCAGAAAGTATGGGACGCGGTATCGACGGCGGAAGGAGTAGCTGTATGGTTTATGCCGAACAACATGGAGCCGAAGGTCGGCTTCGAGTTCCAGCTCGACGGCGGCCCTTGGGGCAAGTCGAACTGCACGGTGACGGTCGTTGAGCCGCCGTACAAGCTCTCCTTCACCTGGGGCAAAGACTGGACGCTGACTTTCGAGCTGGTCGACCGAGGGGATGAGACGGAGTTTACGCTCATCCATTCCGGATGGACCGCGGGCAGCGTGACGGAGTTCGGCCAACCGCACGAGGTCGTGCGCGAGACGATGAACGGCGGATGGGCAGGTATCGTCAAGAAGCTGGCCGCAACGCTCGAGGCATAATATGGCCGGGGCGGCAGAACCGAAGCAAGACGTGTTCCAGGCGATCGCCGATCCGACTCGCAGGCGCCTGCTTCGCTTGCTGGACGGAGGCGAGCAGCCCGTGACCGCGCTCAGCGGTCATTTCCCGATCAGCCGTACGGCCGTCTCGAAGCATCTGCGCATTCTGCAGGACGCGGGGCTCGTTCACGAGCGCAAGGTCGGCCGCGAGACGAGGTACCGGCTGGACGCCGAACCGCTGCTCGAGCTGAAGCGGTGGCTGGCCTATTACGAACGCTACTGGGAGAACAAGCTCGGCGCGTTGAAGCGATTCGTGGAGGCGGAAGACGAGGCGGCGGAATAACGAAGCGGTTATAGCAAAGGGAAGGCCCCAGACGGGGGCCTTCCCTTTCTTACGCTATGCGCGTCTTATTTGATGATTTTCACGAGATCCTCGAGCATCCATTCCATCGCTGCCGTGCTGTAGTCATTCCAGCGAGGGCTGTCAACGAGGTATACTTGATCGTTCTTAACGGCAGGGATGTTCTTCCACGCCGATGCCTTCAGCGTGTTGTACGTATCGATGTCCGCTTGGCCGTCTACAAGAATGAACAATTTATCCACGTCGGCTACATAATCGACGACGGCTTCCTCCGAAATCTCGGTCGTAGAAGTCAATTTGCTCTCTGCTTCCGTCGGCACGAAGCCGATATCCTTGAACAGCGGAGAGAATACGCCGGTAGCGTGCTGGTAAATTTTCTTGCTCCAGAACTGGATGACGACGGCTTTCTGGCCTTCAAGGTTGAACGACTTCAATTGCTCTTTCGCTTGAGCGGCTTTCTCGCTGTATTGCGCGAGCCATGCTTGCTCTTCGGCTTCTTTGCCTAGCCATTCGGCTAGAATATGCAGATGCTCGAGCGGCAGGAGGCCCCACTGGGTTGCGATCGTCGGAGCGATCTTCGACAAGCCTTCAAGCTCTTCCGGCTTGAAGTAGCTAGGGATGATAATAAGGTCGGGTTTCAAGGCGAGAACTTTCTCGAGGTCAGCGGTATCTTGGCCAATGTTCTCGGCACCGGCCGTTCTTTCCGCGCCGTATTTATCGATATAGTAACCGAGCGTGCCGACTGGCTGAATTCCGAGGGCAGTTACTTCGCCGAAGTTACCGAGCACGATGACGCGCTGAGGATTCGTCGGAATTTCGACTTGGCGGTCCAAGCCGTCCGTGATCGTCTTCGTCGTCGCGGCAGGTTCTTCGGAGGCGGTATTCGCCGGGGAGCTGCTAGCCGATGCCGCAGGTTCGCTGGCTGCCGGGCTGGACGCGTTGCCGTTATTGTTGTTGTTGCTGCCGCATGCGGCTGTGAATACCGCGAGCATGACGGCGACCATTACGAGCAGGGTAAGTTTCGAAGTCTTCAATGTAGGTCTCTCCTTTAATGTGTGTCTCTCTCTTTGATAGCCGGCCCCCACTTGAGAACGATTATCAATATCACGATGTTCATTCTAGCGGATGTTCGCATAGATTTCAAATACTATTTTTAACCGATATGTTATGATCACGATACTGGAAGCCGACGCTACAAGCAGGAACGGCTCAAGAATGACGAGGAACGGGCGGGTGGAACGCGAATGGCGCTAACGGATATCATCTCCGACCTGAATGAGGACAAGCTCGAGCAGCTGCTGGAGCAGTACCGTGCGCTAGGACCGCTACCGGGCATAGCCTTAACGTTCCTGAAGTCGTTCATCCCTCCGCTCCCGACGATCGTCATCATCGGCGTCAACGCGACCGTATACGGACTATGGCTCGGGTTCCTGTACTCGTGGATCGGAATCGTGAGCGGGTGCATGGCGACGTTCCTAATTGTTCGCCGAATCGCGGGACATCCTTACCTCGAGCGTTGGTCGCGCAAACCGAGAGTGCAGACGAGCCTGCAGTGGGTGCGCAGGAACGGGTTCAGCTATGTTTTCTTGCTCAGCCTGTTCCCCGTAGGGCCGTTCGTCGTCATTAACATGGCGGCGGCCGTCGCGCGAATGCGGCTTAGGTCGTTCTTCATCGCGATCGTGTTCGGCAAGGCGATCATGGTGATGTCGGTATCGATCGTCGGTCATGATCTAACGAGATTCATCCGGCATCCGGCGGAGCTGCTCTACGTCGTCGCTTTCGTCGGGATATCGCTGTGGATCAGCAAAAAAATCGAAGCGCGCTTCGCAGGTGCCGAAGGCGACCAAGCTGCGGCGAACGCAAATATAAACAAGTAGGAGACGGTGACATGCTAAGTTTCGAGCAAAAAATAGCCATCATGAGCTCGTTCCCGGAGCTGGAGCGTAAGGACGTGTCGATGGGGCGCGTCAATTTTCATTTCGAGGGCAGCGTGTTCGATAAAAAGTCGGTCGGGTTCCATTTTCACAAAAACGGCAACGGATTCGTGTTCGCGGGCAGACTGCCGGATATCGATACGGATGAACGGGGTTACGTCAATATAAGAGATTATGGAGAGCAAGAGCTTCGCGAGCTCGTGGCAAGATCGATCCAGTCGCTTTCCGGTGATTCCGATGCCTGGACCGAGCCGGAGGAAGGGCAAGAGGAAGCCTGGGATGGGCCGAACGGTACGGTGCTGACGGTAAAGTACGAGGACGATATGTGGTACGTGTTCGCGGGGCTGAACTTGGACGGCGCGTTCGAGACGTACGAGGAAACGAAGGAGTACTTAATCGAGGAAGGATTCGTGAAACGTTGATGACGCGAATCCGTATATAGGGGTATGACCTGGAGGCAACGCAGAAGGTTGTCTCTTTTTCGCATCGATAGGCATATGCTAGAATGAGGTTGAGGTTGGCCCTGTTATCACTAGCATTCAAACTATTATGAGCTATGGGGGAAGAATGCAATGAAACGGATTTTCTTGTTTATCCTTACGAACTTGCTCGTCATGGTTACGATCGGCATTATCTTATCCGTTGTCGGAGTCAATTCTTACATTAACGAGAGCGGCGGCATTAACTTCCAGCAGCTGCTTATTTTCAGCGCGATCGTAGGCTTCGCCGGCGCGTTCATCTCGCTCGCGATGTCCCGTTGGATGGCGAAAATGATGATGGGCGTGCAAGTGCTCGACCCTCGCAAGAACCTGTCGTCCGGCGAGCGTGAGCTCGTCGATATGGTGCACCGCATTGCGCAAGACGCGGGCATGACGGTTATGCCTGAAGTCGGTATCTATGAATCCAAGGAAGTGAACGCGTTCGCGACCGGTCCTTCCAAGAGACGCTCGCTCGTCGCGGTATCGACCGGCTTGCTCGAAACGATGGACCGCGACGCGGTCGAAGGCATCATCGGTCACGAGGTCGCGCACATCGTGAACGGAGACATGGTCACGATGACGCTGCTGCAAGGCGTCGTGAACACGTTCGTCGTGTTCCTGTCGCGTATCGCGGCTTGGGCGGCATCCCGTTTCGTGAAGGAAGATGTTGCGCCGCTTGTGCATTTCATTGCGATCATCGTATTCCAGATCGTGTTCTCGATTCTCGGCAGCTTGGTCGTCTTCGCTTACTCCCGTCATCGCGAGTTCCACGCGGACCGCGGCGGCGCGATTCTCGCAGGCAAGGACAAGATGATCCATGCGCTGCAATCGCTCCAAAGATACAAGGAACGCATGGTCGTGGGAGAACAGCAGACTTCCGTCGCGACGCTCAAGATCGGCGGCAAGCCGGGCAGAGTGTCGTGGTTCTCGACGCACCCGGATCTCGGCGACCGCATTCGCGCGCTGCAAGAGGCGCAGCTGTAAGTTATATGGACGCAAACCGTCAGGGCGAGCTTAGAAGCTCCCTTGGCGGTTTTTTCGTTGGGGTGGGGTGGTCGAGGTGGGCTTACTGCCTCGGGGGCGCATTGTGTGAATTTTCGTATAAACCCAAAGTAACCAAGTGCCCCGCGTGCCGCTTTGTGTAAAGATTCGTATAAACTAAACGTGATTGAGTACCTCATTCGCCGTTTTGTGTGATAGATCGTACAAATCCAATGTGACTGAGTGCCGCGAGCGCCTCTTGAGTGAAATTTCGTATAAACCCCATATAACTGAGTACCTCGAGCGCCGTATGTATGATACTCGTATAAACCCAATCGCCAGAGAGGCGACCATCTGTTGTAATCCCCCATTTCACGGAGTATACTGAAAACAAAAGTTAAAGCGCTTAAACTTTTGTGATTCGATGGGGGCTCATCACACAATGAAGGTGAACATATACGATGTCGCGAGGAAGTCGGGGCTGTCCGTCGTGACGGTATCGCGCGTGCTGAACAATGCCCCTTCCGTGCGGGAGGGCAATAGAGATCGGGTGCTTCGGGCGATGGAGGAGCTCGGCTACCGGCCGAACGCTTCGGCGCGAAGCCTCGCGAAAGGGCGGACGGGCGTCATCGGCTTAACGCTGACGACGCTGCACGATGCGTTCCTCGATGCGGTCGTGAAGGAGGTCGCCGACCGCTTAGCCGAGCAAGGGTACTTCCTGGCGCTGTCGGTAACGCCCAGCTATGAAGCGTCCCATCGCTCGCTGTTCCAGCATGATCGAGTAGACGGGGTCATCCTGCTGTCTCCGGTCGAGGAAGACGCGTACGTGCGGGAGCTGAAGATGAAGGGGATTCCGTTCGTCATGATCGATAATCAGCACCGGAATCCAGAGGTCGCGTCCGTTCTGGTAGACAACTTTCAAGGCGGCTACGCGGCGACGAAGCATCTGATCGATCTCGGCCATCGGGACATCGCGCACATTCGCGGCGCCGATGAGTTCCTAAGCAGTCTCGAGCGGGAACGGGGCTTCGAGGCGGCGATGAGAGACGCGGGGCTGACGCCGTATCGGGTCGAGCAAGGCTCGTTCGACATCGAGTCGGGGTACGAGATCGCAAGCCGGTGGATCAGGGCGGGCAAGCTTCCGACGGCCGTATTCGCGGCTGACGATTATATGGCGATCGGCGTGATGGACGCTTGCAAGAACGCGGGAGTGAAGGTGCCGACAGAGCTATCGGTCGTCGGGTTCGACGATCAACTGCTCGCTTCGCAGCTTCGTCCGCTGCTTACGACGGTCCGCCAGCCGGCTCTCGAGCTCGGCAGAATCGGCAGCGAGATGGTGCTAGGTCTCATCGAAGGCTCAGCCCAAGGCGGCGAGACGGTCGTGCTGCAACCTGAGCTCGTGATTAGAGCCTCGACGGCGCCGCCGCAAGGAAGCTGAATCCGACGGAAACAGGACGATAGACGACAGAGGAGGAATCGACGGATGAACTATTACCTTGGCGTTGACGCCGGCGGCAGCAAAACCTACACGATCATTACCGACGAAGACGGCAGCATCGTCGGCAAAGGCCGGAGCGGCAACGGCAATCATCAGCTCGGCGCGGAAGAGGCGCGTCACAATATACGCGAATCGGTAGGCATGGCTCTGACGCAGGCGAGGCTAACGCCGGATGAGATCGCTTTCGCCTACTTCGGCATGGCCGGAGCGGACCGGGAGGCGGACTTCCGCGTTCTGCGGCCGATGATCGCGGAGCTCGGATTCCCCCGGCACGAGATCGTCTGCGACACGATGATCGCGCTGCGGGCGGGCACCGAC
>Ga0065721_10051465_pt1 | contig 14599 bp, 12 predicted proteins | sample Mesricmetagenome_FD_59108 | JGI IMG/M metagenome (GOLD analysis project Ga0065721, IMG submission 59108) | Mesophilic microbial community from rice straw/compost enrichment Sample: eDNA_1 v2 (version 2) | ecosystem: Engineered > Solid waste > Grass > Composting > Bioreactor | place: USA: Davis... | reverse complement strand
ATTGTAATTTAAATTAAACTGTAGGGAATGGAGGTATTTGCAGAAGATATTAAACCCCTGTCGTACTCTAAAAAAGAATGGATCATTGCGGTAATTTTCGTGCCGCTGTTCACAATGTTTTTGAACTATGTGCTGTTTGGAAGCGCTTATTTTTCATCGCTCGGCAATTTCCTGGTGGCCACCGGTTTAACCGCTGTAGTAGTACTTATTTTATATGTAAGCTGTGGCATGATAGCCGTGGTATTGCGTAACCGTTTTCCAAAATACAGCCAGGCGTTCAAACGCATCCTGATAGGGCTGGCCATATATATTTCCATTACCATTGCCGCATTGAGCATCATTTTCTGGGGCTACGATTATACCAACTTCATGGATTACCAGATCAACGTTTCCAAATATATATGGGCGTTGATCGTGGGCGCCGTGTGCAATATCATGGCTACCAGCCTCAACGAAGGCGCCGCCTTTTATGAGCGCTGGCGCGAGGTGGTAGACGAGGCTGAGCAACTGAAAAAAGAAAACCTGCAAAGCCAGCTGGAAGGGCTGAAGGGGCAGGTGAACCCGCATTTTTTGTTTAACAGTCTCAACTCCCTGTCGTCGCTGATCAGCGACGACCCGGCCAAGGCCGAGAAATTCCTCGACGAAATGAGCAAGGTATACCGCTACCTGCTGCGCACCAATGAAGACGGGCTGACCACCCTGCAACGCGAAATGGATTTTATCTATTCTTACTTTCACCTGCTGAAAACGCGTTATGGCGACGGGCTGAACCTGACCACCCATATCGACGAGCGTTTCCTGGACTACCACCTGCCGCCGCTTACCCTGCAAATGCTGGTAGAGAACGCTGTGAAACACAATATGATATTAAAAGACAGCCCCCTCCAGATCATGATACTTACCACCAACAGCGCCAAACTGATCGTGAGCAATAACCTGCAGCGTAAAGACAGGATGGTGGCCAGCAACAAGGTGGGGCTTACCAATATTGTAAAAAAGTACCGCCTGATGAAGCAGGAAGAGATCATGGTGCGCGACGATGGAAAAGACTTTGCCGTGATCGTTCCCCTCATACATCCCTGATAACAGTTCAACCCGTATAATTACAATTCAGCCGCTGTAATGGCAGTTCACCCAAACCAAAATGGTGCGGGTGCATTACTGGTTGTACATTTGTTTGGTTAAACCCACTAAAACCTGCATATGAAAGTACTTATAATCGAAGATGAGGAACTGGCTGTAAAAAAGCTGCAAAAAACGCTGGCCAGTGTTGACCCCGGCGCCGAAGTGGTTGGAGTGGCCGACAGCATCCGTTCATCGGTAAACTGGTTACAAACCAACCCCACGCCCGACCTGATACTCATGGATATCGAGCTGGCCGATGGCCAAAGCTTCGAGATCTTTGATAAGGTAGAAGTAAAGAGCACTGTTATTTTTACCACCTCGTACGACGAATATGCCCTGAAGGCCTTTAAGGTAAACAGCATCGACTACCTGTTGAAGCCGGTGCAAAAGGAAGACCTGTCGGCCGCCCTGGAAAAGCTGAAGAACATCAAATCGATGTACAGCGCTACCAGCAGCACCCCGGGCTCGCTGAATGTAGACAGCCTCGTAAAGGAGCTGCAACAAAAACTGCAACCCAAGGAATACCGCAAGCGTTTTTTAGTGAAACATGCGCAAAAGCTGGTGAGTGTGGATGTGGAGGAGATTGCGTATTTCTATAGCGATGGAAGACTGAACTTTTTTAAGACCAGTGACAACAGGAAGTTTGTGGTAGATTATACCATGGACGACCTGGAGGAGATGCTGGACCCTGATCAGTACTTTAGGATAAGCCGGGCGTTTTATGTGTCGGTGGATAGTATTGACCAGATACATGATTATTTTGGGAACAGGTTGTTGTTGCATTTGAAACCGGCGGTGGATAAGGAGGCGATTGTGAGCAGGGAAAAGGTGACGGAGTTTAAGAAGTGGATGGGGAAGTAGGGATTTGCAGCGCAGCCCGCAACAGCGAGCCCCGAAAAAGGCCATGCCTCCGGCACGGCCTTTTTCGGGGATTTGGAGTTACTTTTCGTTTAGAACCAACTTAACTATTGTACCGGTATTTATTTCCGACTTGATACTCAAAGACGCTTCGATATTACCCGCCCTTCTCCTCATCTCACTGATCCCCCTGGATAACGCCACAGCGTCCACATCAAACCCCTTCCCATCGTCATTAATACACAGCGTCAGCGACGGCCTCCTGAACTGCAAACTCACCTGTATATACCGGGCATTCCCATGCCGCGCGGCATTACTCACCGCCTCTTTAAAAATACTCAGTATTTCATACCGCGTTTCCATACGCAAATGAATTTCCCTCGACCGTTCATCTACCTGGAAAACAATATTCGGATTGTACAAACTTTCGATTTCAGCGGCATAAGCCTTCATACGCTCAACGGTATGCTGCAAGGTGTCGTTCTCGGGATTGATACTCCATACCATATCATACATAGCCTGCACCATACGGTTGCTGCTGTCGCTGATCTGGTTGATGTATTCACGGGTTCTTTCCCGGTCGGTATCTACCTTGGTTTTGGCCAGCTCGCTGGTGATGTTGATGCTGCTGAGCGAGTTGCTCATGTCTTCGGTAAGGCTGTGCGCAATACGGGTACGCACGCTTTCGGTGGCCCGGAGTTTTTGGGTGCGCAACCTGTCCACCCAAATGAATACACCCACCCCGGCAAACACCACAAATCCAAAAAACCACCAGGTTTGCCACCAGCGCGGTTTGATCTTGATGACCAGGGTGGTAATATGCTCGCCGGGTTTTCCCTCACTGTCTTCGGTTTGCGCCATAAAGGTATAGGTGCCCGGTGGCAGGTAGGGATAAACGGCCTGGTTGGTCATATCGCTGTGCAGCCAGTCTTTATCGATGCCTTCCAGCTTATAGCGTATCAGGTAGGCCGAATAAAAGTTCAGCGCCGAAAAATCGATGGTCACTGAATTTTCATCGGGGGCCAGCTCTACCAGTTTTAGTTTGGAAATAGAATCAACCGGCAGAAAACGGTGCCGCACCTTGAACCCGGTGACGCGTACATCGGGCAGCGAGTCGGCCATATTCACCTTCTGCGGATCGAATACAACGAACTGGTTGCTGCTGCCAAAAACCAGCCGCCCATCGGGCAGGGCCAGCGAAGAGCCGGTAATAAAATGATCGTTGACGATGCCATCTATTCGGTCGAAATGAATAAAGATCCTGGATACAAAACTGAACCGCACCAGCCCGCTGGTAATAGAAAACCAGAGATACCCATTGCGGTCTTTTTGAATGGAAGCAATGCCGGGCTGCAGGGTAGAAGGCCATTGTACCGAGCGGATGGTTTGCGTATTGGTATTGTACAGGCTCAATCCTTCGCCGCCAATCACCACGGTGCTATCGTCGTACACATACAAACAGGAAATACCAATGCTGCTGAGCCGCTGGTTTTTGGGACCTTTCTCGGTAAAGTGATGGATCACCTGGTTGTTATCGGGGTTGATCACGTATACCCCATTGGTATTGGTACCCACCCATACGTTACCTGCACTATCTATACAAATGGCGCTGATAAGCCCCGCATCTACGGCAGTGATCTTTTCAACCGTTTTGGTAAAATCCTTGTCGCCTTTTTTCCGGGTGTATTTAAATAAACCGCTGTATTGGGTGCCCATCCACAAATTGCCATTCCGGTCTTCTTCTACCTGACGTATGGTACTTTCGTCAATGGCCGGCACCTGGTGAAAGGTGGCCCTGTTGGTGGGCAGGTCGTAACGGTACAGGCCGCCGGGCTGAACTCCCATCCAAATGGTGCGGCCGTCTTTGCTATGGCACATGTCCCAGGCAGAAATGGCATTTTTTTCAACGATGCCGTTGATGTTCACCGGGATGTTATTAAAGACAGAATCGTAGCGGTAAATGCCATTGCCCCAGGCGCCCATGAGTACGGTGCCATCGCCGGGTGCAATAAAACAAAGCGGCGAACCTTCGCCGGGCGTATTCCTGGCCCGGTTGGTATGGCGCACATTCAGGAAATGTTCCTTGGTTGGGTTGAAGCGGTAGAGCCCATTGTTATTGGTGGCTACCCATATGTTTTCCTCGCGGTCTTCGTGAATGTCGTGCACATGCTCAAAAAATATACTCTGGTCGTTTACATAACCATTGTGCACCAGCTGAAAGCTGTTTGTTTTTTCAATATAGCGGGCAAAGATGTTGCCGCCCCTGATCCAGATGGTGCCGTTCCGTTGCTCGAGCATGCCGGCGGGTTCGTGGTATTCTTTGATCAGCGGCGCAAAGTCGTATTTCATTAATACGGTGCGGTTGCGCAGCAGGTCGAAACAATGAATATAGGGTCCGCCGCCTGCGGGATGCCAGTTGAAGAACCAGAGCCTTTGTTTGGAGTCGATGAGCACGGGTGTGGTAAACAGGATATGGCCCATATGCTGTATCACCGCTTCCTGCTCGGTGTTATGACCGGAATAGCTGATCTTTTTTGTTTTGGAATTAAATACCACCAGGCCCGAATCGGTGCCTATATAATATTTGCCGGTAGCCTTTGCTTCGCTCAAACCAATAACAGGCCATTTGGGCGGCATGTGGATAAAATTGTGGGCCGGCGAAAAGCTATTGGAGTCTTTATTATAGGTAAGCAGTTCAGAACGAAAGCAAACCAGGAAAACATTCCCACGGCTGTCGGTAAAGAGTTTTTTCTCCTGTAACAACGAAACCGAGCGGCCGGGCTGCACCGCTGCCTTTTTGAATTTAAAGTTCCTGGTATCGAAGGTGCCTATATGACCGGAGTTGGTAAGTATCCAAAGGTTGCGGTTGCTGTCGCGTACAATTTGCCGGATGTTGTTTTCAGGTAGCGAAAACGGGTCTTCGGCATTGTGGCGGAAGGTGATAAAACGGGTGCCATCGAAACGCTGGAGACCGCTTACCGTGCCTGCCCAAATAAAACCGTCATCGTCCTGGATTACAGAAGTGATCTCGTACGCAGACAGACCTTTATCGGTACCATAACGTACAAAAGTGTATTGCCTTTCCTGCTGGCACAGGCTCGCTACACTTATTACAATGAATACAACCAGGGTCAGGGCTCGTTTTTGCACAATTCAACTAATGAATACCAAATATAAAACATTGACGATGTAAAATGCGGAATTTACACGACGAACTGTTGTTGTTACTGTTGAACAGTCAAAAACCGCCGATGAACTGAAATGGCTGAAACCCGCGCCAGGCAATTCATGTAGCCCGCTCAACACTTCATGCACCCTGTGCTTTTCAAGCGCCCGTATTCGATGCAATTTTACATCGCAATCACAATTAATTAATTCTAATCATCTTGAACATGAAACATACCGGACGCACTCAGTCACTGGCAGGCAGAAAGATATTATTTGCCAATGTTCCCGCCGACGGTCATTTCAATCCATTAACCTCGCTTGCCGTATACCTGAAAGAACTGGGTTGTGATGTGAGATGGTATAGCTCCCGCGAATATGCCGAAAAGATCAACAGGCTGCAAATACACCATTACCCCTACAAAAAGGTGCTGGAGGTTACAGGCACCACATTGGAAGCCATGATGCCCGACCGGGACAAAATAAAGAACCCCATCAAAAAGCTGAACTTCGATATGAAGGAATTCTTCATACTGCGTTCGGTGGAATATTATGCCGATATCAAAGAGATCAACGAAAGCTTCGATTTCGATCTGCTTATCTGCGACAATTGTTTTTCGGCCATTCCCTTTGTACGGGATAAAATGAAGAAAGAGGTGATTGCCATAGGTGTGCTGCCCCTCACCGAAACTTCGAGGGACCTGCCTCCCTCAGGCCTGGGTATGACGCCCTCCTACACCATGTTTGGCAAGCTGAAACAAAGCATCCTGCGGTACCTGGCGGCCAATGTGTTGTTCAAACCCTCCAACAAACTGATGCATAAACTGCTGGCATCGCATGGTATTACACACAATAACCTCTCTGTTTTTGACATACTGGTGCAAAAATCGACCTTATTACTGCAAAGCGGTACACCCGGCTTCGAATACCAGAGAAGCGATATGAGCAAACACATCCGGTTTATTGGACCCCTGTTGCCCTGGTCGTCGAAAAAGCAGCACCTGCCCTGGTTCGACGAGCGCCTGAAACGCTATTCAAAGATCGTGGTGCTTACACAGGGTACTGTTGAAAAGGATGTGACCAAATTACTGGTGCCTGCCCTGGAGGCCTTTAAAAACACCGATACCCTGGTGATTTGCACCACCGGTGGTTCGCAAACCGCCGAACTGAAACAGGCTTATCCACAAAAGAACCTGATCATTGAAGATTTTATTCCCTTTGGCGACATCATGCCCTATGCCAACGTGTACATTACCAACGGCGGTTATGGCGGTGTAATGCTCGGCATTCAAAATAAGCTGCCGCTGGTAGTGGCCGGTGTGCACGAAGGAAAGAACGAGATCTGTGCACGTGTAGGATATTTCAAATTAGGGGTGAACCTGAAAACCGAAACCCCTTCGCCCATACAAATTCGCCAGGCAGTGGATAAGGTAATGGAAGATACCGTGTACCGGAAAAATGTAGAGGCCCTGGCGCGTGAGTTTGCCCTGTTTCGCCCGCAGGAACTGGTGGCCCGCTTTGCCGCCGAAACTATGCAACCCAATCAAAAAGTAACTTTCGACCATCTGCTGAGGATGGCCACCGCGTAAACGAAGTATGAAGTAAGAAGTAAGACGTAAGATGGTCCCTGTATTTTCCTACTTCCTACCTCCTACGTCTTCCTTCATTCTTAACCATAATTCCACCAACAATCTAAATTTCACAAACATCATGAAACGTGTTTTTATGTTGCTGACTTCAGCGACACTGGCTTTCGCATCCTGCGACAAAAAAGACGATGACCAGGGAAAGAACGGTATATTCAAAGGCCCTGTATCGAAATTACATAATGGAAAAGCCTGGACCTGGGTACAACTGGATTCGCAGAACAGACCCGAACGAGTAGCCATCAGCATCGACGATGCCGCCATGAACAGCCTGCCTGCCGCCACCGGCGATGTAGGTCATGACATGGGCAATATGGACAACCACCTGGTATTAAAATTCCACAGCAAGGCCAGCGCTACGCCTTTCCAGCATGTGCTGCTCGACTGGAACCCGGCTGGTCATGAACCCGAGCAAGTGTACACCCTGCCCCATTTCGACTTCCATTTTTACACCACTACCGATGAAGAAAGGGCCGCTATTCCGCCTTATGAAGCAGACAGCAACAAGTTTTTGAATGTTCCCGCGCCTGCATACATGCCCGCTAATTATGTAGCCATTCCCGGCGGTGTACCTCAAATGGGCGCACACTGGGTAGATGTAACCAGCCCCGAGCTGAACGGTGCGTCATTCACGCAAACATTTTTAATGGGTTCGTTCGATGGCAAAGTAACTTTTTACGAGCCCATGATCACCAAAGCATTCCTGGATGCCAACCCTTCGTTCGAAAGACCGTGTGGTGTACCGGCTAAATTCCAGAAAACCGGTTATTATCCAACTAAAATGCGTATCGCAAAAAAAGACGGTGTAACAGACATCATCCTCGAAGGATTTGTTTACCGTACACAGTCTTAAAAAGGAACCAGAAACAGGAAAGGCCGCCCGTTTAAGCCCCGTAAGGCTTTCGGGCCTTTTTAAACATCCCGATCCCGTGCAATTCCACCAATGTATAAATAGCACCCCTATGCGCTACAATATTTTCAACCAGATTCACAAAGCCCTGCGTGCCCTGTTGTACGATACTGCCGCGATGATTCAACAAACAGATTTTGCCGATGCCGCCGAGGCCGAACAGGCCCTGACCCGGCTGCAACAGGTGATAGCCGCTTTTGAAGTGCATGCCTTTGTAGAAGACAATTTTATTTTACCCGCCGTACAAAAACCCGAGCCTGCCCTGAAGACCTTATTCAACCAGGAACACGACGAAGACCATGCCCTGGCGCAGCGCCTGGCGATCATGATCAAGGCCTTTTCCCATACTGTTTCTGCCACCGAAAAAACAAAGGCCGGCATGGCCATCCAAATTGCTTTTACCGAGTTTGTGGTATTTAACCTGGAGCATATGGCCCGGGAAGAAGATGTGCTGAATGCCGCGTTGTGGCGTCACTACAACGATGCCCAATTAATGAACCTGAATAAAATTATTATAGGTAACGTACCCCCTGAAGCCCTAAGCCTTGCCAGCCGGTGGATGATCAAAAGTTTGAACAACCCCGAGATCATCACCTGGCTGAAACAGGTGCGCAGCACCGCCCCCGAACCCGCTTTCCGTGGACTGTTTAATATGGCTGCCAGCGAACTGGCGCCCGCGCGCTGGCAACTTATACAGGAGGTATTGATGGAAGGTGTGATGGTAGCAGGATAACGGGTGGTATCGACAACTCAACCGCGATTTTTGACAGTTCAGTCATGAGATGCTTTAGCGGGCGGCAGGCTACAGATAGATTTGTGAACTTAAATCAATGAATATGAAACGTGCAGCCCTGGCCCTGGCCATACTAACATTGCCCTTTGTATCTTCTGCCCAGCTGGGTGGTTTTGTAAACAAGGTAAAAAATAAGGTAAACCAGCGTGTAGACCGGAAAGTGGATGAAGCCATCGACAAGGGACTGGATAAAGCCGAAGGGAAAAAAACCACCACCACTAATTCTGGTAATACAAGTACTGCGGAAGAAACCAAGCCTGCCGCCGAAGAAACCGGTGTAAAAAGCGCCGTTAAGTTCGATTTTGTGCCCGGCGCCGATATCGTATACTACGAAGATTTTAAAGAAGAGTCCGTAGGCGAACTGCCAACAGGATGGAATACCAGCGGCACCGGCGAAGTGACCACCCTGGATAAATATCCCGGCAAATGGCTTCGTGTACATGCGCCCTTTGCCTACCTCACTTCGAATAACAAAGAACTGGGCGAAAACTTTACGATAGAATTCGACATGATTCTGCAGCTTAAAAACCTGGGCTGGATGTACCCCGAAGTAGGGATCAACCTGTTTTCATCGGGTACCGAACCTACCACCGGCAACGAATTCCTGAAAGAATACAGGAAGACTGCCAGCATAAGCGCCCTCATTCACCCCGGCGAATCGAGGAATACCAGGGCTTATATAAAATCTTATGTGAAGTTTCAGAACCATTTTCATGGCGACGGCAAACCCCTGGGCGAACTGGAGCAATGGTATGGTAAACCCGTGCATGTGGCCATACAGGTGCAAAAAGAACGTTACCGTTTATGGTTAAACGAGGTAAAGGCCTTTGATATTCCCAAGGCCGTTCCGCCCGGGCATATCATGAACCAGTTACATATCAATATCGGTTCTACCAATTACAACGATAACCAGTATGGCATTTACATCAGTAATTTAAAATTTGCCAAAGGCCTGCCCGATACAAGACATAAACTGGTAGATGAAGGCAAATTCAGCACCACTGCCATTTTGTTTGATGTAAATGAAGCCACATTGAAACCTGAATCGTATGGCACCATCAAGGAAGTAGCCGGTATTTTAAAAGAACATAAAGACCTGCGGATAAAGATCACCGGCCATACCGACAGCGACGGCAATGATAAAGACAACCTGGAGCTTTCGAAAAAACGCGCGGCTGCTGTAAAAGACGCGTTGGTGAAAGAGTTTGGAATTGATGAAGGAAGGTTCGAAACCGATGGCAAAGGCGAGTCAGAACCCGTTGGAGATAATAAAACCAAGGAAGGGAAGGCAGCCAATAGAAGGATAGAAATGCAGGTGATCAAGTAACCTGCCGGGTTACCCTCTTGATATCATTCACCAGCTCGAGTATTACTTTGAACTGATCGGTCACAGATTTCAACGCCACCAGGCTTCTGCGGGTTTCGGTATCGGTTAAACCCTCCTGCAGTTCCTGCTGGCGTTTTTCCATAAGTACCGATACCCGTTTATTGATCGATTGCCAGTAAGGCGTGTTGTTCTCTGCCGTGGGCGCCGCTTCGCCTTCCAGGCATTTTTTTACGGCTGAAAGCTCTCCCTCGATATGATCGATTACCGGCACAAACTCCCGCGAGTTATTGGTGGCGGCAAATTGCTGGGCATAATAAGAAAGGGTGGCAATATGCGAACTGAGCAAATGGTTGTACACCACAAACTGGTGAATTTCGGGGCTGTTCTTTTGAGCGCGTTTGGGTTCGGCCAGCATACGGGTAAGCGCATCCGATAAATTGGCCAGGGCCACCAGGGCTTCCTTTCGGCTTACTTTATAGTCGATCACCTGCACCGGCTCGCCAATAAAAGCCGCGGCCACTTTTTTAAACCAGGCAATATTTTTATCGATGGCCATGGTCATATAGGTACTGATTTGCTCATGTTCCCAAACCGGCACCAGGGCCATATTGGCCACAAAGGCCAGCGCCGAAGCAATACAGGTATCTATAAGCCGGTCGGTAAACACGTTCTGCACCGGTACATTGTACAGCAACTGGAACAGCACCAGTACATAAGGTGTCATAAATATCACACTCATCATATAATTGTACCGCAGCAGGCTGTAGGTGCCCACCATCAGGAAGATCATGATGCCAAACAAAGCGTTCCTGTCTTTTACAAAATACACGATGATCAAACCGGCAATGGCGCCTGCAATGGTACCGAACAATCTTTCGTAGTTGCGTTTTTTGGTAAGGCTGTAAGTGGGTTTTAAGATCACGATGATGGTAAGTAATATCCAGTAACTATGACCCACCGTAAGCCATAACGAAATGAGATAGCCCACCAGGGTGGCCGCGCTTACCCGCAATGAATGCCTGAAGAAATTACTTTGCAGGGTGAGGTTATCGAACAGCACCTTGGGATTGTAATCCTGCCGGGAAATGAACTTCTCGTATTCACCCGGCTCCGAGGCTGCCGATAAAGGCTGGCGATAAGTGGTGTACAGGTGCAGGGTATGGATGCGGCCCGCCACATCTTCGATATTGTTCAGGATATTACGCAGGGTAATAAACCATTGAAAATTCTCCGGTGTGCGTTTGGCCGCGCGCATGGCCACATAAAACTTTTTTGTTTCGCGTATGGCATCGCTCAGGGCGGTAGACTCGCGCGAGGGGCGGCCGCTTTTGACGGCGATGCTGATATCGTCGAGCTCGGCGGCTATTTGCAAAATCAGCTGCCGGTACTTTTGCATGATACCGGTGCCCTCAAATACCTGGTGCAGGTGCCGGTAATCGCGGTAGGTGGTCATGATCTTTTCAAACAGATCAACCAGGCTGCGGAAAAGCATCAACAAGGTGCGGCCGGTATTGGTAGATTCCTTGATGATATCCCGGCTTTTGAACAACAATTCACGCACCAGTTCCTGCTCCTGGTGCACCTGTACCTGTTCTTCGATGAGGTCGCTGTATACCTTTTCAAAATCGGCCGATGCATCATACAGGGCAGCACGCACGCGTAAATACCGGGCAGTACCGGCAATACATTCACCCAAAGCCTGCTGGGCCATGCGGTAGGGGGCAAAGGCGTACATGAGCAGGCTGAGACCTGTATACCATAAACCGCCCAACAGAATGTACAGGGCCTGTAAAAACAACTCCGACGCCTGGCCGGGATGGCCGATCTGTAAAACCATAATGATCAGCGAGGCCACGCCAATGGAAATGGCCCGGCTGCCATATACGCCAATCATCGAAAACACAAAACAGAAGGCCACGATGAGAATGCCCAGCAAAACGGGGAAGGGAGCGGCTAAACTGGTAAGCATACTCACCACCACCAGCAAGGCCAGGCAAACCAGCATACCATTACGGCGGTGGTGAATGGGACCCGGATTATCGGTGGCGCTCACACAGAGGGCGCCCAGCGACATGGCTGTGCCCACTTCTAACAGGTTGAAAAAACTGAGTATGACCGCGGGCAATACCACCCCAATGGTAATACGCACCCCGGCGCTGAGGTAATAGCTGTATAAAAAGCTTTTGTACTTCTTAAAGTAGTCCATTCCAGGCAAATGTAAACTGCTATTCATAAAAGATGCCACCACCCGGCCGGCAAGCGAGGTATTAAATTTTCTGTAGTAATCTAAACATTAATATGCAAATAGAATATGCCAACGATAGGACCACCTATATGACCGAAATGCAAAAGTGTTTGCACCGGCTGGAGGAAAAGGGTTTTACTGATCATTATAAGGTGGATAATGGCCGGCTGTGTTGTATCACCACCGGCAATGAATACGCACCGCAGGATGTGCAAGTGGTGAATTTTTACCGGTTTGAAGGCATCTCCGATCCCGACGATATGTCGATCCTGTATGCCGTGGAAACTAACGACGGCTGCAAGGGCACCCTGGTAGACGCCTATGGATATTATGCCGATACGGAATTAGGAAAGTTTATGCGGAAAGTGGACATACGTAAGCGGGATGCGCACCGGGAAACCGACACCAGGCTGTAGGGGAGGTGTGCAAAAAAATAAACAGTTACCGGCATACGCCGCTGGCATTATTATTTTAAACATATACAAGGAACACCCCTCATGGCAACGCAGTAAGCAACCGCATTGACAAATTTAAAATTGTGGTATATGAAATTTCTGGCAGCATTTGCCGGCGGCCTGGCCGGCGCCGTCACCGTGACCATCCTGCACGAGTTGACCCGTAAACTGGACTCCTCGGCCCCCCGTTTAGACCTTTTAGGCGAAAACGCCGCCCAAAAACTGGCAAAAAAGGCTGGTTATGAACCACCCACGGGCAAATCGTTATACGCCGGCAGCCTGGCGGGAAGCATACTCACCAATACATTGACCTATAGCCTGGCCGGCATGAGCGGGAAAAAGCCCTTTTCGATGGGGACACTACTAGGCGCCGCCATGGGCTGGAGTGCTGTAAAACTGCCTAACAAGCTGGGTTTGAGTGGCCAGCATAGCAACGGCAGCTCAAAAAGAAGGTGGATAACCATGGCCCTTTATATAACCGGCGGCCTGGTGGCATCGGCCATTTCGCGCCGGATTGAAAAAAAACACCGTCAAAAACCGCTGGTATCCCCCTACAAGGCGCCCGACGAAGCGTGGAAACCGGTATTGGACATAGTGGTATAATTTATGCGACATAAACAGAAAGAAACGTCGAAAGCGACCTCCATATAAAGGCTCCCTCTAATCGCGGAAAAAAAATCTGAAACAACGGTTCTGAATTAGTATTACCCTGCCCGCACAACATGAAAAATCCCATTCAATCATGTAAAAATTGTTGTTATGGAGCTGGAAGAACCTGTTTTAAAGATTTTACGAAAGAAGTATCAGCCCTCTTCTTTTATTGAAACACATTGTCACAAATACGACCTGGCCTTCAAAACCGACAGGCAGGGCGATGCCATTGTATTGGTGATGGGCCATAAAAATGAAAAAGGTCAAATCAAGGGTGAACGATTTACGAGGCGGCTCAGGCAAATGAGCGATGGCAGGATTGTAAAGGAGTTTTGGGAACACAAAGGGAAAACGATGTAAGAAGCAGGAGGCAGGCATGCCTCCTGCTTCATAAACGGCCCATTTCTTGCTCATGTATTTCACCAAAATGCCTGAACATGAAACCTTGCTATGGCCTGCTTATGCTGGTCTTTCTCGCCTGTAATGAAGCACCGCCGCCCGATGATACCCCATCCTCAGACAGCACAACAATTACCGACAGCACGCCTGTAACCACCCATTCCGATATGGAACAGGATGCGCCCGGCGATTTTACGACCGGCTATTATACAGGCATTGCGCCCTGTGCCGACTGCAAGGATATTCACCGTAAGTTGCTGTTGCTGCCCGATCACCGCTTTCTTTTGTCGGAAGAATACGAAGGCAAGGACACGCCGCCCGTGCATTTGGAAGGCCAGTGGCAAACTGATAAGGACAGGCTGCGGCTACTGGTGAACGGCGCGGTTAAAAAAACATTTGCTGTTACCGCCCGCGGACTAAGCGAGCTGGACAGGTCGGGCACGCCTGTAACCCGGCGCCCCGATGCCTATCTTACCCGCAAAACCATTGGGGCCGATAACAAAGCCTGGATGAAGAAAAAGGAAGCGGGTATCGATTTTTTTGCGCTGGGCAACGAACCGTTTTGGCTGGCCGAGATTGATAAGGATAACCAGATCAGTTTTATGCTGGTGGATAATGAAAAACCTACCGTATTCCCCTATGCAGCGGCCACGTTGCAAAACGGGCAATGGTTGTATAATGTACAAACAGAAACCGATAAACTGCAGATGGTGATCACCCACCAGTTTTGCAGCGATGGCATGAGTGATAACTGGTACGAGTATAAGGTGGAAGTGAATTTTAACGGTACGGTGTACCTGGGTTGCGGTGTTAAGCTTAATGATCTACCGGAATAAGGAAGTAGGAGGTAGGAAGTAAGAAGTAGGAATATCAGCGGCTTTCCTACTTCTTACTTCCTACCTCCTACCTCATCCTCCGGCATATGCATCATATCTTTTAATATCATTTCTTCATCGGCAGCGCTGAGTTCACGGCCGCGCAGGCTGCGGTAATAAGCGCGGCCCGCCTCCAGCGCTGCTTCGCGG
>Ga0065721_10051466_pt1 | contig 14603 bp, 10 predicted proteins | sample Mesricmetagenome_FD_59108 | JGI IMG/M metagenome (GOLD analysis project Ga0065721, IMG submission 59108) | Mesophilic microbial community from rice straw/compost enrichment Sample: eDNA_1 v2 (version 2) | ecosystem: Engineered > Solid waste > Grass > Composting > Bioreactor | place: USA: Davis... | reverse complement strand
TCTTCATGGCCGGCATGCCGTGGCTCTGGATCATGGTTCTCGGGGCAGTCGGTATCGTCGGCTTTGCCTCGGCATATTACATGTTGCCGCACGTGACCGGTCGTATCGACCGGTTCTTGACCGGTGAGGGCGACACGTTCCAGGTGGACACCGCCCGCGATGCGATCATCCGCGGCGACTGGTTTGGGCAGGGCCCGGGCGAAGGCATCGTCAAGCGCATCATTCCCGACAGCCATACGGACTTCATCTTCTCCGTGGCGGCGGAGGAATTTGGAATCTTGTTCTGCATGCTGCTGGTGCTCATCTTCGCCTTCATCGTTCTGCGCGGCCTCGGTCACTCCTTCAAGGAGCGCAACGATTTCGCCCGCTTTGCCGTCGCGGGCCTCGTGCTGCAGATCGGCATCCAGTCGATGATCAATATCGGCGTCAATCTCGAACTCCTGCCCGCGAAGGGAATGACCTTGCCACTGATCTCCTATGGCGGCTCCTCGATGATTGCGATCTGCGTGACGGCAGGCTTCATCCTCGCGCTGACCCGGCACCGGCCTGAAAAGCGGGCCCAGGAGCGCAGCCTCTTCCGCATTGCGGGCGTTCCGGCGGAGTAGACAATGGCCAGTGGCATCATCCTTCTTGCCGCCGGTGGAACCGGCGGGCACCTTTTCCCTGCCGAGGCCCTCGGGCACGAGCTGAAGGCACGTGGCTACGCCGTCCACCTCGTAACCGACAGGCGCGCCGAACGCTTCGCCGGAAGCTTTCCCGCGGACGAGGTCCACGTCGTCCCCTCGGCGACCTTCGGATCGAAGAATCCCATCGCGGTGCTGCGCACGGCGTGGACCTTGTGGACGGGCCTGCGGTCCGCCCGCCGCCTCATCGGGCGGCTGAAGCCGGCCGCCGTCATTGGATTTGGAGGGTATCCGACCGTTCCGCCCCTGCTTGCTGCGACATCAATGGGCGTGCCGTCGCTGATCCACGAGCAGAATGCCGTGATGGGCCGCGCCAACAAGGCGCTCGCCTCGCGGGTACAGGCAATTGCAGGTGGCTTCCTGCCGGATGATCACGGATCCTATGCGGCAAAGACGGTGACCACCGGCAATCCGGTGCGCCCCGCCGTCCTGCAGGCCGCCGGTTCGCCGTACCTCGCATCCCGGAGTTCGGAAGAATTTCGCCTCCTCGTCTTCGGCGGCAGCCAGGGCGCACAGTTCTTTTCGTCTGCAGTGCCCGCGGCCATCGCACGTCTCGACGGTGTGGCTCGAAGCAGGCTTAGGGTAACGCAGCAGGCACGGGCGGAGGACCAGCAGGCGGTCGCCGATCACTATCGTGCGCTCCAGGTTCCGGCGGAGGTGTCGCCCTTCTTCGCCGACATGGCCGAACGTCTTCGCTCGGCGCATCTGGTCATCTGTCGGTCCGGAGCCTCCACGGTGTCGGAAGTCGCCGTGATCGGCCGTCCGGCCATCTTTGTTCCCTATCCCCATGCCCTTGACCACGACCAGGCAGCCAATGCTGCAGCGCTCGTCGAGCGGGGGGGGGCAGAGGTCGTGGCGCAGTCGGAGCTGTCAGCCGAGCGGCTTACCCAAATGATTTCGTCAGCGATGAAGGAGCCGGAGCGGCTTGAAACTATGGCGGCTGCCGCCCGGCAGGCGGGGCATCCGGATGCGTCGGCCTTGCTCGCGGACCTGGTTGTAGCTATTTCCGAGCGGAAATCGGTCGCGGAATTCAAAGGAGTGCGTTCATGAAGATGCCGAAGGCCATCGGGCTCGTTCATTTCGTCGGCATCGGCGGCATCGGCATGAGCGGTATCGCGGAAGTGCTCCACAATCTGGGCCATCGTGTGCAGGGCTCGGACCAGTCCGACGGCGCCAATGTCCAGCGATTGCGCGAGAAGGGCATACCTGTCTTCGTCGGCCATCGGGCGGAAAACCTCGGAGAGGCAGAAGTCGTGGTCGTGTCGACCGCGATCAGGAAGGACAACCCGGAACTGGTCGCCGCACGCGAGCGCTTCCTGCCGATCGTCCGGCGTGCGGAGATGCTTGCTGAGCTGATGCGTTTCCGCAATGCGATCGCGATCGGTGGTACGCACGGCAAGACCACGACGACCTCGATGGTCGCGACGCTTCTCGAAGCTGGAAACCTCGATCCTACTGTTATCAATGGCGGCATCATCAACGCCTATGGAACCAATGCCCGCATGGGTGAAGGCGAGTGGATGGTGGTCGAGGCGGACGAATCGGACGGGACCTTCCTCAAGCTCCCTGCGGACGTCGCAGTGGTCACCAATATCGATCCGGAGCATCTCGACCATTACGGCAGCTTCGACGCCGTCCGCGCTGCCTTCCGGCAGTTCGTCGAGAATGTGCCTTTCTACGGCTTCGGCGTACTGTGTATCGATCATCCGGAAGTGCAGGCGCTTGCGGCGCGAATCGAAGATCGCAAGATCATCACCTATGGCGAGAACCCGCAGGCCGACGCCCGCTTTTCCAATGTTCGCATGGAAGGGACGAAAGCCATCTTCGACGTCGAGATCCGCCGCCGTCGCACGGGGAGGGTCTTCAGCTTCAAGGACCTGACACTGCCAATGCCCGGGCGGCACAATATTTCGAACGCCACCGCGGCAATCGCCGTCGCCAATCGGCTCGGCATTTCCGAGGAAGACATCCGCAAGGGGCTGGCGGCCTTCGGTGGCGTCAAGCGGCGCTTCACGCTGACGGGGACCTGGAACGGCGTTTCCGTCTTCGACGACTACGGCCATCATCCGGTGGAGATCAGGGCGGTCCTGAAGGCGGCAAGGGAATCCTGCTCGGGGCGGATAATCGCAGTCCACCAACCGCATCGTTACACGCGTCTTTCCAGTCTCTTCCAGGAGTTCGCGACCTGCTTCAATGATGCCGATAGCGTCATGCTGGCGCCGGTCTACGCTGCTGGAGAGGATCCGATCGAAGGCGTGGATTCGGAAGTCCTGGTCGGCAAGATCCGGGCCGCCGGCCACCGCGATGCGCGCTACATCTCCGGCCCTGGCGAACTTGCGCCGATCGTAGCCGGCATTGCGAAGCCGGGTGATTTCGTGGTTCTTCTGGGGGCTGGTAGTATCACGCAATGGGCGGCAGCGCTGCCCAGGGAACTGGAAAGCGTATCGGGACAGTCGTAATGAAGCAGGTGCATGGTGAAAAGCTGCTGGCCTCACTCGGTGAGGGCGTCAAGGACCTTCGTGGGCGGTTGACGCCGGATGCGCCGATGGACCGCGTGACCTGGTTCCAGGCCGGCGGACTGGCAGAACTGATGTTCCAGCCGCATGACGTGGATGACCTCGTCACCTTCCTGAAGATACTCCCGGCTGAAGTGCCGCTGACGGTCGCTGGCGTCGGCTCCAACCTGCTTGTTCGCGACGGGGGTATCCCGGGCGTGGTCCTGCGCCTGTCGGCAAAGGGGTTCGGGCAGGTCGACCTTGCAGGGGACAATCGCATCCGCGCCGGCAGCATATGTCCCGACAAGCATGTCGCGGCGATGGCAATGGATCACGGCATTGGCGGTTTCGCGTTCTACTACGGCATCCCGGGCTCCATCGGCGGCGCGCTTCGCATGAATGCGGGGGCGAACGGCACGGAGACTGCGGATCGTGTGGTGGAAGTCCATGCCGTCGACCGGCAGGGCAATATCCATGTCCTGGACAAGGCGCAGATGGGCTACAGCTATCGCAAATCGAGCGCTCCGGGCGACCTGATTTTTACCCATGCAATCTTCGAAGGCTATCCGGACGATCGTGCCAAGATTCGGCATGAGATGGATGCGGTGCGCCAGCACCGCGAAACGGTCCAGCCGGTCAAGGAGAAGACCGGCGGCTCGACCTTCAAGAACCCCGAGGGTCATTCCGCCTGGAAGCTGATCGACGAGGCGGGGTGCCGCGGGCTCGTCTGCGGCGGCGCTCAGATGTCCTCGCTCCATTGCAACTTTATGATCAATACCGGCAATGCCAGCGGTTACGATCTTGAATATCTCGGCGAAACGGTTCGCCAGCGGGTCTTCGAGCATTCCGGAATCAAGCTGGAATGGGAGATCAAGCGGCTCGGGATCTTCATGCCCGGTCGGGAAGTGAAGCCATTCCAGGGCGTCGCCACCGAATAGAGCAGCATTAGAAGATTCTGAAAAAAGGCTGTCAGCCCATGCGGTTGGCGGCCTTTTTTGATGTCTTGAATCAGATTCACGATGTGGGGTGGAGCGATTGAAATTCCACGTCTTTTCCGCCTTGGTTAACGAAAGTAAACGGTTTGTTAACCATATGCCGGCAGTATGAACCTGCGCGGCGGGATCCGGACTCGCATCGGGAACAGGTCGGCGCAAGCAAAGCTGTGCAAAGATGCGTACTTTTTCCGGAGGTCGTTCGATGAGTGACAAGCATGTGGCTGTTCTGATGGGAGGGTTTTCCTCCGAGCGGCCCGTGAGCCTGTCTTCCGGGGCGGCTTGCGCTCAGGCCCTCGAAGCTGAAGGCTACCGTGTCACGCGCGTCGATGTTGATCGCAACGTCTCCGGCGTTCTTTCCGATCTTCGTCCGGACGTCGCTTTCAATGCCCTCCACGGCCCTTTCGGCGAGGATGGTACGATTCAGGGTGTTCTGGAGTACCTGCAGATTCCCTACACGCACTCCGGCGTCCTTGCGTCGGCGCTGGCCATGGACAAGGGGCAGGCGAAGCATGTTGCCAAGGCCGCGGGCATCCCGGTCGCCGAGGCGCGGGTGATGAGCCGCTTCGATATCGGTAATCGCCACCCAATCGAGCCGCCTTATGTCGTAAAGCCTGTACGCGAGGGTTCGTCCTTCGGCGTTGTGATCGTCAAGGCGGACCAGTCCCATCCGCCGCAAGTTCTGTCATCGGATGAGTGGCGCTACGGCAACGAGGTAATGGTCGAGCGCTATGTCCATGGTCGCGAGCTGACCTGCGGCGTCATGGGTGACACAGCGCTCGGCGTAACCGAGGTCGTGCCGACGGGGAATGCCTTCTACGATTATGACGCGAAGTACGCAGCGGGCGGATCGACGCATATTCTTCCTGCGCAGATTTCATCGAATGTTTACCAAAAGATCCAATCCTTGGCCCTCAAGGCGCATCAGGCGATGGGCTGCCGCGGCGTGAGTCGATCCGATTTCCGCTACGACGACCGCGTTTCCGAAGACGGCGAGGTGATCTGGCTGGAGGTCAATACCCAGCCCGGCATGACCCCGACTTCGCTGGTGCCCGAAATGGCCGCGCATGCCGGCCTCTCGTTCGGTGATCTCGTCCGTTGGATGGTGGAGGACGCATCGTGTCTGCGTTGAGCGGCCAGAGTTCTGCAGGTTTCAAGGGGGGCGCATCTCGCGCCTTTCCTGCGGTGGAGGATCGTCGGGTTCTCCCGCGTCCGCTCCGTCGTATCGTTCGCTTCGCGGTCAGCCTGGCAAGCGGCCGCGTTCATATTCCTCGCCATATCGGGACGGTTTCGACCTTCGCCTTCATGGGGGTTGTGGGCCTCTACGGCATGTCCGTTGGCGGGCATAGTGCTGTCGTTTCGCAGGCGGTAACAGCCTCGGCGGGTTTTGCGATCGAGGATGTTCGCGTTTCCGGTAATGACCAGACCTCCGAGATCGATATCCTGCAGCTTCTCGGTCTGGATGGGACGACCTCGCTCGTCGCTCTCGACATTGAGGCTGCCCGCAAGAAGCTTTCCGAACTGCCTTGGGTCGAATATGCGGAAGTCCGCAAGGTCTATCCGAATACCATCGAGGTCACGCTCAGGGAGCGCAAGGCCTTCGGCATCTGGCAGCATGGCGACGAGCTTTCCCTGATCGAGAGGAACGGCGCCATCATCGGGCCGCTGCGGGACGGCAAGTTCGCCTCGCTGCCGCTGTTCGTCGGTCGCGATGCCGAGACGAGGGCCGCCGCCTTCGTGGAGGAACTGGCCGGCTGGCCGGAGCTCGGCAACCGAGTACGCGCCTATGTCCGCGTAGCTGGTCGGCGTTGGGATCTGCATCTCGACAACGGCGTCGTCCTCAAGCTGCCGGAGCAGGGCGTGCAGAACGCGCTTGCCGTTCTGTCGCGCCTGGAAGCGGAGCAGGGGCTCTTGGAGCGGGACATCGCTGCGGTGGACCTGCGGCTCAATGACCGCACCACCATACAGTTGTCACAAGGCGCGCTCGAGCGCCGCAACGAGGCGCTGGAGCTGCGAAGCAAGGCACTCAAGAAAGCAGGAGTGCGGTCATGAGCCTCTTCGGTTCGGGTCACTTCCTGCCGCGCCTCAAGCCGCTTTCCTCCAAGCGTAGCCACGTGGTCACGGTGCTGGACATCGGGTCGACCAAGGTCGTCTGCATGATCGGCCGGCTGACTCCTCGCCAGGAGAGCCTCGTGCTCCCAGGGCGGACCCATAATGTCGAGATCATCGGCATTGGGCACCAGCGGTCCCGCGGCGTGAAATCGGGAGTGATTGCGGATCTCGATGCGGCCGAAAGCGTCGTGCGACTTGCCGTCGACGCCGCCGAGCGGATGGCTGGCCTGACCGTCGACAGCCTGATCATCAACGTCTCCGCCGGTCGTCTTGCAAGCGACGTCTACACGGCCACGATCGACCTTGGCGGTCAGGAGGTCGAACAGGCCGACCTGCGCAAGGTGCTGGTGTCGGCAAGCCAGCAGTCGCAGCGGCAGGATCGGGCGATCCTTCATTCCCTGGCGACGGGTTATTCTCTCGATGGCGAGCGCGGCATCCGCGATCCCCTCGGGATGTTCGGCGATCTCCTCGGCGTCGATATGCACGTGGTCTCCGCCGAACGGGCGACGCTCAAAAATCTGGAACTGTGCGTCAACCGCGCTCACCTGTCTGTCGACGGCATGGTTGCGACGCCCTATGCCAGCGGCCTCGCAGCCCTGGTCGATGACGAGGTCGAATTGGGATGTGCCGCGATCGACATGGGTGGCGGTACGACGACCATTTCCGTCTTCGCTGAAGGCAAGCTGGTTCACACCGATGCGATCAGCCTCGGCGGCCACCACGTCACGACCGATCTTGCGCGAGGGCTTTCCACCCGGATCGAGGATGCCGAGCGCCTGAAGGTCGTCCACGGTTCTGCGCTCGCCAACGGGGCGGATGAACGCGACATGATTTCCATCCCACCGATCGGCGAGGATGATCGGGACCTGCCGACGCAGGTACCCCGCTCGCTGGTCACCCGGATCGTCCGGGCCCGCATCGAGGAAACTCTGGAATTGATCCGCGACCGGATCGAGAAGTCCGGCTTCAGCCCGATCGTCGGCAAGCGCGTCGTCCTGACGGGTGGTGCCAGCCAGTTGACGGGGCTGCCGGAGACGGCGCGCCGGATCCTGGCTCGCAACGTGCGGATCGGGCGCCCGATGGGGATTTCCGGCCTGCCGGTCGCAGCCAAGGGCCCCGCATTTTCCACGGCTGTCGGGCTGATGATCTATCCGCAGGTGGCCGAGATGGAGACGCATGCTTCGCAGGGGGGGCTGATAAGCTCCCTCGGCAGTGGAAATGGCCGGCTGGCTCGTATGGGCCAGTGGCTCAAGGAGAGTTTTTGACGTCCGTCCCCAAAAGGGCGGCGGCATGAAGAACAGCAATGAATCGGCCGGCGGCGATGCGGCCAAAGTTAGAAGGAACGGTACCCATGACTATCAAGCTGCAGAAGCCGGACATCACTGAACTGAAGCCCCGCATCACCGTCTTCGGCGTTGGCGGTGGCGGCGGCAATGCCGTCAACAACATGATCACCGCCGGGTTGGAAGGCGTCGATTTCGTTGTCGCCAACACCGACGCGCAGGCGCTGACGATGACGAAGGCCGACCGGATCATCCAGATGGGTGTGCAGGTTACCGAAGGTCTGGGTGCAGGTTCCCAGCCGGAAGTTGGTCGCGCCGCCGCCGAAGAATGCCTGGACGAGATCGTCGACCACCTGAACGGCACCCACATGTGCTTCGTCACGGCCGGCATGGGCGGCGGGACGGGAACGGGTGCGGCTCCGGTCGTGGCGCAGGCTGCCCGCAACAAGGGTATCCTCACCGTCGGCGTCGTCACCAAGCCGTTCCACTTTGAGGGCCAGCGCCGCATGCGGCTTGCCGAATCCGGCATCCAGGAACTGCAGAAGTCGGTTGACACGCTGATCGTCATCCCCAACCAGAACCTCTTCCGCATTGCCAACGACAAGACCACCTTCGCCGACGCCTTCGCGATGGCCGACCAGGTGCTCTACTCTGGCGTTGCCTGCATCACCGACCTGATGGTCAAGGAAGGCCTCATCAACCTCGACTTCGCCGACGTCCGCTCGGTCATGCGTGAAATGGGCCGCGCGATGATGGGGACCGGCGAGGCTTCCGGCCCCGGCCGCGCCATGCAGGCCGCGGAAGCGGCGATCGCCAACCCGCTCCTCGACGAGACCTCGATGAAGGGGGCGCAGGGCCTGCTGATCTCGATCACCGGCGGTCGCGACCTCACCCTCTTCGAAGTCGACGAGGCAGCAACCCGCATCCGTGAAGAAGTCGATCCGGACGCCAACATCATCCTCGGCGCCACCTTCGACGAGGCCCTGGAAGGTCTCATCCGCGTATCGGTAGTGGCAACCGGCATCGATCGTGCCACGGCACAGATGGACGGCCGCTTCACCGATACCCGGCCGGCCGCCGCTGCCGCACGCCCGGTGATCCGTCCGTCGGCCGCGATCGCACCGTCCGCAGCCCCGGCCGCTGCTGCACCGCAGCCGGCTCCGATTGCGCAGGCACCGAAGGCTGTGGATCCGATTGCCGAGACCATCCGCCAGGCAGAAGCCGAGATGGAACGCGAACTGGCCATCGCCGACATGCCGCGCCACGCCGCTCCGCAGCCGGTCGCACAGCAGCCCGTTGCTGCTCCGGCAGAGCCGGAGTTCCGTCCGCAGAGCCGCATCTTCGCCGCAGCGCCGGCAGAAGCTCCCGTTCTTCGGGCCCCGGCCGCCCCGGTGATGGCGGCACAGCCGGCGCCGGTCGCTGCCCAGCCCGCACCCCGGATGGCGCCTCAGTTGCACCATGAGCAGGTCGCGCCGGCAATGGCTCCCGAGTCCGTCCGCATGCCGAAGGTCGAAGACTTCCCGCCGGTCGTCAAGGCAGAGATGGACCATCGCGCGCACCCGGCACAGCACGTGCAGGAAGAGCGCGGTCCGATGGGCCTTCTGAAGCGGATCACCAATTCACTCGGCCGTCGTGAAGATGACGAGCAGGTCGCGGCTGACATGACCGCGCCGGCACCGAGTGCGGCTCCGCAGCAGCGCCGTCCGCTGTCGGCAGAGGCCAATCTCTACGCTCCGCGTCGCGGTCAGCTGGACGATCATGGACGTGCCGTCCCTCAGGCCGGCATGCATCATGAGGACGACCAGCTGGAGATCCCGGCCTTCCTGCGCCGCCAGCACAACTGACGCTGCGGCAACAGTTTGATTGAAGGCCCGGAACAGTGTTTCGGGCCTTCGTTCGTTGTCGTGGGTTCGCGCGGAAAAGCTCCATAATTTCCGACGCTTGGCAGCGTAACAATCCGAAATGAACAGTGATTTGGAATGTTCCAGCACTCTGCGTAGAAAAGCAGCAAGAAGGCAGGCGACTCGCGGATAGCGGTCACGCCTGCTGCCAAGGTCTTGATCGAGGATCAGGACCAACGCATGAGAAAGCAAGACGAATGACAATCGGACTCCTCGGTTTCCAGACGACCATCGCAGCCCCCGTCACCATGACGGGTATCGGCGTGCATTCGGGCGCTCCGGTCACCATCACCTTCCAGCCTGCGGAGGCCGGTACCGGCATCATGTTCAGCCGCAGCCTGGATGATGGCAGTTCGGTGGAATACCGCGCGGTTTCGGCACAGCTCGGACCAACCGATCTCTGCACCGTGCTTGGCGGCTCGCCGGCGAAATGGGTTGCGACCATTGAGCATGTGATGGCTGCCCTTTATGCGCTGTCGATCGACAATGTCGTGGTCGAGGTGGATGCGGGCGAGATGCCGATCATGGACGGCAGCTCCTATCCGTTTATCGAGGCACTGGAGCAGGCCGGTATCGTCAATCTCGGCGCGAAGCGTCGCTACATTAGGGTGGTGAAGCCGGTACGGATCGATTCGGGCGCATCCTGGTCGGAGTTCCGCCCTTACGACGGCACACGTTTCGAAGTCGAGATCGACTTCTCCACGCCGCTGATCGGACGGCAGAGCTGGAAGGGCGACCTGACCGCCTCCTCCTTCAAGGAAGAACTTTCCCGCGCCCGTACCTTCGGGTTCATGCGCGATGTCGAGCGGCTGTGGGCTGCCGGTTATGCTCTCGGTTCCTCGCTAGAGAATTCCGTGGTGATCTCGGACGACGACACGATTGTCAATGTCGAGGGACTTCGCTACGAGGGTGACGAGTTCGTGCGCCACAAGACGCTCGATGCGGTCGGCGACCTCGCACTGGCGGGCGCGCAGTTCATCGGGTGCTACCGTTCCTATCGTGGCGGCCACAAGATGAACGCCAACGCCCTGAAGGCGCTGCTCAGCGACCCCACAGCCTATGAGATCGTCGAGGCACCGGTCCGCAGCACCCGCGTTCGCGCCGTCGAGTTCGTACCGGTCAAGGAACCAGAAGTCGCCGCCTGGTTTGCTTGATCCGTTCTTCCAGTCCAACTGGCCGCTCCTCGTGAGCGGCCTTTCTTTTTGACCTGACTTGCGGTTTTCGCGCCGGTCCTTCGTCCTTCCGGGCAGGGAACCTTGCCACAAAATTGCGTTAATGCGCCCGCATTGCGTTGCCCGGCGCCTGCTTGTAAGGCTAGAAGGCCAGTTGGCGCAGGGGCGCAATTGCGTGGGACGATCGGGAACTGTCGAATGACTTATGCGAGGTCTGTTGGAATGAAGAGAACGGCGAGGATAGCCTTCGTGTCCATGGCTCTGGCCTGCGCCGGCGTCGCGGTGAGCGCGTGCCAGTCCGACAAGGATATCGACATCACCAAGCTGGGCGTCGAAACCGATCCCCCGGAAGTTCTCTACAACCAGGGCCTGGCCAACATGAAGGCCGGCAACATCGCAGAAGCAAGCCGCAAGTTCGACTCCATCGACCGCCAGCATCCGTTCACGGACTGGGGCCGCAAGGCGCTCGTGATGAGCACGTTTGCCAAGTACCGGCTCGGGCGCAACGAAGATGCGATCGCCACCGGGAACCGTTACCTGAAGCAGTATCCGAACACCGAGGATTCGGCCTATGTCCAGTATCTGGTGGGCCTTTCCTACTCCAAGCAGATTGCCGACGTGACGCAGGATCAGCGCGCGGCCGCGCAGACCATCGACGCCATGTCCAAGGTCGTCAACGATTATCCCGATTCCGAATACGTCGAGGATGCGCAGGCCAAGATCCGCTTTGCGCGTGACCAGCTCGCCGGCAAGGAGATGCAGGTCGGCCGTTATTACCTGGAGCGGAAGGAATATCTGGCGGGGATCCAGCGTTTCCGCACCGTTGTCGAGCGCTATCCCACGACGAACCAGATCGAGGAAGCTCTCGCCCGTCTCGTCGAGTCCTACTATGCGATGGGGATCGTGGAGGAGGCGCAGACGGCTGCTGCCGTGCTCGGCCGAAACTACCCCGACAGCCAGTGGTATGCCGATTCCTACAAGCTGCTGCAGACGGGCGGTCTGGAACCGCGTGAGAACCGTGGCTCCTGGATTTCTCGCGCAGGGGCAAAGCTCATCGGGGCCTGATCGTGCTCGTCCAGCTTTCGATCCGCGATATCGTTCTGATCGAGCGGCTGGATCTTGCCTTCGAATCCGGCCTCTCCGTGCTGACGGGCGAAACCGGTGCAGGCAAGTCGATCCTGCTCGACAGTCTGTCGCTGGCTCTCGGCGGGCGCGGGGATGGCGGGCTCGTCCGGCACGGCGAGGACAAGGGGCAGGTGACGGCCGTCTTCGACGTGCCCGGCCAGCATCCGGTCCGCCAGCTTCTCCGCGACAGTGGCATCGATGACGACGGCGACCTCATCTTTCGGCGGATCCAGAACGCCGATGGGCGGACCCGCGCGTCGATCAACGACCAGCCGGTCAGTGTCCAGCTGATGCGGCAGATCGGCCAGCTTCTGGTGGAGATTCATGGCCAGCACGACGACCGGGCGCTGACCGACACCAACACCCATCGCGACTTGCTCGATGCGTTTTCCGGCCTGGCCGATGAGGTGAAGCAGGTCGGGGGGCTCTATCGCACCTGGAAGGATGCCGAGCGCGCCTTCAAGACACATCGGGCCAAGGTCGAGGCGGCGGCGCGGGAGGCGGATTACATCCGCGCATCCGTCGAGGAGCTCGAAGTGCTAAGTCCCCGCGATGGCGAGGAAGAGGAACTGGCGGAGCAGCGCTCGCAGATGCAGAAGGCCGAGCGAATCGCCGGCGACATTTCAGAAGCCTCCGACTTCCTCAACGGAAATGCCTCGCCCGTGCCCCTGATCGCTTCCATGGTGCGGCGGCTGGAGCGCAAGAGCCACGAAGCGCCGGGCCTGCTGGAGGAAACCGTCGAACTCCTGGATGCTGCCCTGAACAGCCTCTCCAACGCCCAGATGGAGGTTGAGGCGGCGCTCAGAAAGACGGAGTTCGATCCCCGAGAACTGGAGCGCGTCGAGGAGCGACTGTTTGCGTTAAGGGCTGCGGGGCGAAAGTATTCCGTTGCCGTCGCGGACCTGCCAGCTCTTGCAGAGAAGATGGTTGCCGATCTTGCCGATCTCGATGCCGGTGAAGAGAAGCTCGGCCAGCTGGAAAAGCAGGCCGCCGCCGCGAAGGCTGCCTTCGATGCCGCGGCACTGACGCTGTCGGAGAAGCGCCGGCAGGGCGCCGAGACGCTTGCGAAAGCGGTGATGGACGAACTTCCCGCCCTCAAGTTGGAACGGGCCCGTTTCATGGTCGAGATGACGGCCGATCCGCAGGCAGCGACCGCGGAGGGTATCGACACCATCGAATTTCACGTCCAGACCAATCCGGGTACGCGTCCGGGTCCGATCATGAAAGTCGCGTCCGGCGGTGAACTTTCCCGCTTCCTGCTGGCGCTGAAGGTCGCGCTGGCGGATCGCGGTTCGGCCCCGACACTCGTCTTCGACGAGATTGATACCGGAGTGGGTGGTGCCGTCGCGGATGCGATCGGCCAGCGGCTGAAGCGGTTGTCGGCGACAGTGCAGGTGCTCTCGGTCACCCATGCGCCTCAGGTGGCAGCCCGTGCTGCCACGCATCTGCTCATCTCCAAAGGCCCCGCGGGCGAGGGCTCGGATAAGATCGCCACGCGGGTCGCGACCATGGAGCCGGAACACCGGGCCGAGGAGATCGCCCGGATGCTCGCCGGCGCCTCGGTTACCGACGAGGCCCGCGCGGCGGCCAGGAAGCTGATCGCCGGCGCGAACTGAACGCCTCTCTTCCCATCCTGCCGATTTGCATTAAAAAAGCGACTCCATCTCCGGAGTGACTTTTCATGGCTGACGCGCGACCATCCGTTGACACGCTGACCGAAGAGCAGGCGGCAGCCGAACTGGCCTTCCTCGCCTCCGAGATCGCGCGCCACGACGAACTCTACCACAGCCATGATGCACCGGAGATTTCAGACGCGGAATATGACGCGCTGAAGCGGCGCAATGATGCGATCGAGAAGCGATTTCCCCAGCTTCATCGGGCCGACAGCCCGTCGCTGAGGGTGGGGGCGGCGCCGCTCCCGACCTTCGCGCCCATCACCCATTCGCGGCCCATGCTGTCGCTCGACAACACGTTTTCCGACGAAGACGTGCGCGACTTCATCAACTCCGTCTACCGCTTCCTCGGCAAGCTCCCGGACGGTTCGATCGCCTTCACCGCCGAACCGAAGATCGACGGACTGTCCATGTCGATCCGCTATGAGAACGGCCGGCTCGCCAATGCCGCCACCCGTGGCGACGGCACGACAGGGGAAAACGTCACCGCCAACATCTTGACGATCAAGGAAATCCCGAACCAGCTTCCTGACGGCGTGCCATCCGTCGTGGAAGTGCGTGGCGAAGTATACATGACGAAGAGCGATTTCCTGGCGCTCAACGAGAGGATGGCGGCCGAGGGTAAGCAAACCTACGTCAACCCACGGAACACAGCTGCCGGGTCGCTGCGCCAGCTCGATGCGAAAGTGACCGCGAGCCGCAACCTTCGCTTCTTCGCTTATGCCTGGGGTGAGATCTCCGAGATGCCGGCCGACACCCAAATGGGAATGGTTGAGAAGTTCCGGGAATGGGGCTTTCCCGTCAATCCGCTGATGAAGCGGCTGAACTCCGTCGAGGACATCATCGCTCACTACACGGAGATCGGTCTGAAGCGGCCCGACCTCGACTACGAGATCGACGGCGTCGTCTACAAGGTGGACAGGCTCGACCTGCAGCAGCGGCTTGGCTTCCGCTCGCGGAGCCCACGCTGGGCGACGGCGCACAAGTTCCCGGCGGAGCAGGCGTTCACCCGGGTGGAGCGGATCGACATCCAGGTCGGACGTACCGGAGCGCTGACACCGGTCGCACGCCTGACGCCTGTGACCGTCGGCGGCGTCGTCGTCACAAATGCCACGCTGCACAACGAGGACTACATCAAGGGCATCGGCAATTCCGGCGAGCGCATCC
>Ga0065721_10051464_pt1 | contig 14610 bp, 9 predicted proteins | sample Mesricmetagenome_FD_59108 | JGI IMG/M metagenome (GOLD analysis project Ga0065721, IMG submission 59108) | Mesophilic microbial community from rice straw/compost enrichment Sample: eDNA_1 v2 (version 2) | ecosystem: Engineered > Solid waste > Grass > Composting > Bioreactor | place: USA: Davis... | reverse complement strand
CCGCGCCGCTGCCCATCCGCGAAGCCGAGGCCGCGCGGCGCGCGCTGCGCCGCGCGCTGGCGGACCAGGCCGACGCGCTGGCGCAGGCGCAGCGGCTGGACAAGGCCAAGGACGAGTTCCTGGCCATGCTCGCGCACGAGCTGCGCAACCCGCTGGCGGCCATCCGCTCCGCCACCGCGGTGCTGGGCAACCCGCGCGCGGACCCCGAGATGGAGAAGCGCGCGCGCGCGGTGCTGGAGCGCCAGGTGGGCCACATGGTGCGCATGGTCGACGAGCTGCTGGACGCGGCGCGGCTGACCAGCGGCCACGTCAACCTGGAGCTGCGCGCGCTGGACTTGGCGCAGGCGGTGCTGCGCGTGCTGCAGCTCTTCGAGCAGTCCGGGCGCACGGCGGCGCTGCGCGTCACCACCGAGCTCGCGCCGGTGCGCGTGCAAGCGGACGAGACGCGCATCGAGCAGATCGTCTCCAACCTGGTGGACAACGCCGTCAAGTACGGACGCGCCGAGGGACAGCTGCACATCCGGTTGCGCGAGCAACAGGGCTGGGCCGAGCTGAGCTTCAGCGACAACGGCTGCGGGCTGGACGCTGAGCTGCTGCCGCGCATCTTCGAGCCTTTCTCGCAGGGCGAGCGCCGCATGGACCGGGCCCAGGGCGGGCTGGGGCTGGGCCTTCACGTGGTGCGGCGCCTGGTGGAGCTGCACGGCGGCACCGTGCAGGCGCTGAGCGAGGGGCGCGACCGTGGCGCCACCTTCGTCGTGCGGCTGCCGGCCGCGCCGGTGCAGGACGAGGACCGCGCCGGCCCCGAAGCCGCGACGCGCCTGAAGCCGCTGCGCATCGCGCTGGTGGAGGACAACCGCGACGTGGAGGAGATGACCGCCTCGCTGCTGCGCCTGGCCGGGCACCAGGTGGCGTGTGCGGTGGACGGCGAGAGCGCCGTGGCGCTGGTGCAGGGGCAGCAGGCGGAGGTGGCGCTGGTGGACATCGGGCTGCCGGGCATCGACGGGCTGGAGGTGGCGCGGCGCATCCGTGCGCTGCGCGACCCGGCAGCGGTGGTGCTGGTCGCGCTCACCGGCTATGGCGACGGGCGCACCCGTGAGGCCGCCGCCGCCGCGGGCTTCGACGCCTACCTGCAGAAGCCCTTCGACCTGCACAGCTTCGAGCAGGCCGTGCTCGAAGCCTGGGCCGCCGTCAGGACGGCCTGACCGGCCTCATTCCAGTTCTCGCTTGCTAGTGAAGTATTCCGTTCGTCCTGAGGTATCGAAGGATGAACGGCCCCTGCCGTAGCGCCGCCATCGCAGCCTGTCGGATTCGTACTTCGATACCTCAGTACGAACGGGTCATTTCACGACCAAAGTGAAACTGGAATCAGGTGCCGCGCTCCGCCTGCGGCGGCAGTGGTTGCCCCGATGCGTTCCGCACCGTGGCGGGGGCCCCGCGCGGCGCGCTCCACCAGTCGGCGTTGCGTATGCCGAGCTTTCCGGGGTCGAACACCGGCTCCACGCCGGCACGCTTCTGCGCCTCGTAGTCGCGCAGGCACAGCAGCGCGGGCTTTTGCAGGATGAGGATGGCCACGATGTTGAGCCAGGCCATCAGGCCCACGCCCAGATCGCCCAGGTCCCAGGCCACGCCGGCGGAGCGCACCGCGCCGTAGGTCACCGACACCAGCATCGCGGCCTTGAGCACCAGGCTCAGCCACGGCCGGTGCACGCGGCGGTTGATGTAGGCAACGTTGGTCTCGGCGATGTAGTAATAGGCCACGATGGTGGTGAAGGCGAAGAACATCAGCGCCAGCGCCACGAAGCTCGCGCCGAAGCCCGGCATCACCGACTCCACCGCGGCCTGCGTGTAGCCCGGCCCGGTTTCCATGCCCGGCAGCCGCTCCACCAGGAAGCCGCCTCCGGGCGCCTGCACGTTGTAGCGGCCCGTCACCAGCACCATGAAAGCAGTGGCGCTGCACACGAACAACGTGTCGATGTAGACCGAGAAGGCCTGCACGTAGCCCTGCTGCGCCGGGTGCTTCACCTCTGCCGCCGCCGCCGCGTGCGGGCCGCTGCCCTGGCCGGCCTCGTTGGAATACACCCCGCGCTTGACGCCCCACTCCACCGCCAGCCCCAGCACGGCGCCGAAGCCGGCCTCCAGCCCGAAGGCGCTGCCCAGGATGAGGCCCACCATGGCGGGCACCTGCTCGATGTTGAGCAGCACGATCACCACCGCCACCAGGATGTAGGCCAGCGCCATGAACGGCACCACGATCTCGGCGAAGCGCGCGATGCGCTTGACGCCGCCAAAGATGATGAAGCCCAGCGCCACCACGATCACCGCCGCGCTCACCGAAGGCGCCACGCCCCAGGCGTTGTTCACGCCCGCGGCGATGCTGTTGGCCTGCACCCCCGGCAGCAGCAGCCCCATGGCGATGATGGTGGCCACGGCGAAGATCCAGGCGTACCAGCGCTGGCCCATGGCCTTCTCGATGTAGAAGGCCGGCCCGCCGCGGTACTGGCCGCGGTCGTCCACCTCCTTGTAGACCTGCGCCAGCGTGCACTCCACGAAGGAGGTGGAGGCACCCAGGAAGGCCATCATCCACATCCAGAAAATCGCGCCGGGCCCGCCGAAGGTGATGGCCGTGGCCACGCCGGCGATGTTGCCGGTACCCACACGGCCCGACAGCGACATCGCCAGCGCCTGGAACGAGGACACGCCGGCCTCGGAAGCTCGGCCGCCGAACATCAACCTCACCATCTCCGGGATGCCGCGCAACTGCATGAAGCGGGTGCGGATGGAGAAGTACAGGCCCACGGCCAGGCACAGAAAGATCAGCGCCTTGCTCCAGACCAGGCCGTTGAGGACGCTCACGATCTCAGCCATGCCACGCTCCTGTGCTCGCAGGCGCCCCCGGAGCAATCGGCCAGCCTGCGGCCGTTCGCCGGTCATGCATCGTCTCCTCTCCATCAGGGTGCCAACGATGCTCTGGCGCGACCAGTGCACGTCGTGGCGCCGGATCCCGGCCGCCTGCCGCTCCCGCAGCGGCATCCGCGGCGCGCGCCGTATCGCTTCGGCCGTGGCCTCGGTGTCGCAGGGGTTGGCCAGCAGCGCGTCGGTAAGCCGGCTTGGCCACCAGCTACGGGCTGGTCCCGGGCAGCAATGGGAGAAAAGTCCCGCTCGGGCAGGAGCAGTTGACTATTCCGGACCTCGTGCACCCCTGATAGCTTGACTGCCGTCACAAGGATCTGCGGAAAAATAAGCATCCTGATACGGACCCCAAGTAATTCATTGGCTCCAGAAATCCACCCGGACTGAGCTTGTCACAGCCCTGTGACGGCCACCGAACGCCTGCCCTTCGACAAAACCTGTCCTGAGATTGTCGAAGGACTCAGGGCGAACGGGAAAAGTCCGGCCCGTGATGAACTCAGGCCCGATTGAAAACCCCACACCTTCAACCATTCGGTTTGGAAGCCTTCATTTTCTCGATGCCTTTCCGTTATTTCACCCCCATCGTCTCCACACGCATAAATCAAATCCACCATGCACATTTCCATCGCCCCAGAGCACGATGCCTTCAACATTCCATTCAATTACATCGTCATCTCGCCCGTGCGCGACGAAGCCGACCATATTGCGAAGACCATTGCCTCGATGGCTGCTCAAACAATACTTCCGCAGCAATGGATCATCGTGGATGACGGCTCCACGGACGGCACTTCTCAAATCCTGGACCACAAAACAGCCGGGTTCGCGTGGATCACGGTCGTGCACCGGGTGGACCGGGGCTTCAGGGCGGCCGGCAGCGGGGTGGTCGAAGCTTTCAAGGATGGGCTGTCGTACCTGACGGTCAGCGCCTGGGATTACATCGTCAAGCTCGACGGCGATCTTTCCTTCGAACCGGACTACTTCGAACGCTGCCTCTCCGAATTCCTGATCGACCCATGCCTGGGCATTGTCGGTGGCACGGTCTACACCACAGGGAAACATGGATTGCGCGTGGATTCTCCCGGCGACCCCAGGTTTCACGTGCGCGGCGCCACGAAAATCTACAGCCGGGCCTGCTGGCACGACATTGAACCTCTGGTACCCGGGCCGGGCTGGGACACGATCGACGAAGTCAAAGCCAACCTGTACGAGTGGACCACGCGCACCCTGCCTGAAGCCAGGGTGGTCCAGCACAAGCCGACCGGAGCAGCGGCCGGAAAATGGCGGGACGGCGTCAAGAACGGTCAGGCCAATTATCTGACGGGCTACCATCCCCTGTTCCTGCTGGCAAAGTGCGTGAAGCGGACTTTCAGAAAACCTTATCTGCTCGGGGCCGTTGCATTGATGTACGGCTATTTTTTTGCTTATCTGGAACGCAAACCCAAGCTGGCGGACGAAACCGTCGTGCGTTACGTGCGCCGCCACCAAATCAGCAGACTGCTGTTAAGGCCCAGCATTTACGACTGAACTGAATCAGTGCCAGCCCGCTCTCGGGAGCGCACGCCCGCCGGAGGCGGGACAGCAAGCCGGTGACCAGCACTTCCAGCGTGGGCCAGGCAACCCTTGGTACAGGCGAAACCGCCACAACCGGCTCACGCCACGACCATGCGGCGGCATCCCTCGGCGCAGCGCCGGCACCCCTGCGCGCAGGGCTGGCACACGTCGGTCCACGGCCGGAAGCGCCCGCGCCTCAGGCCGCCGGCACCACCTCCGCCACCACCACCCGGTTGCGGCCCTGCTCCTTGGCTTGGTAGAGCGCCTGGTCGGCGCGGCCCAGCAGCGGCACGGCGTCGGTCTCGCCGGGCGCGAAGCCGGAGAGCCCAATGCTCACCGTCACGCCCAGCGGCCCGTCGGGGGTGGGAATGCGCTGCGCTCTCACCGCCTCGCGCAGCGCCTGCGCCAGCGCCAGCGCGCCCTGCGGCCCGGTCTCGGGCAGCAGCACCGCGAACTCCTCGCCGCCCAGGCGCCCGATGCGGTCCGTCAGCCGCAGCCGCTCGCGCAGCGCGGCGCTCACCTGCACCAGCACCGCGTCGCCCACGGCATGGCCGTGGCGGTCGTTGACGCGCTTGAAGTGGTCCAGGTCCAGCATCAGCAGAGCACCCTCATGCCCGTGGCGGCGGTAGCGCTGCAGCTCCTGCGCCACCTCCTCCAGGAAGGCGCGCCGGTTGAGCAGCCCGGTGAGCGCGTCGGTGGTGGCCAGGCGCTGCAGCTCCTGCTCCTGGCGCTTGCGCGCGCTGATGTCCTCCATCACGGCGATGAAGTGGCGCGGGTGCCCTTCATCGTCGGCCAGCGGCGTGACGGTCTGCGCCACGTGGTAGGGCGTGCCGTCGGGACGGCGGTTGACGATCTCTCCGCGCCAGACCTCGCCGGCCAGGATGGTGCGCCACATCTGCGCGTACACCTCGGGGCGCTGCTGCCCCGATCTCATCAGCTCCTGCGGCCGCCGCCCCACCACCTCGGCCAGCGTGTAGCCGCTGAGCCGGCTGAAGGCCGGGTTGGCCCATTCGATCACGGCGTGGGCGTCGGTGATCATCACCGCGTTGTCGGCCGCGTCCAGCGCCGCGCCCAGCAGCCGCAGCCGCGCCTCGGCGCGCTTGCGCTCGGTGATGTCCTGGAACACGCCCACGAAGTGGCGCGGACGCCCCTCGGCATCGCGGTCCACGGTGATGGTCAGCCACTCGGTGTAGGCCTCGCCGCTCTTGCGCCGGTTGACGATCTCGCCGGCCCACACGCCCTGCGCCAGCAGTTGCGTCCACATCGCCTCGTAGAAAGTGCCGTCGTGCTGGCCCGAGGACAGCAGCGCCGGCGTGTGCCCCAGCACCTCCTCGGTGGCGTAGCCGGTGATGCGCGTGAAGGCCGGGTTCACCGACACGATGCGGCTGCTGGCGTCGGTGATGATGATCGCCTCGGCGCTGATGGCGAAGACGAGGCTGTTCAGGTGCAGCGCCTCGTCGCTGCGGCGCTGCGCCGTGACGTCCAGCTGCAGCAGCAGCGCGCAGCGCTGGCCCTCGCGCAGCAGCGGGCGCACGAGGATGTGGAACCAGCGCGGCCCCTTCGCGCCGGTGGTCTGGAAGCGGCCTTCGTACTCGTCGCGCCGCCCGCTCAGTACCGCCGCGATGCCCTCCTCCAGCCCGGCGCCGCCGCCGTCCTCGGCAGGGAACAGCGAAGCCAGCGTGCCGTAGTGCACGTCCTCCAGCATCCCGGCCGGCAGCGCGGCGTCGCGCGCCATGTCGCGCCAGGCCTGGTTGAGCACCAGCGCCCGGCCGTCGGGACCGAACAGCGTCACGCTCGCCGGCAGCGCATCGAGCAGCCGCGCCTGCTGCTGCACCTGTTCGGCCTGGTTGCGCATGCGCCGCAGCGTGGCGCGGCGCAGCAGCCCGTAGCCCAGCACCAGCGTCACGGCGGCCAACAGGATCAGCGGCACCGCGATCAGCGCCAGGCGCTGCGCCTCCGCGCGCGCCTGGGACAGCGCCTGGGCCCGCTCCACGCGCACCACCACCGTGAAGGGCCGCGTGCGGTCGCCGCGCCAGGCCGTGATCCATTCGCCCAGGCCCTCGATCGGCTGCACCAGCGTGCCCAGCTCGGTGCCGCCCTGCCAGCGCCGCACCAGCACCTGGTTGGCCGCGCGCCAGGGCGGCGACAGATCCTCGCGCGTGCTCAGCAGCAGCGCGCCGTCCCAGCGCAGCACCTCCACCGCGCCGGGCGCCTCGGCATCGCGCACCTGCAACCGGTTGAGGAAGAAGTCCGCGTTGAGCGTGGCCACCACGCTCCAGCCTCCCGGCCCGCCGTCCAGCGCCACGGGAACGAAACCCAGGTCGCTGACGCTTGACGGGTCGATGCTCAGCGGACGGCCGTCGGCCAGGTCGCGCCCGGCCTGCGCGCTGCCGATGCGCAGCAGCGGCTCGCCGTGATCGACATGAGGCAGGAAGCCGCGCAGGTCCACGAGCCGGCCCTGGTTGGCCGGGTTGGAGCTCGCCACCACCACGCCGTGCTCGTCCAGCAGCGACAGCGAGCGCAGGTGCGGCGCATCGAGCAGCAGCTGGCGCAGCCGCTGCTCGCGCCCCAGCGCGCCACGGTCCTGGGCCTCGGCCTGCAGCAGCCCGCGCAGCGCCAGCTCCACCGTCGTCAGCGTCTGGCCGAAGAGGTGGCCGCTGTGGCGCGCCTGCAGCACCGCGAGCTGGCGGTGCGACTGCACCTGCTCCTGCGCCAGGCGCTGGCCGTGGTAATGCAGTGCGCCCAGTGCCGCCAGCGTGCACAGGACGATGGCCGCCAGGATGGACAGGTCCGCCAGACGGCTCCACTTCACCACGCGCATCGGCAGCCTTTTTCCGGGTTGGATCGGCGTTCAGGGCTTGACGACGATGGGCGTCAGCTCATGGCGGCGCGCCGCCTCCAGCAGCCGCCCGTCGCGCCGGATGCGGGTCGCGAAGGCCTCGACCTCCTGCCACCAGCGATCGTCGCCCGGCGCCACGGCCCAGGCGTAGGGCGTGACGTGGTAGGTGCTGGTGGGCGCCACCAGCCGCGCCCAGTCGGTGCTGGTGAGCATGCGGCGGCTGTAGGGGAAGTCGGTCATGAACACGTCGGCGCGGCCGGATTCGACCTCCTGCTCCCGCGCATGCGGCGTGTCCAGCACCGCGAGCTGCGCCTGGCGCAGCTGCTCGCGCATCACCGGCTCGTGCAGCGTGCCGCGCGCCACCGCCACCACCACGCCGGGACGGTCGATGTCGTCCCAGCCACGGATGCGGCGGTTGCTGCGCGTGGTGATGGCGTAGATGTCGCTGGCCAGGTGCGGCGAGGTGAAGCGCAGCTTCTCCTGGCGCGCGGGCGTGATGCCGATGGCGAACATCGCCACGTCGCAGCGGTCGCCCAGCACGTCGTCGAACAGCCGCGCGAAGCTGCTGTCCACGAAGCGCACCTCCACGCCCAGGTCCTTGCCCAGTTCCTGCGCCAGGTCGATGTCGATGCCGGCGAGCTGGCGCGTCACCGGATGGCGGTAGGAGATGCTGTAGTAGTCGGGCCAGATGCACACGCGCAGCTCGCCCGCCTGGCGCACGCGCTCCAGGCGGCTGCCCGTCTCGGTGGCCGCGGCGGCGCCGCACAGCGCCGGAACCAGCGCGAACGCCAACGCTCCTGCAATGCGTTTGAGGAAAGGCGGCATGGGGCCTCGTCAGAGCGTTTCAGTGATAACCCTTCTATCGGCCAGGCCGGCACGATATTGAGGTTTCCTGCCAGCTTGCCCGCTGACCGCGGCGTCCTCCCGGGCCGCCGGACGGCGGCCCGGCGGCTCAGGCCGGCTCGCCCAGGCTCACGCCGATCTCGCGCGCGCAGCCCAGCAGCGGGTGCTGCGCCGGAATGCAGCGCCGCCCCGTGGCCACGGCCTCCAGCCCCACGCTGGTGAGCTCGCCGCCCTGCAGCGTCACCATGCGGCCGAACTCGCCGCGGCACACCAGCCGCGACACCTCGTTGCCGTAGCGCGTGGCCAGCACGCGGTCGAAGGCCGTGGGCGCGCCGCCGCGCTGCACGTGGCCCAGCACCGTGGCGCGCACTTCGCTCTGCAGCCGCGACTGCAGCTGCGCCGCCAGCACGTGCGCCACGCCGCCCAGCCGCACCGGCTCGTCGCGGCCCTCGATGCGCTCCTGCACCACCACGTCGCCATCGCGCGGCCTGGCGCCCTCGGCCACGCAGATCACGGTGAAGCGCTGGCGCGCCTCGCGCTCGCGGCACACCGCGGCCACGGCCTCGATGTCGTAAGGGATCTCGGGCAGCAGGATCACGTCGGCCGCGCCGGCGATGCCAGCCTCCAGCGCGATCCAGCCCGCGTCGCGGCCCATGGTCTCCAGGATCATCACGCGCCCGTGCGCCTGTCCCGTGGTCTGCAGCCGCTCCAGCGCCTCGGTGGCGATGGACACCGCGGTGTCGAAGCCGAAGCTGCGCTCGCAGCCCACGATGTCGTTGTCGATGGTCTTGGGCACGCCCACCATCGGCAGCCCGCGCTGCCACATCGCCTGCGCGATGCTCATGGTGCCGTCGCCGCCCACGGCCACCACCGCGTCCAGGCCCAGCGCCCGCGCGCTCTCGACCACGCGCTGCACGCCCTCCTCGCCTTCGAGCAGCGGGTTGCGGCGGTTGCTGGTGCCCAGCACCGTGCCGCCCAGGTGGATCAGCCCGCTCACCGCGCGCCAGTCGAGCTGGCGCACGCGGCCTTCCTGCAGCCCGCCGAAGCCTTCCTCGATGCCCACCACCTGCGCCCCGCACTGGCGGATAAGCGACTTGGTGACGGCGCGGATCACCGCGTTCAGGCCGGGGCCGTCACCCCCTCCGGTCAATACGCCCACTCTCATGCACATGCTCCGATGGATTCACATCCCCGGAGTGTGCAGCCGGCGCCGCGGCGCGGACTTCAGGCCGCGTCGGCCAGGGCCCAGGCGGCGCGCTCGAAGCCGTCGTCGCCGGGGCCGTCGGTCTCCAGGTCCAGGCCCAGCCAGGAGGTCTCGTCCTCGATGCACTCGCCCTCGTCCAGCGCGGGCTCGCCCGGGGCGTCCATGTCCGCCAGCGCCAGCGCCAGCGTGCTGAACGGGCCGAATTCCTGGTGGCCGTTGACGTCGATCCAGTGGTAGCCGTCCGGCCGTTCGAACACGCGCTGCAGGCGTTCGTCGCCCAGCTCGGGCAGCGAGGGCTGTTCCAGGGTCTCAAGGTATTGGATCGTGCTCATGGTGCCCGGCGCGCTTGCGCCGCTCTCCGTTCTCGCTGATGTCACGCCCCCACTCTAGAAAGGCTTGGCCGGCGTGGATTGACCTCTCGCAAAGGGTCGCTGTGCTCTCCATCACGCCCATCGCCGCTTCGTGCATCCGGTCGCAGCCCAAGGCGTTCCGGCGTCACGACACCCGGCGCCGCTGCACCCGCTGCCCGTCGCGCACCGCGCTGGAGGGGTACACCACCACCTCCTGTCCCGGCTTGAGCCCGCTCTTCACCCAGGCCTGCGCGCCGTTGCGCGCGGCCACCTCCACCGGCTGCAGCACCGCGCGCTCGCCGTCCAGGCGGTACACCGCCATCGCCTCGCCGTCCTCCACCGGGAACACCGCGCCCACCGGCACCTGCACCGCGCCTTCCACCGACAAGGTGACGATGCGCACGCCCACCCGGTAGGCGTCGCCCAGCGCGCGCCAGGCGGCGGGGTCGCCGGCCAGGTCGATGAGCACGCGCACGCGCTGCTCCTCCACGCCCAGCGCCGAGACCTTGGTGAAGGCCGCGGGCTCCACCAGCCGCACCCGGCCTTCGAGCACGCCCGCGCCGCCCCAGCGCTCGATCAGCACCCGGCTGCCCGGCACGGCCTTGAGCGCGTCGGTGGTCAGCAACTCCGCCACCACTTCCAGCTGCGCCGTGTCGCCCAGCTCCAGCAGCGGGGTGCCCACCGCCACCGCGCTCTCGCTCTGCTGCGCCACGCGCAGCACGCGCGCGGCCACGGGCGAGCGCAGCACGAAGGCGCGTCCCTGCGCCGCGGCCGGGCCACGCTGCACGGCCGTCAGCGCCGCGCGCGCCTGCTCGACGTCGTGGCCGGCCACGTGCGCCTCCTGCACCGCAGCCTCCACGTCGCGCTGCGCGGCCTGCACCGCGAGCTGGTCGTTGTCGAAGCGCGACAGCGACACGAAGCCCTGGCGCACCAGTTCGCCGCTGCGCGCGGCCTCGGCGCGGGCCTGCTGCAGGCTCACCTGCGCGCGCGCCACGCGTGCCGCGGCGCGCTCGCGGCCGGCCAGCGCCATCTCCAGCCGCGCCTGCTGCTCGCGCAGCGTGCGCTCGTCCTGCAGCACCGGCAGCACCGGCGTGAGCAGCGCCACCGGGTCGCCGGGCCGCACCGCGTCGCCCTCGCGCAGCGCGATGCGCTGCAGCACCCCCGCCAGCGGCGCGCTCACCACGTAGCGGTCGCGCACGCGGGTCTTGCCCTCCTCCTCGATCACGGCCTCGAAGGTGCCCTGCGTCACCGCCGCGGTCTCCACCGGCACCGGATGCGGCGCGAAGGCCCAGCCCAGCAGCGCCACCGCCAGCACCGCGCCGGCGGCGGTGAAGGCCCAGGTCTTTCGCTTCATGGTTTCAATCCCTCGTCTTCAAGACCGCCACCATGTCCAGCCGGTCGATGCGCCGGCGCACCACCAGCGCGCTGGCCACGCCGGCGGCCACCACGGCCAGGGCGGCCCAGGCATAGGTGCGCGCGCGCACCACCACCAGGAACATGAACTGGTCGCTCTGCAGCGCCTGCGCCACGCCGTGCATCAGCGCATAGCCCAGCAGCATCCCCAGGGGCAGCGCCACCGCGATCGACAGCGCCAGCTCGCCCAGCAGCAGCGCCGACACCTCCGCGCGCGTGAAACCCAGCACGCGCAGGCTCGCCAGCTCCCAGCCGCGCTCGGCCAGCGCGATGCGCGCGTTGTTGTAGACCACGCCCACCGCGATCACCACCGCGAAGGCCGTCAGCACCGTGCTCATGATGCGCACGTTGCGCGCGCTGATCTCCTGCATGTTGCGCAGCATCGTGGCCTTGCTGAAGGCCCCGGCGATGCGCGGCATGCGCTGCGTGGCCGCCAGCAGCGCCTCCTCGCTGCCGCGCTGCACCGACAGCACGAAGCCGGTGGAGACGTCGCCGTCGCCCAGCAACCGGTTGAGCTGGCGACGGTCCATGTAGGCGTTGAGTCCCATCATCTCGCTGACCGTGGCCGACACCCTCAGCTCCAGCGTGCGCGGCCGGCCCACCAGCACCTCGGCGCGCACGCTGTCGCCCGGGCGCACGCCGAGCTTGTCGGCCAGGCGGTCGGTGAGCACCAGGCCGCGGTCCTCCAGCAGCAGCTGGCGCCGCTGCACGTCGATCACGCGGTAGAGCTCGGCGCGCGGCGCGTAGCCGCGGATCAGTCCGCGCTCGTGGCGCGGGCCGTGGCTGAAGTTCACGGGCACGAAGCGCGTGGACTCCACGCCCAGCACGCCCGGCAGCCGCGCCAGCTCCAGCCGCACGGCGTCGTCCACCGCGTCGTTCATCCACACCGTCACGTCGCCGCGCAGCGACAGCGTGAACTGCGTGTCCACCACCTCGTCGATGGCGTCGCGCAGGAAGTTGCCCATGATGGTGATGGCCACCGCCGCGGCGATGCCGCCGATGGACAGCGCCGTGCGCAGCGGCCGGCGCTCCATGTTGCGCAACACCATGCGCAGCGCCGGCGCCAGGCGGCGCACGCCCAGCCGCTCCAGCAGCGTGGGCCGGTAGCGCCCGGGCGCGGGCGGACGCATGGCCTCGGCCGGCGCCAGCCGCACCGTGGCCAGGATCGCCCCCAGCGTGCCCAGCACCGCGGTGGCGGCGGTGATGCCCGCGGCCACCGCCAGCAGCCCCGGCGCCACGCGGTGCTCGAAGCGCGGGAAGCGCAGGAACTCCGCGTACAGCCCGGTGAGCTGGCCGCCCAGCCACTGGCCCAGCGCCAGCCCCAGCAGCAGCCCCAGCGCCACGATCAGCAGCACCAGCTTCAGGTAGTGCAGCGCGATGGCGGCGTCCGGGTAGCCCAGCGCCTTGAGCGCGGCGATCTGCTCGCGCTGCGTGCCCACCAGGCGCGAGACCACGACGTTGAGCAGGAAGGCCGCCACGCCCAGGAAGATCGCCGGCAGCACGGTGCCGATGACGCGCTGCGACTTGATCTCGTTGTCCAGCATCACGTGCGAGCCCTGGTCGGCGCGGCCGTGCACGTCGCGCCCGCCGTAAGGCGCCAGGCGCTGCTGCAGCGCGGCGATCACCGCGGGCTCGGACGCGCCGGGCGCCAGCCGCACGCGCACCTGGTTGAAGGCGCCGCGCAGGTCGTAGGCGGCCTCCAGCACCTCGCGGTCGATCCAGAACACGCCGTAGCCGCGCTGATCGGGCATGCCCCACAGCCCGGCAAAGATGAACTCCGGCGACAGCGCGGTGCCGACGATGCGCAGCTGGCGCTGGCGCCCGTTCACCAGCACGCCCACGGTGTCGCCGAATTTCAACTGGCGCACCTGCGCGAAGGCCTCGGACACCAGCGCGGGAATGGCATCGTCCCGCGCCGCGCCGCCCTCGGCCTGCAGCGGCTGCCCGGCGCTGACGGTGACGCGGTTCAGGCGCTGCGGCGCGCGCAGGTCCAGCCCGATGAGCTGGCCGATCACGGGATCGGGCGAGCCGGGAATGGTCACGCGCACCATGGCCTCGACGCCGGTCTGCACCTCGGCCACGCCGGGCAGCGCGCGCAGGCTCTCCTGCAGCCCTTCGGGCGCGCGCTTGAGGCCGGCGAACACGTCGGCGAAGCGCCCTTCGGCGTAGTAGCCGTCGCGGGCCCAGGCCAGCGAGTCCACCGCCGACAGGCTGGTGAGGAAGCCTCCCACGCCGCTGGCCACCACCAGCGCGATGGTCAGCGCCTGCGACCACATCAGCCGCAGGTCGCGCAGGAGCTTCACGTCGAGCGCCTTCATGCCGCGCCCCGCTCACCAGACCAGTGCCGAGGCCGGCAGCTTGCGCGTGTTCACCTCCACGCGCTGCAGCCGTCCGTCGCCCATGTGCAGCACGCGGTCGGCCATGGCGGCGATGGCGGCGTTGTGCGTGATGACGATGGTGGTGGTGCCGGTGTCGCGGTGCACGCCGCCGATGACCTCCAGCACCAGCTTGCCGGTGTGCACGTCCAGCGCGCCGGTGGGCTCGTCGCACAGCAGCACCTCGGGACGCTTGGCGATGGCGCGCGCGATGGCCACGCGCTGCTGCTCGCCGCCGGAGAGCTGCGCCGGGAAGTGGTCGCGCCGCGGCGTCAGGCCCACGCGGTCCACCGCCTCGTCCACGGACATGGGCCGCTCGGCGATGTCGGTCACCAGCGCCACGTTCTCGCGCACCGTGAGGCTGGGGATGAGGTTGTAGAACTGGAACACGAAGCCCACGTGGCGGCGCCGGTACTCGGTGAGCGTGGCTTCGTCGGCGCGCGCCAGGTCCAGGTCGCCGAAGCGCAGTTCGCCGGCGCTGGGCACGTCCAGCCCGCCCAGGATGTTGAGCAGCGTGGACTTGCCGCTGCCCGAGGGGCCCAGCAGCACGATGAACTCGCCGCGGCGGACGTCCAGGTCCACATCCCGCAGCGCGCGCACCTCGGCGGCGCCGCTGCCGTAGGTCTTGCTCAGGCCGCGCGCGTGGAACAGCGGCGCTTCGGCCGCCGTGGCTGCGGGGATCGCGGCAGCGGCAGGGGCCGTTCCCGGCGGCCCGGACGTGAAGGCGGTGGCAGGCACGAACGCATCTTTGCCCCTGGATTCACGGCGCGGCTTGACGCGGCTCAAGCGACAGGCAGACCCGTGTCAGCTTCAGTGCTGTCCCAGCAAACCCAGCGCGCTATCGCATCCTGTGGGCCAAGACGCTTCGCACCGCGCCTCATCATCCCCGCGCAGGCGCACTGGGCATCGGCCCCGCGGCGCCTCAGGAGAAGGCGCGCCGCCAGCCTCCGAGCAGCCCCGCGACCACCAGCGCCAGGACATACAGCGCATCCGGTTCGGGGGCCGCGCCTTGCGGCGCCGCCTCGGCCGCGCTCGGGGCGGGGTTCGGTGCCTGGGACAGGCTCGGCGGCGGCAGGTCCGCGGGGGCCTGGATCGCGATGCGCGGCGCCGTGGCCGCGGCGGCCG
>Ga0065721_10008587_pt1 | contig 14611 bp, 12 predicted proteins | sample Mesricmetagenome_FD_59108 | JGI IMG/M metagenome (GOLD analysis project Ga0065721, IMG submission 59108) | Mesophilic microbial community from rice straw/compost enrichment Sample: eDNA_1 v2 (version 2) | ecosystem: Engineered > Solid waste > Grass > Composting > Bioreactor | place: USA: Davis... | reverse complement strand
GCGGATCGAGATCAGGCGCTGGTTGGCACCGAAGGAATGAATGGAGGACGCCTCCGGCTGCAGCGTCTCGACGATCGCCGTCAGCGGGACGACCAGCGTCTGGCCGGCAACNGTCACNACCATCCCGTCAAGCACCGCGAGCGTCAGCGGCAGGCTCATCGTGAACGTGGAACCGTGACCCGGACGGGAGGAGATCGANATCCGTCCGCCGAGCGCCTGGATGGAGCGCTTGACCACGTCCATGCCGACGCCGCGGCCGGAGATGTCGGAGATCTTGTCGGCGGTCGAGAAACCCGGAGCGAAGATGAGGTTGTCGATCTCCTCGTCGGTCAGGTTGGCGTCGGCCGCGATCAGATCGTTGTCGATCGCCTTCTGCCGGACCCGTTCGCGGTTGATGCCGGCGCCGTCATCCACCAGCTCGATGACGATGCGGCCCGACCGATGCTTTGCGGTCAGCTTGATCGTGCCTTCCGGATCCTTGCCGGCAGCTTCGCGCTTTTCCGGCGTCTCGATGCCGTGGTCGACGGCGTTGCGGATCATGTGGGTGAGCGGCTCGGCCAGCTTGTCGATGACCGTCTTGTCGACTTCCGTGTTCTCGCCTTCGGTGACGAGGCGGATCGACTTGCCGACCATGTCGGCGACTTCGCGGACGATACGCGACATGCGCTGGAAGACCGGCTTCACCGGCTGGGCACGGATCGCCATGACCGAATCCTGGATCTCCCGGGTAAGCTGCTGCAGCTCTTCGAGGCCCATGTTGATGGAGGAGGTGCCGGTCGTATCGTTTTCGATGACGCTCTGGGAGAGCATCGCTTGGTTGATCACGAGCTCGCCGACGAGGTTGATCAGGCGGTCGACGCGGTCGAGATCGACGCGGATCGTCTGGCCGGCAGCAGCGGCGGCGGCGGCATTCTGGGCTGCGGCAGAGGCAGCGGCCGATTCCTTCTTTTCGACGCGAGCGGCAGCGGCGGCCATCTTCGAGACGGAGGTGACGGTTTCTGCCGCGGCTACGGCTTCGGCCGCCGCGGTCGCAGGAGGAGCCGCCGCCTCCGAAACTGCATCCCCTTCGTCCAGCGCCGAGAGGTCGAACGGCACGGGGATCATCGGCAGGTCGTCGTCGGAGGCCGATGCTTCCTGCGCCTTGATCTCCAGATCACAGTCCCATTCGGCGAATTCGAACACGGCACGGATGTCGTCTTCCGACTTTGCCGTGGTGAGCTGAATGGTCCAGCCGAAATAGGCCTCCTCCGGATCCATCTTGTCGAATGCGGGAAGGGAATCGGCGTCACAGTTGATGCTCATTTCGCCGATGCGGGACAGATCGCGCAGCAGCAGAGCCGCCTCGTTGCCCTTCGTGTACAGCTCGCGGCGCGGGCGGAAGGAGATCTCGTATGTCTGGGTATCGTCGACAGCCTCGCCCTCGTCGAAGGAATCGAACGAGAAGGGGATCGGCTGGAAGCCGCTTTCATCGGTGGACGCCGGCGCCGGGGCGGCTGCAGCAGGCGCGGGCTCNGGCGCCTTGGCGGCCGGGGTGGGCGCCTCACCGTTCGCAAGCGCTTCGAGTTCCTTCACGAGCGACCGGCTGCGGGCTTCGTCCACGTAGCCACCGTCACGCGCCGCATTGGTCAGATCGGCCAGAACGTCGGCCGACTTCAGCATGACCTTCAGGACATCCTGCGTCGGCTCCAGCCTGTTGGAGCGGACGCAATCCAACGTCGTCTCGAACACGTGCGCGAACGCCACGAGATCATCGAGGCCGAACGCACCGGCACCGCCCTTGATGGAATGAACGGCGCGGAAGACGGCGTTCACCGTCTCGGGATCGCGATCTCCGTCGTTGAGCTTCAGAAGCCCCGATTCCAGTTCCGCGAGCTGCTCCTCGCATTCCTGGAAGAAGATCTCTTTAATTTCGTTCATATCCATCGGAGGAAATCCTGATCAGGCTGTTGTTTCAGGCTGTGACGCGCTCGATCGCATCGATGAGCTTGGCCGGGTCGAACGGCTTTACGATCCACCCCGTCGCGCCGGCCTGGCGGGCACGGTTCTTCTTGTCTGCATCGCTCTCCGTCGTCAGAACGAGGATGGGAACAGCGCGGTACTTCTCGTTACGGCGGACACCTTCGATGAAGCCGAAGCCGTCGAGGCGCGGCATATTGATGTCGGTGACGATGACATCCGGATTGGCGTCTTCCAGGACTTCCAGCCCCTCGACCCCATCCTCGGCCTGGACCGTCTCGAAGCCGGCGTTGTTGAGCGTCACCAGGAGCATGTTCCGGATCGTCCGGGAATCATCCACCGTCAGCACTTTTTTCTTCATGATTTCAGTTCTCCTTGGCCGTCAGCTGGTTGGGATCGAGGCCGATGAGTTGCAGGGTCTTTTCAAATGCGTCGGATGCCTTCTCCACGACGAACGCCTTCTTGTCGGCCTGCCAGGCACGGGCAGCCGATACGATGATCTGGACGCATTGAGCGCCCAGGCGTTCGACTTGCGACGCATCGATCTTGAGGTCGCGGCCGCGAAGCTCCGTCAGCTTGCCATGCAAGACAGAGGCCTCGTTCAGGTCCAGGACCGGGGATAGCGTCAAACTCTCCTGGGCAGCTTTCTTGCTCGCCATCAGTTCATTCCTTGTCTCTTGGAAAACAGAATTTCTTCATGTTCGGCGCATGCATCCTCGATCCCCAGCGGCAGCGCCGCCACGGGACGCGGAAGCTGCGGCGGGTTTGCCTTCGGCCGATCTGCGTGGTAGCGGACCTGCCGTTCGATACGGAACTCGCGAACGGTCCGGCCCAGCTCGAGGATGACCGTGTGGAGGTCGTCGGCCTCGGACCCGACCGCCTGCGCCCGCCCGGCGGTCGCACCGATCTCGCTGCCCACCTGGGTGAGCCCGGCAGAGACGTTCTCCAGGACGCCGACATTCTCGTCCGCGCGGGTGGCGATACCGGCGATCGCATCGTTGATCTCGGAGACCTGCCTGACGATTCCACCGATCGCCTCCTGCGTGCGGTGCACCATCTCCACTCCGGCGTCGACCTGGGTCTTCGTCGTGCCGACCAGCGACTTGATCTCGCGGGCGGCATCCGCCGAACGCTGCGCAAGGGCGCGCACTTCCTGTGCCACCACCGCAAAGCCTCGCCCGGTCTCACCGGCCCGCGCAGCCTCGATTCCGGCATTGAGGGCCAGAAGGTTGGTCTGGAAGGCGATCTCGTCGATGACGCCAATGATCTGGCCGATCTTTTCGGCGGAGTTCTCGATGTCAGCCATGGCATTGATGGCCCGCCCGACCGCTTCACCGCTTTCCTCGACGGTGCCGCGCGTCATGGCGGCGACCTTTGCCGCCTCAGCTGTTTCGGCAGCGCCGGCCCGCAGCCTGCCGACCAACTCTTCGAGTTCGTGTGCCGCGCAACGGACGCGGGTCGACTGATCGTCCGCCTCTTCGGCCAGGGTTATGGCCTGAGCCGCCAGCGCCGCGGAGGCTGTCACGGCACGGCTTCCGCAATCGTGAGCGGAGACGAGAGAGCCACGCATGCTTTCGATCGCCTGGCTCAGGATAGAGGCCATTTCGGCATAGGCTTCGGGAACGTCGTCCGGCAGACAGGCCGTCAGATCGCGCTCGGCAAGGGAGCGGAGAACATCCGAGAGCAGCTTGACCACCTCGTTGCGGTCCTCCTGGCGCTGCTCTTCGAGGGCGCGGTGGTGCTTCTGGCGAAGTTCGTTGAAGCGCAGCGAGACGGCGATCTCCACGTCGACCATCACGAGCCGTACGAGCGCGGCGGCGATTTCCGAAACCTCGGGGGAGCCGCGACGGCCGAACCCCAGGAGCCTGCTGCGTCCCTCTTCCGCGAGCAGTCCCTTGAGCAGATGCTCCAGGATGACGGCATGGCCGGCGATGTGCCATCTCGGATCGAGGCCCATGCGGCTTTCGCTGTCGGAAAGGACTTTCACGCGTTCGGCATAGAGGGCATCGAACCGGGCGTCCGTGAGAACGCTCCAGTGGGATGACTGGAGATCGTGCAGGCGTTCGATCTGCTGTTCGCTGGCGAAGATGCGGGCCGAATCCGGATAGGACTGATAGCGGTGGAAGAGGTCGCGCAGGCCCGCCTTGACGGCCGGCTCCAGTTGCGGCCGATGGCGGCGCAGCAGATCGCAAGAGGTCTCGTCAAGACCGGCGAATGCCAGCCTTTCCGCAAGGCTTCCCGCCTGTCCTCTTCGCGACTGATCGGATCGCGTCTCGTGCCCCAACTGCGTCCCCAAAACCTGTTACACCCCGATAAGGGTCGAGTGCGAAATCGCCCGAGATTACAGACGCACCCGCCGAGGCCCGCAGAACAGGCGCCAGCCCGTTAGCCGGCGGCACAGACAACACGGTCACCGCAGTCGTTGTGGTTGTGATCTTGAGCGGATACCGGGTCGAGACCGGTACGGCAGGGCGGCTTCATGCCTGTTGGGAATGCTGGTTACCCATTTTGCCGTGGTGTCTAATATGTATGGTTAATTCCTTGCCTGAAGGTTAAGAACACCCGAACCTGTCCCAGTTTGTGCACTGCATCGCTGCATCGACAGGTGGGCGACGGACCGCGGCGCTCAGATATCGTCATCTCGGCGGCGAGGCTCGAGCGGGAAGCGCCGGCTGAGGTGGACGGAACCCTTCAGCCCAAATCTCCAGGGCATGTCGACCGCCTTGGTTATGCCGATCCGTTTGCCCGTGACGATGCTGCCGGGTATCTGCGCGGATACCAGGCGGAAGGGCGGATGGAGCAGGCTCAGACCGTCATGTTCTCCGGTGATGCCGAGCGCCTGGCAGACGCGCCCGGGCCCAGAGCACAGCAGATGCAGTTCGTGCCGCCCTCGGCGCGCCTGCATTTCCGCTATCCCCTCGACCGGCTCCAGTGCCCTGATGAGGACCGCACTGCCCGGCTGGCAGACGACATTGAGGCACCAGTGGATGCCATAGGACCGGTAGACATAGGCGTGGCCGGAGGGACCGAACATCGAGCGGTTGCGGGGCGTCTGGCCGCGATAGCTGTGGGAGGCCGGATCGTCCGCCGCATAGGCCTCGGTCTCCACCACGACCCCACCGACGCCGCCGAATAGAAGCTCCGCGCCGATCAGATTCTTCGCCACCTCGACCGCGGGACGATCGAAAACACTATGCTGGACGTCCATCTGTTCCATAAGACGCTACGGCTGCCGCCACACAAGGGAAATGGTAGGAGGAGCGACGCTGTAAGCATCCATCAAGGAACCGGACTCCATCACGAATCTCCGGCAGCCCGTTTTTGCAGGACCATCCCTGAAGATCATAGCTGTGCAGCCTGGCGCCCTTCGCGACCGCTCTCCGCATGGTGAGCCCTCTTCTGCTCATACATGGCGCGGTCGGCGCGCCTGATCATCGCTTCGATGGTTTCCCCGTCCTGGCTGGTGGCGCTGCCAAGCGAGACGCTGAGGGGTGCCGGCGAATAGAACTGATTGTTGATCCTCAACAATTCATAGATGGTCTCGATCATGGCAGCCGCCGCCTGCTGGTCACTGCCCGGCATCAGCAGGGCGAATTCATCTCCACCGATCCGGGCGGCGGTGTTCGGCGCCGCGACGACACCGTTCAAGACTTCCCCCATCCTGCGAAGAAGCCCGTCNCCGGCATCGTGGCCGAGNTGGTCGTTGGCCTCCTTGAGCCCGTTGAGNTCAAGGATGATTGCCGAGACGGGCCGAAGCGACTTGCGCTCCANCCGGTTCAGNTCCTCCATATAGAAGGCCCGGTTGTGGAGACGTGTCAGGACGTCGTGCTTTCCGAGATATTCGAGATAGGCCTCCGCCTTCTTGCGGGNGGTGATATCGGTGAGGGCGACCTGCACCAGCGACCAGTCCTGTTCGTGGCCGGGAAAGACAGAGAATTGCAGCAGGAGATGCCGCTCGGAACCGTCCAACGCGTAGTTGACGACCTCGCGATGATGGAACAGCCGGCCGTGCCACAGGTCCATGAGTTGCTCCCTGAACGGCTTTTCCATGGCATCCCTGAAGATGTCGTTCAGATGACGCAGGAGCGTGTTCCGGTCCGGCGCGACGAAGAGGTCGAGCGTCGCCTGGTTGACGTCGATGACACGGATCTCGCTCATGCATTGGCGGACGAACTCGGGATGGACATCCATGAAGACACGAAGATCCTCGATCCCGCAGGCGCGGACATCGTCCATCAGCGTCTTGATCGTGCTGAAATCCTCCATCCAGAGCGAGACCGGCGAATGCTCGAACATCGCCTGTGCATAAGCCCGGCGCTCCTGCTCCTGACGTCTTGCGTCCTCCCGCTCCGTCACGTTTTCCGTCGTGAGAAGGACGCGCTCCAGCGACCGCTCGTACCCCGGAAGAACGGCGCCTCGGAGCTGGATGTCCAAACGCTCACCCTTCAGCGTGTAGTTGACCGTGCTGCTGGCGAATTCCGTTTTGCCGCTCCACAGAGCGGTGAGTTCGTTGACGTGGCTTTCCAGCATGTCGTCGCGGAAGATCCTGGATAGATTTCCCACCAGTTCCGCATGATCGGCAGCCTGGAACACATCGAGCGTCTTCGGATTGACCTTCAGGACCCGAATTCGCTGGGAGCACATCGCAACCCGGCTCAGGTCGGCCAACAGATAGGAACGCAGATCGTCGACGCCCTGCCTGCGCCATTCGGAAAACAGCGCCTGGACTTCGCTGAAGTCCTCGAGCCACATGGCGATGGGCGCCAGCTCGAAGATGCTGTCGGTATCGATCGCGGCGCTCATCATGCCATCCGTAAGTCAGTCGAGGTTCAGTAACGCGTTACCCCAGATCAGAAAATATTCGCGATGATTCGTAAACCGTCGATTTGCGCCGGGAAGCCGGCCCCGCAGTTGCGGGGGTATCATCATCGATATTCGACGCTCAGGCTGAACCGTCGGCTGCTGGGCGTAAGCTTCTGGAGACCCACTCGACAGGTCAGGATGAAAGACTGGTTCGGCCCCCGCCTTTGTACGGTTGGCGAGGGCGCACGGTTTCCGTTTGGCATGCATTCGTTCGTAGATGCGTCCTTGAGAAAGAACGCGGCNCTTTGCTGGTCCATCACGACCGATCGCTCGTGATTATTCTGCCGCGATGGCAGTGCCACGGTCATTGATCGCCATCAGCCTGCGGGCGCGTTCGAGGCTTTCCGGCTGTTCTGCACGGTAGCGGGCGCCAATCTCCATCATGGCGACCGTGCCCGGCAGAAACTGGAGTTCGCCAAAGATGTCCTCCCAGTCGATGTCGCCCCAGCCGAGCGGCATGTGCAGATCGCCGATGCCCATGGCAGTGTTCTCCTGCGGGTGGAAGCCGCGATAGAAGCCCTGGGGGCGTCCGAAGCTGTCATGGAGGTGCAGATGTCCGGCGACGGGCGCCATGGCGGCGATCTGCTCGCGGAAGTTCAAGCCGCGATAGGTCGATTCGATATAAGCATGGCTGAAATCGATGAGGGCCACGACGTTGGGGTGATTGACTGCCTTTACGGTTTCGGCGACCTNCGCCGGCGTCTGGCGATACTGGCCGGGCTCNGTCGTGAAGATGTTCTCCAGCGCNATGCGGACACCGTAAGGCNTGGCGAATTCGGCGAGTTCCAGAAGGGCTTCCCGCTCGCGTCCGTCGGCTGCCTCACGGTCGAAGATCTGCTCGGCACGCAGGCAGCCGCCGTGCTGCACGAGAATGCGTGCGTCTACCCTGTCGCAGAGCTCGATCAGCGCCTTGGCCGCGTCGATCTGATAGCGGCAGGTGACCGGATCCATGAAGTTCGATGAGACGAGGCCATGAACTGTATAGCGGAAGTCGAACTGGCGGGTCAGGGCCACGAGGCGTTCGGCGCGTTCCTTGATGATGCGGCCGCCGGCGATCAGGTCGAGGGTGGTAAGTCCCAGCTCGACAGTATCGACGCCGATATCGGCCAGTGCGCGAAGGTCGGCTTCGAAGCTTTGCAGTTCGCCATTGGTGGAGCCGGCATTGAAGCCGGTCGCGATGATATTGCTCATTTGGTGCTCCAGGTGCTGGTGAAGGATGGATCGTTCAGGCAGCCGATGAGAAAGCATCGCGCAGCTTGAGGGCGAGGTCGGGGCTGTCGGAGGTCAGATGGCCGATATCGCGCTCCAGCCACTTCCCGATCAGTGCTTCGTCATTGAGTGTCCAGACGCAGAGACGGTCGAGCGGCAGGAGATCAGTGACCAGCGCCCACTCGGCTTCCATCAGGTCATGATGGATGGCGACGATGTCGACCAGGCCATCGACGCGCTCAATGAACGTCCTGAGACCACCCTGCTTCTCCGCCCAGACGGCGTTGACCGAGACGAGGCGTGCGATGTCGGGAGCGACGCTCCGGCATTCTTCGAGCACGGAGACGTCAAACGAGGTCAGGTAACTGCGGCCGGCAAGGCCGCGGGCCGAAAGCTCGCTGGCGACCTTATCGACGATGCCCGGATAGGGCGCACCGGTCTCGTCGCTCTTCAGCTCGACATGCAGCGGCAGGCCTTCGACGGCGCCGAGGATATCGAGCACCTCGCCGAGCGTCGGGATGGCTTCGTCTTTGCCCTTGAGCCTGGTGCTGCGGCGAGCTTCGGGCGGAAGCCGCCTTACCGGTCCCTCCCCCTCGGTGGTACGGTTGAGCGTCGCATCATGGATAACGATGAGTTCGCCGGAATCGGTCAGGTGCACGTCAAACTCGACTGCATCGACGTCGAGGTCGAGCACCTTGCGGAAGCCCGTCAGCGAGTTTTCGGGCCAGAGATTGCGGGCGCCGCGATGGCCGGTGATCAGCGTCATAAACGTGTCCTGAGGAGCTTGTGTTCGAAGGGTTAGCGAATAGTTGGGTCGAGCTTGTCGCGCAGCCAGTCGCCGACCAGCGAGATCGACAGCGTCGTGAGCATGATGACGAGGGCGGGGGCGAGCATGATCCAGGGCGCCCGTGTCAGGTATTCGCGGCCGAAACCCACCATGTTGCCGAGGCTGGTCTCCGGCGGCTGCACGCCGAGCCCCAGGAAGGACAACCCGCTCTCCATGAGGATGATCTCCGGAAACGTCAGCGTCATAGAGACGATCAGAGTCGAAGCAACATTCGGCAGGATGTGGCGGAAGTAGACCCTGAACGGCGTCGCGCCGAGCTGCACCACAGCGGAGGCGTAGCCTTGCGCACTTGCCGAGATGGCAAGGCCTCTGGCGATTCGAGCGTAGCGCTCCCAGCCGTAGAAACCCATAAGGCAGACGATCAGCACCATGGACGAGCCGAAGAATGCAAGCACGGCNAGNGACATGATCAGAAAAGGGAGGGCTGCCTGGAAGTCTGCCAGNACAAGGACCACGTGCTCCACGACGCCNCGGAATTTCGCTGCGGCAAAGCCGAGTGCCGTCCCGAAGATTGCCGAGATNATCGTCGCACTGAAGGCGATGACGAGCGAGACGCGCACNGACTGNATGAGGCGCGCCAGAACGTCCCGGCCGAGTTCGTCCGTCCCGAGCCAATGCTTCGGGTTGCCGGGCTCCGACAGACGGTTGGTCAGGTCCATCGCGGTGATGCCGTAAGGGCGCAACTGGTCGGCGAAGAGGGCGACGAGCACCATAGCCGCGAGCCACAGGATGCCGAGGCCGATGGAAAGGGGAACGTGACGGCGAAGCGTCGAGATCAGGCCAGGCTTCCGGCTTCTGCCGGCATGTGTATGGACGATGTCTGCCATGGTCATGCTTGTCTTCCTAGTGCGCGGTTTGACNNCGCAGNCGCGGGTCCAGCCAGCCGTAGAAGAGATCGACGACGAGATTCGAGAGNACCATGGTTGCCGCGATCATCAGCAGGATGCANTGGACGACGGCGAGATCCCGATTGCTGACCGAGACCACCAGCAGGCGGCCGATGCCGGGCCAGGAGAAGATCGATTCTACCACCACCGCACCGGCGATCAGCGAGCCCACCATGAAGCCGACGATGGTGACGATCGGCACGGCGGCGTTGGGCAGGGCATGGTTCCATACCACGTCCGACCATTTCACCCCCTTGGCGGAAGCCGTGCGGATATAGGGCTGGCCCATCACTTCGATCATCGCGCTGCGCGAGAAGCGTGCGAGGATCCCGATCCCGCCGATGCTCATGGTGATCGTCGGAAGGAGACCGTGAAGCCATGTATCCTGGCCGCCTGATGGAAGAATGCCCAGAATGACGGAGAAGATGAGCACCAGAAGCAGACCCATGACGAAAGAGGGAATGGTGAAGCCCAGGATCGCCAGGAGGATGACGCTGCGATCGATAGCGCTCTGGCGATGGAGCGCAGCATAGACGCCGGCGGGTAGGCCGATGAGCAGCTTGAGGAGCAGGGCCGGGATCGTCAGTTGCAGCGTGGCGGGAATGCGTTCCAGCACGAGCCGCAGGGCCGACTCCTTGTCACGCATGGAGACGCCGAAATCGCCCGTGAAGATAGACTTGATATAGGCGAGGTACTGGATCCAGAGCGGCTGATCGAGGCCCCATGCCGCACGGAAGGCGTCGACCGCGTCCTGCGGCACATCGGGGCCGAGCATCACCTGGGCCGGATCGCCGGACATTCGCAAGACAACGAAGGCGAATGTGACCACAGCCAGGATCGTGATGAGAGCGCGCAGCAGACGGGTAAAGGCGAAGCGGATCATCAACATTCCTCAAGCGGCCACGGGTGTCGCGGTGCCCTCGATCCGGTGACAGGCGACGGTTCGATCGCTGCCGGTGCTGGCGAGAGCAGGCATGGTGGTGCGGCAGACATCGGCCGCGAGCGGGCAGCGTGGATGGAAGGCGCAACCCGAGGGGCGGTCGGCCGGGTTCGGCGGCTCACCCTGCAGGATCATGCGGCGGCTCAGGGGCTGGCCTGGAACAGGCACGCTGGAGACCAGCGCCTGTGTATAAGGGTGGCGCGGTGAGGCGAAGATCACNTCGGAGGAAGCTTCCTCCACGATCCGGCCGAGATACATGACTGCGACGCGATCGGCGACGTTNCGCACAACCTTCAGGTCGTGGCTGATGAAGACCATGGCGATCTTNAGCTCGTCTTGCAGGTCGCGCAGCATGTTGACCACCTGCGCCTGGATCGAGACATCGAGCGCAGAGACCGGCTCGTCGCAGACGATCAGCCTCGGGCTGGACGCAAGCGCCCTCGCGATGACGGCTCTTTGGCGCTGTCCGCCGGAAAGCTCGTGCGGATAGCGGTTCGCCTGGTCCGGGCGTAGCCCGACGGCTGCCATGAGCGCCTCGACGCGCCCCGACCGCTCGTCCCTGTCGAGAAGTTCATGGATGTCCAGCGGCTCCCGGATCTGGGTTGCGATGGTGAGCCGCCGGTCGAGGGCTGCCAACGGATCCTGATAAACGAGCTGCATCTTTGCCCGCGACGCACGCCATTCGGCGGTGCCGAATACCGGCATCGGCTTGCCTTCGAAGGTAACCGTCCCGGCCTGCGCCGGATCGATGCCGAGCAGCATGCGGCCGAGGGTCGACTTGCCGGAACCGGATTCGCCGACGATGCCAAGGGTTTCACCGGGCAGGACCGCGAGCGAAACCCCGTCCACGGCACGCACGGGTGTTATCTTTCCAAACAGCCCGCGCCGCATTTCATAGACGCGTGTCAGACCCTCGGCCTTGATGAGCGGGGCGGCCACTTAAACCCCCTCCAGCATCTTCTGGCGGACGGGTGTGGCGCGGGCAATCGGCACGGGATTGAAGCATGCCAGCCGCCGGCCATCCTCGAGCGTATCAAGCCCCGGCCGCTGAAAATCGCAGACGGTCGCGGCATGGGCACAGCGCGGCGCGAAGGCGCAGCCGGCCGTCAGGTGTTGCGGAGGCGGAACGGTTCCCGGAATGGGGATCAGCCGGTTGCGCGGCCCGTCAAGATGGGGGATCGCGTCGAAGAGGCCACGGGTATAGGGATGGCGGGGTTCGGTGAAGAGCTGTCCGATCGAACCCTGCTCGACGATGCGGCCGGCATACATGACGCATACCCGGTCGCATACCTGCGAGACAGCGCCGAGATCATGGCTGATGAACACGGTCGCCATGCCGGTCTCGGCGCGGAGCTGAACGAGAAGGTCGAGAATCTGAGCCTGGATGGTCGCGTCGAGCGCAGTCGTCGGCTCATCGGCGATCAGCAGGTCAGGCTCGCCCGCGAGCGCCATGGCAATCATCAGCCGCTGGCATTGGCCGCCGGAAAATTCATGGGGGTAGAGATCGAAGCGGCGGCGGGCATCGGGAATGCCGACCATGTCCATCAGCCGCAACGCCTCGGCCCTGGCGGTCTCACCTCTAAGGCCGCGATGAAGAACCAATGCTTCGGTGATCTGCCGGCCGATGCGCTGAACCGGGTTGAGAGAACTCGATGGATCCTGGAAGATCATCGCGATGCGACCGCCGCGCACGCTTTCCAGCACTTGACGCGAGGCCCCACAGAGCTCGCTTCCCTCAATGCGAACCGAGCCGGACACTGTCGCCTTACCCGGCAGAAGGCCGAGCGCCGCAAGCCAGGTGACGGACTTGCCGCAACCGGATTCGCCGACAAGTCCGAGCGCCTCGCCACGACCAACGGTCAGGTCGATGCCATGCAGCACCGGCNCGCCATCGAAGGCGACCNTCAGGTCGCGGATTTCCACGAGATCTGGGGACATTNCGTTCTCCTTCTTCAAGGCCTGATCGCAGGCCAGGTCCTCTGGCCGCCACGGTTTCTGGAAGGGAAGTCCGGCGGGCATGCCCGCCGGATCGAACGGAACCTCGTTACATGGTCCAGTTGTTGGAGCGNAAGTCCATGGCGAAGGCGGGCGCTGCCTTCCACTTCAGGGAGGANTTCATGCCGGTGAACACGGCATTCTGGTGCAGGACCTGGTATGCCGGGTCTTCGCGCTCGCAGATTTCCAGCATCCGGGCATAGGCCTTTTTGCGAACCGCCCGATCGGTGGAGGTTTCCAGCACGACGGACAGTTCGTTCATCTCCGCGTTCGCCCAGTCCTTCTTCTGCTGCATCTCGCCGTTGGGCCCGAACTGCGTAACCATCGGAGTGACGGGATCGTTGATGTTCGCCGAGGCCGACCAGTCGCGCACGCCCTTGATGCCTTCCGGATCGTGGATCTGCGCCCAGTTTTCCTTCATCTGGATCTCGACGTTGAGGCCCACCTGCTTCCACATCTCGACCATGATCTGGCCGTTGGCGGTCTGGTTCGTGTAATAGTTGTTGAGCAGGCGGAAAGGGATCGCATCGCCCTTGTAGTTGGCCTGCTTCAGGAGGTCGCGCGCCAGGTCCGGATTGTATTCCGGCGCCTGCCAGCCGTCGATGAACATGTCTGTCGTCTTGAAGATGTCGAACTGCAGGCCTGCCGGGACCACAGTCTGNCCTCCCCACAGTGCATCGACNATCGCCTTACGGTCGATGGCATGGGTCATTGCNCGACGCACCAGCGGATCGGCTAGGATCTCGTTCTGGGTATTGAACACCGATATGCGGTGNTTGAGGATGGTNGAACCCTGGACTTCGAAGCCCGACGCAGCCTGAACGGTGGCGATCTGGTCCGGCGGCAGGTCGCAGGCAAAGTCGTACTCGCCCGACAGCAAGCCGTTGACGCGCGAAGCAACTTCCGGGACTTCGATGAATCGGATTTCCTCCAGCGGAGGACGCCCACCCCAGTAGTCATCGAAGGCGACCAGCGTCAGCGAGACGTCCGGCTTGTATTCACCGACCATGTAGGGGCCGGTGGTGATCGGTTTGCGGGCCCAATCTGTATAGGAGGCGGCTTCATCCCAGGCGCGACGGTTCGCGATCTGGCTGCCATAGGCGTAGAGGCGGCCTTCGAGGGTGACGTCCGGTGTCGTGTTGTGGAAACGGACCGTATATTTGTCGACGGCCTCGACGCCGGCGAGTGCCGGCCACAGGCGGCGGCCGATGCCGGGGACGGACGCAGGCAGCTCCTTGGCCGTCGCCGGCTTGTGGTCATCCGCGAAGATCGTCTTCCCGCCCTTCGGTTCGGTATCACCGAACACGCGCTCCCTGGAGAAGGAGAACACGACGTCTTCGGCCGTCAGTTCGTCACCATTGTGGAACTTGACGCCCTGGCGCAGCTTCAGTTCCAGCGTCTTGTCGTCAAGGCGTTTCCATTCGGTGGCGAGGCCGGCGACCGGGCCTTGATTGCCCATCCAGTCACGCAGGATGAGGCCTTCCCAGAGGTTCGGGAAGAAGACGCGCTCGCCTACGTTCGACTGCTCGTTCCAGACGCAGAGCGTGTTGTTGTTTGTGATCTTCTGCACCGCGATCGTCACCGACGGGCGCTTGCCCTGGGCGAAGGTCATGCGTGGCAGGATAAGGCTGCCTGTGGCGGCGCCGATCAGGCCGAGGGCGCTGCGTCGATTGATGGAAAGCATCGATAACCTCCTGGGGGTTCGGACAACTCGAGAAGCGAAGCTTCTCCTGCGCGTTTCGAGTGTCGGTTTGTTAATAGGTTCGTGAATTTTCCATGACGCATCGCGGCGACCGCGACGCCCGTTTGCTCAGGCAGGCACTCGCAGTTTCGCCGCATCGCGCTCATCCGAGGGAGAATCGGCGAGAAGCGCGTCGAATGCTCGCCGGAGTCCGGCCGCCCCGGTTACAGCCA
>Ga0065721_10051463_pt1 | contig 14614 bp, 16 predicted proteins | sample Mesricmetagenome_FD_59108 | JGI IMG/M metagenome (GOLD analysis project Ga0065721, IMG submission 59108) | Mesophilic microbial community from rice straw/compost enrichment Sample: eDNA_1 v2 (version 2) | ecosystem: Engineered > Solid waste > Grass > Composting > Bioreactor | place: USA: Davis... | reverse complement strand
CATCCGCAACTTCGGCCAGAAGTCGGTGGACGAGGTGCGCGACAAGCTGACGGAGATGGGCCTGTCGCTCAAGGACAGCGTCCCCGGCTTCGACGGCGCGCACTTCTACGGCGGCTACGACGACGAGGAGAACTGAGGCTCCGGCCCCAGGTCTTCTGAACATCAGGAAGAACGAGAAACATGCCTAAGCCCACCAAGGGTCCCCGCCTCGGAGGCGGCCCGGCTCACGAGCGCCTGCTGCTCGCGAACCTCGCCGCCGCCCTGTTCACGCACGAGCGCATCCAGACGACCGAGACGAAGGCCAAGCGCCTTCGTCCGCTCGCCGAGCGTCTCATCACCTTCGCGAAGCGGGGTGACCTCCACGCCCGTCGCCGGGTGCTCGCGGTCATCTCCGACAAGGGTGTCGTGCACAAGCTCTTCACCGAGATCGCGCCGCAGGTCGAGGACCGCGAGGGCGGCTACACCCGCATCGTGAAGACCGGCTTCCGCAAGGGCGACAACGCCCCGATGGCGGTCATCGAGCTCGTCCTCGAGCCCGTGACCAAGAAGCCGTCGGCGAAGAAGGCCGCCGCGAAGGCGGAGGAGAAGCCCGCCAAGGCCGCGAAGCCCGCCGCCGAGGAGGCCCCGGTCGAGGAGACCGAGGCGCCCGCCGAGGAGACGGCTGCCGAGGAGGCCCCCGCCGAGGAGACGACCGAGGCTCCGGCCGAGGCCGCCGCCGAGGAGGCCCCGGCCGAGGAAGCGCCCGCCGAGGACGCCGCCGAGGACGCGAAGTAACTCCGCGAGAGATCGCCATGACGGGCCCGCTGAGGGATCGAGTCACCGCTTCGGCGGAACTCGCTCTTCCGGCGGGCCCGTCCGGCGTCTCCTGGCGGCGCGCGACGCTCGACGACGTCGACGCGCTCACCGAGCTGAGCGCCGCGCTCGCCGCCGCCGACCACCCCGAGTGGACCGAGACCCGCGACGAGATCGCGGAGGAGCTCGGCCACTCCTGGATGCACCTCGAGGCCGACTCCGCCGTCGCGGAGGCCGACGGGCAGCTCGTCGCCTACGGGCTCCAGGTGCAGCCGCCCGCCCCCGAGTCGATCGTGCGCTCCATTGCCTTCGGCGGCGTGCGGCCCTCCCACCGCGGCCGCGGGATCGGGCGCGAACTGCTCGCCTGGCACCGCGAGCGCGCCCGCCAGCAGTTCGCGGCATCCGAGCTCGAGCTCCCCGCCTGGCACCTCCTCTACGTCGAGGAGCGCAACGCGAGCGGCCTGCGCCTCGCCGAGCGCGCCGGGATGCCGCTCACGCGCTGGTTCACCAAGATGCAGCGCGATCTGGCGGCCGACATCCCCGACCTCCCGCTCGCCGAGGGGCTCGTGCTCGCGACGCCGACGCGCGACGACCTCGAGCGGCTGCGCGTCGCGCGCAACGACGCGTTCCGCGACCACTGGGGCAGCCAGCCGTCGACCGAGGAGGGCTGGCGTTCGACGTTCGAGCAGGACACGTTCCGCCCGGAGCTGTCGGTGATGGCCCTCGACGGCGACCGGGTCGTCGGGTTCGTGCTCACGCAGGTCTACGAGGACGACTTCGCGACGCAGGGCTACCGCGGCGGCTATCTGCCGCTCATCGGCGTCGTGCGCGACCACCGCAAGCGCGGCATCGCCCCCGCGCTCATCGCCGAGACGTTCCGTCGGCACCGCGCGGCCGGGTTCGAGCGCGTGGCCCTGGATGTCGACAGCGAGAACCCGTCGGGCGCGCTCGGCCTCTACACGGGGCTCGGCTTCGAGCCCGAGAGTCGCAGCGTCGCGTTCGTCGAGGAGTTCTGACGCCGCATCCGGACCGTCATCGCGCCCGTCAGAACGGGGTCGGCAGCGACAGGTCGGCGGCGTCGTCGCGCAACGGCGGCAGCGCCGCGAGTCGGCCGATCGCCTCGTCGAGCGCGTTCGCATAGATCCCCGCGCCGATGGGGCCGAAGTGCACCTGGTCGCGCGCCATCTCGTGCAGGAACGGCTGGATGGCGTCGTGCCAGTTGGCGAGCTCGACGTTGCGGTAGACGAGGGCGAACGACGCGAGCTCGGCGTTGACACCGGGGATCCAGCCGCGCGGCGCCTGGGCGTTGACGACGACGAGTTCCCGTCGGGGTCCGATCATCGCGCGCACCTGCTCGAGGGTGCCACGGTCGACCGGTCCGTTCGTGCCGAGCGCGATGACGACGACCTCCCGCAACACGCCCGCGTCGAGCTGCGCCTGCACGATCCCGGGCGCGGCGCCCATGTGACGCGACACCGCGGCGTCGATCGCGATGCCGGGGAAGCGCTCCTGGAGGGCGGGGGCCGCGGCGAGCATCGCGGAGTCGCCGATCGCCGAGATCTGGTCCCCCGTGGCGCGCTGCGGCTCGGCGTTCGGCTCCGGCTCCTCCGCGGGACCGCCGCCGGCACCGCCGGCGGGGTCGTCGGTGCCGGCGGTGGCGTTCGGCGTCGGGGTGTTCTGGGCATCCTCGATGGCCTGCTGGCCCGCCTCGATCCAGGCCTGCGCCTCCCCGCGGCCCGGGTCGGAGACGAGCGCGATCCCGCTCGTGACGCCGAGCACGGCGACGGTCGCCATCCCGACGAGCGACGTGATCGCGCGACGGCTGCGCGGTGCGGCGTCGAGCATCGCGCGGGCCGTGCCGCGGAACCCGTGCCGACGGATGGGCTGCTCGACGAAACGGTAGGAGAGCATCGCGGCGGCGAGTGTGATGGCGAGTGCGATGCCCCCGAGGGCCCACGCCTGGAGGCCGTCGCGCGGCCACGTCGGGAGGGCGCTGCCGAGGAGTACGAAGACGGGCCAGTGCCAGAGGTAGATGCCGTAGCTGCGCGCGCCGATCCAGCGCAGGGGCGCGAGGTCGAGCACCCGGGCGACGGGGGAGCCCGGCACGAGCAGCGCCGCGACGACGGCGGCGGTGAGCACCGCGACGAGGGCGAGGCCGCCGCGGTAGGTCGCGTCGAGGTCACCCGGCATGAGCGCCGCGAGCGCGAGCAGCCCGACGACCGCGACGGCGCCGAGCGGGACGACGGTCCAGCGGTGCACGCGCCCCGTCACGCCCCGCGCCTCCGGGTCGCGGTCGGTGAGCACGGCGAGGAAGGCGCCGATCGCGAGACCGAACGCGTGCGTGTCGGTGCCGTAATAGACGCGCGTCGCGTCGAGCGGGGAGTAGGCGATCCCCATCCACACCGCCGACGCGATCGCGAGGATGCCGATGAGCGCCAGGCGCGCGCCGCGCGGCATCCGCACGAGCAGAACGACGACGAGGAGCGGCCAGACGACGTAGAACTGCTCCTCGACCGCGAGCGACCAGAGGTTGCGGAACACCTCGGGGACGGTCTCGTCGAAGTACGAGGATCCGCCCGCGATGAAGAGCCAGTTGCTCGAGAAGGTGATCGCGCCGACGACCTGCGTGCCGAGCCCGACGAGGGCGTCGCCGCCGATCGCGAGTGCGGCGGTGCAGCTCACGAGGAGCACGAGGGCGAGGGCGGGGAGGAGTCGGCGCGCGCGGCGGGCCCAGAACCCGCGCAACGAGATGCGTCCGGTGGCGGCGCGCTCCCGGAGCAGGAGCGTCGTGATGAGGAATCCGCTCACGACGAAGAAGATGTCCACGCCGAGGTAACCCCCGACGAGGGTTCCCGGAACGAGGTGGAAGACGACGACGGTCGACACCGCGAGCGCCCGCACCCCGTCGAGTCCGGGGATGCGGAAGCGCGCCGAAGCGGACGGGCTCGGCGTCGAGGTGGAGGCAGGTGCGGTCATAGGGGTGTCGGCGGTTCCGCGAACCAGGGTAACCGGCCTCCCCGGCAGTCGCGTACGGCAGACTCGGAGGCGTGACGCGCATCCGGCTCGACCTCGCCTATGACGGCGGCGGGTTCACCGGCTGGGCCCGGCAGCCCGGCCTGCGCACCGTACAGGGCGAGCTCGAGGCGGCCCTCGCGACGATCTTCCGCCGGGTCGGCCCGGCGCCCGGGCTCACCGTCGCCGGACGCACCGACGTCGGCGTGCACGCGACCGGGCAGGTCGCCCACCTCGATCTCGACGACGCCCAGCTCGCCGACCTCGACCGGCCGCGCCGCGGCGGCGACGCGCCCGCGGGGCTCGAGTCGCTCGCGCGTCGCCTCAACGGCATCGCGGGCGCCGCGAGTGACGTGCACGTGCAGCGCGCGACGCTCGCCCCGGCGGGCTTCGACGCCCGCTTCGCCGCCGTCTGGCGCCGCTACGAGTACCGCATCGCCGACGCCGCCGCCCTCCGCGACCCGCGGCGTCGCGGCTTCGAGTTGTGGCATCCGACGGCCCTCGACGGCGACGCGATGCACGAAGCCGCGCAGAGCCTCCTCGGGCTGCACGACTTCGCCGCCTACTGCCGCCCGCGCGAGGGCGCCACGACGATCCGCACGCTTCAGGAGTTCGCGTGGAGCCGCGACGCCGACGGCGTGCTCGTCGCGCGCGTGCGGGCCGACGCCTTCTGCCACAGCATGGTGCGCGCCCTCGTCGGCGCGTGCCTCGCGGCGGGCGGCGGACGCCTCGCCCCGACGCGCCCCGCCGAGCTGTTGGATGCCGCCGTCCGCACGAGCGAGTTCGCGGTCGTGCCGTCGAAGGGCCTCACCCTCGTCGAGGTCGGCTACCCGCCCGACGACGAACTCGCGAGCCGCGTCGAGCAGACCCGCGCCCGGCGCCCCCCGCTCGGCTCGGTTGACCCGGATGGCGGTCTCGACTAACCTGTACAGGTTGCCTCCGTCCCGGAGGTTTCTTCTGAGCCCTCCACCGCAGGGTTGGCCTCGCATCGCGGGTCCAACGCTCACCGGAGCGGGATTCACGAACCACTCGAAGAAAGCAGTCCTACAGTGACGCGTACGTTCAGCCCCAAGCCGGCGGACATCCAGCGCGACTGGGTCGTCATCGACGCGACCGATGTCGTCCTGGGCCGACTGGCCAGCCACGCCGCCGCCCTCCTCCGCGGCAAGCACAAGCCCACCTTCGCCCCGCACATGGACATGGGTGACTTCGTCATCGTCATCAACGCGGAGAAGATCGCCCTCACCGGCCAGAAGCTCGAGAAGAAGCTGGCCTACCGCCACTCGGGCTACCCGGGCGGCCTCACGGCGACCTCCTACGTCGAGATGCTCGAGAAGCACCCGACCCGCGCCGTCGAGAAGGCGATCCGCGGCATGCTGCCGAAGAACTCGCTGGGCCGCGCCCAGATCAAGAAGCTCAAGGTCTACGCGGGCGCCGAGCACCCGCACGCTGCCCAGCAGCCCAAGACCTACACCCTGACTCAGGTCGCCCAGTAAGGACACATGACCATGGCGAAGATCGAAGACACCGCTGCCGCTGAGGTTCTCACCTCCTTCAGCACCGAGACCCCGGCCGGCGTGGCCGAGGCTCCCCGCGCTCCACGCGTCGTGAACGTCCCCGGCGCGGCCGTCGGCCGTCGCAAGGAGGCCATCGCCCGCGTGCGCCTCATCCCGGGCTCCGGCACGTTCACCGTGAACGGCCGCACCCTCGAGGACTACTTCCCGAACAAGCTGCACCAGCAGCTCATCACCGACCCGTTCAAGGTGCTCGACCTCGTCGGCAGCTACGACGTGATCGCCCGCATCACCGGCGGCGGCCCCTCGGGCCAGGCCGGCGCGCTGCGCCTCGCGATCGCGCGTGCCCTCAACGAGATCGACCGTGAGAACAACCGCCCGACACTCAAGAAGGCCGGCTTCCTCACGCGCGACGCCCGCGTCATCGAGCGCAAGAAGGCCGGTCTCAAGAAGGCCCGCAAGGCCTCGCAGTTCTCGAAGCGCTGATCCGCTCGACCGCCCATGGCGCGTCTGTTCGGAACCGACGGCGTCCGGGGCCTGGCGAACGGTGAGGTCATCACCGCTCACCTGGCCCTGGAGCTGTCGCAAGCCGCGGCCACGGTCCTGACCCAGGGCCGGCACGCGGAGCGCCGTCGCGCCGAAGGGCGCCGGCCCCGCGCGGTGCTCGCGCGCGACCCGCGCATCTCCGGCGAGTTCATCGCCGCGGCCGTGGCGTCGGGTCTCGCGAGCTCGGGCATCGACGTGCTCGACGCGGGCGTCATCCCGACCCCCGCGGCGGCCTTCCTCGTCGAGGACATCGGTGCCGACTTCGGCGTCGTCGTGTCGGCGTCGCACAACCCCGCGCCCGACAACGGCATCAAGTTCTTCGCGTTCGGCGGCACGAAGCTCCCCGATGAGGTCGAGGACCGCATCGAGGCCGCGCTGGAGAGTCCGGAGCTCCTGCCGACCGGCGCGGACGTCGGCCGCATCCGCCGGTTCGCGGACGCCGAGGACCGCTACCTCGTGCACCTCCTCGGCACGCTCGACGGGCAGCGCCTCGACGGCCTGCACGTCGTCATCGACTGTGCGAACGGCGCCGCGGCGGGCATCTCCCCGCAACTCTTCGCCGACGCGGGCGCGCGCGTGACCGTCATCGGCAACGACCCCGACGGGCTCAACATCAACGACGGCGTGGGCTCGACGCACCTCGGCCCGCTGCAGCGGAAGGTGCGCGAGGTCGGCGCCGATCTCGGCATCGCCCACGACGGCGACGCCGACCGCTGCCTCGCGGTGGATGCCGACGGCAACGTCGTCGACGGCGACCGCATCATGGCGATCCTCGCGATCGCGCAGAAGGAGCGCGGGCAGCTCGCCGACGACACCCTGGTGGCGACCGTCATGAGCAACCTCGGCCTGCGCCGCGCGATGGCGGCCCACGGCATCCGCGTGCTCGAGACCGCCGTCGGCGACCGCTACGTGCTCGAGGCGCTCGCCGAGCACGGGCTCTCCCTCGGCGGGGAGCAGTCGGGCCACATCGTCTTCCGGCGGTTCTCGACGACGGGCGACGGGCTCCTCACGGGGCTCCAGCTCGCGGCCGAGGTCGCCCACTCGGGGCGCTCCCTGGCCGAACTCGCGACCGTCATGACGGAGTATCCGCAGGTGCTCGTGAACGTGCCCGACGTCGACCTCGCGCGCCTCGCGAGCGACGCCGCCGTCGCGGCCGCGGTGCGGGATGCGGAGGAGCGGCTCGGCGACACGGGTCGCGTTCTGCTGCGCCCGTCGGGCACGGAGCCGCTCGTGCGGGTCATGGTCGAGGCGGCCGACTCCGCGACGGCCGAAGCGGTCGCGGCGGAGCTCGCGCGTGTCGTGCGGGAGAACCTCGCGGTCTGAGCGACCCAGCGGTCGCCGCCCCGGTGCGGGAGAATCGCTCGACAGCCATTCGAGCGAGTGAAGGAGAACGGATGCCGCTGCAGGGGGAGTACGCGCCGAGCACGAGCGGCTGGGCGCGTGAGCAGGCGGAGCGCTACGAGGCATCCGGCGGCACCGAGGCCGCCACGCTGCGCGACACCGACATGCCCGTCATCGTGCTCACGACCGTCGGCGCGAAGAGCGGCAAGCTGCGCAAGACCGCGCTCATGCGGGTGGAGCACGAGGGCGTCTACGCGGTCGTCGCGTCGCGCGGCGGAGCGCCCGTGCACCCGCAGTGGTACTTCAACCTCGTCGCGAACCCGCTCGTCGAACTCCAGGACGGACCCGAGAAGCACGACTACCGGGCGCGCGAGGTGTTCGGCGACGAGAAGGCCGCGTGGTGGGAGCGGTCGGTCGCGGCCTACCCGCCCTACGCCGAGTACCAGCAGCGTACGGAGCGGCAGATCCCCGTCTTCGTGCTCGAGCGGGTCGACTAGACCTTTCGCAGCAGCACGCTCGACACGGTGTGGTCGGCGTCCTTGCGCAGCACGAGGGAGGCGCGGGCCCGCGTCGGCAGGATGTTCTGCTCGAGGTTGGGCCCGTTGATCGCGCGCCAGATCGAGCGCGCGCGCGCGACCGCCTCGTCCTCGCTGAGCGAGGCGAAGCGGTGGAAGTACGAGTCGGGGTCGGCGAACGCCCCACGCTGGAGGCGCAGGAACCGCTCGATGTACCAGCGTTCGATGTCGCTCGTGCGGGCATCCACGTAGATCGTGAAGTCGAACAGGTCGCTCACCGCGAGTCGGCCGTTCGGGGGCGGGGGCTGGAGCACGTTGAGGCCCTCGACGATGAGCACGTCGGGGCGACGCACGACGACCTCCTCGTCGGTGACGTCGTAGACCAGGTGCGAGTAGACGGGCGCGCGCACCTCGGCGGCGCCGCTCTTGACCGCGGACACGAAGCGCAGGAGCGCACGCCGGTCGTAGCTCTCGGGGAAGCCCTTGCGCTCCATGAGCCCGCGGCGCTCGAGCTCGGCGTTGGGCAGCAGGAATCCGTCGGTCGTGACGAGCTGCACCTGGGGCATGTCGGGCCAGCGGGAGAGCAGTTCGCGCAGCAGTCGCGCGGTCGTCGACTTGCCGACCGCGACCGAGCCGGCGACGCCGATCACGAAGGGCGTCGTCGTCGGGCCCTGCCCGAGGAACTCCCGCACGGCGGCGCCCGTCGACTGCGCCCCGGCGACGTAGAGGCTCAGCAGCCGGCTGAGCGGAACGTAGACCTCGGCGACCTCGGCGAGGTCGAGCGCGTCGCCGAGTCCGCGCAGTCGCTCCACCTCCCCGGCGCCGAGCGGGAGGGGGGTCGTGGGGGCGAGAGCTGCCCACTCGGCTCGATCGATCTCGAGGAAGGGAGTGGAGCCTCCGTGAGCGGAGCCGGGGTCGGACATCGTCCACCAGGAAAACATAGAATCGGCTCTCATGTGTGGCATCGTCGGATACGTCGGCAGCGGCAGCAGCCTGGACGTCCTCATGGGCGGACTCAAGCGGCTCGAGTACCGCGGCTACGACTCGGCCGGCGTCGCGGTGCTCGACGACGAGGGCAACCTCGGGATCCGCAAGAAGGCGGGCAAGCTCGGGATGCTCAGCGACGAGCTCGACGGCACCCCGATCGCGGACGGGCACACCGGCATCGGGCACACGCGCTGGGCCACCCACGGCGGTCCGACCGACGGCAATGCGCATCCGCACGTCGGTGACGACGGCAAGCTCGCGCTCATCCACAACGGCATCATCGAGAACTTCGCCGTGCTCAAGGCGGAGTTGCTCGACGACGGCGTGGAGTTCTCGAGCGAGACCGACACCGAGGTCGCCGCGCAGTTGCTCGGTCGGGTCTACCGCGAGACGGGTGACCTCACGACCGCGTTCCGACGCACGGTCGCGCGGCTCGAGGGCGCGTTCACGCTTCTCGCGGTGCACCAGGACGAACCGGGCGTCGTGGTCGGCGCGCGCCGCAACTCGCCACTCGTCATCGGGCTCGGCGAGGGCGAGAACTTCCTCGGTTCCGACGTCGCCGCGTTCGTCGAGTACACCCGCCGCGCGATGGAGATCGGCCAGGACCAGATCGTCACGATCCGGCCCGACGCGGTCGAGGTGACCGACTTCGCGGGGAACCCCGTGCTGGCCAAGGAGTTCGAGGTCGCCTGGGATGCCAGCGCGGCCGAGAAGGGCGGCTGGCCGACCTTCATGAAGAAGGAGATCAGCGAGGAGCCCGAGGCGGTCGCGAAGACGATCCTCGGTCGCGTGCACGACGGCGCCGTGACCCTCGCCGAGCTCGACGGCGTCGCCGACATGCTCGCCTCGATCGACCGCATCATCGTCGTCGCGTGCGGCACGGCGGCCTATGCGAGCATGCTCGGCAAGTACGCGATCGAGGCGTGGGCGCGCATCCCCGTCGAGGTCGAGCTCTCGCACGAGTTCCGCTACCGCGACCCGGTCGTCGACGCCCGAACACTCGTCGTCTCGGTAAGTCAGTCGGGCGAGACGATGGACACCCTCATGGCGGTGCAGTACGCGAAGGCGAAGGGTGCCCGCACGCTGTCGATCTGCAACACGCAGGGAGCGACGATCCCGCGCGAGTCGGACGCGGTGCTCTACACGCACGCCGGTCCCGAGGTCGCGGTCGCGTCGACGAAGGCCTTCGTCGCGCAGATCACCGCGCTGTACCTGCTGGGTCTTCACCTCGCCACGGTGCGGGGCGGCCTGGATGCGGCAGAGGTCTCGGCTCTCGTCGAGGAGCTGCAGAACATCCCGAACAAGCTCGACCAGGTGGTGGAGTCGTCGGGCGAACGCATCGCGGAGTTCGCGCAGTGGATGGGCGACGTGCAGTCGGTGCTCTTCCTCGGCCGCCACGCGGGCTACCCGATCGCCCTCGAAGGCGCCCTCAAGCTCAAGGAGCTCGCGTACATCCACGCGGAGGGCTTCGCGGCGGGCGAGCTCAAGCACGGCCCGATCGCCCTCATCGAGCCGGGGCAGCTCGTCATCGTCGTCGTGCCGTCGCCGCGCGACCCGAACTCGCTGCACGCGAAGGTCATCTCCAACATCCAGGAGATCCGCGCGCGCGGCGCCCGGGTCATCGCGGTGGCCGAGATCGGCGACGTCGAGGTGCTGCCGTTCGCCGACGAGGTCATCCGCATCCCGCTGGCGGCGCCGCTCTTCGAGCCGCTCCTCGCGGTCGTGCCGCTGCACGTCTTCGCGATGGAGCTCGCGACGGCGAAGGGGCTCGACGTCGATCAGCCGCGCAACCTCGCCAAGTCCGTGACGGTCGAGTAGCGCCATGGCGATCGCGGGCATCGGGATCGACGTCGTCGACCTCGCCCGGTTCGAACGGGCCGTCGGGCGCACGCCCCGGCTCAAGGAGCGCCTGTTCGCCGAGAGCGAACGAGGGCTGCCGTTGCGCTCTCTCGCCGGGCGGTTCGCCGCCAAGGAGGCCCTCATGAAGGCCCTCGGTGACGCGACGGGCGTCACCTGGCACGACATGGAGGTCGTCGCGGATGCCGAGGGCAACCCGTCGATGCGCCTCACCGGTGCCGCGGCTGAGATCGCCGCCCGCAAGGGCGTCACGCACGTGCACCTGTCCATGTCGCACGACGCGGGCATCGCGATCGCCCAGGTGATCGCCGAGTCGCTGCCGGCAGGGAGCGCGTGATGCGCGAAGCCCGCATCGACCTCGCGGCCCTGCGGGAGAACTTCGGCATCCTGCGCGGCAAGGTCGCCCCCGCCCGCGTGCTCGGCGTCGTCAAGGCCGACGCCTACGGTCACGGTGCCGTCGCCGTCGCGCGGGCGCTCGAGGAGGAGGGCATCGACTGGCTCGGCACCGTCGACCTCGGCGAGGCGCTCGCGCTGCGGGAGGCCGGCATCCGCACGCCGCTTCTCGCCTGGCTGCACGAGCCCGACGTGGATGCCGCCGCGGCCGCCGCGCACGACATCGACCTCGGCGTGAGCACGATCGACCAGCTCGAGCGGGCCGCCGCCGCGGGTGCGACCGTGCACCTCAAGGTCGACACGGGCCTGTCGCGCAACGGCTTCGCGCCGGGCGACGCGATCGGGGCGTTCACCCGCGCGGCCGACCACGAGCGGCACGGGCGGCTGCGGGTGCGTGGGGTCTTCTCGCACCTGTCGAACACCTCGCCCGCCGACGACGACGCCCAGGAGGCGCTCTTCGCGGAACTCGTCGACGCCGCGCGCGACGCGGGTCTCGACCCCGAGCTGCGGCACCTGGCGTCGACGCAGGCGGCGCTGACCCGGCCGAACGCGCGGTTCGACCTCGTGCGCCTCGGCATCGGGCTGTACGGCCTGCCCTACGGCGAGGGCGCCGACCCCGCCGCGATGGGTCTGCGCCCCGTCATGGAACTCGCCGCGACCGTCGCCGCCGTGCGTCGCGTGCCCGCGGGTACCGGGATGTCGTACGGCTTCATCGACCGCACCGAGCGCGAGACGACGCTCGCCCTCGTGCCGCTCGGCTACGGCGACGGCATCCCGCGCGCGGCGTCGGGCCGGGCGACCGTCGCGATCCGCGGGCAGCTCTTCCGCCAGGTGGGGCGCATCGCGATGGACCAGTTCCTCGTCGACGTCGGCGACGCCCCCGTCGAGCCGGGCGACCGCGTCGTGCTCTGGGGCGACCCCGCGCACGGCCTGCCCTCGGCGGAGGACTGGGCGGCCGCCGCCGACACCATCGGCTACGAGATCGTCACGCGCGTCGGGCCGCGCGTGCCGCGGGTGCCGGTGGGATGACGACGCGCCTGCGCATCCCCGACGCCGACGCGATGGAGGCTCTCGGGGCGCGGCTCGCCGGGCTGCTCGCCGCCGGCGACCTCGTCGTGCTCGACGGACCCCTCGGGGCGGGCAAGACGACCCTCACGCGCGGCCTCGGCGCCGCCCTCGGAGCCCGCGGCGCCGTGACGAGCCCGACCTTCGTGCTCGCGCGCGAGCATCCGACCGCGTCCGGGGTGCCGCTCGTGCACGTCGACGCCTACCGGCTGCCGGGGACGCGCGAGCTCGACGACCTCGACCTCGACTACGACGGGTCGATCGTCGTCGTCGAGTGGGGCGCGGGGAAGCTCGACGGGGTCGCCGAGTCGTGGATCGACGTCGTCATCGCCCGCGACGCCGCCGACGACTCCCGCGACGTCGTCATCGACGGCCGGGGCCCGCGCTGGGCCGGGCTCGACGCCGCCCTCGCGGCCTAGGCTCGTAGGGTGCTGCTCGCGATCGACACCTCCGCCGGCTCGAGCGTCGCGCTCGTCGCCGACGAGCGGGTCCTCGCGCAGGCCGACGAGTCCGGCACGCGCCGTCACGCCGAAGCGATCGGCCCCCTCCTGCGCACCGTGCTGCGGGAGGCCGGCGCGGCCCCGCGCGATGTCACGGGCGTCGTCGCGGGCATGGGTCCGGGGCCGTTCACGGGGCTCCGGGTCGGGATCGCCGCGGCACGCGCCTTCGCGTTCGGTGTCGGCGCCCCCGTGCACCCCGTCGTCTCGCACGACGCGATCGCGTATGGGCACGCCGAGCGCGTGCTCGTCGTGACCGACGCGCGACGCCGCGAGGTCGCCTGGAGCCTCTACGACCCCGACGTCACGCGCCTCGCCGGCCCGGAGCTCGCCGATCGCGGCGCGGGCTTCGACGCGGTCGTCGCCCGCCATCCCGGCGTGCCCGTGCTCGACCCGCCCACGGTGAGCGCCGGTTCCCTCGGTCTCGTCGCGGCGATGCTGCTCGCGACCGGGCGCCCGCTCGGCCCCGACCAGCCGCTCTACCTGCGTGCGCCCGACGTCACGGTGAAGGCGTCGTGAGCGGCATGCTCCGCCCCGCGACGCCCGCCGACCTCGACGCCATCATGGCGCTCGAGATGGCGACCTTCCCGACCGACGCCTGGTCGCCCGCCCTGATGGCCGAGGAGCTCGCGAGTCCGCACGGGCACTATCTCGTCGCCGAGGACGCCGACGGCGCGATCGTGGCCTACGCCGGCCTGCGCGCCCCCGCGGGATCGCCGCAGGGCGACATCCAGACGATCGCCGTCGCCGCCCACGCCCGCCGACGCGGGCTCGGGCGCGAGTTGCTCACGGCGCTCCTGGATGAGGCGCGGCGCCGCGGCGCGGAGGAGGTCTTCCTCGAGGTGCGCGCCGACAACCCCGGCGCGCAGGAGCTCTACCGCGCGTTCGGCTTCGAGGAGATCGCGGTGCGGCCGAACTACTACCAGCCCGACGGGGTCGACGCCGTCATCATGCGGCGCGTCGAGAGCGGGGAGGCGGCGTCGTGAGCGGTCCCCTCGTGCTCGGCATCGAGACCTCGTGCGACGAGACCGGCGTCGGCATCGTGCGCGGCACCGAACTGCTCGCCAACGTCATCGCCTCGAGCATGGACGAGCACGCCCGCTACGGCGGCGTCGTGCCCGAGGTCGCCGCGCGCGCCCACCTCGAGGCGCTGCGCCCGACGCTCGACGTCGCCCTCGACGAGGCCGGCGTCGAACTGGACGACCTCGACGCGATCGCCGTCACCGCGGGACCCGGGCTCGCGGGCGCCCTCATGGTCGGCGTCGGGGCGGCCAAGGCCCTCGCGATCGCCCTCGACAAGCCGCTCTACGGCGTCAACCACCTCGTCGGGCACGTCGGCGCCGACCTGCTGCGCGACGACGGCGGCGAGCTCGAGCTGCCGACGGTCGCGCTCCTGGTGAGCGGCGGGCACACGTCGCTCCTGCTGGTGCGCGACCTCGTCGACGACGTCGAGCTGCTCGGCGAGACGATCGACGACGCCGCGGGGGAGGCGTTCGACAAGGTCGCGCGCCTGCTCGGCCTGGCCTACCCGGGAGGACCGCGCATCGACGTCGAGGCGGCGCACGGCGACCGCGAGGCGATCCGCTTCCCGCGGGGCCTCACGCACGCCAAGGACCTCGAGAGGCACCGCTACGACTTCTCGTTCTCGGGGCTCAAGACCGCCGTCGCCCGGCACGTCGAGCAGGCAGGCGACGCGCTCAGCGTCCCGGATGTCGCGGCCTCCTTCCGTGAGTCGGTCGCCGACGTGCTCACCGCGAAGGCGATCGCGGCGTGCCGGGAGCTCGGGGTGCCGCGCCTGCTGCTCGGCGGCGGGGTGGTCGCGAACGCCCGCGTGCGCGAGATCGCGACCGAGCGCGCGGCGGCCGCCGGGATCGCGCTGCGCATCCCGCCCCTGTCGCTGTGCACCGACAACGGCGCGATGATCGCGGCCCTCGGCGCGCGGCTCGTCGCCCGGGGTCACGCCCCCTCGGGGGACTTCGGCGCGGACTCCACCCTTCCCGTGACCGTGGTGCAGACTTGACGCCATGAGCGACTCCCAGCCTCCGGTCCCTCCCGTCCCGCCGCCTCCGCCGGCCCCGTCGGGTGACGGCAGCAC
>Ga0065721_10051462_pt1 | contig 14616 bp, 15 predicted proteins | sample Mesricmetagenome_FD_59108 | JGI IMG/M metagenome (GOLD analysis project Ga0065721, IMG submission 59108) | Mesophilic microbial community from rice straw/compost enrichment Sample: eDNA_1 v2 (version 2) | ecosystem: Engineered > Solid waste > Grass > Composting > Bioreactor | place: USA: Davis... | reverse complement strand
GATTGAGCTATGGTGTAACGGTAGCACTACAGATTTTGGTTCTGTCTGTCTAGGTTCGAATCCTAGTAGCTCAACTGATTCAAAGGACAAACTGGTTGCAGTTTGTCCTTTTTTTATGCTCTACCTCCCCTGACTGCAATTTGAATCCTGACAGCTGCACTGATTCAGGGACAAACTGGCTGCAGTTTGTCCTTTTTTTATGCACCTGTCCTTTAAAACGATAGAGAATTTAACCTGCCGACTTCAGCTTCCCGATGCATTCCTTCAAACTCGCCTTCCAGTCCCTCGCCTGAATGCCATACAGTTTTTCCATTTTGGAATGATCCATCACCGAATACGCAGGTCTTTTTGCGGGAGTAGGAAATTGTTCGGTGGTGATGGGATTTACAATACAATTCGAACCAGTCAGATTTTTGATTTCACCGGCAAATTCAAACCAGGTGATGACACCTTCATTACTAAAATGATAAATGCCGGGTATCCATTTCCCGGAAGCAATAATTCGCATGATGCAGTCAGCGAGGTCAGCGGCATAAGTAGGAGACCCTGTTTGATCATTCACCACACCAATCTGTTCTTTCTCATTCATCAAACGCATCATCGTTTTCACAAAATTCTTTCCATAGAAAGAATACACCCACGAGGTGCGAATGATAATGCTGTCTGAGTTGTTTTTCATCACCAACTCCTCGCCTAACAACTTACTTGCCCCATAAAAATTTACAGGATCCACGGGATCATCTTCTTTCAATGGACGTCTTACTTTTCCATTAAAAACATAATCAGTGGAAATATGAATGAGTTTCGTACCAAATTCTTTGCATAGTTGTGCAAGTCGTCCGGGTGCCCAACCATTGATCTCACGCGCAAGTTCCTGTTCCTTCTCTGCCTGGTCAACCGCAGTATATGCAGCACAGTTGACGAAGAAATCAGGTTGATTTTTTTGAAAAATTTCTCTTGCAATTACGGAATTATTGATGGGAAATTCTTCTCTGCTAAAAAACAAAAATTGAAATGAAGGATATGATGCCGCGAGGTCTTTCAACTCACTTCCAAGCTGCCCCCTGCTGCCTGTAACCAGTATGGTTGGTTGTTGCTTCACGCTTTCCAGTCAAAATTATTGACACACTGATCGAAAGTCGGAAGCGCCAGATCTTTTTCTGAAACAATGGCCTTGCCTTCGGGAATGCGCCAGTCGATCTTTAAAGAAGGATCATTGTAGATGATCCCGCCTTCGCTTTCCTTATTATAAAATTGATCACATTTGTACAATACAACTGCAGTGTCACTCAGCACAGAAAATCCATGCGCGAAGCCCTGAGGAATCAACAACTGCCTGTTATTCTCCGCCGACAATTCAATCGCAAAATGCTGACCAAATGTTGGTGAACCTTTACGAATGTCTACTGCAACATCAAGAATGTTTCCCTGCAATACGCGCACAAGTTTTGTCTGCGCATATGGATTCAACTGGTAATGAAGTCCACGAATCACACCGTAAGATGATTTGGACTGATTGTCCTGTACGAAACGGTACTGAATGCCTTCCGCAGCAAAAGTCTGCTCGTTATATGCTTCGAAAAAATAACCGCGGCTGTCAGCAAACACTCTTGGTTCAAACACAAAAAGGTCGCGAATATTTGTGGGGATCAGGGGCATATCAGAAGCTCCAGTATGTTCTGTTTTTGATCTTGCCGCGATAAGTGCCTTTCAGATCGGCAATCATAGCGTGCGGTTTGGTGATAGATGTAAAATAATTTTCGTCGAGCGCGGCATATGGTTCGTGGCAAACAGTTACAATTACAGCATCATAGTCTTTCGCTACTTTTTCTGTCAGACCAAAACCGTATTCATGTTTGAGTTCTTCGCTATCAGCATGCGGGTCTACTACATCTACATTCAGGAAAAATTCCTGCAATTCATTCACCACATCCGCTACTTTGGAGTTACGGATATCACTTACATTTTCTTTAAACGTAGCTCCCATCACCAGCACTTTGGCAGCTTTCACATCGCTTACATTACTGATGATGTGGCGCACCACTTTTCTTGCAACATAACGGCCCATGTTGTCGTTGATCTGTCTTCCGGCAAGAATTACGCGTGAATTATAACCAAGCTCACTGGCTTTGTATGTGAGATAATAGGGATCCACACCAATACAGTGCCCGCCAACAAGTCCCGGAGTAAATTTCAGGAAGTTCCATTTGGTACCTGCTGCTTCCAACACTTCGTAGGTATTGATACCCATCTTGTCGAAGATGATGGATAGTTCGTTCATCAGAGCGATGTTCAAATCGCGCTGTGTGTTTTCAATGATCTTCGCAGCTTCCGCCACTTTGATAGAAGAAGCTCTGTGCACGCCAGCCTTCACCACCAGTTCATACACTTTGGCAATTGTGTCAAGTGATTCATCATCACAACCCGACACAACTTTCACAATTGTTGCAAGCGTGTGTTTTTTATCGCCGGGATTTATTCTTTCCGGAGAATATCCCAGTTTGAAATCAGTGATATTTTTTAGTCCTGATAGTTTTTCAATTACAGGAAGACAGTCTTCTTCTGTACAACCAGGATACACTGTTGATTCGAAAACAACGTAGTCACCTTTCTTAATCACTTTACCAATAGTTTCCGAAGCCTTTTTTACCGGAGTAAGATCAGGCACATTGTGTTCATCAACAGGAGTTGGCACTGCCACGATGTAGAATTTAGCCTCGCGCAACACGTCCAGCGAATTGGTAAAAGTGATATCGCATCCTTCGAATGCTTCTTTACCGAGTTCGTTGCTGGGGTCAATCCCCTGCTTCATCATTTCAATCCTGTTCTGATTGATATCGAATCCAATTACAGACAATTTTTTGGCGAATTCAAGCGCGATGGGAAGTCCAACGTATCCCAGGCCGATCACAGCCAGTTTTTCTTTTTTGTCGATCAGGTTTTGGTACATGTGGCTTGGTTAAAAACTGTGCAAATATAGGGTTAACGGCACACCGTTGGGAGTGTGGTGTTTGGGGTTAGGTCTGGTGCAATTCAAAAATCAAATTTCTAAAGAAGCAGCTCGACTGAGAGCCTCTTTTTTACTTTATACTTATAATTTTTGAATTTGGCATTTCACCCTGCGCCAAAACACCGAACCCTAAACTCTCTATTTCACGCTCACAAATTCTTTCGGCTTTTTAGACCATTCTTCAGGCGGGAGGGATTTAAAATATTCGTAGGTACGGGCAAGGCCTTCGCTGCGATGTACTTTGGGTTCCCATCCCAAAATTGCTTTGGCCTTGGAAATATCGGGTTTGCGTTGTTTTGGATCGTCGGCAGGCAATGGCTGATATGTGATCTTCACCTTGTTGCCTGTCAGTTTTAATACTTCTTCCGCAAAATCCTTCAATGAAATTTCATCAGGATTTCCAATATTCACCGGCAGGTGATAATCACTTAACAGCAAACGATAAATCCCTTCGATCAGATCATCCACAAAACAGAAAGATCTTGTTTGTGAGCCATCACCAAATACTGTAAGATCTTCTCCTCTTAGTGCCTGTCCGATAAATGCAGGCAATGCACGCCCGTCATTCAATCGCATCCTCGGGCCATAGGTATTGAAGATCCTTACGATCCTTGTTTCCAAACCATGAAAATTATGGTAAGCCATGGTGATGGATTCGAGGTATCGTTTGGCTTCATCATACACACCACGCGGACCCACGGGATTCACGTTACCCCAGTATTCTTCTGTTTGAGGATGTATTAAAGGATCACCATATACTTCACTGGTAGAGGCTACCAGTATGCGTGCGCCTTTTGCTTTTGCAAGACCCAGGCAGTTATGCGTACCCATCGCGCCCACTTTCAGGGTTTGAATGGGAATTTTGAGATAATCGATCGGACTGGCCGGTGATGCAAAATGGAGAATGTAATCAAGCTTGCCGGGAATGTGAATGAATTTCGTTACATCATGATGATAAAATTCAAACTCCTTCAGCTTGAAAAGATGTTCGATGTTGCGGAGATCACCTGTGATCAGGTTATCCATCGCGATCACATGATATCCTTCCCTGATGAACCTGTCGCATAAATGGGATCCGAGAAAACCGGCGCCTCCCGTGATTAGAACCCTTTTGTTCATTCAGCAAATTTTGGTTGATTCACTAAGGGACGGCCAATACTTTCATAATGGAAGCCTTTTTTCTCCATGCTGCTCACATCAAACACATTGCGGCCATCGAAAATTACAGGCTCCTTCAGCAGACTAATAATCTTATCAAAATCGGGTGTCCTGAACTCGTTCCATTCAGTAGCGATGATCAGTGCATCCGCGTTGTGCAGACAATCGTACGGTGTTTCGCAGAATGCAATCTTATCTCCCAGCAAATTCTTCACATTGTTCATCGCTTCAGGATCGAATGCTGAAACAGTTGCACCATTTTCAAGCAATGCAGCAATGATGTCCAGCGCAGGTGCTTCGCGAATATCGTCGGTGTTGGGTTTGAAAGCCAGTCCCCACAAAGCAAAATGTTTGCCTTTCAGATCACCGAAATAGCGTTTGATCTTGGTAACCAGGTGAGATTTCTGAATCTCATTGACGTCGGTTACTGCATTTAATATTTTGAATTCGTAATTCACTTCTTTCGAAGAATGAATCAACGCTTTTACATCTTTGGGGAAACAGCTTCCACCATAACCGATACCGGGGAACAGGAAACGTTTTCCAATCCGTTCATCACTACCGATACCTCTGCGCACCATATCAACATCGGCACCCAGTTTTTCGCAAAGCTGCGCGATCTCGTTCATGAAAGAGATCTTGGTAGCAAGGAAAGCGTTCGCGGCATACTTGGTTAATTCTGCAGAACGTTCATCCATGAAAATAATCGGATTGCCCTGACGCACGTATGGGGCATACAGTTCGGTGAGCAAACCTTTGGCACGCTCTGAGGTTGTACCGATCACAATGCGGTCGGGCTTCATGAAATCATCTACTGCAACACCTTCCCTCAGGAACTCGGGGTTTGACACCACGTCGAATTCACCGCGATAATTTTTTGCAATAGCTGCATGCACTTTTTCGGCTGTGCCAACAGGCACAGTACTTTTATCAATAATGATCTTATAGTCTGTAAGAAGTTTACCGATTTCTTCGGCTACACCCAGTACATATTGAAGATCGGCGGAGCCATCCTCGCCGGGAGGTGTGGGCAACGCGAGAAAAATAATCTCGGAATCCTGAATTCCTTCTTTCAGACTGGTAGTGAAAGACAGGCGTTCTTCCTTGAGGTTGCGCTCGAACAGTTTTTCCAGTCCGGGTTCATAGATCGTAATCTGGCCGTTACGAAGCTTGTTGACTTTCCTTTCGTCGATATCAACGCAGCAGACGTGGTTGCCGGTTTCCGCGAGACAGGTACCTGTTACAAGCCCTACATACCCTGTGCCTACAACTGTTATTTTCATATGTACGTTTTATTGGTTTGCGAATTCTAAAACACTTGATGTGATCAGATCCAGCTGTTCCTGGTCAAGTTCGGTGTGCATAGGCAGGGAAATTACACGTTCTGTAAGCCAATCAGTTACAGGAAGATCCAGTCCCGAAACATTGAACTGCTCAAACATTTTCTGGCGGTGAGCAGGAACGGGATAATAGATCATTGACGGAATGTTCCGGGATGCAAGATAGTCATGCAATTTGTTTCTATCAATACCCTCCAGGATCAGGGTGTATTGATGGAATACATGACGGTTATATGGGGCTCTGTACGGGGTTGTGATCTTTGGATGGCTGGCAAAGGCCGCATCATAGTGGTCAGCCACCGCCCTTCTGGCATTAATATATTCATCCAGATGCTTCAATTTAATCTCCAGCACGGCAGCCTGGATGGTATCGAGCCGGCTGTTACAGCCCACCATATCATGGTAATATCTTTTGCTTTGACCGTGGTTAGCCACCATTTTCAGTTGTTCGGCCAGACGATCATCATTGGTCATGATAGCACCTCCGTCGCCATAACCTCCAAGGTTTTTGGAAGGGAAGAATGAAGTGGTTCCAATCGTACCAATTGCTCCGGTCTTCTTCTGAGTACCATCTGAAAAATAATAGTCACCACCAATTGACTGCGCATTGTCCTCAATCACATAAAGCTTATGCGCGGCGGCGATCTTCATGATCTCCTCCATATTGGCAGCCTGACCATAAAGATGTACGGGCACAATGGCTTTTGTACGCGGAGTAATTGCTTTTTCAATTGTTGCAGGGTCGATGCAGAAGGTTTTGGGATCTACATCAACAAAAACAGGAGTCAGCTTCAACAAAGCGATCACTTCTGTAGTTGCGATATAAGTAAACGAAGGAGTAATTACCTCGTCGCCGGGTTGAAGGTTCAATGCCATCATCGCGATTTGAAGGGCATCCGTACCATTGGCACAGGGAATTACATGTTTTGATCCGTTATATGTCGCAAGTGCTTTTGCAAAACTTTGAACCTGGGGGCCATTAATAAAGGCAGCGCTTTCGATGACCTGAAGAACTGCAGTATCAATTTCATTTTTGATTTTAGCATACTGCTGCTTCAGATCAACCATTTGTATAGGTCGCATGGAAAGAAGTTTAAAACGGCGCAAAAATAGGGAAATAGGGGCAGGTATTTACTAATTCTGCGTTTCCTGAAATTCACTCCCACCCGCAAATAACCGCATTCGCGAGAAGGTCTTTGTCATGTAGAACGACTGATATCGATAAATAGTTCCGGCGGTTGAAGCAGGTTTCACCTTTACATTTGTGACCTTGGGTCAACATGCGTCTGGTAGTGTTTCTATATAATCTGTTCATTCGTGCCTATGTATTTGGCATCAGGATCGCAGCGCTCTGGAACCCCAAAGCAAAAGAATGGCTTCGGGGGAGAAGGAATATGTTTGACGATCTTGCTAAACAGATCAAACCCGAAGATCGCATCATCTGGATGCATTGCGCATCAGCGGGTGAGTTTGAACAGGGCAAACCTTTGATAGAAGAACTGAAGCAACGTTATCCTTCCGTAAAAATTTTGGTGAGCTTCTTCTCTCCTTCCGGATATGCCGTTGGCAAAAAATATCCACACGCAGACATCATCACTTATCTGCCTGCTGATACCGGAAAAAATGCCAAACGGTTTCTTGAAGTCGTTCATCCGGAGCTTGTGATTTTTATCAAATACGAATACTGGTATCATCATCTGTCAGTACTTGCATTTCATCATATTCCTGCATTGATGGTTTCAGCCATCTTCCGAAAACAACAGGCATTTTTTAAATGGTACGGTGGTTTTTACCGACAGATTCTTTTTTTGTTTCGCCACATTTTTGTTCAGGATGAAAATTCAGTACGGCTGCTAAAATCTCATGGCATCAAACATTGCAGTGTGAGTGGAGACACAAGATTTGACCGTGTAAAAAAAATTGCGGATGGTGCAGAGCAACTGGAGCTGATCTCATTTTTTGTGGGTGATGCGCGCGTGATCGTTGCCGGAAGCACATGGCCGGATGATGAAAAATTAATAGCAGAATGTGTGAATGATCTTCCTGTAAAACTGATCATTGCTCCACATGAAATTCATGCATCACATATTGCATCCATACAAAAACGTTTTCCTTCTTCCCTGCGATATTCTGATCTCAAAGCACTCATTCCTGAGAAAAAAGGATCTGCCTCCCTCTGGGATCGCATCAATGAACAACAGGTGAAAGACATCAGGATTGAAGATTACAGGGTTTTAATCATTGATAACATCGGATTGCTTTCGCGGTTGTATCAGTATGCGCACATCACTTACATTGGTGGTGGTTTCAATAAAAGTGGTATTCACAATACACTTGAAGCGGCGGTGTGGGGCAAGCCGGTGATCGTTGGTCCCAACTATAAAAAGTTCAGGGAAGCTGTAGAACTAATCAAAGAAGGTGCAGCATTTAGCATTTCAACTGCCGACGAACTGAAAACGCGACTGAAGGATCTTCTGAATAAAGATGATTTGACACAAAAAGCGGGATCTGCTGCATTGCAGTATGTACGTCAACAAACGGGAGCCAGCAAAAAAGTAGTTGATTATATTCAGGAGAACCGTCTTCTCACCAGATGATAGAAATGCACGGCTACTTCATTATCATCAGACCATCCCAGTTTGAATTTTAATTCCCTGTTCATCCAGTATTCGGCTTCGGAAAAAATATTGAAGCTGTTGATGGTTTTGATGCTACGTTCATACATAGCCTCGTCACCTTTGAACAATTCATTGATGAAGGTGAATCTGTCGTTAATGCCAATGCCTTTGCGAAGGTCTTTGATAGGCGTTTCTTTCAGGGCGTGAACAAGTTCCTTCTTCTCCTGGCGAAGCAGGTCGTTGAGTGATTCTTTCTTTTCAGCAATCACTTCGTGTAATTCTTTGCGACTTTCCTGAGTTTTTACGAGCGGTGTTTCTTCCACCAGATTGAAAGCAGGATTAATACGTTCCTGAACTGAAGAAACCGGTTCTGCAACCGGGATCGGTTCGGTTACAGGTGCTGGTTTGCGAAGCGCGTAGTTGTTATCAGTGTTATCGTTGTTAACAGCGGGCTGGGCGCTCTGCGGTTCCGGCGTGGATGTAACCGCATCAAAATTGCGAACTTCTTCCTCAACAAAGTTCATGTTCACGGGAAGGGTTACGGCAACCTTGGCGGTACCAAGCGTTCCGTTTCGCTGTTGAAGTTTAAGGATTTCGTTGCGGAGCAGTTCCACGGTGAGAAGAAGCTGGGCGGCATTGTTGCCCTGCTGCCTTTGTTCGTACAACTTGTCGATCAGGGCCTGAATTCTTTCCATGGTTTATGGTACTTTCGCTGTTTAACGTTTAGGATATCACATTTAGAACGCGTTCACGCGGCTAAAATTACTAAGCAGTTTCCAAATAGATATTTAAAACGAGCCATTTTCTCAAATGTTTATCGAACCGAACATCAAGGGAGAACGACGCGGCTGGATCGAAGTGATCTGCGGCTCGATGTTCTCTGGCAAAACCGAAGAATTGATCCGAAGGTTAAAAAGAGCAAAAATTGCCAACCTGAGAGTAGAAATTTTCAAACCCGCGATCGACGTCCGATACGATGAAGTAAGAATTGTATCGCATGATGAAAATCATATTCAATCCACCCCTATCGACAACTCACAAACCATTCTTTTGATGGCGCAGGATGTAGATGTAGTGGGGCTTGATGAAGCACAATTTTTCGACGATCAGATCACTTCAGTTTGTGATGAACTGGCCAAACGCGGTGTGCGCGTGATCGTGGCCGGACTTGATATGGATTATATGGGAAATCCTTTTGGTCAGATGCCCTTTCTGATGGCAAAAGCAGATTATGTCACCAAATTGCACGCGATCTGTATGAAATGTGGCAATATCGCAAGCTTCTCATATCGCATCATTCCCAATGAAGAACAAATCATGCTTGGAGCAAAAAATGCATATGAACCGCGATGCAGGAGCTGTTTTACACTGGATGGCGCGATTGATTGAGAAATTCAGGACATCCCAAACATCATTCTTTAATTTTCGCTTTTTGTATCGGGATGATTCGTTTTGCAGTTATCTTATTTTCGCAAAAAAACAACCATCTATTCCTTTCGTCAAATATGGACGTTATTTAAAAAAGATCTCCTGCTTGAGATCAGGCAGCAATATGCCTTTTATGGAGTGTTGCTGTATGTAGGCGCCACCATATTTGTTTTGTACATGGCCATTGAACATCCGGATGCTCCTACCTGGAACGGATTGTTCTGGACCATGCAACTTTTTATCAGCATCAATGCGGTTGCCAAAAGTTTTCTACAGGAAAGTCGCAGCAGGATGTTGTACTATCAAACTGTGTCCGCACCTCAAAATTTTGTACTGGCGAAATTGTTGTTTAACACCGTTCTCATGCTGGCAATGAGCGGTTTGAGTTTTTTGCTGTTTACATTGTTTATGGGATATCCGGTTGAAAAAACCGGTTTGTTTTTGGGAATTGTTTTTCTGGGAGGCTGGGGATTCAGTCTGGTCTTCACCTTTCTTGCGGCCATTGCAGCCCGGGCGCAGCAAAATGCGGCTATCATGGCCATTTTGGGATTTCCTTTGTTGATCCCGCAACTCATAATGCTCACGAAAATCTCCGGAACCGTGTTTGGGTCCGACCTTACGGTTCCTGCCTTCAACATTCTGGCACTGGTGGGTTCTGACATTCTGGTGATCGTTCTGGCGGTGATTCTCTTTCCTTTTTTGTGGAAAGACTGAGCCTGATATTTTTATTACCCGCACTCCAAACCTCACATATATAAGTTTTTAACGAATCAGTTGTGATGCTGACCTACTTATCAACTTTTCCCCCTTAATTTTGCGCCGTACTAAAATCTATGGCTGAAAAATCAGCCCTGTCATGAATAAATGGTGGTGGAAAATACTAAGCATCGTTTTGCTGGTTTACACGGTAACGGCCGGATTTGGATTGTTATGGAAAAACGATGTGCCTCGTCTTCCTCAGCTCAATGAAACGATTCGCAATCTTTATTTCCATGTTTCGATGTGGTTTGTAATGATGACGCTGTTCACAATTTCAGCAGTGAACGCCGTAAAATATTTACGTACCAATCATCTGAAATATGATATCAGTTCAAGATTGTATACCAGAGGCGGTATTGTGTTTGGATTGCTGGGATATGCCACCGGTATTATGTGGATGTCGTATACCTGGGCTGATCCCAACGAACCTGCCGCCGGATCGTTTGGTCAGATTGCAAGGGAGCCGAAATTAATTGGAACAGCCATCGCCCTGCTGGTATATTTTGCATATCTGGTGTTGAGGGATTCAATTCAGGATATTGACAAAAGAGCAAGAATCAGCGCTGTGTACAATATTTTCGCATACGCTTTTCTTTTTCCTTCCATATGGATCATACCAAGGTTGCTGCCCAGTCTTCATCCGGGTGGCGAAGGCAGCGGAAATCCCGCGCTGAATTTTAAAGATCTGGCGCCGGAGATGCGGGTGGTGTTTTATCCTGCTGCATTAGGATGGACATTGCTCGGTGTGTGGATGGTTAGCGTGCGGGTGAGGCTGCAAAAACTCAAAGAAAAATCAATCCTGTCATGATCAAGAAACTGGCAATTTTATTTTTACTGTTTGTTACTTCCCTCATGTCGTTCGCGCAGGGGAATCAGGATGTAGAGATGGCCGACCTGATGCGGAGTAACGGAAAGATTTATGTAGTGGTTGCCGTTATTCTTATCATATTTGCAGGCATTATCATTTATTTGATCCGTCTCGATAGAAAAGTATCGCGACTGGAAAAAGAAACTAAAATCAATCAATTCACAACTAAATAATATCTCAAATGTCAACGATTGCAGACTATAGCTTTTTCGGCGCGGTTGAAAGAAGTTTCGACAAGGCTGCCAAGTACACCAACTGGGACCCGGGCATCCTGGAGCAGATCAAAGCCTGTAACGCAGTATATCGCATGAAGTTTCCCGTGCGCATGGACGATGGACGCATCGAAGTTATCGAGGCGTATCGCGTGCAGCACTCACATCATAAAACACCTTGTAAAGGTGGTATCCGCTTCGCTGCGGAAGTTAACCAGGATGAAGTAATGGCACTGGCCGCACTCATGACCTACAAATGCGCCATCGTAAACGTTCCTTTCGGTGGCGGTAAAGGCGGTATCAAAATCAATCCTAAAAAATATTCTGTTTACGAACTTGAAAAGATCACACGTCGCTATACTGCGGAACTGGTGAAGAAAAACTTCATCGGCCCCGGCACCGACGTACCTGCACCCGACTACGGAACAGGTGAAAGGGAAATGGCCTGGATCGTTGACACTTATGCCAGCCTGCGTCCCGGTGAAATTGATGCTGCAGGTTGTGTAACTGGTAAACCCGTAACACAGGGTGGTGTTCGTGGTCGTCGTGAAGCTACTGGTCTGGGTATTTATTTTGGAATTCGTGAAGTGTGCAGCATGCCCGATGTGATGGAAAAACTCGGTCTGACAACTGGTCTCGAAGGAAAGAGAATCATTGTTCAGGGTTTGGGTAACGTAGGTTATCACGCTGCAAAATATTTCCAGGAAGGTGGTGCCAAGATCATTGCGCTTGCAGAATATGAAGGTGCTATTGTGAATGATAATGGTTTGGATGTGGAAGCAGTATTCCAGCATCGTAAAACAACAGGTTCAATCCTGAATTTCCCCGGTGCGAAGAATTTTGCAAAGAATACAGATGCACTCGAATATGATTGTGACATTCTGATTCCTGCGGCACTGGAGAATGTAATCAATGGCGAAAATGCACCGAATGTAAAAGCAAAGATCATTGGTGAAGGTGCAAACGGACCTTTGACTCCAGAAGCAGATGAAGTGTTCATCCAGAAAGGAACGCTGGTAGTTCCTGATATGTATCTGAACGCCGGTGGTGTAACCGTTTCATATTTTGAGTGGTTAAAGAATTTAAGCCACGTGCGTTACGGAAGAATGGAAAAACGTTTTACAGAAAATCTGAACCAACATATTCTTGGCACGATTGAAGATCTTACAAACAAGAAAGTGAGTGCCAGGGAGCGTCAGTTCATCATGCACGGACCGGAGGAAGTAGATCTGGTGCATAGTGGATTGGAAGAGACCATGATCACGGCTACGCGCGAGATCATGGATGAATGGAGAAAGAATCCGCAGATACCGGATATGCGCACTGCAGCTTATGTAGTGGCGATCAACAAAGTGGGCACCAGCTATGCCGAGCTGGGCATCTTCCCATAAGAACCGCATGAAAAATCACAAATAGAAGGCCCTGCCGTTGCGGTGGGGCTTTTTTTGTGTGGGGTTTGGAGTTGGGGGTGTGGTGTGGCGGTTGGGGATTGAAAGTTTTTCCTTTTGTTGAGCAGCGTTTTATCGAATTTCTCCTCAGTCAGAAATTATACTTTTGTGTCGCAACTTCCAACAAACCCCAAACCCCAAACTTTCCTGAATGAACGCTCCTACATCCACATTTCGCTCCGGCTACGCTCCGGTGAACGGTTTGCAAATGTACTATGAGGTACACGGTGAAGGCCGTCCGCTGGTTTTGATTCATGGTGGAGGTTCTACCATTGAAACAAATTTTTCGCGCGTGTTGCCGCAGTTTGCAAAAAACAGGATGGTGATTGCAGTGGAATTACAGGCGCATGGACGTACAAAAGATCGTGACACACCCAGTTCATTCAAACAGGATGCGGATGATGTAGCTGCCTTGTTGGACTATTTAGAAATTGACAAAGCAGATATTTTAGGATTTAGTAATGGCGGACAAACAGCGTTGCAATTGGGAATGAGTCATGCCGATGTTGTAAACAAGCTGGTGATCATTTCATGTTTTTATAAAAGGTCTGGTGCAGTGGATGGTTTCTGGGAAATTTTTCCGAATGCAACAATGGAGCAATTGCCACCACCCTATCATGAAGCATATCTGAAAGTGAATAATGATCCCGAAGGATTGCAAAGGATGTTTGATCGCGATAACAAGCGCATGTTGAATTTTGTGGGGTGGACGGATGAAGATGTGGCAACCATCAAAGCACCGACGCTGGTGATTGCTGGCAATCAGGATGTGGTGAAGCCGGAGCATGCGGCGGAGATGGCAGGGAGGATTGAGGGAGCGCAGTTGTTGATTGTGCCCGGCAATCATGGATCTTTTATTGGAGAGGTGTTGGGCAATGATCCGAAGAGTCGGATACCGGAGATGATGGTGGGGATGATTGAGGAGTTTTTGGACAGGTAGGGTGTGATAATAGGTGGGGATGTTATGGTTTAAAATATGTGCCGGATGTTTTGATTCCACGTTCAGTTTCGGGTATTTTTGGGGCGGTTGATTTGTATTAGTTGTTATAGGTCTCAGGAATGGGGTGTATGCGTTTTTGAGGCGTTTGTGTGCAGGAAATTTGTTTGCTGAAATGTTTTTTTCGCAGAGTTTTTTGCAAAAATTTTCTAAATGAAAACTTTGTTTTGGGTGGAATAAAATTCTCTCCTATTTTTGCTGCCCCAACGGAAGGATCGGTAGTTCAGTTGGTTAGAATGCCGCCCTGTCACGGCGGAGGTCGCGGGTTCGAGTCCCGTCCGGTCCGCAGGAAGAACAGATATCAATAGCTCCAATTACAGGAGCTATTTTTTTTCCCCCTAATTAACGGCGTAGTAATTCACAAATGTTGTGCAGCCGCAAACCTGGAAACACCTTAAGAACCGCGGCAAACCGCTTGGGCCCATCCAATGGCCGTCTTATATTTATGGAAAATAAATTCTACTTCGGTGCTGGACTATGTTTTTCAAGATCGGGGCGGTAGCATTTGTCGATGTTCTCGGTTTCAAGCAAAAACTTCAAGAATTTGAAAGTGACCTCAAACTCAGAATGGGCGAGGACGGCGAATTCTTCGTGTCTGAAAAAGTCAATGAATTCATCAACACCGTTAAATATGTTACGAGCCTTTTGGAAACAGATAGAAACTTTCAGTACTATCTTTTTAGTGATAATATGATAATATCTGCATTACGGTCGATTACATTGATAACCCAGATCTTTTGATTTCCCTTCTGTACGCACTTAATGAGCTATTTTATTC
>Ga0065721_10005303_pt1 | contig 14616 bp, 13 predicted proteins | sample Mesricmetagenome_FD_59108 | JGI IMG/M metagenome (GOLD analysis project Ga0065721, IMG submission 59108) | Mesophilic microbial community from rice straw/compost enrichment Sample: eDNA_1 v2 (version 2) | ecosystem: Engineered > Solid waste > Grass > Composting > Bioreactor | place: USA: Davis... | reverse complement strand
GGCCGCAGTCGCGCCCGCGGCGAGCGCCGCGTCGAACGCGTCGAGCGCGGGGGCGAGGGCGTCGAACATCGTCTTGTCGCCCGCCTCGGCCTTGCCGCGCGCGACGATGCCGTCGAGCCCGGCCCGGAGGGCCGCCGCGAGCGCCGCGCCGTCGAACTCGGCGACGGCGCCCGCGGTCATGCCCATGCGGAGGAAGAACGTGCCGTAGAGGGGCCCGCTCGCCCCGCCCACGCTCGTGACGAGCGTCATCCCGACCGCTTTGAAGAGCTCGTCGGCCGTGCCGGGCGCGCCCGTGTCGAGCTTCTCCATGACGGCGGTCATGCCGCGCGACATGTTGGCCCCGTGGTCGGCGTCGCCGATCGCGGAGTCGAGCTCGGTCAGGTACGCCCGTTGCTCGGTGACCGCGGTGCGGAACGCCGCGAGCCAGTCGACGAGCGTGGACAGGGGGATGGTGCCGGTCATGATTCGTCCTTCGTGTGTCACCTGCGGTCGGTCGGCGTCAGGCGCCCCAGCGCAGCCCCGGCGTCGTGACGGGAGCATCCCACAGCCGCAGGATCTCGTCATCGGCCTTGAGCACCGTCACCGAGCAGCCCGCCATGTCGAGCGAGGTGATGTAGTTGCCGACGAGCGACCGGGCGATCGTGACGCCCGCCTTCTCGAGCAGCTTCGCGACCTCGCCGTACATGAGGTAGAGCTCGATGAGCGGCGACGCCCCCATGCCGTTGAGCATGACGATCGTCGGCGACCCCGTGACGTCGAGGTCGGCGAGGATCGGGTCGACGAGTTGCTGCGCGATCTCGCGCGCGGGCGCGAGCGGCACGCGGTGCCGACCGGGTTCGCCGTGGATGCCGATGCCGATCTCCATCTGGTCGTCGGGCAGGTCGAAGGTCGGCTTGCCCGCGGCGGGCACCGTGCAGCTCGTGAGCGCCATGCCCATCGAGCGGCCCGACTCGTTGACCTGCGTCGCGAGCGCGTGCACGGCCGCGAGGTCGCGCCCCTCCTCCGCGGCGGCACCGACGATCTTCTCCAGCAGCACGGTGACGCCGACGCCGCGGCGACCCGCCGTCCAGGTGGAGTCCTGCACGGCGACATCGTCGTTGGTGACGATCGTCGCGACCTCGACGCCCGACTCCGCGGCGGCGAGCTCGCCCGCCATCTCGAAGTTCATGACGTCGCCCGTGTAGTTCTTCACGATGTGCAGCACGCCCGCCCCGCGGTCGGCGACCTTCGTCGCCTCCTGCATCTGGTCGGGCGTCGGCGAGGTGAAGACCTCGCCCGCACACGCCGCGTCGAGCATCCCGAACCCGACGAATCCGCCGTGCAGGGGCTCGTGGCCGGATCCGCCGCCCGAGATGAGCGCGACCTTGCCGTCGGCCTTCGGGGTGGCGCGATAGATGATGCGGTGGGCGAAGTCGACCCGCAGGTCGGGATGCGCGGCCGCGACTCCCGCGAGCGCGTCGGCGAGCACGTCCTCCGGGGCGTTGATGAGCTTCTTCATCGGGCGTCCTTCTCGGTCAGGGCCTCCTCGAGGCCGGTCTTGTCGGCTTCCGTGCGCGAGATGAGCGTGAACAGCAGTCCCGCGACGACCCCCGCGAGCAGTTCGGCGACGAGGTAGACGGGCAGCTGCTCCCACCGCACCTCGCCGCCGAGGAGCTGCTGCACGAGCATCGGGCCGGTCGTGCGGGCGGGGTTGATCGAGGCGCCCGTCGCGGGGGCCACCGGGATGATCGCGGCGAACACGACGAGGCCGATGACGATGCCCGCGAACCCGGGGGCCGCCTTGCGGTGGATGACGCCGAACACCGTGAAGACGAGGATGAACGTGCCGACGAACTCGGCGGTGAACGCCTGGATCCACGGGATGTCGCCGTACGCCGCGACGCCGAGCCCCGCCTCGCTCGCGGGCATGCCGAGCACGCCGACGATCGCGAAGGAGCCGAGGATCGCGCCGAGCACCTGGGCGATGAGGTAGCCGGGCACGTCGCGCCACGGGAACTTGCCGGTGACGGCGAGGCCGAGGGTCACCGCGGGATTGATGTGGTTGCCGGAGATGTAGCCGAACGTGTACACGGTCGCGACGACGATCGTGCCGAAGGCGAGCGAGATGACGCCGAGCTCGGCGCCGGTGAAGGGTTCGCCGCCGCGCGCGATCGCGAGCGCCGGCACGGAGCCGACGCCGACGAAGACGAGGAAGGCGGTGCCGATGAATTCGGCCGCCAACTTCTGCCAGGTGCGGTTCTCATCCATATGTACTCCTTTGGACATGCGGGATACGGGGGTGCCGATGCGCGGACGCGTCGTCCCGACACTGGAACGACATTCGACAATGTCGAATATGCTGCAGATGAGGCGGCGCGTCAAGGGCGACTCGTGAACGAGGTCCGCTCTGGCCGCATCCATAATGGGATGCCGAAGGAGGCCGAGTGATTCAGGCGATCGACAGGGCCGCGCGCGTGCTCGGACTCCTCCAAGGCGCTCGCCACCTGCGGATCAGCGAGCTCGCCGCCGCCCTCGACCTCCCGCCCTCGACGGTGCACGGCATCGTCAAGTCCCTGCGCCACCACGGCCTGGTCGCGAAGGAGCGCGGCTCCGACCGTTACATGCTCGGCCCCGCGCTGCTCAAGCTCAGCAACGTCTACCTCGACACCCTCGACGTGCGCGCCCGGGCGATGCGCTGGACGCGCGAACTCGCCCGCCGCACGGGCCTCGCCGTGCGGCTCGGCGCCGAGCTCTTCGACGAGGTCATCGTCATCCACCACAACCGCCGGCCCGACGGCAGCCAGCAGATGCTCGAGACGGGGCTCACGATCCCCGCCCACGCCTCCGCGATGGGCAAGGTGCTGCTCGCCTACGACACCGACTACGCGACCGAGGTGCTCGGCAAGGAGCTACGCAGTCTCACCGGCGACACGATCACCGATCCCGCGACGCTGACCCTCCAGCTCGCGCAGATCGTCGCGCGCGGCCTCGCGACCGAGGAGGACGAGGCGGTGCTCGGCGAGTCCTCCGTCGCGGCGCCCGTCGCCGACGCGAGCGGCAACGTCATCGCCGCCGTCGCCGTCGTGCTGCCGACGAGCGAGTGGCCGCCGGAGGACCCGGTGCTCAACGACCTGCGCGAGACGGCGCGCACGATCTCGCGCGAGCTCGGGGCCTCGTCCTGGCCGCCGCTGCCGCCCGAGCGGCGCCCCGACGACGACTGACGCGGCCCGACCGGGCCCGCGGCGTCAGGGCCGACACTGAGCGCGCGGCGAGGAGCCGTGCAGCGGCTCGGTGAGCCACGCCGCCTCGATCGTCGGCGACCCCGGCCGTCGGCGCACCCGCAGCGTGTGCGGGGTGTCGACGAACAGCAGATCGGCGACCACGTCGCCCGCGTCGGTCGTGCCGCCGCTCGCGACGATCGGGATGCCGGTCGGCTCGTTCGCCGTCCACGTTCCCGGCACGACGCGCACCGGCAGCGAGCCGTGCGCGTCGACGAGCTCGAGCACCCACGCGCCGTCGGCCTGCGGCGTGACCTGCACGGCGTCGAGCGCGGCGCGACGCGGGCCGCGCGAGTCGACCGGCAGGAGCTCGGGGGCGCCACCCGGGAGGGGGCCGGTCGCGGGATGCGGGAGGGTAAGCGCCTCCACCTGCTCGGCGAGCGCCGCGTCGTCGACGGGAGTGCCGGGCCGCTCGAGCGCGGGCAGCACGTGCTCCCACAGGGCGTCGAGCACCGACTGCATCTCGGGGGTCTCGGAGGTGAGCGCGACGACGAGCTCGTGCTCCGGGAGCACGACGCAGTACTGCCCGAAGGCGCCGTCGCCGCGGTAGCCGTGCTGCCCCATCCAGAACTGGAAGCCGTAGCCCTGCGCCCAGTCGGGGTTTCCCGGCGGGGTCGCGACGTGGCGGCGCGTCGCCTCGGCGACCCACTCGGCATCCAGGATGCGCTGCTCGCCCCAGAGCCCGCCGCGGCGGTACAGCTCGCCGAGGCGGGCGACGGCGCGCACGTCGGCGTGCAGGCCGCTGAACCCGACGTTGCGGCCCGCGGGCTGCTCGATCCAAGCGACGTCGGAGATGCCGAGCGGCTCGAACAGGCGCGGGCGCAGGTAGTCGACGAGCGACTCCCCCGCGGCGCGCTGCACGATCGCGGCGAGCGTGTAGGTGCACGGCTGGTTGTAGGCGAAGAGCGTGCCCGGGTCGGCATCCGGCGGGATCCGCAGGAATCCCCGCACGAGGTCGGCGGGGTCGAGCGTCGCCGCGCGGTCGATCGTCTCCGCGGCGTGACCGCTCGCCATCGCGGCGATGTCGCGCACGCGCATCGCGCGACTGCGGGCATCCGTCACGTCGGCGTCGAGCTCGGGGAAGTACGACAGCACCGTCGCGTCGAGGTCGACGAGCCCCTCGGCGCGGGCGAGGCCGACGGCGGTCGAGGTGAAGCTCTTGCTGAGCGAGTAGAGCAGCTGCGGCCGGTCGACCGCGTAGGGCGCCCACGCCGTCTCGAGCACGACGGCGCCGCGGCGCACGACGACGAGGGCGTGCGGGCGGATGCCGGGGCCGGCCTCGAGCGCGGACACGAAAGCGCCGAGGCCGCGGGCGTCGAAGCCCGCGGCGCTCGGCGCCGACGTGGGAAGCGAGGTGCTCAGAGCGCCTCGATGATCTGACGCATGAGCGCGGCGGTCTCCGACGGCGTCTTGCCGACCTTGACCCCGGCGGCCTCGAGGGCCTCCTTCTTCGCCTGCGCCGTGCCGGCCGAGCCGGAGACGATCGCGCCGGCGTGGCCCATCGTCTTGCCCTCGGGGGCGGTGAAGCCGGCGACGTAGCCCACGACGGGCTTCGTGACGTTGGCCTTGATGAAGTCGGCCGCGCGCTCCTCGGCGTCGCCGCCGATCTCGCCGATCATGACGATCGCCTTCGTCTCGGGGTCGGCCTCGAACGCGGCGAGCGCGTCGATGTGGGTCGTGCCCACGATCGGGTCGCCGCCGATGCCGATGGCCGTCGAGAAGCCGAGGTCGCGCAGCTCGTACATCATCTGGTAGGTCAGGGTGCCCGACTTCGACACGAGGCCGATCGGTCCCTTGCCCGTGATGTTGTTGGGCGTGATGCCGACGAGCGACTCGCCGGGGGTGATGATGCCGGGGCAGTTCGGGCCGATGATGCGCGTCGTGCCCTTCGCCTTCGCGTAGGCCCACGCCTCGGCGGTGTCCTGCACCGGGATGCCCTCGGTGATGACGACGAGGAGCGGGATCTCGGCGTCGATGGCCTCGATCATGGCGTCCTTCGAGAANGCCGGCGGCACGAACGCGATCGACACGTCGGCNCCNGTCTCGGCCATCGCNTCGGCGACGCTCGCGAAGACGGGCAGCTCGACGGCGTTGCCGTCCTTGTCGGTGTGCGACACGGTNGTGCCGGCCTTGCGCGCGTTGACGCCGCCGACGACCTGCGTGCCCGCCTTGAGCATGAGCGCGGTGTGCTTGGTGCCCTCGCCGCCNGTGATGCCCTGGACGATGACCTTGGAGTCCTTGGTCAGGAAGATCGACATTTCTCTGGGATCCCTTACTTCGCAGCCAGCTCGGCGGCCTTGTCGGCGCCCTGGTCCATGTTCTCGGCGATCGTGACGAGCGGGTGGTTGGCGCCGGCGAGGATCGCGCGGCCCTCCTCCACCTGGTTGCCGTCGAGGCGCACGACGAGCGGCTTGCTCGCGGTGTCGCCGAGGATCTCGAGCGCCTTGACGATGCCCTCCGCGACGGCGACGCACGACGTGATGCCGCCGAAGACGTTGACGAAGACGCTCTTCACCTGCGGGTCGCCGAGGATGACGTCGAGGCCCGCGGCCATCGTCGTCGCCGACGCGCCGCCGCCGATGTCGAGGAAGTTGGCGGGCTTCTGGCCGCCGTGGTTCTCGCCCGCGTAGGCGACGACGTCGAGGGTGCTCATGACGAGCCCCGCGCCGTTGCCGATGATGCCGACGGTGCCGTCGAGCTTGACGTAGTTGAGGTCNTGGGCCTTCGCCTTCGCCTCGAGCGGGTCGGCNGCGGCCTTGTCCTCGAGCGCCTCGTGCTCGGGGTGNCGGAAGCCGGCNTTCTCGTCGAGCGTGACCTTGCCGTCGAGCGCGACGATGTCGCCNGAGCCGGTGAGCACGAGCGGGTTGACCTCGACGAGCGTCGCNTCCTCGGCCGTGTAGACCTCGTAGAGCTTGACGATGACGGGGGCGACCTTGTCGACGATCTCGGCCGGGAACTTCGCGGCGATGGCGATCTCGGTGGCCTTCGCGAGGTCGATGCCCGCGGCCGGGTCGACCTCGATGCGCGCGAGCGCGTCGGGACGCTCCTCGGCGAGCTGCTCGATCTCCATGCCGCCCTCGTAGGAGGCGAGGGAGAGGTAGGACCGGTTGGCGCGGTCGAGCAACACGGAGAAGTAGTACTCCTCCTTGATGTCGGCGCCCGCGGCGACCATGACCTTCTTGACGATGTGCCCCTTGATGTCGAGGCCGAGGATGGCCTTCGCGGCCTCTTCGGCATCCGCCGGGGTCTTGGCGACCTTGACGCCGCCGGCCTTGCCGCGACCGCCGGTCTTCACCTGAGCCTTGACGACGGTGACGCCGCCGAGCTTCTCGGCCGCCGCGCGCACCGCCTCAGGCGTGTCGGCGACGATGCCGGCGAGCACGGGGACGCCGTGCTTCTCGAACAGGTCACGGGCCTGGTACTCGTACAGATCCACGCTGGACTTCTTCTTCCGTTTTTGGGGAGTGGATGCTCGGTGGCGAGGGCTTCTCTCGATGTCGAGATAGTTCGACGTCGAGATACTTTTCAGCCCCGCACAGCCTACCCCGGCAAACTTGGGGCGATGTCCGAGCGCAGTCCCGCCTTCCGGCGATACGCCGCCGACGGCTCCCTCGTGCTCGGCGGGCTCGCGGCGATCCTGTTGCAGCTCGGGCATCCCGTCGTCGCGCGCGGTGTCGCGGGCCACTCGTCGTTCGCCCGAAACCCGCTCAAGCGGTTACACGGCACCCTCGCGTACGTCTACGCCGTCGAACTCGGCACCCCCGAGCAGGTCGCCGCCGTCGCCCGCCACGTCGACGCCGCGCACGCCCGCGTGCCCGGGGCCCGCGACACCGGCCCGCAACTCTGGGTCGCCGCGACCCTCGCCCGCACCGGGATGCGCGTGCACGAGCTGCTGCGCGGCCCGCTCCCCGATGCGCTCGCCGACGAGATCCACGCCGCGAGCGCCGACCTCGGGATGGCGTTGCAGCTTCCGGCGGACGCCTGGCCCGCCGACCGCGCGGCCTTCGATCGCTACTGGGACGCCACGGTCGCGGAGCTGTCGGTCACGCCCGAGGCGCTCGGGGTCGCGCGGGAGCTGCTCGCGGCGCGCGCAGCGCCGTGGTGGATCCGCCTGGCGATGCCCGCCGCGCGCGAGTTCACCGCGCTCCTGCTGCCGCCGGCCCTGCGGGAGGCGTTCGGCATCCCGTGGCACCCCCGCCGCGCCCGCGCGGTGCTGACCGCGTTGCGCGTCGTCGCCCGCGTCACCCCGCGCCGCCTGCGGGAGCTCCCCGCGCGGCGCCTTTTCGCCCGTTCGTGACGGGTTTGCCCGATTTCGTGCCCTCGCGTCGTGCGGAGGGCACGAAATCGGGCAACCGCGGGAGCGGGGGCGTGCCTAGGCTCGGGGCATGCAGAAGCGCATCCTCGGCCGCACGGGCCGCCCCGTCTCGGTCATCGGTCTCGGCACCTGGCAGCTCGGCGCCGACTGGGGATCGGTCGACGACGCCGACGCCCGCGCGGTGCTCGACGCCTCCTTCGAGGCCGGGGTGACGATGTACGACACCGCCGACGTCTACGGCGACGGCCGCAGCGAGCAGCGCATCGCCGCCTGGCGGCGCGACCGGGGCCTCATCGACGACGTCTTCGTCGCGACGAAGATGGGCCGGCGGATGGAGCAGACGGTCGAGAACTACTCCCCCGCGCACTTCCGCGCGTGGACCGACAGGTCGCGCCGCAACCTGGGCGTGGAGCGGCTCGACCTCGTGCAGCTGCACTGCCCGCCCGACGGCGTCTACGCCTCCGACGCGGTGTTCGACACTCTCGACGCGATGGTCGAGGACGAGGTCATGGCGGCCTACGGCGTGAGCGTCGAGACGGTCGACCAGGCGCTCTCCGCGATCGCGCGCCCCCACGTCGCGACGGTGCAGATCATCCTCAACGCGTTCCGGCTCAAGCCGCTCGACGCGGTGCTCCCGGCGGCGCGGGAGGCGGGCGTCGGCATCATCGCGCGCGTGCCGCTCGCGTCGGGGCTCCTCTCGGGGCGCTACGACCACGACACGGCGTTCGCCGCCGACGACCACCGCACCTACAACCGCGATGGCTCGGCGTTCGACGTCGGCGAGACGTTCTCGGGCGTCGACTTCGACGAGGGCGTCGACGCGGCGCGGGAGTTCTCGGCGCTCGCCCGGCAGCACGGCCTCGAGCCCGCGACCGCGGCCCTCGCCTGGCTCGCCCAGTTGCCCGGGGTGTCGACCGTCATCCCGGGCGCCCGCAACGTCGCACAGGCGCACGGCAACGCCGCCGCCGGATCGGTGCCCGCGCTCGGCGAGGAGTTCACCGCCGCGGTGCGCGAGCTCTACGACCGCCGCTTCCGGGCGGCCGTGCACGACCGCTGGTGACGCTCAGCGCCCGCGCGGAACCCGCAGGATGAACACCCCGGCGACGACGAGCCCGGCGCCGAACACGACGGTGAGCACCGGCACGAGCGGTCCGACGCCGAGGCCGACGAGGCCCGGCAGCACGGTGAGCGCGTCGGCGATCGTCGCGACGAGGAGCGCGATCGCCGCCCAGCGCGCCACGACGCCTCCCGTGAGCACGAGCGCCGCCGCGACGACGCCGCCGACGGCCGCCGCGAGCACGCCGACGGTGCCGAGCGCGGGAACCCACAGGATCGTCGCGAGCACCGTCAGCAGGAAACCGATCGCCGCCACGGCGAGCGCGATCCGCGCGGGCAGGGCGCGCACGCCGAACGCGAGCACGCCGAAGCCGGCCGCGATGGGCAGGTTGGCGACGAGCGCGAAGACGAGGGCGCCCGCGATGCCGGCGAGGCCGAGCAGGAGGCCGAGCAGCACGAGCGCGCCGCCCGCGAGGAATGCGATGCCGGCCGCCGTGCGGCCCGGGCGGGTCAGAGCGGCCATCGGGCCCTCCTTCGTTCGGGTGGCGCCAGCCTAGGGATGCCGCCCCGGCGGGGGAAGACGCGGTCAGAGCTCGACGATGAGCTTCCCCTCGTTGCGTCCGGCGAAGAGCAGCTCGAGGTGCTCGGGCGCGCGGTCGAGCCCGCGCACGACGTGCGACCGGTCGTGCACGGCGCCGCGCGCGAACATCCCGCGCAGCTCGTCGAGTTGGGGCCCCGACGGCCGCCCGGTGCGCTCGGCGAGGAATCCCCGCACCGTGAGCGCCTTCATGAGCACGTGATAGAGGTTCTTCACACCGACGCGCTCCTCCGGGGGCGTCTCGTAGTCGGCGATGACGCCGCACACGGCGATCGTCGAGTTCGCCGCCATGAGCGGCAGCATCGCGTCGAGCACGGGTCCGCCGACGTTGTCGAAGAACGCGTCGGCCTCGCCGCCGATGGCCGCGGCGAGGTCGGCGGCGAACGTCGGCGAGCGATAGTCGACCGCCTCGGCGGCGCCGAGGTCGCGCACGAGGTCGCACTTCGCGGGGCCGCCCGCGATCCCGACGACCCGCGCGCCCGCGTCGGCGGCGATCTCGACGGCGAGTGATCCCGTCGCCCCCGCGGCGCCCGACACGACGACGGTCTGGCCGGCGCGCACCTCGAGCACGTCGCGCATCCCGGTGAGCGCCGCCATGCCGACGTGCGAGAACACGGAGAGGTAGGCGGTGAGCGGCTCGTGCGCCGACGGCCGGATGCGGCGGGCGAGCCGCGCGGGCACGTCGTAGACCTCCTGCCACGGCCCGAGCACGATCACGAGGTCGCCGGGCGCGAACCCGTCGGCGCGCGAGGACTCGACGCGGCCGATCGTGTGCCCGACCATGAGGCTCCCGGGACGCAGGTCGATCGTGACCTCGCCGATCCGCCGCACGGTGTTCGGGCGCAGCCAGTTGCGCTGCGAGGGGTCGAGCGAGAGGTGGCTCGCGCGCACGCGGATCGCGCCGGACGCGAGTTCGCCGAGCTCGACCTCTTCGTAGCGCAGGATCGCGGGGTCGAAGCGCTCGCCCGCGTTCTCGACGACGCGGACGGCGCCGACGCGCGTCATCCGCGGCCTCCGGAAGCACCATTGCATCCAAATTGCATGCATCAAGCCTAGCGAGCCGCGAGGACGGGGAACGCCCCGGGCACACGACCCGGGGCGTTCCGTGAGCGGAGCGAGATCAGCGCCCGCGCGCACCCTGCACGCGCGCGAACAGGATGCCCGTGACGAGCAGGCCGAGCGCGTAGAGCAAGGCGAGCACGGTGCCGAACGCGCCCACCGCCACGTTGAGCAGCGGCAGCAGCACGACCAGCGCGAGCACGACGCCGGTGACGATGAACGCGATCGCCGCGAGGTTCGTGATCTCCTTGCCGGCGTAGAGCACGATCGCGGCGACGAGCGTGCCCGCGGCGGCCGCGATCGAGGCGATGAGGCCCACCGGCGCGGGGAGCGCGACGACCGCGCCGAGGGCGAGCAGCAGGAAGCCGACCGCGGCGACGACGAGGGCGATGCGCGCGAGCGTGTTGCGGAACGACCCGATCGCGAGGATGAGGAACGCGACGCCGATCGCGAGGTCGGCGATGACGGCGGGCCAGACGCCGAGCGCGGTCACCCCCGCGAACTGCAGGATGAGGTCGATCAACAGCACCGCTCCCGCGACGGCGAGCAGGATGCCGGCGATCGACCGCCGGGACGTGGACAGTTCGGCCATGCGAAGTTCTCCTTTGAACTCGGGGCTCCGGCGAGTGCCGGCGCGCCCAGCATAGGGGTTCCTGACCGTTTGCTGAGAGATGCGGGCCGATAACCTGGCGAGCGGGGGAGGCCCGTGTTCCGAGAGATTCCGCGCCGCGGCTGGGCGCTCGTCGCCGACACGCTCGCCCTCGCCGCCGGCGCCGTCGCGACGGGTGCGGTCGCCTCGTTCCTCGCGATGGTCGCGTTCGGGGTGCTCGCCGAGGAGGGGTTCGCCGCCTACTTCGCCGCGAGCGACGCCGACCCGATCCTGCGGCTCGGCGTCGGGGTGACGGCGCTCGTCGTCGTCGCGGCGCTCGGCCTGTGCCTCACGCTCGTCTCGGTCTCGCACCTCGCGACCGCGGAGCAGCTCGCCGCTCACGCCGAGCGCGAGCCCGACGTCATCCCGGGCTGGACGACGCGGCGCGTGCTCGAACTCGGCGAGCCGTTCTCGGCGTTCACGGGCTTCGCGATCGTCTTCCTGATCCTCGACGTGGTCGCGGTGTTCATCCTGCTGGCGGCCCTCGGCGAGACGTTCCGCTCCAACCCCGAGAGCGCGTGGGAGGGCACGGCGATCCTCGGCGGCCTCGTGTTGCTCGGGCTCATCACGGGCATCCTGCTCGTCGTGCGGCGCGCCGCGTGGATGCCGCAGTGGCGCTCGGCGGTGTCGCTCACCACCGACGTGTGGCGCCGGCGCCTCCCGCGCGCGGTCGCCGAGGAGCGGAACCGCCGCCGCACCCTGAGCCGCGCGCCCGCGCCTCCCGGAACGGTCGAGCGTGCCCTCGGAACCCTCGGCCGGCGCGGCGTGCGCGTCGGCGGGCCGGCGTTCGGCATCGCGATCGCCGTGACGGTCGCGACCCTGATCTTCCGGCAGCCCTGCCGCCGGTGCGACCCGCTCGACTACGAGGACGCCGGCGAGGCCGCCCTCGACCTCCTCGCCCGCACGGCGACCGTCGCCCTCGCGCTGTCGCTCGCGCTCCTCGTCCTCGCCGTCGTCGCCGGGTGGGCGAGTCGCGCGCTCGCGGTCGCCCGACTCGCCCGGCACGCGGCGGACCCGAGCCGGCCGCGTCCCGACCGGGCGTCGCTCGAGCCCGCGTTCGCGAACGGCTGGCCGCTCCAGGAGGCCGGGCTCGCGGCGGTCGCGATCGGCGGCGGCGCGTTCCCCCTCGCCCTGTCCGCGTCGATCGTGACGGGCGAGGGTGGCGTGGTCTCGGCCGTTCTCGCCGTGCTCGCGGCGGTCGGCGTCGCCGTCATCGCGCTCGCGGAGGGGCACGTCGCGCGGCGGCGCGGGGCGATGCGCGCCGCGTGGTCGCTCGGCGACATCCGCCCGACCGTGCCCCCACCCCCGGGCACGACGCCTCCGCCGGAGCCCCGGGACTAGCCTGGGCGCGTGAGATTCGCCGCCCTGCGGGCCCCCTGGTACCGCGGGTACCTCGGCGGCGGGTCGCTCCTCATGGCGGGCGACAACGCCGAGCACGCCATCACCTACCTCGTGATGTGGCAGCTCTTCGAGTCGCCCCTCCTCGCGGGCTTCGCGGTCGTGAGCCACTGGCTGCCGCACCTGCTGTTCTCGATCCCGTTCGGCGGGCTCGCCGACCGGTTCGACGGACGGCGCATCATCCAGACCTCGTGCCTGCTCTTCGTCGTCGCGTCGCTCACCTGGGGCGGGCTCCTGCTCGCCGGCGCGCTCGAGCCGTGGCACTGCGTCGTGCTCCTCCTCGTGCACGGCTTCGCGAGCGCGCTGTGGCATCCCGCGAACCAGGTCATGCTCTACGACCTCGTCGGCGAGGACGCGTTGCCGAGCGCCGTGCGGCTCATGGCGACGGGGCTCAGCCTCGGGCAGCTCGTCGGCCCGGCCGCGGGCGCGGCGCTGCTGTTCACGATCGGACCGGCCTGGGGCATGTTCGCGAACGCGCTGTTCTACGTGCCGTTCCTCGTGTACCTCGCGGTGTCGCCGTTCGACGGCCACGGGCGCCGGGCCCGCGCGGCGGCGCGCGTGCGGCTCACGGAGGTCGTCGGCATCCTGCGCGAACTCCCCCGACATCCCGGCATCCTCGTCGTTACCGTCTTGCAGGGCGCCGTCGGGCTGCTCGTCGGCGTCGCGCTCATGCCGCTCCTGCCGGAGTTCGGCATCCTGCTGGGGGTCGAGGAGTCGGGGCTCGGCTACGGCCTGCTGCTCGTCGCGATGAGCGTCGGCGCCGTTGCCGGCGGCCTCGCGCTCGAGGGGTTCGGGCGGCTGCGGGCGACGCCGGCCGTGTCGGTCGCGAGCGAGCTCGTCTTCGCCGTCGCGATCCTCGGCTTCGCGCTCTCGCCGTGGTTCCCGCTGAGCGTCGCGCTGCTCGTCGTCGCGGGCGCGACCTCCATCCTGTCGCTCTCGACGGCGCAGACGGTCGTGCAGCTCGAGGCGCCACCCGACAAGCGGGGCCGGTTCATGGGGGCGTTCAACACGACCAACATGGGGTTCCGCGTCGGCAGCGGTCTGCTCATCGGGGTGCTCGCCGGGATGCTCGGCGTCCCGCTCGCGGTCGCGGCGTGCGCGGGGCTCCTAACGGTCGTGTGCGCCGCGCTGCTGCTCGGGGCCGTCAGAGCTTCTCGATCGGCGCGATCTTGATGAGCAGCCGCTTGCGGCCGGCCTGATCGAACTGCACCTCGGCGATCGACTTCGAGCCCTGACCGGTCACGGCGACGACCTTGCCCTCGCCGAAGTCGGTGTGCCGGATGCGGTCGCCCGCCGCGAGCGTGAGGTCGCCGTTGTCGCGCACCTTGCTGGTGATCTCGCTCGCCCACTCCCGTTTGACGCGCGGCGCGGGCGGCAGCTCGGTCGGGTAGGAGAAGCCGCGCGCCGGACCGCCCGCGTAGCCGCGCGCGTTGAGCGCCCGGGGTCGCGACCCGCCGCGCGACGTCGCGTCGCCGGGCGACTGCTTCCAGTCGATGAGCCCGGGCGGGATCTCCTGGAGGTAGCGGCTCGGCATCGCGACGCTCGTGTCACCGAACGCCGACCGGGTCATCGACAGCGACAAGAAGAGCCGCTTCTTCGCGCGCGTGATGCCGACGTAGAACAGTCGGCGCTCCTCCGCGAGCCCGCCGGGCTCCCCCGAGGACATCCGGTGCGGCAGCAGGTCCTCCTCGACACCCGTGAGGAACACGGCGTCGTACTCGAGGCCCTTCGCGGTGTGCAGCGTCATGAGCGACACGGTGCCGGAGGCGTCCTCGATCTCGTCCGCCGCCGCGACGAGGGCGACCTCGGTGAGGAACTCGAGCAGCCCGGCATCCGGGTTGTTGCGCGTGAACTCCTTGGTGACCGACACGAGCTCTTCGACGTTCTCGATGCGCGCCTCGTCCTGCGGGTCGCGCGTCGCGCGCAGCGCCTCGAGGAACCCGGTGCCGTTGAGCAGCGCGAGCAGGATGTCGGCGGGCTTGCCGCCCGCGAGGTGCTGCGCCTCGACCTCATCGAAGAGCTCCGCGAGGTCGAGGATGGCGCGCGTCACCTTCGGTCCGAAGCCGAGCTGCCCGGCGTCGCCGAGCGCGTCGCGCAGCGGAACGCCCATCTTGTCGGCGTGCGCCTGCAGGGTCGCCTCGGTCGCGGGTCCGATGCCGCGCTTCGGGGTGTTGAGGATGCGGCGCAGCGCGAGGTCGTCGGCGGGGTTGGCGACCTGGATGAGGTACGCCATCGCGTCCTTGATCTCGGCGCGCTCGTAGAACTTGGTGCCGCCGATGATGCG
>Ga0065721_10051461_pt1 | contig 14619 bp, 13 predicted proteins | sample Mesricmetagenome_FD_59108 | JGI IMG/M metagenome (GOLD analysis project Ga0065721, IMG submission 59108) | Mesophilic microbial community from rice straw/compost enrichment Sample: eDNA_1 v2 (version 2) | ecosystem: Engineered > Solid waste > Grass > Composting > Bioreactor | place: USA: Davis... | reverse complement strand
GCAATCTTCTAACTCCGACTTCCCCATCTGCCATCTCCCATCTGCCATCTCCCATCTGCCATCTCTCATCTCCCAACTTCTATCTGCCAACTCCTGTCTCCCAATTTTGCTTCGAATCCGGTCTTCCGCTTCTTCGTCTGAGTTCAAAGTTTCGCCGCGAATCAACCCGACCGGATATCTGACGTGCTTGAGAATTGCCGCGTCCCGGATTTCGGTTAAACTTGCGCGCATTAACGCTAATCAAATTTATTCGCGACGCTATATCTCATGGCCACGCCCAACTTGAAATTAAACCGGACGCAATGGCTCATTTGCATCATCGCCGCGATCGGTTTCGCCTTCGATATTTACGAATTGCTGATGCTGCCGTTGATCATCAAACCGGCCTTGGCATCCTTGGGCGGGCTCGGTCCGGATGGTCTGCCGTTGCTCGTGCCGGGTTCGGCTGAGTATGTGAAATGGGCGCGAACGTTGTTTTTCGTTCCGGCGATAGCGGGAGGCATCTTCGGGTTGCTCGGCGGTTATCTCACAGATCGATTGGGACGCCGGCGCGTGCTGACGTTCAGCATTCTGCTGTATGCGTTCTCGGCGTGCGCGGCGGGTTATGCGACTTCGTTGACGCAATTGCTCGTGTTCCGCTGTCTGGTGTTCATCGGCGTGTGCGTCGAGTTCGTCGCGGCGGTGGCGTGGTTGGCGGAATTGTTTCCGGACCGCAATCAACGCGAGAAAGTGCTCGGCTTCACGCAGGCGTTTTCGTCGTTCGGCGGTTTGCTCGTCGGCGGGATGAATGTTCTCGCGGCGAAGATTGCGATGGATTTGCCGGCGATTCACGGCGGTCATGAAGCCTGGCGTTACACGCTCATCTCCGGCGTCATTCCCGCGATTCCGTTGATTCTCATCCGCCCGTTCCTGCCGGAATCGCCCGAGTGGCAGCGCAAACGCGAAGCGGGGGTTCTCAAACGTCCGAGCATCGCGGCGTTGTTCAGTCCGGAACTGCGGAAAACGACAATTCTCACGACGCTGGTTTTTGCGTCGAGTTACGGCATCGCGTTTGGCGCGATTCAACAGCTCCCGCAAATTCTCGGCGCGCAACGGATCGGCACTCCGACGGAAGCCGGACACGCGGCGATGATTGCCACGGCCAAAGCAGCGGTGGGCAAAGCTGCCGCCGCCGCAAAGGAAGCGGGGGCACCGGAATTGACTCCGGTGCAGCGTCGCCAGGCCGGAATGAACGCGTCTGATGAAGCGGTCGCCAAGGTGACATTGTCGCAGGAAATCGGCGGATTGTTCGGGCGATTTGCGTTCGCGATGGTGGCGGTGTGGATTGTGAGTCGGCGCGCGTTGTTACGCGTGTTTCAAATTCCCGCGTTGATCTTTGTTCCCCTGCTCTTCTGGTGGATTTCGACGCAGCTCGGAAACGCGGACTCGTTGCTGTGGATTAAAGTCGGTGTGTTCATCGCCGGTTTCCTGACCATCGCGCAATTCAGTTTCTGGGGTAATTACATTCCGCTGGTATTCCCGTTGCACCTGCGCGGCACGGGCGAAAGTTTCGCAGCGAATATCGGCGGTCGCGTCATTGGCACGGCAGCAGCGTGGTTTACAATCACGTTGTCCGCGTCCACTCCGCCGAGTCCGGCGAAGATTGCCATCGTCGGCGCGGGTGTGGCCGGTGCTTATGTGTTGATTGGCGCCATCCTGACGCAGTGGTTGCCCGAACCGAAAGAGGGCGCGACGAAAGAATGAACTCGCATCAGTCCAACGCAAGCGACGTCGCGGCTCACGAACGAAATTACATTTCACGATGAGTAAGAAAATTTTCCTTACCGCGCTGGTGCTCGCCGGGTTCTTTCTGCATCAGGATTTTTGGAATTGGGACAACGGCGATTTGCTGTTCGGCTTTCTGCCGGTGGGGCTGGCGTATCACGCGGCTTATTCGATTGCCGCCGCGGGTTTGATGGCGGTGTTGGTCAAATTCGCCTGGCCCGCTGAGCTGGATCGAATTGAATCCGATTCGAAAGGCCCGTCTTCCGAGTCATGATTCCGGCGTACATTGTTTTCGGCTATCTCGCAGTGGTGCTGTATCTCGGCATCTTTGCGTTTCGCCGCAGCAAAAATTCCGGAGAAGATTATTTCCTCGCGAGCCGTTCACTCGGCCAATACGTCTTTGTGTTCGCGCTTTTCGGCACGAACATGACGGCGTTCTCCATCCTCGGCGCGTCCGGGTTGGCGTATCATCGCGGCATCGGCGTTTTCGGTATGTTGGCCTCCGCGTCGGCGTTCGTAATTCCGCTGACGATTTTTTTCATCGGCACGCGACTCTGGGCGTACGGCAAGCAATTCGGTCACGTCACGCAGGTGCAATTTCTCCGCGACCGTTGGGAATGTTCGCACATCGGCACGCTCATCTTCGCGCTGACGGCGGTGATGCTCGTACCGTACATCATCATCGGGGTGATGGGCGGCGGTCAGACGTTGCAAGCCATCAGCGATGGACGGATTCCGTATTGGGCGGGCGGCGGGCTGGTGGCGTTGGTGGTGATGAGTTACGTGTTCTTCGGCGGCATGCGCGGCACGGCGTGGGCGAACACGTTTCAAACGTTGATGTTCCTTTGTTTCGGCGCCATCGCCATCACGTTGATTGGAAAAAGTCTGGGCGGCTTTGATCAGGTGATGGAACGGTTGAGCGCGAACGAAACCACTGCGCCGTTGCTCACGCGACAACGCATTCCGACGCGAGAATTCTTCAGCTACGCGTTTATTCCGTTGTCATCAATCATGTTCCCTCACGTGGCCATCATGTGCATGACCGCGAAGAAGGCGAGCGCCTTCAAAAAGACGGTCATCTTTTATCCCATCTGCATTTTGTTGCTCTGGCTGCCGAGTGTGTTTCTCGGCGTGGTTGCGGCGGATTCAATTCCGGGGCTCAAGCCCGGCGAATCCGACGGCGTTATTTTGCGATTGTTGACGGCGAACACGGAGGTGTGGTTGGCGGGCACACTTGGTGCGGCCATCATGGCGTGCGTGATGGCGTCGGACAGTCAGATTCTCGCATTGGGCACGATGTTTACCGAAGACGTTTTCGCATATTACGGCGGAAAAAAGCGATTCGGCGAAAAAGCTCAGGTCTGGACCGGCCGCGCGTTTGTCGTGGGAGTAACGGTGGTGGCGTTTTTCATCGCGCTCGAGTTGAAAGACAAAGCGGGAATTTTTGAATTGGCCATTCGCTTCGCATTCACCGGTTATGCGGCGCTCGCGCCGGTAATGGTCGCAGCGTTGTATTGGAAGCGCAGCACGAAATGGGGCGCGCTCGCCGCGGTCATCTGGGTTATCGTGACCATGGCCGGCAGTTGGTATCTGCACAATTACTCGGCCGACCTCGCACCAAAGCCAGGCCAACCGCCCGTCCAGATTTTCCCGGCGCTAGGCGATCTTTTTCTGCGCACCGGTGGCAGCGTGACGATTTACGGTTATCTGCCGGTGTTGTTCATGTGCCTCGGTTCAACGGTGTTGATGATTCTCGTCTCGCTGCTGACTCCGCCGCCCAGCACGGCAACGATTAAAAAATATTTTCCCGACAAACCGATCGCGGTGTAAAACCTTACTGCTATGCCTGTCACTGAATCCGACATTCAATCCGCTCAACAACAACTTGACGCCCATGTGCGCGAAATCATCGCGTGGCATTTCTCGCCCGAAACCGGCTGCCCTTATTGGCTCGATTGGGCGAAGAAAAATTTCGATCCGCGCCAGGAAGTAAAATCCTTCGCCGATCTCATTGCGAAGTTTCCGCACTTCCAGGACGAATCGTTACGCGATTTACAACCGGAAGTCTGGGTGCCGGCGAAGTTCAAAGGTCGTCCGTTCAACATTTTCGAAACCGGCGGCACGACCGGCATGCCAAAACAACGCATCGGCTGGGACGATTACAAAGTGGATTACTCCGAGTTCAGCGACAAAATTTCAGACGAACATTTCCCGCGGAATCATTACTGGCTGATGATGGGCCCGACCGGTCCGCGCCGATTGCGTCTCGCCATCGAACATCTCGCCAACGTGCGCGGCAGTTCATGCTATTTCATCGATCTCGATCCGCGTTGGGTAAAGAAGTTGATTGCGAGCAAACAATTCGATCAAGCCCGCGCTTACATGGACCATGTGGTGGATCAGGCGGTGACAATTCTCAAGCATCGCAAAGTTTCCGGATTGTTCACCACGCCAAAGTTGCTCGAAGCGCTCGCCGAGAAAATCGATCTCTACGAAGCAGGCATTCGCGGTGTGTTTTGTGGCGGCACAACGATGGCGCCGCAATACGTGCGCTTCATCGTGGAAGAAGTGCTCGAAGGCCGCATCGGTTTTTATCCGACCTACGGCAACACCTTGATGGGCCTGGCCGCGAGCGTGCCGCTGCTGCCGGAAGATAAATTCTCCATCACTTACTATGCGCCTCAACCCCGCGCCGTGCTGCGCGTTGTTGATTCCAAGAACACTTCCAACCTCGTTGACTACGATCAATGGGGTCGGGTCGAACTGACCACGCTCACGAAGGAATTTTTCATGCCGCGCTTTCTCGAACGCGACGAAGCGCTCCGGCGCAAACCGCGTGCGCCCTACGCATGGGATGGCGTGGCGGAAGTGCGTCCGTTCGGCGCGATGGAGAAGAACATCGTTGAAGGCGTTTACTGACGCTGCATCGTTGCGTCGGCCGTTTCGCTCTCGACTCTGCCGACGTTATTGTTGCGCGTAATAGGCATCCACTTTGGCGGCGACATCTTTGTAACCGATGTCCGTTTCGTAGATCAGCTTGAACTGCTCGATTGCATCTTCCTTCTTACCCATCGCCTCGAAGATGCAGCCGAGTTGATAAATCAAATCCTTCTTTTCGTCGTCGAAAGTGAGCTTCTCCTTAATCGCGTTCTGAAGCGTTTTCGCGGCAAGATCGTTCATTTTGCGTTTGGCAAAACACTGCGCCAAACCAGCCATCGCAGCGATGCGTTTGTTCGGATTACCCTGCGCTTTTTGAAATTCCGCGATGGCTTCGCCGATCTTTCCGACGCGGAGATACAACGTTGCCAATTCATAACGAAACGCCAGATCGGTCGGATACTTCTCCACGCGCTGCTGACATTCAGTTAATTGAAACGCCAGTTTCTCCTGCTGCAATCGCTCGGTCTGCTCCGCAAAATCTTCTGCTGTCGGGTCAAGTTGCTCCAACTGCGCGTCCAGTTTCTTCAGTTTCACCTGCGCAATCGCCTGGTCCACCGTGGCGTCGTTCCCGCCATCCGTCGCTTTCAATTTCGCATACCACTCCAATGCTGTATCGAATTGCTTTCGCTGCGTGTACAACTCTGCCAACGACCGCATCAACCGGGGATTATTGCCTTCAGTCTGGAGACGCTGTTCATACTCGTGAATCAGACGTTCATTCACGTCGTCCGTTTTGTGAATGCGTTGCTCCTGTTCGAGTGCTTTGGCCTGTTCTTCATTTCGCAAAATCTGGCGATAGGAACTGCCTTCCTTCTCCGCTTCGCGATAGCGCCCTTCATCCATTGTCCGCGCGGCGGAACTGTTCTTGAGCGCCTGCGACACATCGGGATCAGTCGGATAAACCGAGCGCAACTCAATCATGATCCGCTCTGCCAGTGCGACCTCACCAATCTTGCCGAGGTTTTCTGCAAACTTGATGGTGTACTCCTTGTCCTTCGGATTCTGCTTCCACAACACTTCCAGCGACATCACCGCCGTGCGTGGCATGTCCAACGCCTCCGCCGCCGCGACAATGATTTTGTGCGCCGGACCGTTGGTGGCGTCGGCGTTCAACACCTGCTCCGCGAGGTTCATCGCTTCGAGCGGATTATTGTTTAATGCCAGTTGTGCCTTGGCCAGTTGCGGCGCGGTGCCGGCGCTGCTGAAAACTTTTTTGAAGAAACCGCCGCCCTTCGCCGCCGCTTTACCCTGCTGCGCTTTGCGCAATGCCTTGCGCACCTCCACCACTTCCGGCGCGCGCGTCACCACCTGCATCAGCAGCTCAATCGCGTAATCGAAATTCTCCCGGTTCAACGCGTCATTCGCCTTGGTAAACAATGGTCGAACCTCCCGCGGAATGTCATTCACACTTTTCTCTGGCATGTGAAAAATCTAAGCAGACCGGCTGCCGAAAGGCGAATTGAAATCTCAACGCGCGCGAGGTTTGACACCGTCGCCTTCGCCTCTACGCTGACCGCCGTGCCGTTGGAGATTCAATTTACCCGCGCCGGAATCCATCTGCCGCAACTCGGCCTCTGGCTCGACGCCCGCAAACGCATTCGTGGCAACGAACGCGTATTCATCAGTCATGCGCACTCGGATCACATTGGCCCGCACGACAACGTTTTGCTCACGGCCGCCACGTCGCTTTTCATGCGCACGCGCTTACCGGGTCAGCGAAATGAACAGCTGCTCCCGTTTCGCGAACGAACGGAAATTCAATTCGGCACGGAAATATTTCACCTCACCGCCCTGCCCGCCGGTCACATTCTCGGCAGCGCAATGGCGTTAATTGAATGGCGCGACGAAACATTGCTTTACACCGGCGACTTTAAACTGCGACCGAGTCTGGCCGCGGAAGCTCCGGAAATCTGTCGCGCTCAGGTGCTCATCACGGAAACGACCTTTGGCCGACCGCATTATCAATTTCCGGAAGAATCCCACGTGCGCACGCAGATTCTCGACTTCTGTCGGGAAGCGCTGGCAGATGGCGCAACGCCGGTATTATTCGGTTATTCGCTCGGCAAGAGTCAGGAAATTTTGCGCGGTCTCGCAGATTCCAATTTGCCGGTAATGCTGCAACGCGACTCGCGCAAGATGACGCGCCTCTACGAAAAGCTCGGCATGACGTTCCCGGTTCATGAACCGTTCGATCCCGCCGCTGCGCCTGGCAAAGTACTGATTGCACCGCCGAATTCTTTGCGAACGCTACAACTGCACACGCTCGGAAAAATTCGCACGGCCGCAATCACCGGTTGGGCGATGGATTCCAGTTGCCGCTTTCGCTCCGGAACAGACGCAGCCTTTCCACTGAGCGATCACGCGGATTTCGATGGATTATTGCAGCTCATTCAGGAAGTTCAGCCAGCGAAGGTTTTTACCGTACACGGTTTCGCCCGTGAGTTTGCCGCCACTTTGCGCGAACGCGGCGTTGATGCCGTCGCACCCGGCTGGCACGAGCAGTTGGCGCTGTTCTGACCTCGCGCTCCAAACATGTCCCTCACGTTTCCCAAATCTCACCGCATCGCCACACAACTGTAACAAACGCGTGCGTTATTATTCGCGTGACAACGGAGCAGGATTATTGCGCGCGAATACCTCGCGAAGACGCGGATGAATTTCCCGAACTGCAAAGTTCCCGCAAAGCCGCACCTCACGCCAGATTTGAAACAGTCCACTGGTCGCCGATTTCCACGCGCAACGAGCACAGAAATTTTCTCCGCACCATCCGCGCCGTCGTTTCCCGTTGGCTCAGCAGAAGTCGCAGCAGCGTGACGCAGATTCCGTCAACCGCGGCGACTCGTCCTTGTTGATGTCAGATCGCAAAATCCGTGTATTCCGGCTTCACCGCTTCCGTCGGCGGATAAAACATTCCTGCCGCAACCGTCGCGTTCGTTCCCTGCTCAATCAGAATGAACGAGCCGGTGAGCCGATTCGTTGCGTAGCCATCATACACGAGCGGCTTGGCGGTCTTGACGCGAATCACGCCGATGTCGTTCATCTTGAGTTCGCCGGGTGCTTCTTCGCGATCGAAGGTGTTCATGTTGATGCGACCTTCAATCTGCCCGACGATCGCCTGCACGGTTTGGGTGCCGTGTTTCAGATAATATTTGCGACCCGCCTGCAACGGTTTTGGATTCATCCAACAAATCCGCGCGTGCAATTCCGAAGCCATGCCCGGTGGATTTTCCAAACCGATAATCATATCGCCGCGGCTGATATCCACGTCATGCTCCAGGCAGAGCGTCACGGATTGCGGGCAAAATGCTTCTTCGAGCGAACCGTCGTAGGTCCAGATTTCCTTGACGGTGGTTTTGATACCGCCCGGCATAACGACAACCTCCTGACCTTTCTTCACGATGCCCCCGGCGATCTGTCCACTGAGACCGCGAAAGTCATGCAGCGATTTATCAGTTGGATTGTTAGGCCGATTCACCCATTGCACCGGAAAGCGAAAGGCGTTGAGATTCCAGTCGCTCGCGATGTGCACACTCTCGAGATGACCAAGCAACGTCGGCCCTTCAAACCAGGGTGTATTTTTAGACGCTTCAACTACGTTGTCGCCGTTCAACGCGCTGATGGGAATAAATTTCACGTCGCGGAACACATCGAGCTTCGGCAGAAAACTTTCAATCTCCTCGCGGATTTCGCGGTAACGTTCTTCCTTCCAATCCACGAGATCCATTTTGTTGATTGCGATGACGAGATGCGGAATTCCCAACATCGCCGCGATGAAGGTGTGACGCCGCGTTTGTTCAATCACGCCCTGTCGTGCATCCACAAGGACGATGGAGAGATTCGCCGTACTTGCGCCGGTAACCATGTTGCGCGTGTACTGCACATGGCCGGGTGTATCAGCGACGATAAATTTCCGCTTCGGCGTGGCGAAATAGCGATACGCAACATCAATCGTGATGCCTTGCTCACGTTCGGCGCGCAAACCGTCGGTGAGATTCGCAAGATTGATCTGTCCGCCGCCAGTAATGTCGGCCGAACGTTCCAACGCTTCGACCTGATCTTCCATCAACGATTTTGAATCGTAGAGCAACCGGCCGATAAGCGTGGACTTACCGTCGTCCACCGAACCACAGGTGTTAAAACGTAAAAGTTCGATTGAATGCTGAGAGTGAGACATGGGAGAAAACTGATTAACCACGAATCAACACGAAGGGACACAAATTATTTTCGATTGGTGACCACATAGTATTAAATCCGTGTTTATTAGTGTTCATTTGTGGTTAGAAATATCCGGCTTTTTTTCGGTCTTCCATCGCCGCTTCACTGGCCTTGTCGTCCGCGCGCGTGCCGCGTTCGGTGACGCGAGCGGCGGCAACTTCCGCAATAATGTCGTCCACGCTGTCCGCAGGCGATTCGATCATTCCGGTGCTGATCATGTCCGCGATGGTGCGAACGCGAACGACCATTTTCTTGATCGGCTCATTGGGTTTAGGGCGCGCGCCTTCAAAGGGATCCGGTTTGCCGTTTTGTGAATGAGGCGGCGGGACAGGCAGCCATTGACCGCCGCGTCGGAAACATTCGCGCTCGTGACTGAAATAAATACTCGGGACTTCAAGTTTCTCGCGCTTGATGTACTGCCACACGTCCATTTCGGTCCAATTGGACAACGGAAACACGCGCATGTTTTCGCCGGGATTCACACGAGCATTGTAGAGATTCCAGATTTCCGGCCGCTGCGCCTTCGGATCCCACTGTCCGAAACTGTCGCGAAAACTGAAAAACCGTTCTTTCGCACGCGCTTTTTCTTCATCGCGGCGCGCGCCGCCGATGGCGCAATCAAATTGAAATTCCTCAATCGCGCTCAACAGCACCGGAATCTGAAGTTTGTTGCGACTGATTTCGCCCGGCGCAGGATGTGCGAGACCTTTGGCAATGGCTTCATCCACCGTGCGCACGATGAGTTTCGCGCCGAGCTGTTTCGCGCGACGATCGCGAAACTCAATCAGTTCAGGAAATTCATGTCCCGTTTCTACATTCAAAAACGGCATCGGAATTTCCGCGGGCCGAAACGCTTTTTCCGCGAGGCGCAACAGACAAATGGAATCTTTGCCGCCGGAAAATAACAGCGCTGGCCGTTCAAATTCTCCCGCGACTTCACGCATGATGTGAATCGCTTCAGTCTCCAAATACTGCAAATGGTCTAAATGATACGATGACATATAAATCTAAGGAGATAGGAGTTGTTCTACCGCCCGATCTTCCGACGGCTAGCTGCTGACTCCCGCCGCGTCAGCGGCCTTTCCGCCCCACGCCGCGTGCAAACCGCATTCGCGTTTTTCGTCCGCTTTTGCCGGATCAAAATAATCCCACTCATTCGGCAGTTGATGCTCTTTCAGATAATTCTCCATATCCGCATCGCTCCAATAAAACACCGGACTGACCTTGATCGTGTTGAAATTGGAATCAGCCACGACGATGTCGAGACCGGCGCGATTCGGATTCTGCACTTTGCGCAGTGCGGTGAGCCAAATCGTCGGCGCGAGTTCTTTCATACCACGCATAAACGGCTCCAACTTCATCACCGCGCTGAAGTCTTTAATGCGTTGTTCATTCTCAGGCGTAGGTTCCGGCGCACCACCGTAAACCGCATCGTAATGCGCCGCAGTCACCTTAGGCACGTAGGCCTTGACGTTAAGCTTGAGCAATTTTTTCAGCGCCTCGGCGTGTTTGTAAGTCGCCGGACGATTGTAACCGTGATCGGCCCAGAGCACCGGAATGTCCGGTTGCACCTGCGTCACGAGATGCAGAATGACCGCTTCGTATGGACGATAATTCGTCGAGACGATAGCGCGGCCATTCGCTTGTGCGATAGCCCATTTGACGATTTCGAGCGCAGGTTTATCCCGCAACTCCGCATTAGCTTTGGCAATTTGTTCCGGTGTCATCTTAAATTTTCGTGTCGTTCCCTCCGCATATCTCCGTTAATCCAGACCGCAGTCTTGCAGTCGGCAAAATTTTTGCCAGTTTGTGCGCTTGCAACGGAATCACTCCGTCGCGTTGAACTCTGACATTGATAGCGAATTGAACATGCAAATTGAATTCAAACCCGTAGCCATCGGGGCCGCTGTGCCCGATTTTGAAATGGAAACCTACGACCCCGCGTTGGGCGACTTCAGCAAATTCTCGCTCGCCGCCAATCGCGCGGCCGGCAAATGGACGGTGCTGGTGTTTTATCCAGCCGACTTCACGTTCGTCTGTCCGACGGAACTCGCCGACCTCGCCGAGCAACATGCGGCGCTCACCAAATTGGGCGCTACAGTCGTCGCCGTTTCCACGGACACCAAATTCGCGCACATGGCCTGGCGCAACAGCGAAGGATTGCTGAAGGACGTCAAATATCCCATGGCCGCCGATCCCACCGGCAGCGTCAGCAAACTGTTCGGCGTCTATGACTCGGCCACCGGCCTCGCGCTGCGCGGCACGTTCATCATCAATCCGGATGGCAAACTCGTTTCCTCCGAAATCAACTTCTACAACGTCGGTCGCAACGCCGAAGAACTCCTTCGCAAGATGGAAGCGAACGTTCATCTGATGACCAATCCAGCCGAAGCCTGCCCGGCGCGCTGGAAACCCGGCGCCCGCACGTTGCGTCCGAGCAAAGAACTCGTCGGCAACGTTGCAGCAGCGTTGACTGCGTAATCGGTTCATCTTGTTCATCGAGGCTGGCCCGCAAGGTCAGCCTCTTTTTCTTGCAAGCGAATCAGCAGAGCGTTGAAACATTTCAGCAACTCGCGAAAGTTTTACGCCAGCATCGCGAATCGAACGAGTTGCGACCGGCGTTCACTCATCAGTTAATTAGTCGCGAGCTGTTCTTTTAACAGCACTCGATCGCACCAATCGCCAAATCGTTCGTTCGCGTTTCGTTCCTTCGCAAAGCGTTCCAGCACCGGACGCAATTGCGACTCAATCTCTGGATCTTTCACCACGTCCTTCCACAAGCGATTCAATCGCGTGCCGGCGACATTGCCCCCCAACCAGATTTGATAACGGCCCGGCGCTTTGCCGACGAACGCGATTTCCGCCATGTACGGGCGGGCGCAACCGTTCGGGCAACCCGTCGAACGAATAATGATTTCTTCGCTGCCCAATCCAAAGTCGCTGCACAAACGTTCAATGCGATCCACCACCCCCGGCAAATAGCGCTCGGACTCGGCCAACGCCAATCCACACGTCGGCAACGCCGGACACGCCATCGACGCCAGGTGCAAAATCGAAGCCTGATTCTCGGTCTTCACCGCCGCAGCGTTGAGCAGCGCTGTAATCGCCGCTTTATCCGCTTCCGTCGCTTTCGCGAGAATCACGTTCTGATTCGCGGTCAACCGAAACTCCAGATGCGGAAATTTTTCCGCCACCTGACGCAACGCAGTCTTCTGCGCATCTTTCACGCGCCCCATGCTTACGAATAAACCGAGAAACCACGTTCCATCCACAGCCTTGTGCCAGCCCAACAAATCTTGCGACGTCGTGAAGTGATAAGACCGCGCTGGCTCGAGCGTGATGCCCGCGCGCTGGTTTACTTCCGAGCGCATAAACTCCACGCCGCGTTCGGCCACGACATATTTCAACCGCGCATGTTTGCGATCCGTGCGATCGCCAAAATCGCGATGAATTGTCAGCACGGCTTTCGCTACGTCCACGACTTTGTCCGGCGTGAAAAATCCAATCACATCTGCGATGCGCGGATACGTCGCTTCATTTCCGTGGCTGCGTCCCATGCCGCCACCGACACAGAGGTTGTAACCCACGAGTTGATCGTTCTCGACGATGGCGATGAAGCCGAGGCAGTTGGTAAAAATGTCCATGTCGTTCACCGGCGGAATGGCGAACGCAATCTTGAACTTTCGCGGCAGATACGTTTTGCCGTAAAGCGGGTCCACGAAGTTTTTGTTCTCCGACGCTTCGTTATCCAACTGCACGCCATCAATCCAGATGGAGTGATACGCCTTCGTCTTCGGCGCGAGCGCCATCGCCACTTTGTGCGCGTCGGCATAAACCTGTTCGCGCGCCTTGGTGTACGCCGGCGTCGGCGGCGCCATTACATTGCGATTCACATCGCCGCACGCTGCGAGCGTGGAAAGCAGGCTCTCGTTGATTTTCGCAATGAGCGGACGCAAACCGGTTTTGACGATACCGTGAAATTGAATGCTTTGGCGCGTCGTGATACGCAGCGTGTTGTTGCCGTACTGCGTCGCCAGATCGTCAAACACACACCACTGCTTCGCGGTCATGACACCGCCGGGAATGCGCCCGCGAACCATCATGATGTATTTCTTCCCCGTCTTGCGCAGGTCGCGATCGTCCTGTTGATACGAGCCGTGGAACTTGAGAAATTGATTATCGTCCTCGGAAAAATGGTCTGCGGTAGGGTCGGAAAGCGTCGCCGCAATTGTACCTGCCAGAGTCGGGATTGCCGCCTTTATCTGCTCATTGTGCGTCAGCTTCTTCTCTGCTTCAGTCGTCGTCATAATTTTAAAATCGCAGTGTAACAATGATTCCCGTCACGTCGAGAAACGTTTTTTAAAGCTCTAGCCGATCAGTAGAGATTCAACCCTCCAACGCGATCCCACGATGCAAAAAAGAGCGTCGCGAAAGGCGACGCTCCTGTCCTGAGTTCACTTGGCCGCTAAGTAAATTCAAAGCGCGAATCGTCATTCAGCGAGCGCGACCAGCTCGCTCGATTTCCCGCGAATCAGTGCCTGACGACTGGCCGCCCGTCGGGCCGCCCGCGCTTTTTCTTCGAACAACGTCGGCAGCAACAGCAGCGGATACGGCGTCAGCCACACCAACGCCACCGCTTCATTCGCCGCGCGACGCAATCGCACGTTTGCATCCAGACTGGTGGTGCGCGCCAACTCATTTGCGAGCAACTTTTCCTTCAGCAACTCCAGGTCAGTCTCGACCCGATTGCGAAACGTCGGGAGCGGATTGCTCGCTACCACCGGCGCGAACCTGTTTCGGAGTTCGGCCTTGGCCTCCACTCGACTATTTCTCGTTTTCATATTTTTCCCTTTCCTTCAAATCCATCATTTAAATCCGTTACTTTTATCACAAACAAAAAACCCGCGATTGACTTGGCAATCGCGGGTTTCAGAAATCTGGTTCGATGCACTATGAACTCATTCCCGCGATGCCATAAAGACAGGAGTGACGTTGCCAAGCGGTGACATAACCGCTCATGCGCGTCATTGTGTTTTTAATGGTCACGGTCTTCATATCCGTCGCCGAAATTAAAGACGATCCGGCCTCGGATGTCAAAAACTTAGTTGCGGCTGTATTTACCCCTTTCGGCCCATTTACGCCTCGTCTGCATCGCTACTCGTTCTGGTGCTACCGGCAATCACTCCGCGTTTGGCCGTCGCAATGAAATCCGTGACGGAGTCACTCCCCACTTGTTGATAGAAATTCATTTCCATCGCTCTTCAGTTAAACGCGTCCGCACGCATTGTACGTTACGTTAAAGGTACAAGAGCTGATTATGAGATGAGTTCTAAAGTTTGCTCAAACGGAAGAACTGCGCATCAGGCATATTTGTCACGATGACCTTGATCTTGCCGTCATCGTAAAACGACGCATTGGTCACGGTAGTCCAATTGCCAGCCGCGAGCGAGGATGCCTGTTGCAGCGTGTAGTCCGGGAAACGCGCTGGCCAATGAAGGGTGCTCTGCGAATTGCCGGATGCGACATTCAGCCAGGGACGCTCCGCTTCGGTGATCGTGAAGGTTTGTTCCGGAGCCCATGCGCCCCCCGCATACGCGCCGTCAATTGCCTGCACGCTCCAGTAATAAGTTCCCGGCGGCAAATGATACGTCGTGCTGAACGCATGCCAGCAATTGCCCGGCTCCGCGACTTTGCGCCAGC
>Ga0065721_10002027_pt1 | contig 14625 bp, 12 predicted proteins | sample Mesricmetagenome_FD_59108 | JGI IMG/M metagenome (GOLD analysis project Ga0065721, IMG submission 59108) | Mesophilic microbial community from rice straw/compost enrichment Sample: eDNA_1 v2 (version 2) | ecosystem: Engineered > Solid waste > Grass > Composting > Bioreactor | place: USA: Davis... | reverse complement strand
TCAGCCGTTCGGACGCGAGCAGCATGTAGGCGGACTTGGAACCGGTGAGGCTGCGCAGCATGCCGGTATGGCCGTCATAGTGGTGGCCGGCAAGGTTCAGCGCCTCCTTGTTGATGGGTGCGGTGACGATGCAGCCGATCACTCCGGCTTCCGCGTCCCGCACGGCTTTCTCGATGAAGCGGAAGGCGGCGTCGCCGGCAATCGGGTTCAGTTCTCCCCAGGGCAGCGGCGCCCCCTCGACGGGAAGGTCAACGACATGAGGGGCAAGGTCGAGGTCGATGCCAAGCACTGCACGGGCGGCTTCCAGCGTCGCAAGATTGCCGTAGATGCGGATCGTCGCCCGCTCCTCCGGCGACATGCCGACAAGGGCACGAACGGAGATCTCCGGGCCGACGCCGCAAGGGTCGCCCATGGTGATGCCGATGATCTCGCTCATGAAAGTCTCCGTGCGTCGGCGTTGTCCCAGCCGGGAGCAAGGCGGACATATTTAATGGCGCGCCGGTGATAGGTGTAGGCAAGGTGCAATGCACCGTCGGGCCCTTCCAGCAGCCAGGGATAGGACATTTCCTTGTTGCGGCCGTCGGTCGAGTCGTTGGAAAGGCAGGTGCCGGGGCCATCCTCGACCAGAATGCGCTTAGGGAAGGTCTTGCCGCCATCTTCGGACAGACAAAGGGCGACCGGCGCCCGCGGCACACCCCATACAGGCACGCATCCACCGGCCGGATCTGCATCGGGCCTGTCGTCGTTCTCGCCGAGCTCGTCGTAGAGCGAGGCGCGCCGCTCGGCCGACTGCGCGGCATTGACCGGATTGCAGATCATCGCAAGCCGCCCGTCCCTCAGGCGGATGACCGAGATCGACGAATTGTTGTTCGGGACGTCGCTGGCAGCCGGAGCGGACCAGCTACGTCCACCGTCGAGGCTCTCGGCGCGATAGACATAGTCGGCCTGCCGGCGACGAAAGAAGGCAGCAAAGTGCCCTTCGCCGAGCGCGACGGGCGACATGTGTACGCAGCCTAAGGATCCGTCGAGGTCGTCCAACTGCCAGGTCGCGCCCTGATCCAGCGAGACGCCGACGGCAGCCCTGTCGTGGCTACCGTTCCATTTCTGGCCGGGGCGCTGGACGCAACGGAAGATCGGCAGCAACCAGGCTCCATCGTCGCGGATCACCACCGGCGCACGAACGAAGCACCCGCGCGGCAGATCAAGGTAGCGACCTTCGGAGGCAGTCAGCACCGTCGGGTCGGCGGTATCACGCCGGACTTCGGCCATGCGGATGCGGCATTCGTCCTGGTTGCCGGAAGGCTGTGAAGTGTGGAAGAGCCAGAGCTTGCCGTCGGGGGCGGAGAAAAGCACCGGATTCTGCTCCGAATGCGCGGAGTCGAAGCTGAGACGCTGCGGAGCACCCCATTGCTCGCCTCCGCTCGGCAGGACGGAAGCGAAGATCGAGATGTCCGCCTTGCCTTCAAGCGTACCACCGAACCAGGCACACACGAGCGCACCGTCGGCAAGCATATGCAAGAAGGCCGCATGGTTCTGAACCATGGGCGAGGGCAGCAATGCCTCGCTGCGACCGGTCACCGTGGCCTGGAGACGGCCATTCATGTTGCGTGCAATTTCTTCCGGGCTCATGAAGCTCCTCCCTGCATGAGGCGAAGATCGTCAAATTTGCAAAGTTGTCAAGTTTGATAATGTAAATTTAATGAACCACATAATCGACTTCTCATAAGTAACCTGTTGTTTTTAAATATTTTTTTTTGACAAATTTCATTTCGTAATTTTACAATTGCAAAACAAATTGACAAAGTTTCCTGAAACGTGGATGTTTTGTCGAAGCTGGCAGGAGGGCGCCGGCAGGGAGGGTATTCATGCCGGCATCCGGCATCCCACGAAAGGCCACGAAGGCCGTCATCTTTGCGGTCGGCGCGGCGGTTCTTGCCGCTAGCGACGCGGTAATCGTGCGCGCCCTCAACGGCGCCGTGCATCCGTTTGTCATCGGTTTCTTCCGAGCATTCTTTGGCGCGCTCGTTCTTTTGCCGTGGATACTCCTGCGCCCGAAGGTGTTGCGCTCGACGCATCCTTTGCGCCAGCATGCGGTGCGCGCCGGCTTCAAGTTGCTCGCCATGGTGGCCTTTTTCGCTGCCTTCAGCTGGGGCCCGCTTGCCGACGTCACGGCCATCGCCTTCACCTCTCCGATCTTCCTCGTGCTTGGAGCCGCGCTGATGCTCGGTGAACGGCCCACCCCGGCGATGATCGGCGCCGTCGCCATCGGTTTCATCGGCGCCCTCTTCGTTATCGGGCCGTCCGGTTCCGGTTTCAGTCTGGCCATCCTCCTTGCGCTTGCCGGAGCCGTGCTTCAGTCGGCCATCCAGCTCATTCTGAAATCCATGGCGAAGGGGGATGCGACCGGCACTCTCGTTGTCTGGAACCTGCTGCTGACCGTGCCCATCGCGCTCGTCTTGGCTATTCCGTTCTGGGCCATGCCAGGCACCAGGGAAATGGGGCTTCTGGCGCTGCAGGGCGTCGTCGGCACCGCCTGCATGGGGCTGATGACCCATGCCTTTTCGCTTGCGCCTGCCACCATTGTCGCCCCCGTCGATTTCCTGCGCCTGCCGCTGGTGGCGCTTGGCGGTTTCGCACTGTTCGGCGAACGCATTGCCCTGTCGACGCTATGCGGCGGCGGGCTCATCTGTTGTGCGGCGCTCATCGCCGCGCGATCCGGAAAACCATCATCGACCTGAACGACTTTCACTAGGGAGGAAATGCCGTGAAGAAAATACTTGTCCTGAGTGCTCTTATGCTGGGGTCGGCGCTGTCGCCCGCCTTTGCCGGATCCGGTCCGATCAAGATCGTGCTTCCTGAGGAAGCGGACCTGCTCGAACCCTGCATGGCAACGCGTTCCAACATCGGTCGCATCATCATGCAGAACGTCAGCGAAACGCTGACCGAGCTCGACGTTCGCGGCGACAAGGGAGTGATGCCGCGCCTTGCCGAAAAGTGGGAACAGAATGAAGACGGCAGCTGGCGCTTCCATCTGCGCCAGGGCGTCAAGTTCTCCGACGGCAGCGGCTTCGACGCGAAGGATGTCAAGCACAGCTTCGACCGCATCATGAGCGACAAGAATGCCTGTGAATCGCGCCGCTATTTCGGTGGCATGACGATAACGCCGGAGATCGTGGACGACTACACGATCGACTTCAAGGCCGATCCGGCACAGCCGATCCTGCCGCTGCTTCTGTCGCTCGTCACCATCGTGCCGGAGGAAACACCGCTCGAATTCGTTCGCGAGCCGGTCGGCACCGGACCCTACAAACTGACCGACTGGACGCCGGGCCAGCAGATCGTACTGACGAGCCGCGACGATTACTGGGGTGAAAAGCCGGAAGTAACGGAAGCGACCTATCTGTTCCGTGCCGATCCGTCCGTGCGCGCCGCCATGGTGCAGACCGGCGAAGCCGATCTCTCGCCATCGATCTCGCAGCTAGACGCCACCAATCCGGCAACGGATTTCTCCTATCTCGACAGCGAAACGGTCTATCTGCGCATAGACCACAATATCGAGCCGTTGAACGATGTTCGCGTGCGCCGCGCACTGAACCTCGCCATCGACCGTGAGGCCTTCATCGGTACGCTGGTGCCGGAAGGTGCCGTGCTTGCCACCGCCATCGTGCCGCCGACCACACTCGGCTGGAATCCGGACGTGAAGGTCCATCCGTTCGATGCGGAAGGCGCCAAGAAGCTGCTGGAAGAGGCCAAGGCCGACGGTGTCAAGGTCGACACGCCGATCACCATCATCGCCCGTTCGGCAAATTTCCCGAACGTCACGGAGATCATGGAGGCCATCCAGGCGCAGCTTCAGGATGTCGGCTTCAAGATTGAGCTGAAATTCGTCGAGGTTGCCGAACACGAGCAATACTATTCCAAGCCGTTCCAGGAAGGCCGCGGCCCGCAGCTCGTCGCCGCCATGCATGACAACTCGAAGGGCGACCCGTCGTTCTCGATGTTCTTCAAGTATGCTAGCGAGGGTACCCAGTCCGGCTTCTCGGATCCGAAGGTCGATGACCTGATCAAGCGCGCCTCGGCCGCCGTCGGTGACGAACGCGCCAACCTGTGGAAGGAGGTAATCGCCTATGTCCATGACGAGGTCGTTGCCGATGTCCTCCTGTTCCACATGGTCGGCTTCTCCCGCGTTTCCGAACGCCTGGAATTCAAGCCCACGATCGCGACCAACAGCACGCTCCAGCTTTCGGAGATCAAGATCAAGTAAAACGCCCGGCGAGCCCTTCGCTCGCCGGTCACGACAGCAACCCCGGCGGCGAGATGATCCTCGCCGCCGGTTTTCCCTGAGGGCACCATGCTGAAATTCGTTCAAAAACGCGCCGTGGCCAGTCTCATCTCGCTGGTAGGGTTGATCGTCATGGTCTTCTTTCTTTCGCGACTGACCGGCGACCCGGCCGCGCTGTTCCTTCCGGTAGAAGCGTCCGCGGAAATGAAGGACCAGTTCCGCGAATTGCATGGCCTGAACGATCCGCTGCTGGTGCAGTTCGGCCGCTATGTCGGCGATGTCTTGACGGGTGATCTCGGCGAGTCCCTACGCAAGGCACGTCCTGCCCTCGATGTTGTGCTCGAAGCCTTTGTCTGGACGCTCTGGCTCGCCGTCATCACCATGAGCCTGGTGGCGGGTGCCGCCATCCTCGTCGGCTCGCTTGCAGCCTTCCGCGCCGGCGGCTTCTTCGACCGCCTTTCCTCCATCATTTCGCTGATCGGCGCTTCCGTTCCCGATTTCTGGGTCGCCATCGTCGCGATCGTCGTCTTTTCCGTGAACCTTGCCTGGCTGCCGACCTCCGGCACCGGTTCGCTATTGCACTGGATCCTCCCCATAGCAGTCCTGTTCATTCGCCCGTTCGGCATCATCGTGCAGGTGGTGCGCGGTTCGATGATCAGCGCCCTTTCTTCCGCCTATGTGAAGACGGCGCGGGCCAAGGGAGTCAAATCCCGCTCGATCATCTTCATCCATGCACTGCGTAACGCCATGCTGCCAGTCATCACCGTGATCGGAGACCAGGCGGCGAGCCTGCTCAACGGGGCGGTCATCGTCGAAACGATTTTCGGTTTCCCCGGCGTCGGCAAGCTGATGATCGATTCCATCCTGCAGCGCGATTTCAACGTCGTGCTCGCCGCGATCCTCGTCACGGCCATCGCGATCTTCCTGATGAACCTTCTGATCGACCTTGCCTATGCACTGCTCGATCCGCGCATCCGGCATTGAGGAGGCGGCGATGACCCTGCAGAGTTCCGAAACTCACCTCGCCGACGAGCCGAACTTCGCGACGCGCCTGTTCCGCATGCTGCTGGCTGACAAGTTCGCGCTTTGCGCGGCGATCTTCCTTGTCCTTATCCTGATCCTCGCGATCGTCGGCCCCAGCTGGCTCGGAGAGCTTGCGACCAAGCAGAACCTCCGCGGCCGCAACGCGCCCCCCTTCGACTGGGAGCGCGGCTGGGTGTGGTGGATGGGTGCGGATGCGCTCGGCCGGCCATTGCTCGCCCGCATCATCGTCGCCACCCAGAACACGCTGATGGTCGCGGCCGGCGCGGTGGCACTTTCGGCCACCATCGGTACGTTTCTCGGGCTTGTCGCCGGTTTCTCGTCGCCACGCGTCAACCAGGTAATCATGCGGCTGGCGGACACGATCATGTCCTTCCCCTCGCTGCTGATCGCCGTCATCGTGCTCTATATCCTCGGCTCGTCGATCCTCAACCTGATGCTGGTGCTGGCAATCACGCGCATCCCGGTCTACCTGCGCACGACCCGGGCGGAAGTTCTTGAAATCCGCGAGCGCATGTTCGTGCAGGCTGCCCGCGTCATGGGTGCGTCGAGCAAACGCATCCTCTTCCGCCATATCCTGCCCGTCGTGCTGCCGACGCTGACGACGCTCGCCACGCTCGATTTCGCCTATGTCATGCTAGCGGAAAGCGCCCTCTCGTTCCTCGGCATCGGCATCCAGCCACCGGAAATCACCTGGGGCCTGATGATCTCGCAGGGCCGGCAGTACCTCACCAACGCATGGTGGCTGTCCTTCTGGCCGGGCCTGGCGATCATCCTCACCACCATGTCGCTCAACCTGCTTTCAAACTGGCTGCGCATCGCGCTCGATCCGGTGCAGCGCTGGCGCCTCGAAATGAAAGGTCGCAAAATTGGCTGACCATCTCCTCGAAGTCCGCAATCTCTCGGTCGAGTTCCACACGGCCGCCGGCCCGGTACAGGCCGTGCGCGGCATTTCCTACCATCTGGACCGGGGCGAGACGCTGGCGATTCTCGGCGAGAGCGGATCCGGCAAGTCGGTCTCCTCCTCGGCCATCATGAACCTCATCGACATGCCGCCGGGGCGTGTCAGCTCGGGGGAGATCCTGCTGGACGGCGTGGACCTGCTGAAGCTTCCGCCCCATGAACGGCGCGCGGTGAACGGCCGGCGCATCGCCATGATCTTTCAGGATCCGCTGAGCCATTTGAACCCCGTCTACACGGTTGGCTGGCAGATCCGCGAGGCGCTGACCACGCACGGCACGGATGCCACCACCGCGGCTGGGGAAGCGCTTCGGCTGCTGAGGCGTGTTGCCATTCCCGAGCCGGAACGGGCTCTCGACAAGTATCCGCACGAATTTTCCGGCGGCCAGCGCCAGCGCGTGATGATCGCCATGGCGCTGGCGCTTCGTCCCGATCTTCTCATCGCCGACGAGCCGACCACCGCACTCGATGTTACCGTGCAGGCGGAAGTCCTTGCCCTGCTCAAGGAGCTGCAGAAGGAAACCGGCATGGCGGTGCTGATCATCACGCACGACCTCGGTGTCGTCGCCGAGATCGCCGACCGTGTCGTGGTGATGGAGAAAGGCGTGCTGGTGGAAGCCGGCACGGTGCGCGAGGTCTACAAGAACCCGCAGCATCCCTATACCAGGAAGCTGATCGCTGCCGCGCCCGGCAAGGGCGAGATGCACGAGCCTGCCACCCGCGCGGAGCCTGTCCTCTCCGTCCGCGACGTGCGCAAGTTTTACGGTGCCTTCGAGGCACTGAAAGGCATCTCATTCGACCTTATGCCCGGCGAGACTTTGGCCGTCGTCGGCGAGAGCGGTTCGGGGAAATCGACGCTCGCCCGTATCCTGCTGCGCCTCGACGAGCCGAACAGCGGCACGGCACACTGGAAGGGGCGTGATCTCTTCGCCCTGTCGCCCGCCGAGCTCTACAAGCTGCGCCGCGACCTCCAGATGGTGTTCCAGGATCCGACGCAGTCGCTCAATCCGCGCATGACCGTCTATCAGCTCATCTCCGAGGCCTGGATCATTCATCCGGATATCCTGCCGAAGGCCAGATGGCGCGAGCGCGTTGCCGAACTGCTGGTGCAGGTGGGACTGGGGCCCGAGCATATGGGCCGCTACCCGCACCAGTTCTCCGGCGGCCAGCGCCAGCGCATCGCGATTGCCCGCGCACTCGCGCTCGAACCGCAACTGATCATCTGTGACGAGGCCGTCTCGGCACTCGACGTTTCGGTCCAGGCACAGGTCATCGCGCTGCTCGACAAGCTGCGCAAGGAGATGGGTATCGCCTTCATCTTCATCGCCCACGACCTGCCCGTGGTTCGCGATTTCGCCGACCGCGTCATGGTCATGCAGAAGGGCGAGGTCGTGGAACTCGGCACCGTCAAGGAGATCTTCGAGACACCGCAGAAACCCTATACGCAGGCACTGCTCGCCGCCGGGCTCGATCCCGATCCTGATGTGCAGGCGCAGAACCGCGCCGCGCGCCTGAGCCGCGCATCCTGAGATCACGAATTACCGGAGAAAACGCATGTCAAAGAAGGCCTTCGTCGCGCTCGTCACCTGCTTCAACGAGGACGAAACGATCAACTATGAAGCCACCCGAGCTCAGGTCCGCCGTCAGGTGGCGGCCGGCAACAACATCATGTGCGCTGGCACCAATGGCGATTTCACCGCGCTCACCTTCGAGGAAAAGGTCAGGCTCGCGGAAGCGGTTGTAGATGAAGTTGGTGGACGGGTGGAGGTGATCGTGAATGCCGGCATGCCGGCGACCTTCGAGACGATCAAGCTCGCAAAGGAATTCGACCGGATCGGGGTGAACGCGATCGCGGTCATCACGCCCTTCTTCATCGCCTGCACCCAGGATGGGTTGATCCGGCATTTCTCCACGGTTGCGGATGCGGTGAAAACGCCGATCTACCTCTACGATATCCCCGCCCGCACGCAGAACCACATCGAGCCGGACACCGCGCGCAAGCTCGCCGCCCACGGAAATATCGCGGGTATAAAGGACTCCGGCGGCGCCAAGGAGACACTGGAGGCCTATCTCGCCGTATCTCGCGACATGCCCGGCTTCGATGTCTATTCAGGCCCCGACCATCTGGTGCTCTGGGCCCTGCAGAACGGTGCCGCAGGCTGCATTTCCGGTCTCGGCAATGCGCTACCCGACGTGCTGGCCGGCATCATCCGTGGTTTCAACAGTGGTGATCTGGCCGAGGCCGAACGCCAGCAGGCGATCTTTGCCGCCTTCCGCATGGATCTCTATGCCTTGGGTTTCGCGCCGGCGATGGTCAAGCGCGCGCTTTATCTGCAGGATAAGTCCGTGGGCGCGAGCCGCCAGCCGGCCCTGCTGCCCGATCCCGAACAAGACAAGAGGATCAGTGATATCCTTGCTCGCTATGGGGTCATTAAAGGCCGGTGACATCCTGGGCGTATTGAAGGCCTCTATCGAAGGCAGGTGCGACATCGGGCGACGATATAACGATGTGACCGCGCGTTCTGCGTCTTCAGAAGGTTTAGCCCGCCGGCCGCGGCTCAAATCCATCACCCGTACACCTACACGCCGGCGTCTCGATGTCCATTTGAAATTATATTCTATGGCCTTGACATAGAATAGGATTCCGATCCTTGTTCGGCATCGCGAAGGGTTTACGAGACAAGCAGAAACCCGGTTCAGACTATGCCCCTTCTTCACGCCCGCGACATCTCCCGTACCTTCGGTTCAACCAGAGCGCTGAGTGGCGCTTCCCTGGAGATCGAGGCTGGCGAGATTGTCGCCCTCATGGGCGCGAACGGAGCGGGCAAGTCCACCTTGGTCAAGATCTTGTCCGGGGTCGATCAGGCGGATGCCGGCGCCATCACCCTGCGCGGAACAGCCTTTGCGCCGAGGACGCCAGCAGAGGCGACCGCAGCAGGTGTGGTGACCGTGCACCAGTCGACGGATGTCGTCGGAATTCCTGGTCTGACCGTGGCGGATGCGCTGCTTCTCAACCGCTACGTCGATGGTCGCAGCCCCTTCTTCCTGTCGCGCGGTTTCGTGCGCAGGTCCGCCCGGAAGATTCTCGATGATGCCGGTTTCGACCTTCCGCTCGATTGGGACTTTGCCGACCTTGGCGCGGCCGAACGCCAGCTCGTGGCCATCGCAAGGGCACTCGCCGACAAGGCGGAGCTTCTGATCCTCGACGAACCGACCGCGAGTCTGTCTCAGCAGGAATCGAAGCGGCTCTACGAGATCCTGCTCGGACTGAAGGCTCGCGGTCTTGCCATCCTCTACATTTCCCATCGCACGGCGGATCTTGCCGCGATCGCTGATCGGGTCGAGATCCTGCGCGGCGGCCGCAATGCCGGTTCGTTCCGACGCCCGGTCGATTTCGATGCTGCGATCGAAACGATGATCGGCCGCTCGCTTGCCCACGCACGGCCAGCCAACCGCGACGACTTCGGCAAGCCGATACTCGAGCTGCGGGGCGCGCGGATCCTGCCCGACAGCACCCCCTTCGATCTGACGGTGCGGAGCGGCGAAGTCGTCGCGATCACCGGCGTCCTGGGCGCCGGCAAGAGCCGGTTGCTCTCAGCCCTCTTCGGGGTCGGTCGTCTCGCTTCAGGCGAGGTGACGCTGGAGGGCGCACCCTTTCGCCCGGCGGGCCCGGCCGAGGCCATTGCCCGCGGCGTCGCCCTTGCAGCCGAAGACCGGCACCGTTCATCGCTCATTCCGAAGGACTGGCCGGGCCATGCGATCGCCTCGACCATCAGCCTTCCGCATCTGGCCCGCTGGTATCCCTTCTACTTCATGGTCTCGTCGCGCGAGCGTGATGAAGCGCGAAGAGCCATCGAGCGCCTCGGCATCAAGGCGTCCGGACCCGAAGCCTCCGTCTGGTTGCTTTCGGGCGGCAATCAACAAAAGACAGTCCTTGCCCGCTGGGAAGTCGTGCCAGGACTGCTCCTGCTGCTCGACGAGCCCTTCCAGGGCGTCGATGTCGGTGCACGCCAGGACATCATCGCCACCATCCGCAGCCACCGTGACCGCGCCACGCTCATCGCCACGTCCGATCCGGAAGAGGCCTTCGAAGTGGCCGACCGCGTCTTCATCATGGACCACCACACGTTGCGCCCGGCCGAGATCGGCGCCACCCCCTCCTCTACCTTCGAAAGCCTGCCCGCATGACGACGGCCCCCGACAGCACCCACACCACGGCCCCGAAGCCCGCGACCTCGGACCTTCTGCGCGAGACCATTCGCCGGAGTGCGGTGTTCATCCTGCTCGCCGGGCTCGTCATGCTGTTCAGCTTCGCGCAGCCGGCCTTCATCAACATCAACAATCTGATGAGCATCCTGCAGGCCGTCGCCGTCGTCGCGATCATCGGGACAGGTGTGACGGTAACGCTTGCCATCGGCGGCTTCGACCTGTCGGTCGGAGCCGTCTCGGCTTCCAGTGTCATGGCCGCGAGCTATGCGATGATCGTGCTGGGCTTCAACGCGGTCGAGACCGTCGCCCTGGTCCTTGCCTTCGGCGCATTGGTCGGGGCGATCAACGCCCTTCTCATCGTCAAGCTCAAGGTTCCTGATCTCCTAGCGACGCTTGCGATCATGTTTCTCCTCACCGGCCTGCAACTGATCCCGACCGCCGGCCGCTCGATCGCCGTCGGCCTCATCCTGCCGGATGGCACCACCGCTACCGGCAAGTTCGATCCGAACTTCCTGCTGATCGGTCGCTCGAGCCTCTTCGGCGTGATCCCGGTTCCGGTCATCCTGATGATTACGGTGGCGCTGGTTCTCTTCGTGCTGACCGAACGCACGCGTATCGGCCGGCTGCTCTATGCGACGGGCGGCAACGAGGTGGCGGCGCGGCTTGCCGGCGCCAATACCGCGCGCATCAGGACCTATGCCTACGTGCTCTCGGGCACGCTTGCGGCGCTTGGCGGCCTCATCGTCGCCGCCCGCGTCGGCCGCGGCGATGTCTCCTCCGGCGCTTCGCTTCTGATGGATTCGGTCGCGGCCTCCCTGATCGGTTTTGCCGTGCTCGGCCTGCGCCGCCCGAACGTGCTGGGAACCGTGATTGGCGCCGTCTTCGTCGGCGTGCTCCTGAACGGGCTCACCATGCTCAACGCACCTTACTACACCCAGGATTTCGTCAAGGGCGCCGTGCTCGTCGGTGCGCTCGCCCTGACCTACGGCGTCAGCCGCACCCGCGCCTGACGCTCCATCTGCCGAACTTCCATCGAAACAGGGGGACCTTCTCATGCTCCAGACACTGAAAACGATCACGTCCACGATGCTTGCCGCATCGCTGCTGGCCACAGCTCCGGCATCGGCCGCAGGCATTGCCGGGGCGCCTGCACCCTTTGACACTGAAACTGTCGACATTGCCGTGGTCAGCTTCCTCGGCGGCGGCGACTGGTTGCAGGCCTTCGAGGCCGGCGTGAAGCGCCAGGCCGACGCGCTCGGCATCAACCTGACCATTTCCCAGGCCCGCAACGACAACGACACCCAGCGCAGCCTCGTCGAGCAGGCCATCAACCTCGGCGTTGACGGCATCATCATCAACAACGGCCGCCCGGAAGTCCTGCAGGACGTCGCCCAGAAGGCGCTTGATGCCGGCATCAAGGTCGTCGCCTATGACGTCAACCTCGACAATCCGCAGATCCCGCAGATTGAGCAGAGCGATGCCGACATGGCGAACCTCGTGCTCGAACAGGCGATCAAGGACAAGGGCGACGGTTTCACCGGAGGTGCCGTCTATGTCGCGGGTTTTGCGCCGCTCGACCGCCGCTATGCTGTGTGGAAGGATTTCGTCGAGAAGCACAACCTGACCGAAAAGGCTGTCTGGGGCGTGGTCAACGACACCGTTCCGGCATCCGTTGCCGACCAGACCAAGGCGGTGCTTCGCGCCAACCCGGACATTTCCGTGATCTTCACCCCCTGGGATGAATTCGCCAAAGGCGTGAAGCTCGCCATTGACGAGCTCGGCATGTCCAGCCAGGTGAAGATCTATGGCGTCGACACCTCGACCGCCGACATCCAGCTGATGGTTGAGCCCGACAGCGCCTGGGTCGCCACCGCCGCCACCAACGCCGCTGTCGTCGGCGAAGTCTCGGTCCGCGCCGTCTCGCTCGCCATTGCCGGCCAGTTCCCGGGCCAGCAGGTGCTGCTCAAGCCGACGCTGATCACCCGCGACGACCTGATCAACAACAACATCAACACCATCGAAGACCTGCAGGCCAAATTCCCGGCCTTCCAGAAGAGCGATGCGGCAACCGCCGACTGGATCCCGGCTTCCAAGTAACCAAGCTGATCCCGTGACTTCGCCTGCCGTGCATTCCGTGCGGCAGGCTTTCCCATTTTGACGTTCTGACGAGAGAATACCGATGGCCAATCCCGATCTGCCCACCCCCGATTTCGCCCGCAACATGAGGCTCATCGGCCATAGCGACATCGGCGGTCGCGGCGACGGATTGCAGCTGATGGTGCATCGCGGCCATGCCTATGTCGCCCATCCCTGGTCGCAGGGCTTCTCGATCGTCGACGTGCGGGACCCGGCCAATCCGAAGACCGTCAACTACATCAAGGCGCCAGCCAATACCTGGAACATCCACCTGCAGACGCATGACGACCTGCTCTTGGTGATCAACGCGCTCGATCTCTTCGCCGACGTCGAATCCTTCTCCGACGAGAAGAACTATTACACCAAGTCTGTCGGCGACAGCGTGGAGGCGACCAAGCGCCAGCGCGCCTGGACGGCCGGCATGACCGTCTTCGACATTTCCGATCCGGCAAACCCGAAGAAGATCGGCCAGCTCGACGTCGAGGGCGTCGGCTTCCACCGCCTCTGGTATGTCGGCGGCCGCTATGCCTATGCCTCGGCGCTGCTTGACGGCTTCACTGACTACATCTTCGTCACCATCGACATGGCCGACCCGACCAAGCCCGAGCTCGTCGGCCGCTGGTGGCTGCCGGGCATGAACCGTGCGGCGGGCGAGGAACCCACCTGGGGCGAAGGCCGCCGCTACGCGCTGCATCACGCGCTTGTCCACGGCGACACCGCCTATGCCTGCTGGCGCGACGGAGGGCTCACGCTCCTCGACATCAAAGACCATTCGGCGCCGAAGCTGATCACCCACCACAACTGGTGCCCACCCTACGGCGGCGGCACCCATTCGCCGCTTCCTCTCCCCGGCCGCGATCTTCTGATCGTCGCCGACGAAGCGGTGCTGGACAACGAGGAAGACGGCCGCAAGCATACCTGGGTGTTCGACATCCGCGTGCCGGAAAACCCGATCTCGATTTCGACCTTCCCGATCCCGTCCGAGATCGACTACGTCAAGAAACCCGGCCATTTCGGCCCGCACAACCTGCACGAAAACCGCCCCGGCACCTTCGTCTCCGAAACGCTGATCTTCGCCACCTGGCAGAATGCCGGCATCCGCGCCTTCGACATCAGCGATCCCTATCACCCGGTCGAGACCGGAGCGCTGGTGCCTGCCGACCCGACGGCGATGACCGACCGCCGCCCCGGGCGTCCGAAGGTGATCCAGTCGGCCGACGTGTTCGTCGACGCAAACGGCCTGATCTACGCCACCGACTACAATGCCGGCCTCGAGATCATCGAATACGGCGGCTGAAGCGTACGAAAGAGTCGCCCGAAGTGATCCGGGCGGCTTTTCTTTTCAAATGACGACGTGCTCATGGGCCTCAAAATCCTTGCCGGCTTTGCAACATCATTAGGAAATGTCGATTGACACCTAACGACAGGAGAAGATCCGGTGTTCGCGCCCCCAAACTGCTAGAGAATTCCGGGCAGCCGCAGCACGACCGCAACGCGGCGGACGCGGTTCTCGTCCATGTCGGCGCCCAGCTCGATCGCCCGGATCTCGGAAACCGTCAGGCCACTGGCAATAGCCAGTTCCTCATAGGTGTAGCCGGCTGCGCGCCGGCCATCTGCGATCATGTCAGCAATATGCCGTTGCGGTTCCAGACTGTTTACGCGAATAGTCATCGAAAACTCCTTTGGTAAAGCTGACGGTATCTTCGGATGTGGGGCTCTGACCGAACACCTTCCGAGGAAATCACGCGCACAACACAGCATCCAAGTCCTTCATCGATCGCACTGATCCGGCCGTGATCGAATATTTTAGGGCTCGTCTCCTGGACAACAAGACTGTGAGCACATGGCCTGGATGATTGGGAACCAGGTCACGGGTGCGGAAAGATGCCACCGCGCTCACGATAAGATTCAATGTTTATCGAAGAGGTGACCGACAGACTGCGAACGCGTCGGTCCACCGATTGCTTTGGGCGACTTTAGCCCAAAGTTTGCGAGGG
>Ga0065721_10005302_pt1 | contig 14629 bp, 14 predicted proteins | sample Mesricmetagenome_FD_59108 | JGI IMG/M metagenome (GOLD analysis project Ga0065721, IMG submission 59108) | Mesophilic microbial community from rice straw/compost enrichment Sample: eDNA_1 v2 (version 2) | ecosystem: Engineered > Solid waste > Grass > Composting > Bioreactor | place: USA: Davis... | reverse complement strand
GCCTTGACGACCTGGCCGCCGAAGCGCTTGACCCCGAGGTACTGCGGGTTCGAGTCGCGGCCGTTCTTGGAGGAGCTCGCGCCCTTCTTGTGTGCCATGTCGGTCAGCCCTTACTTGATGCCGGTGATCTGGACGCGGGTGAGGTCGGCGCGGTAACCCTGACGCTTCTTGTACCCGGTCTTGTTCTTGAACTTCTGGATGACGATCTTGGGGCCGCGCTCGTCGCCGACGACCTTCGCCGTGACGGTGACCTTCGCGAGCGCCTTCGCGTCGTGGGTGATGGTGTCACCGTCGACGAGCAGCACGGGCGTGAGCTGGATGTTGCCGTCCTTGTCGGCCGCGATGCGGTCGACGACGAGGGTCGAGCCCACCTCGACCTTCTCCTGCCGCCCACCGGCGCGCACGATTGCGTAAACCACGGATGAATCCTTTGTTAGGGAAGAGATTCGGGTGCAGATCTCCGGGGACTCCGGGCGCACACCGAAGGTCGAGTCTATCCCACGATCGCGCAGTTCATCAAACCTCGTCGAGGGTGCCCTTCACGGCGACCTTCGGCGGATGCCGCTGGAGCCATCCCCAGAGCAGCACGGCGCCCAGCACGAGCACCGGGAGCACCTGCAGGAACATCGCGAGGGACTGGAACAGCAACGGCAGGACGTCGAGGGACACGCCGCGGGAGACCCCCGCGAGCGACAGCAGCCACAGGGTGAACGCGAACACGAGCCCGAGCACGAACAGCAGGACCGTGCCCGCGAGTCCGGCGAGGATCGCGCGGGTGACGACGTGCGCGAGCCGCAGGTTCGGCGCGATCGGCGCGATCTGCCAGAAGCACAGGAAGGCGCCGATCGCGATCGGCACGGGCCCGGCGAGCGCCCAGGCGAGCTGGGAGACCCACAGCTGCGCGAAGAACTCCGCGGGGAGCTCCGCCTGCACGGTCGTCGCGAGCGTCGTGAGCGTCGCGCCGAGGAACCCCAGCACGACGAGGACGAGGAGGATGCCGAGCGCCGTCAGCAGCGCCGGCAGCGCGCCCGGCCGGCGCACCGCGCGAGCGAGATCGTCGGTCATGCCGTCAGACTACAAAGCGTGATCCTCATCGACGAGCCGCAGTGGCCGGCCCACGGCACCCTCTGGGCGCACCTGGTGAGCGACACGTCCCTCGAGGAGTTGCACGCGTTCGCGGAGGCGGCCGGCATCCCTCCCCGCGGGTTCGACCACGACCACTACGACGTGCCGGCGCGCAGTTGGGACGACCTCGTCGCGCGCGGCGCCGTGCCCGTGTCGGCGCGGGAGCTGCTGCGCCGGCTGCAGGCGGCGGGCCTCCGGGTGCGGCAGCGCGACAAGCGCTACCGCGCGGAGGACGTCAGTCGGTGAGCCCCATCCCGTAGATCACGCTCGACACGATCGCGTACACGGCGAGGAGCGCCGGGACGGCGAGTCCGACGAGCGCGAGCACGTTGTTCGACGTCGTGCCGCGGCGGCGGTACGCGTGGGCTCCGAAGATCACCGCGAGCACCCACGGCGCCCCCGCGATGAAGAGGCCGCCGCTCGCATACATGTAGCGGCCGCGGTCCGGCGGGATGAGCTCGAGGATCGACCCGATGCCGCCGAACCAGATCCACGCGAGCAGGGCGACGCCGGCGAGCACGACCGAGACGATCGCGAACGCCGACTTCGACCGCAGCGGGTAGCCGCGGCGCGCGAGGTAGGCGCCGATGCCGCACGTCACCGCGATCGCGATGAGGTCGACCCCGATCCCGAGCGCGTAGAGCATCTCGACGGGCGCGTTGCCGGGGAAGCCGGCGAGTCCGATCCCGTTCGCGATGAGCCCCACGACGGCGGCGATCGCGACGCCGAGCAGCAGCCCGGGGCTGCGCGTGGCCGCACCCTGCGGCACGGAGCCGTAGGGCGGCAGGCCGTCGCCGGACCCCGACGCGGGCCGCGTGCCCGCGGGGATCAGGATCGGCTGGATCGGCTCGGCGGGAGGCGGCGGCGGGGCGTCGGTCACGCCGCCATCCTCTCGCGACTCAGTCGGTCGACGCAGGAGGCTCGGCGGTGCCGGCGCTCGTCGCACGACGCGACCCGCGACGGCCGCGACCGGCGGGCTTCGGCTCCGGGAGCGCCTCGAGCACCGAACCGAGGATGCTCTCCGCATCCTGCGTGCTCACGCGACGCGGCGGGCGCGCGACCTTGGGCACCGGGATGTCGAGGATCTCGACCGTCGTCTCGACGGCCGTCTCCGCCGCCGCGACGTCGACCTCCTCGGCCGGCGTCGGCTCCGACGGACCCGTCACCGGCTCCGACGGGGCGCCCTCGACCTCGGTGTGGACGGTGCTCTTCGCGATCTGCGCGAGCGCGTTCTTGACGTCCTCGGTGATCGCGTGGGTGCCCGCGCCGCCGATGCCGTTCTTCACGCCGGTCGTCGCCGATCCCCCGCCCCCGCCGCCGCCGCGGCCGCGGCGGCTGCGCGACGAACCGCCCGAGCCGCCGTTCGAGGAGCCCTCGTTCGACGAGCGGTGCTTGAACACGGGGTCGTGGTGCACGATGAGCCCGCGACCGGCGCAGTGCTCGCAGTTCTCGCTGAACGACTCCAGGAGCCCCAGCCCGAGCTTCTTGCGCGTCATCTGCACGAGGCCGAGGCTCGTGACCTCCGCCACCTGGTGCTTCGTCCGGTCGCGGCTCAAGCACTCGACGAGTCGCCGCAGCACGAGGTCGCGGTTCGACTCGAGCACCATGTCGATGAAGTCGACGACGATGATGCCGCCGATGTCGCGCAGCCGGAGCTGGCGCACGATCTCCTCCGCGGCCTCCAGGTTGTTGCGGGTGACGGTCTCCTCGAGGTTGCCGCCGGACCCGACGAACTTGCCCGTGTTGACGTCGACGACCGTCATCGCCTCGGTGCGGTCGATGATGAGCGACCCGCCCGACGGGAGCCACACCTTGCGCTCGAGCGCCTTGTCGATCTGCTCCGCGACGCGGAACTCGTCGAACGAGTCGCGCTCGCCCTCGTACTTCTCGACGCGGTCGATGAGGTCGGGGGCGACGGCGTTGAGGTAGCCGGAGATCGTCTCGAGCGCGTCGTCGCCCTCGATCACGAGCTTGTGGAAGTCCTCGTTGAAGACGTCGCGGACGATCTTGAGGAGCAGATCGGGCTCGCTGTGCAGCAGCGCGGGGGCCGGCTGCGTCTCGACGGCGCGCTCGATCTCNGCCCACTGCGTGATGAGCCGCTGCACGTCGAGGGTGAGCTGCTCCTCNGTGGCGCCCTCCGCGGCGGTGCGCACGATGACGCCGTTCTCGTCGGGCAGCACCTCCTTGAGGATCTTCTTNAGGCGNGCNCGCTCGGTGTCGGGGAGCTTGCGGCTGATNCCGTTCATCGANCCGTTGGGCACGTAGACGAGGTAGCGGCCNGGCAGCGAGATCTGCGACGTNAGGCGNGCGCCCTTGTGGCCGACCGGGTCCTTCGTGACCTGCACGAGCACCTTGTCGCCCGGCTTGAGCGCGAGCTCGATGCGGCGGGCCTGGTTCTTGTTGCCGTCGCCCTCCGCGGCGGCCGCGGCGGCCTCCCAGTCGACCTCGCCCGAGTAGAGCACCGCGTTGCGGCCCCGGCCGATGTCGACGAACGCGGCCTCCATGCTCGGCAGCACGTTCTGCACGCGGCCGAGGTAGACGTTGCCGATGAGGCTCGCATCCTGCGCCCGGGCGACGTAGTGCTCGACGAGCACGCCGTCCTCGAGCACCGCGATCTGGGTGCGGCCGTACTTGCTGCGCACCACCATCTGGCGGTCGACGCTCTCGCGGCGGGCGAGGAACTCGGCCTCCGTGATGACCGGACGGCGGCGTCCGGCATCCCGTCCGTCGCGGCGACGCTGCTTCTTCGCCTCGAGCCGCGTCGAGCCCTTCACCTTCTGCGGCTCCGTGATGACGGGCGCCTGGCGCGGCTGACGCACCTTGACGACCGTGTTCGGGGCGTCGTCGCCGTCGCGCGGACCCTCGCCCGAGCGGCGGCGGTTGCGGCGGCGCGAAGAACCCGACGGCGCGTCGGGGTCGGTCGCCTCGGCGTCGTCGCCGACGACGGGCGTCGGCAGCGGCGGCGCCTGGAAGATGAGGTCGAACGGGCTCGACGGCACGGGGAGCGAGGCCGGCTCCGGCGTCGGGTCCTCGGCGGCCTCGGGCTCCGGGGTCGACTCGTCCGCGACGGGCGCGGGCTCCTCGACGACGGCCTTCTTGCGCGAACGCTTCGGCTTCGCCTCCGCGACGGGGGTCTCCTCCGTGGGGATCAGGCTCGGGATGCCCGTCTCCGATTCGGCTGACACATGGGATGCGGCGCTCTTGGGCGCTTCCTTCTTCACCATCGCTGGTGCACTCCTCGCCCGGGAGGGGAGCCGCGCCGCCCGCCGGGAAACTCATGCGGGTCGCTGATCGCGGTCCCGCGAACTCTTCTGGATGGTGGGCGCCGTTCCCTGAACGGTGCGGTGTGTCCACCTGCGCCCTGTCACAGCGCCTCGGAACTGGCATCCGACACGGTGCGCGAACTCTTCGGCACTCGTGGCCCGGCGTTGTTGCCCGGAAAGCTTCTCTGGTGCGACCGGGCGCGGCCCGGTCGGCTTACGGTCCAGTATCGCACGGGGGCGCCGCATCCCACTCATCGACATGATCGGGATGCGGGAGGGGGGTGGTGCCCGATAATCGTCTCGTGCCCGACACCGAGACCCCGCGACGCCCGCTCGCCCTCGCGATCTTCCTCATCATCGCCGGGGCCCTCGGCTGGTGGGCGGCCTTCGCGCTCACCGTCGACAAGTTCATCCTGCTCGAGAACCCGCAGGCCGACCTCGACTGCAACTTCAGCCTCATCGTGCAGTGCGGCGAGAACCTCTCCTCGTGGCAGGGGGCCGTGTTCGGGTTCCCCAACCCGCTGCTCGGGCTCGGCGGCTTCGTCGCCCCGATCGCCGTCGGCGTCGCGCTCCTCGCCCGTGCGCGGTTCGACCGGTGGTTCTGGATCGCCTTCCACGCGGGCATCGTCGGCGCCCTCGCGTTCGTGATCTGGCTCATCTCGCAGAGCATCTACGTGCTCGGCACCCTGTGCCCCTGGTGCATGCTCGTGTGGTCGGTCACGATCCCGCTGTTCTGGGTCGTGACCGCCCGCAACCTCGCGGAGGGCGTCTACGGCGCGGCGGCGGTGCCGGCGGGGCGGTTCCTGACGTCGTGGACGATCCCGATCGTCATCGTGTGCTACGCCGTCATCGTCTTCCTCGGCGCAGCTGCAACTCGACATCATCACCCACACTCGCCGTCGGTCGCGCTCTGAGCCGCCCCGCCATTCGAAGCCCCTTCCAAGACCGCACCCGATAAGGTTTCCGACCGTGGCCCAGCAGCAGAAACTCACCCGTGACCAGAAGCGCGAGCTCGCGCGCGAGATGGCGCGTGCCGAGCGCGAGAAGCGCCTCAAGTCGCAGGCGCGCAACCGCATCCTCATCCGCGTCGGTGCGACCGTCGGCGTGATCGCGCTCCTCGCGGCGGTCGGCGGGGGCATCTGGCTCGCCACGCGCCCCGCGGGTCCCGGGCCTGTCAACATGGCCTCCGACGGTGTCGTCTTCCAGGGCGTCGACGGGGAGGCGACGGTCGTCGAGACGCGCGCGCTCGAGTCGGGCGAGAACCCGATCCCGACCGATCCGTCCGACTTCGACGATGTCGTGCGCATCGTCACCTACCTCGACTTCGGCTGCCCGTACTGCGCCCAGTTCGAGACCACGAACGCCGCGCAGATCGAGGAGCTCGTCGCCGACGGCGTCGCCACCCTCGAGGTGCACCCCATCAACCTGCTGAAGAACGCGTTCCTCGGCGACCGCTACTCGGCGCGCTCCGCCAACGCGAGCGCGTGCGTCGCCGCGTACGAGCCGTCGAAGTTCCTCGACGTGAGCGCGGCGTTCTTCGCGCAGCAGCCCGCCGAGTCCGGCAACGGCTTCACCAACCGCGAGATCGTCGACCTGGTGAAGGGCGCCGGCGTCACCGAGTCGCGCGTCGAGGGCTGCATCACGGGCGAGGAGTTCAAGGACTGGGTCGAGGCCGCGACCCTCCGCGCCCTCACCGGCCCGCTGCCCAACACCAAGGAGGCCCGCGTCACGGGCACCCCGACGATCCTCGTCAACGGCGAGCGCTACGTCGGCTCCCTCACGAACCCGGCCGAGTTCCGTGCCTTCGTGGAGTCCTTCCGCACCGACTCCGGCACCGGTGACGACTCCGCCGAGGAGTAACCCCCGCAGGCACCGATCGCTGTTTGCCCGAAAGGGCCGCAACTCCTCCACAGGTTGCGGCCCTTTCGGGCATTCAGCGGGGGAATCGGCCACACCCCAGGGCACGCGCCCGGGCTGACAAGGTCGACGGATGCCACGACGACCGACTCCGCTCCCCGCCGAGACACCCGACGTCTTCAGCGTCGGGCAGGGACGCGACCTCGGGATCGGTCGGGGGCGGTCGCGGCGCCGCGACCTGGATGCGCGGGTCCACGGCGTGCGGATCGCGGAAGGCTCCGCCGACGACCTCCGAGTTCGATGCCGGGCCTTCGCCGCGCGACTCGACGGCGAGGTGTTCTTCAGCCACTCCACGGCGGCTCGGCTGTTCGGCATCCCCATCCCTCGCTGGCTGGAGCGCCTCGAGTTCCTGCATGTCACGGTCGAGGCGCCGCGGAGAGCACCCCACGCGGCGGGTCTGCGCGGACACAGCCGACGGGTCGCTCCGGGGGATGTCGTGCGGCTCGGCGACCTGCGCGTGAGCTCGCCGGAGCGCCTCTGGTGCGAGATGGCCGGAGTGCTGTCGCTCGCCGATCTCGTCGCGGTGACCGACCACCTCATCCACCACTCGCGACGCCTCGCGACACCCTACTCACTCGCCGAGCGCCTCGAGTTCGGCGATCGGATCAGCCGGCCACGCATCCTCCGAGCGGCGCTCGGGTACAGCAGCGACCGCTCGGAGTCGCGACCGGAGTCACACCTGCGACTGGCCTGTCACCTCGCAGGACTGCCCGCCCCGTCCGTGAACCACGAGATCGTGGATCTGGAGGACGGTCGCGGCTACCGCCTCGATCTGGCGTGGCCGGAGAGGCGGTTCGCCCTCGAGTACCAAGGCGATGGGCACAGGAGCCGGGATCACTGGCGACGCGACATGAGCCGCCGCGAGCGATTGCGCCTGGCGGGGTGGACGATCCTCGAGCTCAACGCCGACGATCTCGGCGACCACGCCGCCCTCGTGTCTCTCATCCGCTCGCGGCTCGCGGTGGGTTAGGGGCTGTTTGCCCGAAACGGCCGCTTCCGCGCAGCGTGAAGCGGCCGTTTCGGGCAAACAGCGAAGTGGCTACTCCGAGGAGGCCGGGAACCAGAGGGCGAGCTCGCGGGCGGCGGACTCCGGGGAGTCGGAGCCGTGCACGAGGTTCTGCTGCACCTTGAGGCCCCAGTCGCGGCCGAGGTCGCCGCGGATCGTGCCGGGGGCCGCGGTCGTCGGGTCGGTCGTGCCGGCGAGGGCGCGGAAACCCTCGATGACGCGGTTGCCGGCGATGCGGAGGGCGACGACGGGCCCGGACTGCATGAACTCGACGAGCGGCTCGTAGAACGGCTTGCCCTCGTGCTCGGCGTAGTGCTGCGCGAGGAGCTCCCGGTCGGCGTGCAGGAGGCGCACGTCGACGAGCGAGTAGCCCTTCGCCTCGATGCGGCGCAGGATCTCGCCCGTCAGGTTGCGCGCCACGCCATCCGGCTTGACGAGCACGAGGGTCTCTTCGACGGTCATCACTGAACTCCTTCCGCGGCCCTGCGCCGCGACTCCTCGATGCGCCGGGCGCGCACCAGACACCAGACCCACAGCCCCACGAACGCGGCGCCGATGAGGAACATGAACGGATGCAGGAAGCCCGTCGCGACGAAGAGCACCTGCAGCACCCCCCCGACGACGACGCCCCACGCGTAGCGCTGCAGCGTCGCGACGACGACGAGGAGCACGAGGAATCCGAAGCCCGCGATCAGCACGACCCCCTCGGGGAGTCCACTGAGGCCCCGGATGGCGAGGGTCGCGAAGAACATGACGCACGCCTCGAGCACGAGCACGATCGAGAGGAGGCTCTCGGCGACCCCGCGCTCGCGGCGGACCCGCGTCACTTCCACTCCCCCGACTCCGCGAGGGCGATCGCCTCGCCGATGAGCGTGATCGAGCCGGTGACGAGCACGGCGCGCTTCGGGGCCTCCGACGCCCACTCCCGCGCGCCCTCGATCGCCGACGCGAAGTCGTCGAACTCGAGGGTCGCCTCGTCGCCGACGACGCCGCGCACGACGTCGACGAGGTCGTGCACCGGGATGGCGCGGTCCGACTGCGAGCGGGTCACGTGGAAGCGCGTCGCGACGGGGGCGAGCTCGGCGATGATCCCATGCGCATCCTTGTCGCCGAGGACGGCGACGACGATCGCGAGCTCGTCGAAGTCGAAGTACTGCTGCATGGCGGCGGCGAGTGCCCGCGCACCGTGCGGGTTGTGGGCCGCATCGACGAGCACGGTGGGCTCGACGCCGATGAGCTGGAGGCGCCCGGGGGAGGTCGCGAGCGCGAGCCCTTCGGCGAGGACGTCCTGCTCGAGCGGGCGGGCGCCGTCGCCGAGGAACGACTCGACGGCGGCGATCGCGACGGCGGCGTTCTGCCCCTGGTGGTCGCCGTAGAGCGGGAGGAACAGGTCGGAATAGGTGGCGGCGCGACCGCGCACGGTGATGACCTGCCCGCCGACGGCGACGGTGGAGGACTCGAGCGCGAAGTCGACGAGCTCGATCGCGATCGTCGCCTCGTCGTGGCTCGCGGCGGCGCGGAGCTCGTCGAGCGCCTCGAGCGGCTGGATGGCGGACACGACGAAGGCGGCGGGCTTGATGATCCCGCCCTTCGTCTTCGCGATCTCGGCGACGGTCGAGCCGAGGCGCGACTGATGGTCGAGCGCGATCGGGGTGAACACGGCGACCTGCCCGTCGGCGACGTTCGTGGAGTCCCACTCGCCGCCCATCCCGACCTCGAGCACCATGACGTCGACGGGGGCGTCGGCGAACACCGCGAATGCGAGCACCGTGAGTGCCTCGAAGTAGGTGAGCGACTCCTCGCCCGCGGCGGCGAGCTCGGCATCCACGATCGCGAGGTAGGGGGCGATGTCGCGCCAGTTGCGCACGAGCGCCTCGTTCGACACGGGCACGCCGTCGATGACGATGCGCTCGTTGACCTTCACGAGGTGCGGCGACGTGAGCAGGCCGGTGCGGAGTCCGGATGCCCGGAGGATCGCCTCGATCATGCGCGACGTCGACGTCTTGCCGTTCGTGCCGGTGATGTGCACGACGGGCGCGGAGCGGTGCGGGTCGCCGAGCAGCTCGACGGCCCGCCGGGTGGGTTCGAGCCGCGGCTGCGGCGCGGCCTCCCCGATGCGGGCGAGGAGCTCCGCGTAGACCTCCTCCGCGGCGGCGTCGAATTCGCCGTCGTCGTCGAGGACGAGGTCGTCGCCCTCTGCGTCGTCGCTCACGCACGCTCCAGTTCGATCGTCACCGCGGATCCGGCGCCCACCGCCGTCGCCCCATTCTCCCCCGCGCGCACGTCGAGCGCCGTCGCGAGGGTCTCCCCCGCGATGAGGTCTCGGTGCGCCTCGATCGCCTCGACGGCGAGGGCGTCGGCGACGAGGACGAGGCGGATGCGGTCCGACACGTCGAGCCCGGCATCCTTGCGGGCCTGTTGCACGGCGCGGATGACGTCGCGCGCGAGTCCCTCCGCCTCGAGCTCGGGCGTCACGGCGGTGTCGAGCACGACGAAGCCGCCGTCGGCGAGGAACGCGACCGCGGCATCCGGGTCGGCCGTCGCGAGCACGAGGTCGTACTCCCCCTCGTGGAGCTCGACGTCGCCGACGCGCACGACCGGGTCGGCGGTCCAGTCACCGGCCTTCGCATCCCGGATGACGTCCTGCACCTGCTTGCCGAGCCGCGGCCCGAGGGCGCGGGCGTTGACGGTGAGCCGGCGCTCGATCCCGTGCTGCCCCAGGCTCTCCGCCTCGAGCGTCTCGAGCGCGACGTGCTTGACGTTGAGTTCGTCCTCGAGCACCTCGCGGAACGGCTCGAAGGCGGCCGGGTCGGGCGTCACGACGGTGAGTCGCGCGAGCGGCAGTCGCACGCGCAGCTTCTGCGCCTTGCGGAGCGCGAGCGCGGACGAGGCGACCTCGCGCACGCCGTCCATCGCAGCGACGAGCTCGGGATCGGCGGGGAAGTCGGCGACGGACGGCCAGTCGGCGAGGTGCACGCTGCGCCCACCCGTGAGGCCCTTCCACACCTCCTCCGTGACGAGCGGCAGGAGCGGCGCCGCCATCCGCGTCACCGTCTCGAGCACCGTGTAGAGGGTGTCGAACGCGTCGCGGTCGGTGCCGTCCCAGAACCGGTCGCGCGAGCGCCGCACGTACCAGTTGGTGAGCACGTCGCCGAAGTCGCGCAGCGCCTGCGCCGCGAACGGGCTGTCGAGCACGTCGAGGTGGCCCGTCACCTGCTCGAGCACGTCGCGCGTCTTGGCGAGGATGTACCGGTCGAGCACGTGCTGCGAGTCGGTGCGCCACGTCGCCTCCACGCCGGCGGAGTTCGCGTAGAGGGTGAAGAAGTAGTAGGTCGACCACAGCGGCAGGAGCAGCTCGCGCACGCCGCCGCGGATGCCCTCCTCGGTGACGATGAGGTTGCCGCCACGGATGACGGAGCTCGACATGAGGAACCAGCGCATCGCGTCGGCGCCGTCGCGCTCGAACACCTCGGAGACGTCGGGGTAGTTGCGCAGCGACTTCGACATCTTCTGCCCGTCGTTGCCGAGCACGATGCCGTGGGAGATGACGTTGCTGAACGCGGGGCGGTCGAACAGCGCCGTCGCGAGCACGTGCATCGTGTAGAACCAGCCGCGGGTCTGGCCGATGTATTCGACGATGAAGTCGGCGGGGTTGTGGGAGTCGAACCACTCCTTGTTCTCGAACGGGTAGTGCACCTGCGCGAACGGCATCGACCCGGAGTCGAACCACACGTCGAGCACGTCGGGGATGCGGCGCATCGTCGAGCGGCCCGTCGGGTCGTCGGGGTTGGGCCGCGTGAGCTCGTCGATGTAGGGACGGTGCAGGTCGACCTCGCCGTCGGGGTTGCGCGGGAGGGTGCCGAAGTCGCGCTCGAGCTCCTCGAGCGAGCCGTACACGTCGACGCGCGGGTACTCGGGGTCGTCGGACTTCCACACCGGGATCGGGGAGCCCCAGTAGCGGTTGCGCGAGATCGACCAGTCGCGGGCGTTCGCGACCCACTTGCCGAACTGGCCGTCCTTGACGTTCTCGGGCACCCAGGTGATCTGCTGGTTGAGCTCGCCCATCCGGTCCTTGATGTCGGTGACGCGCACGAACCACGACGACACGGCCTTGTAGATGAGCGGGTTCCGGCAGCGCCAGCAGTGCGGGTAGGAGTGCTCGTACGACTTGGTCTGGAAGAGCCGGCCGTCCTCGCGGAGGCGCTTCACGAGGATCGGGTTCGCCTCGAACACCTGGAGCCCGGCGACCCCGTCGACGGCGGGCAGGAAGCGACCGGCGTCGTCGACGGAGAGCACGACGGGGATGCCGGCCGCGGCGGTCGTGACCTGGTCGTCCTCGCCGTAGGCGGGCGCCTGGTGCACGATGCCGGTGCCCTCGCCGGTGGCGACGTAGTCGGCGACGAGGATCGTGAACGCGTGCCGGCCGTATTCCTCGACGTAGAAGTCCCACAGCCGGTCGTACTGGACGCCCTCGAGTTCGGCGCCGCGGACGGTGCGGAGGGTCTCCGCGTCCTCCCCGAGCTCCTTGGCGTAGGCGCCCACGGTGTCGGCGGCGAGGAGGTAGTCGTTGCCGTCGGCGGTGCGCACCACGGCGTAGTCGATGTCGGGCCCGACGGCGAGCGCGGCGTTCGTCGGGAGCGTCCACGGGGTCGTCGTCCAGGCGAGCGCCTGCACGCCGGTGAGCCCGAGCGCCTCCGCCTTCTCGCCGACGAGCGGGAAGGTCACGGTGACCGGTCTGGTCCTGGCGCATCTTGTAGACGTCGTCGTCCATGCGCAGCTCGTGGTTGCTCAACGGNGTCTGGTCGCGCCAGCAGTACGGCAGCACGCGGTAGCCCTCGTAGGCGAGGCCCTTGTCGTGGAGCTGCTTGAACGCCCACACGACGCTCTCCATGAAGGTCACGTCGAGCGTCTTGTAGTCGTTCTCGAAGTCGACCCAGCGCGCCTGGCGGGTGACGTACTCCTCCCACTCCTTCGTGTACGTGAGCACCGACTTCCGCGCGGCGGCGTTGAACGCCGCGATGCCCATCTCCTCGATCTGGCTCTTGTCGGTGATGCCGAGCTGGCGTTCCGCCTCGAGCTCGGCGGGGAGGCCGTGGGTGTCCCAGCCGAAACGGCGGTGCACCTGCTTGCCGCGCATCGTCTGGTAGCGCGGGAAGAGGTCCTTCGCGTAGCCGGTGAGGAGGTGCCCGTAGTGCGGCAGGCCGTTGGCGAACGGCGGGCCGTCGTAGAACACCCACTCCTCGCAGCCCTCGCGCTGTGCGACGGACGCGCGGAAGGTGTCGTCCTGCTTCCAGAAGGCCAGGATGCCGCGCTCGATCTCCGGGAAGTCCGGGGACGCGGGGATCTGGGGGTACGGCATGCGCTGCTCCTCGTGAAGGGTTCGGTCACTCCACGAGGACGACACCCGTTCTGTCGAACACCGGTGCCGCGGTACCACCTCGCTTGCGCATCCCGCGGATGCGCCGCTCTAGCCAGGCTGTGACGGGCCCNCCCGCCCGGTTCTACTGGGNNNCCGGGTCTCGACACGCGCCTCGCGGCNCTACTCGACCACCGNNNNCTGTTCTTCCGGAGACTCCCCGGTGATGGCCGGATCATCGTCGTTGCCGTCCAGTGTAGCGAGCGCTCGCTCGACCGTCGCGACGAGGGGGCCGCGGCCGACCCCGGCGGACGCCCACGTCATCCACGCGACGGCGACGGCGGCGACGAGGGATGCCGAGGCGACCCGCGCCTCGAGGCCGGAGCCCGCGCGAAGGAGGCGCTCGAGGCGCGCGAGCCGCTGCATCCCGGAGGACTCGAGCTCGTCGCGGACGCCGAGCACGTCGGCTTGCGAGACGGCGAGGGGGACGCGGTCGACGCCGACGCGCGCCGCGGTCGCGAGGAGCGCCGCCCGGGGCGGGGTCCCTCGGCCGCGCTCCCCCTCGAGGTCGTCGAGGGCGGCGTCGGCGTCGAGCCAGAGCAGGTCGGACTTCGCGTCGACGTAGGAGAACACCGTGGCGCGGCCGACGCCGGCGCGACGCGCGATGTCGTCGATCGAGGTGCGCGCGTAACCGTTCTCGAGGAAGAGCTCGAGCGCGGCCTCCTCGATCGTGCGGCGCGACGACGCGCGGGGGCGTCCGGGGCCAGCGGCCATGGCATCCCTCCCCTATGCTGTCGTCGCCACCGAGATATCCGTACTCAGTCTGAAAATACCGGAAAGAGCCCGTGACCACGACAGCACCCGCGGCGCCGACGAGCGCCGAGCCCCGCCAGAACCGCCGCGTCGCCTGGGCGGCGCTCATCGGCACCTCCCTCGAGTCCTACGACTTCTACGTCTTCGCCTACTTCTCGGCGTTCTTCGTCGGGCCGCTCTTCTTCGAGCCGCTCGGCCCCGTCGGCGGCACCCTCGCGGCGTTCCTCGGCATCGCGGTCGGGTTCGTCGTCCGGCCGATCGGCGCGATCGTCTTCGGCCACCTCGGCGACCGCATCGGCCGCCGCACGACGCTCCTCTGGACGATCGGCATCATGGGTGTCGCGACGGGCCTCATCGGCCTCCTGCCGCCCTACGCCGTCGCGGGCTGGTTCGGAGCGATCGCGCTGGTCACGCTGCGCCTCATCCAAGGCCTCTCCCTCGGCGGCGAGTGGGGCGGCGCCGTGCTCCTCGCGACCGAGCACGCCACCCCGAAGCGCCACGCGTTCGCCGCGGCCTTCCCGCAGCTCGGCTCCCCCATCGGCTCGATCCTCGCCGCCGTCGTGTTCCTCCTCATGACCGGAGTGCTGAGCACCGAGGCGATGGTCGAGTGGGGCTGGCGCATCCCGTTCCTCACCGCGATCCCGCTCCTGCTCGTGTCGCTCTACCTGCGCTGGTCGATCGACGAGACCCCGGTGTTCAAGGCGGCGGCCGAGCAGAAGGCTCTCCCCCGCGTGCCGCTCGCGCAACTCTTCGCGAAGGCCCCGCTCGCGCTCGTCATCGGCGTGCTCGGCGCGCTGCTCGGCATCGGGTCGTATTCGCTCATGAACACCTACACCGTCAACTACGGCGTCTCGGTGCTCGGGTTCTCCTACCAGGACCTCCTCGTCGCGACGACGATCGGCGGACTGCTCCAGCTCGTCACGATCCCGCTGTTCGGNTGGTGGGCGACGCGCATCGGGTCGGCGCGCCTCGTCGCGATCGGCGCCGTCGGCACGCTCCTCATCGCGTTCCCGATGTACTTCCTGCTGCAGTTCGCGACNTTCCCNATCCTCGTCGGCACGATGATCATCGGCGGCATCCTNCCGACGATGTCGTGGGCGGGGCTCGGCGGGATGCTNGCCGACCTGTTCCCNGGNCGCTTCCGCTANT